>Ga0209986_10001477_pt1 | contig 22516 bp, 17 predicted proteins | sample BlataG_FD_183168 | JGI IMG/M metagenome (GOLD analysis project Ga0209986, IMG submission 183168) | Deep subsurface microbial communities from Black Sea to uncover new lineages of life (NeLLi) - Black_00105 metaG (SPAdes) (version 2) | ecosystem: Environmental > Aquatic > Marine > Oceanic >... | reverse complement strand
CTACCAATTTGCCCACATGAGCCAATTACAAGAATTCTTTTAATTTTTATCAGTCTCAGAATGGATTAAATTTAGATAATAATCATAGGTTAGTCAAATAAAAAAGTTTTATGACTTATTTTATTAGAAATATTAATGAATTAAATTTTGGAAAAACTTATATGTTTTCAGAAAATAAGTTTTAAACATAGAATTTTCTTCAAATATAAATCAAAATAATAAAAGATGATTAAATGAAAAGAGAACCAGAAGCATTTCTTAAAGAGGAAATAAAAAATATATATGATAGCAATATAAATTGGGTTATTAGGCATCTTGAAGCTTCTTCAAAACCACACTCTGTTGTAGATGGTAAGAATGTTTTAATGCTCAACACTAATAATTATCTTGGTCTTGCGACACATCCAAAAGTTGTGCAAGCATCAATTGACGCAATAAAAAAGTATGGTGCGGGTGCGGGTGCAGTACCGGTTATTGCGGGAACGTTTGATCTAACAAAAGAATTTCAAGAAAAGTTTGCTAAATTTAAGGAGGTTGAAGCATCAATCTTATGTCAGACGGGTTATGCAGTTAATTCAGGCGTAATTCCTCAGTTAATTGGAAAAGATGATATTGTAATTTCTGATCAATTAAATCATGGTTCAATAATTGATGGAGTACGATTAACAAGTGCTAAAAGATTAGTGTATAAACATACTGATGTAGCTGACTTAGGAGTTCAATTAAAAGAGGCAGACAAAAGTGGAGCAAGAAGAATTCTTATTATCACGGATGGTGTGTTTTCAATGGATGGAGATATTGCTCCGTTAGATGAAATTTCAAAATACGCAGAAGAATATGGAGCAATGGTGTTTGTTGATGATTGTCATGGGGAAGGTGTTTTGGGAGAAGGAAGAGGAATAGTTGCACATTTTAAATTACAAGGAAAAGTTCATGTTGAAGGTGGTTCAATGAGTAAAGGTTTTGGTGTTTTTGGTGGAACGGTGGCGGGGTCAAAAGATTTAATAGAATATATTACTAACAAAAGTAGAACTTATCTGCTTAGTACTGCTCACCCTCCCGGATTGGTTGCAGCTTGCATTGCTGCAGTTGATGTAGTTGAAAATGAACCAGAGCATGTAAAAAAATTATGGGATCACACAAATTATTTCAAGAAGGAGGTTCAAGAAATGGGTTTCAATACAGGAAATTCACAAACTCCGATTATTCCATTAATTGTAGGAGATCCAGGTAAAGCCCAAAAACTAGGTGAGTTGTTATTTACTGAGGAATCGATCTACGTAACACCAATCGTCTTTCCCATGGTTGCTAAAGAGCTCTCAAGAATAAGGGTTCAGATGAATGCATTGCTCTCAAAGGAAGATTTAAATAATGCATTAGGTGCCATTGAAAGAATCGGGAAAAAGCTGAAAATAGTTTAATATGACTTTTTGACTTCTATTGATAAAAAAAAATTTTAAACTCAAAAAAAAATATAAATAATTATTTCTATATATTCTATAGAAATTATAGAAATTATGAATGATTTGATATGACTACAATTACTATTGATAACAAGACAAAAGAAGAATTACTTAAAATAGCAGCCAAATTGCAAATTCAAGTAAAAAAAAAGATAAATTATAATGATGCAATTAAATTTTTAATATCAAATCTAAATAACAAGAAGAATCAAGAAAAATTTAGGAAAGCTTGTGAAAAAATTAAGGATATCGATATCAAAGAGGTTTTAGATGAATTATATTTAGAGAGGAGAAAAGATGAATTTTCCTTTTAGAGATGTCATATTCGATGGTGGTGCTGTAATTGAATTACTATTATCTGGAGTCGATTCTGAATTATATAAAAAAATCATTAAGGAAAATATAATTCCAACTACCTCGATTCTTGCTGTCATTGAAACAGAATATATTTTATGTAGAAAATTAGGTAAAGATAAAGCTTTAGAAAAGATTGATGCATTTTTAAGTTCAAATTATTTTGATATTATTTCATTAGATTCACTTCGAAGAGAGATAAGCTTATTAAAATGCTATAACCCTATTGCATTACCCGATTGTTCTACGATTGCAATTGCTTTAAATAAAAAAATTCCCGCTTTATTTGCTCGAAGAGAAAAAGAATTAGTAAAACAATTGGAAAAGGAACCTTTTGATATTCAAATATTCTTTTTAGAAGATTTTTAAATAAATGGGATGTTTTATGAGGTTAGTAGTTGGAATCACAGGTGCATCTGGGATTATTTATGCACAAAAATTTGTTAAAAGACTCTCAGAAAAAGCTGAGTTAGAGATTATTGTTTCTAAAGTTGGAAAGGAGGTTATTAGGCAAGAGAACCCGAATTTCTTAGCTGAGTTGAGTAAGTACGGCAAGGTATATGAATTTAATGATTATAATGTTTCAATTGCCAGTGGTTCCCACCTATTTGATGCAATGATAGTTATTCCATGCTCAATGAAGACCTTGGGCTTAATTGCGAACGGAATTGCAAATAATTTAATAATCAGAGCAGCTGAAGTATGTATGAAGGAAAAAAGAAAGTTAATCTTATGCCCAAGAGAATCTCCACTCTCATCAATCCATTTGGAAAATATGAGTAAATTGGCTAAATTGGGAGTGATAATTGCTCCTTTAATGCCAGCTTTCTATACAAAACCAGAGACTATTGATGATCTAATTGAACATACAATCAATAGACTTATGGATTTATTAGGAGTTTCTGGGGAACATGTTAAAAGATGGAGAGAATAATAATTCTTAAACACTAAAATTAAAATATAAATAATAAAAAAGAAAGAAATAAAAGAAATTTTTAACTGGATAATTCTATTGGTTCAAATTCCTTTAGTTTCTTTATTTTTTTCACTTTAGGGTTTTTGATTAAATTCCCTTGTATTATTACTTTAGAAACTTCTCCAAGAGAATCAATATTTTCAAGAGGATTTCCTGGAACGACTTGAATATCTGCCGATTTTCCAGTCTCTATAGTACCAGTTATTTCATCGATCCCGATTATTTCTGCGTTACTTTTTGTTGCAAAATATATCGCATCTTGTGATGTCATATCTGTATATTTAATATAATGTTTTAATTCTTTCCAAACCTCATAATGAGTAGAATAAGGAACTGAAGCATCCGTTCCAAGGCCTAATTTTATACCTTCCTTATAAGCTCTTTGTAATCCTTTAATCATTCCTATTTCTATCAGCTTCGCATTTTCATGTTTCACTTGTGTTATTTTTGTTACTTTAATCGGGAGTGTGGCCATCCCCATACCTGCTGTGACGGTGGGTATTAACGCTGTATACCCTCGTAGAGATTTTGGGTTGTTTTTAAATAATGGTACGAGTTCATCTGTGATTTCAGCTCCATGTTCAATTGTATCAACACCGCCTAAGAGAGCTTCTTTAATTCCTTCTGTACTTTCACAATGGGTTGCGATTAATAAATCTCCCCGGTGAGCTTCAAAACAAGCAGTCTCAATTTCCTCGACGGTCATCTGAGGTCTTCCAGCCTCTCCCACTTTTCTAGCATCCATAACACCCCCAGTTGAAAGGATTTTTATACAATCAACTTCTTTTCGAAGGTTTTTTCTAATACATTTCCTTATTTCAGGTATTGAATCTGCAACATAACCCATCATAGCTCCATGACCACCAGTAATACAAATTCCTTGACCAGCACAAATTAATCTAGGCCCAACAAATTTTCCCTTTTCAATTTTCTTTCTTAATTTTACATCTAAATAAAAAGGATCACTTAATGACCTAAGAGTTGTTACACCGGCATTTAAAGCGTTTAAAACATTTTTTTTCATCATTTTAATAAAAAGAATCTTTCCTAAAGGTGTTTTAAATAGTTTCATTAAAATACTCAGCATTTTATCACTAAGATTCATTATTTTCATTGGTTTTCCACTACCAGATAGATGACAATGGGCATTAATTAATCCAGGAAGCACATAGGCATCTTTAAGATCTATTTTTTTATAATCCCCTGGTATTTCAATTGCATCCTTTTTTCCAACACTAACAATTAAACCTGGCGTTTCGTTTTCTTCTACGATATTTTTAATTAGTATTACTCCATCATTAATTACTTCACTATCGCGGTTTCCATCGATAATATTACAATTGGTTAATGCAATATTGGTTTTTAGCTCTTTTTTTCTATATTTTAATCCTCTTAACCATGAAATTATGAGCAACATAAATACTATATCGATTATACTAGCAATAATAGATACAACCCAATACCATAAAAAAGGCATCCAACTATGATTGAGATGCGCTAAATTTAATGTTAAACTATACATCCCCTGTCCAAAAAACCCAAGAATATCTAAAATCCCCAACGGAATTCCCGCAAAAGGTATTATCCATGGAAAAATATTCAACACACCTACAATAATATATGCAAGTGATCCCAACACTCCTTCTATTGTTCCATATGTAATCCATGCAAATAATGCAACTAATACTGTAAAAAAGAAAAGAATTATTCCACCTAAAGTGGCATAATTTACAAAAGAATTATTATTACTCATTTTTACCAACACTAAATTTTTTCTTATCAAAAATTATAATTTATAAATATATTTTCTACAATATATATACCTAATGAAATTCGAATTGTAATTTTAAGTTATACTTAATGGATTTCATAATAAAATACTATGCATAGAAAAAAGTTAATGTTCATTGTTAATTAAATAATTATTTATTATTCAATTAATTTTATTTATCTATAGTAGTTTTATATCTATAGAAGGTTAAGAAAAAAAATTTCGAGATCTTATTAGATCTAGAATTCACCTCCATTTCAAATTTGATTTAAAAAAATTTTAGTTTTATAATAAAATAATTAGTATAATTTTTTAAAAAATCGAGTAATTAGAGTTTATGACCGTAGAACTAAGAGCATTTTATTTGCCCTTTATTTTTATATCATTTATTATTGGATATCAAATGTCCTTCTATTTTCTTTATGATTATTATAGACATCGAGAAAGAAAAATAGAATTAAATAAGATTTTACTATATTATGGAATATTTTTTGGCTTGTCAATAACCGGGTGTTTATTTGATATAATTAACGATTTTTATATTACTAACATTTTTATCAAAGATATTTTTGCAAGGATGGTTTATTTACTGGTATTAATCGCAAGCGTATTAATTCTATATCATATGTCCTCAAAAGTGTATAAAGAAATAATTCACCCTACATTAACAAAAATATTGATATTTATGAATATTTTTCCATTTATTTCAATTTTTATATTTAATCCAGCAACTACTGAATTTCATTTTGCAATTATTTTCATATCTATAGATTTTCTATTTTTTCTTGTTTTCCAACTTAACCTAATTAGATTATCGAGTGGTATTATAAAAAAAAGATTGAAGATTATATTTTTAGGAGCATTAATAATTCTTTCAGCGATAATTATTGGATTTATACCAGTAAGTGATCTTGAAACTCAAATACAAAACCCTATTATTGCTATACCATTTATTACCACACTAAGTTTAGGATTAATAATTTTATTATTGGGAGCATTAAGATTTCCAGTTTTTCTTGAATTTTTTTGGAAACAAAATCTAATAAGCCTTTTTATTATAAATCGAAAAACACTTAAAAAACTATATTCATATAATTTCACATCATACACAGAAGATATGGATAATTCAAAAAAAACTCTCATAAATATTAATGAAAGTATAAAATTAATATCACATGGAATGATTGGAATTATTGAAATCTTTACTGCTGTTGCAGAAACAAAAGATAAGAAAATTAAACAAATTAAACAAGGCGGGTTTTCAATTCTTTTAGAATATGGAGAAGATCCGATTTCTAATATTTTCTTTATTTTATTGGCTAAAGGAGAAATGGATAGCAATAAATATTTTTTAACAAACATTAAAAATCAATTTCAATGGATGTATAAACATGTAATTCCCATTTTGGAATTTCTAGATGGAAGTAGTACAGAAAGGATATTTTCAAGTTTTGATACAATTATGAAAAATATTTTAAAAATGAATTAGAACATATTTTAATGTTAATTATGCTTAATGGAGTTAATTTTCCGATACAAGGGCCATTTCAAGAACCTTTATTGATTATGGAAGAGATTGTAATTTTTTTTGCTCTTGAAATTGGTATTATTCTTTGGATTAAATCTAAAAATAAAAAAGAAGAAATATCTAATTTGCAATGGAAGGCTTTTAGTTGGTTTTGTCTTGGCTATTCTCTTATGTGGTTAATTTATATTATTTCAGATTATTATGTTGAAGATTCACATATACGAATTATATTATTGAATTTTGGTTATTTTGTACAAATGATATCCGGACTATTATTTATCTATAATATGGAAAAATTTCAAATCTTTTTTAAAAAATATCTATTTACCTTTATTTTTACAGTATTTATAATTCTCTTTGTTATCTGTTTTTTTATTGAATCAGTATTTACAAAAACATTCTCATTTTTTTTCTCTTGGATAATATATCTTTTATTTTTCTTCCATTATATGATAAAAGTTAGTACTAGTAAGGAATTAAAAAAGGTATTGAAAAACTTCAAATGGCATTTATTTGAATTATTTAGTGGATTTATTTTCCTCAATATTGGCTATGCATTAACTACAGATTTAATATTAAATCTATTTGGTCTGGTCGGTAGATTAATTGGTGCTGTCTTTCAAATAATCGGGCTGATATTACTCTCTCTCTACTTTCTCTCTATAGCATCAATAATTGAATACTTTTGGAAAGAAAAAATAGATTCTATTTATATAATTATGCAATCTGGACTCTGTCTATATACTAAACACTTTCGAGAAAAAAGGAAATCTTTTGATGAAATTGTAGCTTCGGGGGCTTTATCAAGTGTTCAAATCATATTAGAATCAATCACTGATAAAAAGGATATCTCTATTATTGAAAAAGAAGGAAAGACCATGATTTTCCAGCCGGGAAAATATATTATTGGAGTGCTAGTTTGTGAAGAAGATCTTGAATCAATTCGAATTACTTTAAAAAACTTTGTCCAAAGAATCGAAAAAATCTATTTTAACATTTTAAAAACATGGGATGGCAATTTGAATTTGTTTTCTTCGCTTGATCTTCTAGTTAAAGAGGTTTTCATTTAAATATTTTCTTGAGAAGGTTCATATCTTTGAAAATCTACTCTTTTTTCAATAATTGAAAAAATGTATATGCCCAACGTTGCTAATATGACTTCGGATATGAATACATATAAAAAATTCAGAGGGAAAAGCTCAATAGGTAGACTGAACCAATATCCTATAAGCCACGCTACATAACATGAAATGATTAAAGCATAAAATATTCCACCAATATATCGTATCAGCTTTCCCTCTTTCCCAAGTTTTTTAAATAAAATAATACAATATAAAGCAGGAATATTCACAATACAACTTATAAAATCAAGGGGTACAAAAGGAGAAGTCATATTGACAAAAAACACACCAATAATTTTGCCAATTAGCCCTGGTATCGGAAATAAAATGCACATCCCAACCATAACTTCAGCTACTCTAAATTGAATTTCAAAAAATGAAATTGGCTGAAATAAATAGCCTAAAACAATATATAAGGCAGCAGTTATGGCAGCCATTGCTACATCTATGGATTTCAGATTCATTAATGTAATCGTTTATAATGAAATTTTCTCCGAATTATTTAATAAATAGATTTATCTACTTAAAAACAATTTCATTATAATTTCAGAAGAAAAAAATTAAAAAAAAATTATTATCTCACTTACTTACTCCTTAAAAAAATATTTTACAAAGGAATCATAATAATCATTTACCCAAATATTATCATTCTCTGCAAACTTAATTTTTCCATAATTTTCTATAAAGTTTGGATAAAATACAGGTTTATCTATACTTGTTGTTTCCATTTTTTTCACCTTGATTTTTTTATCTATTTTTATATAAATAACTATTTAAATAAATAACAAATTAATTTATAAATTAATATTTAAACCTTATGACTCTTTTCATATTATTATTAAACTGATTTTTAAAATCTTCCCATTATTTTGGGATTCTTTTCTAAAATCAAGAGCAGATATAAAAGTGATAAATACTATGAGCTATTTCATGCAGATTTAAAAAAACAGTGATCATTTTTGTAATCTTTATAGATTTCCATAATTCCTTTGGAAAATTAAAACTCATCATTTTATTTAATACGATCATAGTTATTAAAAATCTTTGCTGATTTTAATAAAAAATTAAAAAGAGAAATTGATAGTTTTAATCAATTTTGAAATAAAATTCTTTAAATTCAATTTTTTTTATTTTTTATTTAATACCTTAAAAATGTTTACCCTTATTAGGAGATATACTACAATTATTATCCCGTACAAGCTTAAAATGCTAAAAATCCAATTTTCTCCTCCCAAATATCTGCATATACTAAAAGGATCATATGCAAATATTAACATCAATCCTAATTTACCTAACCAACAGAAAAAGATTGTCTTTTTGGCGGAATATTTTATTAAACCTAATGGAACGATCAGTATATCATCATTAAGTGGTGTGAGTCCAAATAAAAATATCATAAGTGGTGCTGCTTTTGGATGCTCTACTAAATACTTTCTTAATCCTGTTAAAGTTTCCTTGCTTTCTATATCAATAAATTCAGCAGTTCCACGTCCTACTAAATAACCCCCCATTTCTCCCACTAAGCAACCAAGAGATGCAATAATTCCAACTAAAATGGGGATAAAAAGATTTAACCCGATAAAAGGAGCACTTCCATAGCAAACAACCCATGTATATGGCGTTGGAACAGGTAAGAGGTTTCCAATCAAACAAACTACAAAAGTTATAATTAGAGCGGATTCCATATTCTGAAAAGGTTCCGTACTTGAAACATTTTCAATCAATTCTCTATGTTCTGGAAAGAGAATTAAATCAATAGAAAAAATAGTAATAATAATGATAAGAATCAAAAAAGTAAGATCTGCTTTCTTTAATTCCATATATTATGCTAACATTTACTATTTTTTACTTTTTGCTTTTCTTTTAAAACAAAATATTGATGAAAAATAAATTATTGCCTTTTGAATCTTTATTTTAAAGATTTTAGTTTTAAAAAAAAATATTCAATTATCTTTTTACTCTTCTAATTCATCTTTTTTTATTTCTTGATTAACTGACTTTTCTGAAATTTCTGACTTAAGTTCTTTTGGTAGAACTGTATCTTTAAGGGTTTTCTTATCTAAGTCCCTTCTGGGTGGTGGAGGTGGTGCTTTAAGACCCACTAATTTTTCTTCTAAATCTTTCTCTAATTTCTCTAACTTATCTTGAAATTTCAAGATGCCACCTTTTTGGGTTTTAAATATTTTATCATGATGATACTTTTGAGCCTTGGATTTTCTCCTTTTAATTACCACTACCGAAACCATAGCACCAGCTCCAATTGTAGAAAAAATACCAACTATCCACCAAAATTCTGGAGGAGGCGTAATAATCATTGCATCAATTGCAACTGTAAAATAAACAAAAGTACTATTAACATTTCCTTCTGTATCATTCACATACACAGTAATTAAATAGAATGCATTCTCTAATTCAATCGTAGCATTTCCATTTTCAAGTGATATTCCATTTGGATCACCAATCCATTGTTTATTTGATATATCATAGAGTGTATAAAAGAAATCATCTACATCAAGTGCAGTACTTGACACATTGATGATAATTGTGCCAGTGGAGTAGGTTGTATTTAAAGGTGAGTAAACAATTATATCTGGGGGTGTTGGATCTGTAATAGTAGGAATTGAAACAGTAAAATAAAGGGATTTGCTATTAACATTCCCTTTTGTATCATTCACATACACAGTAATTAAATAGAATGCATTCTCTAATTTAATTGTAGCATATCCATTTTCAAGTAATATTCCATTTGGATCACCAATCCATTGCTCATTTGATATATCATAGAGTGTATAAAAGAAATTATCTACATCAAGTGCAGTACTTGACACATCGATGATAATTGTGCCAGTGGAGTAGGTTGTGTTTAATGGTGAGTAAACAATCATATCTGGGGGTGTTGGATCTGTAACAGCTGGAATTGAAACAGTAAAATAGAGGGATTTGCTATTGACATTCCCTTCAGAATCATTCACAAAAATAGTGATTAAATAAAAATTATTCTCTAGATTAACTGTAGTTAACTCATCTTTAATTAAGATGCCATTTTGAATCTCACTCCATTCACAATTAAATTTACTATAAATAACATACCAAAAACTCTCCAAATCAATAGCATCACTTGAAACATTAATATCAATCATATCAGTGTTATAAGTTGTGTTTAAGGGTGAATTAATAATTATATCTGGTGGTGTGGTATCTTGAACAATAGGACCATCAAAAATATCAGTAAAAGTTGAATAAGTACCATCAGATGTATAGAAATTAAACTGATAGGTTCCCAATTCCAGTAATGTCGTGATATAATAATATAAACATCCATCCATGTAATTATTATCATCTAAATCTGCTTTAATCATTGTATAATTTTCTGCATCTAATGTAATATTCAAAAATGTTGGAGGATCATTATCCGCATCAGTGTATTTTACAGTAAAATTGAATAACGTAAGCCATCTTTCCCCCATCGATGGTGTTACTTGACCTTCAGAAAGAATTGGTGGGTTTGCAACAGTAAAATAAATTGCTGTAGAATTGACATTTCCTGCAGTATCATTTACAAAAACGGTTATTAAGTAAAAACTTGTTGCCAATTCAACAGTTGTATGTTCTTCTATTATAATTACACCATTTTGAGAACCAATCCATTGTTCATTAGTGATATCATAAAGGGTATACCAAAAGGTATCTACATCAATAGCACTACTTGAAACGTTGATATCAATTATACCAGAAGGATAAGTTATATTTAAAGGAGATAAGCAACTCAAGTCGGGTGCTATTGTATCTTGAACAGTAGGACCCTCAAAAGTTTCAGTATAGGTCCAAAAATAACCATCTGATGTGTAGAATCTAAAATGATGAATCCCTATCTCATCTAATGTAGTTGTATAATAATATAAACAGCCATCTTCATAATTACAATCACATGGATCAACTTTTGTCATAGTATGATTTGTTCCGTCTAATGTAATGTTTAAAAACTCTGGGGCATCATTATTTTCATCAATATAATTAACAGAAAAATTGAATACATCTTGTGATTTTTCACCTACTTCCGGTGCTACCTTACCATCACAAAGAATAGGTGGTTTATTACATAAAACTGTTGGACCGTACTTTTTACAAGTCCACGCTATTCTATAGCCATCATAACATATAAAGAAATATTTATAATTTCCTGGTTCTAAATATCGTGAGTAAATATAAATACAGCCATCAGTGTAATCATTATCTGAAGGATCTTGTTTTTGCATACTATAAAATTTGCAATTTATTATTACATAAATATATAAAGGTTTATCATTATCCACGTCTGAATAATTGACAGAATATGTGAATAAAGTCGTTTGATATCCCTCGGAAGGAGTTACTATTCCATCAGTTAATTGTGGCTTATGATTACACCTACACCGGCATGCGTTAGTCATTGCCGAATTTGTAATATTTAAAGAAGATGATGCAACAAATAATGCTATAATTATAATTATAATCTTAAATTTGCGCATTTTTTTCACCCATTATTTTAGCCATAGAAAAAATAAAACTATAGTAGTTATTTTGAATAAAATTTAAGATTCTTTAAATATTTAAATATTTTGTCAAGTTTGTTGGTTTGTTAATAAAAATTAATGGAAAATAGTAAAATATGATTTTTTAATCCATTCTTGAATATTATATAAATAATTATTTTATCTCGTTTAGTTTTGATATGAGTATTTCTTCTGTGATTTATAAATCTTTATAGATATTTTTATATCTCTGTTATTCTAAAATTAAACAGAAGCTTAGTAATATTTAAATATAAGTGCAAACAAATGGGTAATTCATGCCAGCAATGTAATGATTCAAAAAGTATGTCTTGTTTTATTGATTCAATAAATAAACAAGAAAGTGAAGGTACTTTTGAAAAATATTTCTGGTATTTTATAGTAATTTCTGCGATTTTTTTGTTTTTTTCATTCTATTTTGAAATAAGTTTTGAAGTTATTATTGTTTCCCAGATATTTTCATTAATTTCAGTTGCTTTATCATCAAAGGGGGTCATAGAATCCGCCGGGCGAGAAATAATTAAGAAAAGATTAAATGCAAATGCTCTTATGGTAATTGCTATGATTGGCGCATTCATAATTCAGAAAGGTCAGGAAGGTGCAACCGCTATTTTACTATATTCTATTGCAGAGAAATTGGAAGATATTACATCAGATAAATCTAGAGAAGCTATTTCTAAGCTGATAGAGCTAGCTCCTGATAAAGCACTATTAAAAACTAAAGATGGAATACGTGAAATTTTGGCTAGTGAAGTCAAATTAAATGAAATTATTGTTCTTAAACCAGGTATGAAAGCGCCACTAGATGGAGTAATTTTTTCTGGCTCTTCATATTTTAATCAAAGTGCTTTAACTGGTGAATCCATTCCTGTTTTAAAAGAGAAAGGAGATAAAATCTATGCTTCAAGTATAAATGGTGATGGTTACATTGAAATGTGGGTGACCCATACATCAGGGAATACAATTCTTGCAAAAATTGTCGAAAATATCGAAACTGCTCGATTGAACAAATCAAATACTGAAAGATTTATTGAAAAGTTTGCAAATTATTATACCCCTATAATTCTATTAATTTCAATATTGATTATGGTCTTTCCGATAATTTTCAGTATTGGGCAGCCAATAGATTGGGTTTATAGAGGTATTATATTGCTAGTTATTTCTTGTCCTTGCGCATTAACATTATCAACTCCATTAGCAATGGTTACAGCACTAACAAAATTATCTAGAGAGGGAATACTTGTGAAAGGGAGTAAGTGCATCGAAGAAATTACAAAAATTAAAGTATTTGGATTTGATAAAACAGGAACCTTAACCGAAGGAAGGCTAAAAGTTTATGATAATATTCCATTTAGAATTAGCGCAATTAAAAATCTTTCAATAATTGCGAGTTTAGAAAGTCAATCTGAGCACCCCATTGCTCAAGCCATTGTTTTAGAGGCGGGAAATCAAAAAATACCGTTATTAGAGGTTAAAAATTTTGAGATGATTAAAGGAAAAGGGGTAAGGGGGCAAATAAATCAGAAAATTTATGAAGTTGGTTCTATTAAGTTCTTTAAAGAGTTAGGATATGAAAATTCTGCTACAATTATAGATGAAATTACAAAAGTTGGGAAAACTCCTATTCTTTTGGGCTCTAATAAAAAACTTTTAGGTATATTATCAGTTAGAGATTCCTTAAGAATTTCTGCACCCATTTTATTAAAAGGCTTAAAAAAGCGAAACTATGAGACTATGATTTTATCAGGAGATACTCAAAATACAGTAGATTCTATCGGTAAATGTCTATCAATTAATTTAAGATATGGTAATCTCTTACCAAATCAAAAATTAGAAAAAATAAAAACCCTCCAAAAAGAGATTGGACCTGTTTCTATGGTGGGTGATGGAATTAATGATGCTCCAGCCATTGCTACTTCAAACGTCGGGATTGCAATGGGAGTGTCTGGGTCCGATATAGCATTACAAACAGCTGATTTGGTTATAATGAATGATGACTTAACAAAAATTTTGGTTTTTCTTGATATTGCAAAAAAATCAAATAACATAATCAAACAAAATATTATCATCTCTATTACTGTCAAGATTTCTATGGCGATTTTAACTATATTTGGCTTGATGACTTTAATGCTTGCTGTAGGGATCGGAGACATGGGTGTTTCTTTATTTGCATTGTTTAATAGCTTACGGTTGTTTAGGTACAAATCTAAATTTCAAGAATTATCCGAAGAAGATTTTGATGTAAGCGCTAAATACTTATTTTGCAAAAAATGTAAATTATATCAAACTTATCCTCAACATCATGGAAGAGAAATGATTAAAAGTGAAGAGCGTTTAGTTTGTTGGCAAAAATTAGCGGCAGAAATAAAAGAAGATGAGTGCTCTGAAGAATTTGAATTGAAATGCCAACAATGTAATGAAGAACTTGAAATGAAATTAAACGCACTTTAATTAATTTCTCATAATCCTTTCCGTAATAAAAATGAGATTAATTTCCATCTTTTATTTATTCTTTCGGATGTTCTTCTCCGTTTGAAAATATACCATTCAAATTTACTGAGTAGTGAATATATCTTTTTTATATGTTTATAAACATCTGTATTCTCCCACTCTTTTTTATATCTTGTAATATTCTGCGAATTCCATAGTTCAGAGTTATGCGCGGTAATCTCTGTTTTTCCTTCAGATAATTCTTTTAATTTCTCTGATAATATAGTCGTCCAAAATTTAGCCATTGCCATTGAAAAATGCAAACCAGAAGAACCAGAAGCTTCCACAAATCCCGCACTATCACCTATTAAGACCACACCCGCACTTGGTATATAATTCTTAACCATTTGGGCGTTTGGTAATCCAGTTAATTCTTCATAATCAATTTTCGCACCTTTAAAAAATTCACTAAATCCTGGATAACTCTTCTTTAGTTTTTCCCAAACCTCCATGATTTCCCCATCGGTCGGAATCTTAACAGTTTTCATTTTAAAAGTTTGTGTCATACGAAGCATTAGACCTACTTCCAAGTTTTTTCCGCCTATTGGAAATACATATGCAACACATTGAGGAAAATTAGGGGCATAATCAAGATTTCCATTTCCAATTAAGTAGAACTGAAGATCAGTTGTCTTGTTGATATCAGTATTTCCATTACTAATTAAGCATTTCACTATAGGACAATTTATTCTCTGATAAGGAATATTATAGTATCTTCCAATAACACTTTCATAACCATCACACCCAAAAATCGCATTTCCATAAATTTCTCTAACAATTCCACTATCATCCTTATATTTTACTCCTACACAAATATTCTCCTTTTCAATTGGTTCAATTACTTCACTATTTAAAAGAATAGTATCTCCTAAACCTTCAGCAACTTCTATAAATCTATCAATAAATTTACGCCACTCAAAAAAATAATGATCCATTGATTTTTCAGGTATGGGCACTATGTGTAAATCTCCAGGACTATGGAAGATTTTACCAGTATGAGAAAATGTATTGATTGATTGTAAAAATCCCTCTCCAAGGATTTCTTCGGTTAGAGGAAAATGACGCATACCTTCACCACGTGGTTTAGGTCCCGCAATCTCGCCTTTTTCTATGACCACAGCTTTAAATCCTTGTCTAGCAGCAATAATACTTGCGGTTAATCCAGCAGGACCTCCACCAACAATTATAAAATTATAGAATTCTGAGTTTTTAGCAATCATATCCTTTCCAGACATAATCTAAATTAATATAAATAAAATAATAAAATTAATTGTAATTTCTTTTTAAAAAATTGCAAGGAAAGGCATTGATACGCTTAAAAACCAGCCCATATATATTGCTGGAATTAAAGAAGATAAAAATATTGACCTAGTTCGATGAAAAATAATTATCATAAGCATAATTGCGAATATATTCATTGTAAGGTATGGAATTAGCAAAAATGTATTCAGATAATGCACAAGTCTAATAGCCATGTAAAAAATAAGCAGAAAACATTGAAATAAATGAGCTAAAAACATATTCATGAAGCTCCTCCTATAATTAATATCAATACTCTTCTTACGATTTCCACCATATCCTCTAAATAAATATATTTGGCTGAATAGATTCAAAAAAAATATAACTATTGTATAAATTACGGTTGGAAATATTTCATATATAGTTCTATAACGATTCCCAGTCCATAAAATGTTCAAAATTTCAATGGTTATTATTCCTATTGAGGAAAGAATTATAATTAACATGTAGTTTAGAAAATTTTTCTCAACGGATTGTTTAATACATCTAAAAATCGAAATTATATTGAGATTCTCACCTCTCCATAATAATGCCAAAATAGTTAGCATCATTGAACTGATAAAAATACTAATAAAAATTGGTGCACCTAATTTAGGTACAGGTATAAAATATTGCATTCCAATTGCAATAATACTCGCTAAAAAACTGAATATAAAAAAGGGATATAATGGGTTTTTATTTTCGATTAATAATTTTAAAGATTTATACTCCTCAGTTATCTCTATTTTTTTTTGTTTTATGAAAAAGGCGTTTCCCAGAAAATAAATGATGAGAATTTGAAGCCCATATGCACTAAACGATTTTAAGTTTTCATTAATAGAATATATGAAATCTCTCTGAAATACAGGTTTATTCGATATTTCTCCATAAAAGGCTTGTTCGAACCATTTTACTGTTTCATTAATAGTGATTAATAAAGATCCACAATTTGTATGGCCTACATCAGGGATTATATAGACTTCTCTTGCTGTTCCATTAGAATAATTTCCATATAAAGTTCCAAATTCTGCACTATTATTCCCTACCAATAAATTTAAAGATAAATTTATCATTTCTGGTGGAAAAAATTCATCATGAGCGCCGATAATTGCGAGAAAATTTCTCGGGTTTGTTTCATTCACTCCAAGATATCTATGATATTCTCCAAGAAATGATATTGCAACAGATGCTTTTATTCGTGGGTTTTCATCTAAAGAATCAAAATAGGAATAAAAGGACAACGCACCTCCTCCAAGACTGAAACCAAAAAGTCCTATAGATTCATTATCAACTAATTCTTTTGTTAAAATAAAATCTAAAACTGCATCTATATCTAAACCATGTTTTGGAGAATTCGCGTACTCCTCGACCATATATGATCTATCAACTTCCAATCCACCTAAAGATGAACCATGACCTCTTAAATCGAAAGTAACAACAATAAAACCATGCTCAAGCAGATTATATCTCAAAATTCTATTTTCGTGTCGATCACCCGTTAAAGAATGACAATATATTAAAGTAGGGTATTTGGATTCAGAATTTAAATTATTAGGATAATAAATACTCCCTTCCAAGCGAATATGATCTTCAGTATAGACGGTGAAATTTTCAACATTCATATTTAGTTCAAATGAGGATTCAACAAATACACTTAAGAGAAAAATTAATAATAATGTCGTTAAGATCAAAAAAGCAATTTTATTTCTTCGCACTCTTAATTTCGACAGAATTTTATCTATTTTCTGCATTATTATAAGCAAATAAATTACTCCTAATATTTAAAATTTAAATAATATAAGATTTCCCTTTTTTCCCGTGAAAAAAAGGATTATATTTGATTCATCGCAAATTTATTAGACTGAATTAATATTCACCTGATAATGAGTGAGATTTTTAAAGAGATTTTTACGATATTTAATTCCTTAGAAACCCAAGAACCTGAATTAATCTATATTTTGGAAAAGCATTCTATTAAACCTACTGATGAAATTGCTAAATCTTGTGCAATTATTAGCAGTTCTATTAATTCGATTCTAAAATTATATCCAGATATCACAGAAATGAACGATAAAATAAAAATCAAGGCACATCTAAAATTTTATTATGAGTTAATAACGAAATTAATGCATTTTCTCAAATCAATCGAGAATTTCCAACAACTTAGTTACGATTATTATGATCAAACGATTGAATTTTTAGAAAGAAAGAATTTTTTAATTAATGGAAAATACACAAATCTCGCTAAAAGGGAATTAGAAATCTTTTTTTCTGAAGAAAAAAGAAAAGAGATGGAGTTTTTTCTTGGAAAAAAATTGAAAGATCCTTTCAAACCAAAAAAAATATAAAAAAAAAGAGTAATATAATTATTTTAAAGTTCTTGTATTGCTTTTTTCTTTGCTAACTTTTCCTCCTCAGTTAATTCAACTTCTCCTCTTTTTACGAAAAACATTAATATTAATGCAACAAGAAGGAATATTGCACCATCTAAAAGTAGAGTTGTAGGACCTAAAACATCTACAAGTAATCCAACGAGATAAGGACCAATAATCGCAGCCATAAAACTAAAAAAATAATATACTCCAGTATAAGTTCCAATTTTCTTTTCCGTACGTGCCATCTCCCAAACTATTACAATAGAATTAATATTAACTAAAGCCCATCCAATCCCAGCAATAATGAACGCTATAGTAATCATTGTTATAGTTGGAATTAAAAATCCTATAAATAAAGCAACAATAAAAAGAACCAATCCTATTTTAATTGTTAATCTTCGACCTATTTTTGTAGCAATTATTCCTGCTGGGAAAGCAAAAAGAACAAATGGTATTGCAACATAAGTAAACATAAAACCTGCTGGACCACGGTCCATACCTAAAACATCAACGCCATATATAGTAAATAATGCTTCTAATCCTTGATATCCAACAAACCAGAAGAAGATCGCCAATAACATAAAAAGTGTACTTTTATCCTTTTCAGATAAAATATCCTTAAAACTCTCAATTAAACCTAGTTTTTCTTTTTTAGTTTCGATTTTTTTGCCCTCTTTTTCAGCCTCTAAAATTATTTGGAAACTATATGAGTCCTTTTCTTTTACAGTGAATAATAACACGACTAATGATGCAACCATAATTATCGCAACTATAAAAAAAGTTAATTCCAAACTAATGGGAACTAATATCAGATTAAATGTATATGCTATTATAGCTCCAAGTCCTCCCATTAAATTGATTATTGCGTTACCTTTACTCCTATTGTGTGGTTTTACAAAATCAGGCATTAGGGCAACTGCTTGTGATCTGTAAGAAGCCATGCTAATATTGAATAAAAACATAAAAAGAAGTAGTATCCAAAGAGAAGTTTCAAATGGTATTAATATAAAAAAGAAAGCCGCTAAGGGTATTCCAACTATTATATATGGCATTCTTCTTCCAAAACGAGTTCGTGTATTATCTGAAATAGAACCCATTACAGGTTGTATAAGAACGCCAATTACATTGTCCATCGCCATCCAGATACCTACAAGAGCATATGACTTCAGATAAAAAAAAAGACTTACATTAACTTGAGTATTATATATGCTCCATGCAATCCCTGTTGTAAAGAATGCTAATCCAATGAAAAATGTTAATTTTATATTTAATTTTTCTTCTGACATATTTTTCATCCAATTTACGATTTTTTTTTATTTAAAAATAGAAATTATTATTTTTTTTTAAATTAAAAATTAATAAAATCTATTCTAATTTATAGCTTACTAATCATTTAAATAAGAAAAAAAAATACTCTTCTCTAATAGGGACGTCCAATAATCATCTTTTTTTTCGTAGGACGGGCACAAACAATGCAGTTGAAATTAAACTCCCTTTCAGAATATTCTTTACTGAATTCTTTCACATATTTAATTGGCGTTCCAATGACTTTTCCTTCAGTTCGTTTTTCAATTTGTTCTGCACAGTCGTATTCATCACATAATGGAACAATAACTATTCCAACTCGTTTTTCTATTAAATCATATAGCTCATCAATATCATCCGTTTCTTTTGTGGAGTTTTGTATTAGTGTTTTTGCTCTCTCATGCAGGTCTTTCTGTATTTCTTCAAGAATTCTAGGTATCTCTTTAACTCCTTCCTTAAAATCTAAAGTAATTCTTTCACCTGTATCTCTTCTAACAATAATAAATTGCTTTTTTTCAATATCTTTAGGTCCCAATTCAATACGTATTGGAACTCCTTTAATTTCCCATTTGTAAAATTTTTTACCGGCACTTATATCTGAATCATCAAGTTTCGCACGAATCCCTAAAGAATTCATCTTATCTAATAAATTCTTAGATTGTTCCAAAATTTCTTTATCCTTACCTTTAAATATAATTGGAACAATGATGGCTTGAATAGGAGCTACTTCAGGTGGAAGACATAATCCAGCATCATCTCCATGCTGAGTAACTACTGCAGCAATTGCCCTTTCACTAATTCCATAACATGTCTGATGCACAAATTTTGTCTCTCCATTATCTGCTTCATAAGTTAAATCAAATGTTTTAGCAAAAATTGTACCAAGATTATGAACTGTTCCAATTTGTAAAGTTTTATGATCTTCAGGAAAAATAGTTTCAAATGCTATACTATATTCAGCACCTGGAAATTTATCATAATCAGGGCGTACATTAATAATATAGGGAACACCCAAGCGATCATAAAATTTACTATATACCTCTAATCCTTCCTTTACTTGATCCTCGGCCTCTTTAGCAGTAGCATGAGCTGTATGAGCCTCCTTGAAAGTTGTTAATTCCCTTACTCGTATTAACGGTCTTGTTGTTTTTGTCTCATATCTAAAAGTGCTAGCTATTTGATAAATCTTTATTGGTAAATCTTGATGGGAACGAATCCATAATTTGAACATAGGATACATTACAGTTTCAGAGGTAGGTCTTAAACATAGATTAATATCGAGTTGTTTTGATCCCCCTCTTGTTACCCAATAAACCTCATCTTCAAAACCCTTGACGTGTTCTGCCTCTTTCATGAAAAGAGGTTCTGGTATTAATAAAGGAAATAAAGTTTCTTCATGAGGTATGGGTGTATTGTCTAATAAATCACGTAATATCTGAAAAACTCGTTTTCTAAGATTAAAGCCATAACCTAACCAAACACCACATCCTTTTAAATTAAATCTATAATCTATAATTTCAGCCTTCAGAAGGATATCTGAAAACCACTCCATGAAGTCATTATTCCACTTTTCCCGTGAAATTTTCCCTTTATTTGCTGACATGTTAAAAATGATAATTCTATTTAAAAATTAAATTTTTACTTTTTCTCTCTCTTTTCGATTAAACGGGCTGCTATTATACAAAAATAAAAGCGCTTTTCCAAATATTTTTCCTATAAACTTTAATTTTATAATACCAAAAAGGTCTTCCAACATTTTTGCATCTTCAGGAATGGATACACCAAAGAATGGGCTTAAAAATAGAAAAATCAACCCACCTAATACAATAGAAATAATGAATGTAATGGTATCAGAAACTGGGAAGAAAAACATAAAGAAAAACATAATTATACAACAAGGGATTATTCGGATTAACTTAAATCTAATCTGAATTTGTAAGCGTTTTTTTATTTGCCATATCATAAATGGAAGTAAAAAAACAATAGCAATCACTTGAACCCACCCAATACCTATAAAACTCGTCAAAAATATAAATAATGGCGCAATTGCAATTATTATCACTGTTGTAATAGCGAATGCAATTCCGGAGTATTTTGCATTGCCAGAGCCAATTAATGCATTTCCAAATAGACTCGAAAAGGCAAATCCAAACTGTCCAATAATTGCTAGTATCATAAGCAATTGAGCAGATAAAAATAAATTTTGATCAAAACCTGATGCACCTATAAACGTTTCATTGTGAAGAATTGTTAGTAAATTACCTGTGATTGCACAAATACCCGTAGCGAATCCGATGCCTATTAATGCAGCAATCCGTGTTGTATTATTAAAAATCTCTTCCACCATTTCTCTATTCTCCTTAGAAACTGCTTCTGCTATCTCAATATTTAAAGGACCACTATAAAATAGAATTACTGTTTTCACAGATGAGTAAGAAGTAACAATTGTAATAATTCTAAGTCCAATTTCTTGAGATCCAGGGTCAAAATAAAACAAATATAAAGATGCGAAGAAAGTTAATAAGTTAGCAAATACTCCAATTCCTTCAAGATTAGTAATAGTAGAAAAAATAGAATATTTAATATATTTTTTAACGAATAATGGTTCAAATTGATCTTTTATTTGTAAATTTACAGTATTAATTATATTTCGTGAAAAAATTCTTCCTTTAATTACATCGATAAATGAATAGGGGCAAAATCTATGAAAATAATAGAATATAATTAGAAATGGAATAATATTTGCCAAGATGTAATAAAAAACAAACCCTTCTGGGGGCAAATTAAAAATCATCCAAAATATTCCTAAAACTAATAATGATGGTCCCCATACAGCACCAGAAAAAGATATTAGATCATATCGATTAATAATTGCTAATCCATTAATTAAAATTGCTTGTAAATAACTAAATATACTTTGAAAAATACAAGCAAACGCAGCTGCCTTCATATATATATTATCTTCAGGCGTAATTATGAATAAAATCAAGGAAATTAATCCTGTCCCAAGACCAATAATAAGAATTAACTTAGAATATGATGCAGCCTTTATTTTTCCAATCTCTGGATTTAAAATATATGCTTCTTTTATTTTTGCTATATAAGATTGGCTAAATCCATTACTAAAAATTCCTAATAAACCCAATAGGGCAAATGTCGAACCAAAATAGGATAAACCTTCCCAACCTGAGGTAATTATTACAAAGAACCATATACAAGAAGAACTTAATAATGCAACTAACATATGAATGGCTCCAGAAATCATTGATCTTGAAGATCCGGGGACATTATAAAATTTCTCTTCT
>Ga0209986_10001476_pt1 | contig 22528 bp, 27 predicted proteins | sample BlataG_FD_183168 | JGI IMG/M metagenome (GOLD analysis project Ga0209986, IMG submission 183168) | Deep subsurface microbial communities from Black Sea to uncover new lineages of life (NeLLi) - Black_00105 metaG (SPAdes) (version 2) | ecosystem: Environmental > Aquatic > Marine > Oceanic >... | reverse complement strand
CATTCCCACCAAGAAGAATAAGCCATGCTCTATTTGAAGGATAATTATAGACTAAGTGAATGCCAATGTGTTCTATGTCACCCCATACCCATGCCCAAGCATCCGAGGCAGACATATTCCAACCCAATTCCAATGAGGGATATACCTCATAATACTCAGTGAGTGACCGACTTTGAAACTCCTCCCCTTGTATGGGATGCTTTACCGGCTTTGAGAATACGCCCTTTGTGTATTTCCGTGTGCTACGGATACAATCCTCAACTGCCCTCACAGTTAATATATCGCCAGTATATTCTATCCTCAATTAGCACTCCTTCTCGGCAAGAGCAATGAACCAAGCCTCATCCAGACCAACTTCCTCAGCCAATGCCTTAAATGCTGTATCCTTACGATATTCCTCCAGCAGAGCATCTACCGTCACGGGCTTATTCTTTTTGCGCAACTTCTCGGCACCCTTACGCATTTCCTTGGGGGCATTGTCTTCCAATGTTTTTCGCAACTTACCTCGTGATAATTTACCCAGATGCAAGGAGTCCCGTAGCACCTTTACCTGATTGCCCGTATTCATAGCTTGCAGGGCACTCTCACCTACCCTCTGCATCCTGTCCTGTTCCACTTTGGGTATGTCCTTGACGGTCACGACACTACCGCCTCTATGTGCCTTACCCGTCTGCTGAACTCTCTCCCGGTCCTTCCTACCCATCAGGCCTCTCCTGCTTCGGTTTTGTTAGTGCCCCAAATATTGCCACCACCCAGAATAGCCATAAAGTAATCACAGTCAACCCCATTGCTGTTTTACTCCCTACAAAATTGCCCGTACCCCACATCTTGCTCTGCGCGTCCTGTGATGCCGTCACTATCCTTGTACGCACTCGCTTCGTCTTCAAGTCCAGTACAATAAGGGCAATCAGACCTAGCCCCAAATAGACCCCTATCCCTATCAGTATCGACATAAGTTATTCCAATTCCCCCCTTCTACGTTTCCGCCTTTGCTCTATCCGTTCCCGCAACCTCTTGACTCTAGGGCCGACATCCGTTTCAACTTCTCCGCTTAAATCAGGCTCCGTCTCCTCATCAACATATCCGCCTTCCCCAATATCTGGCTCGGCCAAGTCTGCCCTACGTAATCCGTAAGCAGCCAACATAGTGAATATCACCATGCCCATCGAGGCGAAGAATATCAGGTAATGGATGTCCCATGTAGTACCCGACAGGGTATAGCAGTAGCCCCCAAGAATACCCCAAAACATCGCACAGGGGAAGCCAAGCATCATCTGTCTTGTCGCAAACATAGTACACGTTAATATCAGTGCCAGTAGTACCAATGCTCCTAATAACATAGACTTCCCTCCTTCTATCCCTTATGGTCCGGTATTTTTATTTTTTAATAGCAGTAATACTACTATTCCAACCCCCCCAGTGAGACACAGCACAAACCACCCCACATTCATTTTATGTCCCTTATCAGACAATACATTCTCGAAGATAGTACAATATAAACCAAGATGTATTAACCCGACAACCCAGACCCCCCACATTATTGAACCACCACCAGCAAGCCATATCTCTAAAGGCAGACACACCACTCCAAGGACTCCAATCCCCAATATCAACGACCAATTAAGATGTCTCTGAGTCCACCCCCGTATCTTTTCCATCCCTGCCCTCCTTTATCCCTCGATGTCAATTATTGCCTTAGTAATAAAACTTCTAATGCACTTATCTATCGTTCTTAACCACCCTTCCAGAGAAAGAGGTGTAGATTTCTCTGTAGCCACAATGATAACAGTTGCATCCATATGCCTCCACACCTTTACCAACTGTGCAACAGCCTGAGTGTATGTAGATGCCCCTCTACGGTTAGATATATCTTCTGCCATTACCACAAAGGTATATCCCTTATAATCCACAGGTTGTTTTACTATGCACTCCAGTTTATCAGTGGTCAAAAGTAATGCTTTAGGGATATTCTGAACTATCTGCTCCGCATAGTCATATCCCTCTTTCCTTGTTATTATAAGCTTTACTCCCCTGCTCATCTCTCCTTCCCTCCTTTATCCCTATGGGGTAGGATTACCTAGCGTATTGCAAAGATAGACTAATCCGAAATGGTTAATAGCTACTTCCCCAACAATTTCATCTGCTGATGCTATCCTCCGCAGATTGAAGGTCAAATTATCCCCATCATTAATTCCCGCCATATTCAACGGCATTGTTATGAGATAGGATTGATAAGTAGCCGTAATACCTGTAACTTCCTCCACTATAACTATATCTGATATTGCTGGTACTCTGTCGATACCTGCACTAAAACCTTCATAGGATACTGCTAACCGAAACGCATCAGTGACATTACCCTGGGCACTTGGCACCCAACAGTGTATGTGTATAAAGGCTGTCTCCCCCTCATATACCCATATCTCATCCTGGTCATAGCAACTAAGGTACAGTTTTTCATTGCACACTTCAAGGAACATCGGCTCATCCGTCAAAAAGTCAACATTCATATTCCAGAACCCCGAATAATTTGACCACACATCATTCATGCAAGCCGAATATAGTACGCTATCGTACTCCTCTAATCCTACCGGCTGGGTCCCTATCGTGGTCAGGACATTCGTAGTGACAGCCCAAGCTCCTCCTGACCGAACCCATACTGTGCCATCATCATAGCAATTCAAATACAAATCACCATCATGTTCGCAGAACTCCATTGGCTCTGCCCCCACATCATCATCCTTCGCCCAGATTAAACCGTTATAGACCCACACATCATCGTCAGCACCATCACAGCTAAGATAAATGTCTCCACCATATTCTGCCAGGTATGCCGGTGATGTCCCAACATTCCCACTCAATGCCCATACACCACCCGATAGTACCCATACAGTATCATCACCTTCACAAGCAACATATAAATCCCCACCATCTTCAACCATACCCAAGGGGCTAGTACCAACATCACCGCTTTTAGCCCAGGTGCTACCATTAAAGACCCAGACCGTATCATCATTATGGCAACTTACATATACCTTGCCATTACATTCACAGGCATAAACAGGTGCATCCCCAACATTGCCACTGATACTTAGAGCCTCACCATCATATATCCACACATTGTCATCGCCTCTACAGGGAATATATAAAATATCATCCAGCGTAGCCATACCGCCCGGCTCATCGCCAACAGTGCCTAAATCCGACCATGCCGGGGCAGACCATCTATCGGGGATACACGCATCAAAAAATAACTCCTCATTATCGGCACCATATATTGGCAAGCTGAAAGCATAGAACAGCCCTCTAGTTACATATGTTGGTACGCCAAGAGCCCTTACACTCGTGAAATCCAAGTCTGGCCGTATTTCAATCCATACCTGCGCATCCCCCGAAAGTATTATAGGGCTACTACCTGACAGATACAGGTTGTCTCCTCTAAATATGTTAGCCGTAACATTTTCGCTGGTCACTGTCTCAAATGTGACATCATCACCCCACATATTAGTCACATAGAGGTCTTCCGTTAATGGGTCTCCTTCACAACCACACAGGAACAGCATCAAAGACAATATGATAGTAAATACAACTAGACTACGCCTCATTTATTTACCTCTTGTTTTTATTTAAGTCGCCATCGTCAGCTTTAAGCAACATTACGTATCTATCTTTTACTTCTTCTTCCCCAATTAGCAGGCATCCTAGCCAGTAGAGCATCCTGTTATGGTATACTCCAAACTCTAGTCTCCTAACTAGAGCCACCTTTATAAGCACTTTGTATGGCGTCCACGTTAGCACCATGCACAGCACGGCAAGAGCCAACACTATCGGCATTGTAATATCACCCCCCGCTTTTGCCTCTATCCTGCCCATCATTTCCAACAAGCTTATGACGATACTTAACAAATATATTAAAGTTACCGTTACATTGAAGCGATTCAACCGACTTATTTTCATCTACTCATTCTCCTCCATTACTACGGATGTTATGGGCTGAATGTAGCCACCACGAATTAGAGAAGGCATAATCCTCTCCACCTGCCCCCTGCTCAATCCGCTTGCCTGTGCAATCTCACTCGTGTTGCTTGTCCCGCTACTCTCCAGTGCTTGCAACACACGACTCTTGGGGTCTCCACCATATTGCATCAACTTTTCTCTCCCCTCCTGCGTCAACCTGAATGTCGCATTGGCAGGCACACCGCCCTTTCTTATCCTGTCTAAAATACTCATCAGCGTATCCTCCTTCGTCTTCTGGCAAGTCTTTTCCCCGTCTTGGTCTTTCTTGACCGGCTAACCACTCGCTCGGTCTTTAAGACTTTCCCACCGGGAGATAACGTCAATCTCACCTTCCTCCCGGAAGGATAGGTAAGTATACGGCAATAGGTACCCTTAGTAGGCATCAGTTATCAACCTTTAAGGCAGTACGAAGTTGGGGAGCACTCTTACTATTAAACAAGTGCAAATCGCAGGGATACCAGACCACGAACTTCGGCCTCCTACCTGGCAACCTCAAACCCAAGTCTTTCAGGGTCAGCAAGGTCTCATCCTCGGTCATGTCCCCCTTGGTCTCCAACAATTCAACCATCTCCTCATAGTTGTCACAGCCCTCTTTTAAGACATAAAGTACAATCCGTTCCTCATCCGTCACCGGCTCATACTTCGGCTTCTTAATGACAATCCTCCCATCCCCCATATTACTTCTTGGCTTCCCTGCATCAAAAGTAATCCTCAATGGTACTCTTGGCAAAGCCAGCAACATATCCAACCGCCTTTCGTATTTAACCCTCTCTATTAAGTATGAGAAACCTGTAGGGTTAGCTATCGACCTTGAACACGACACTCGCCAGTCCACCCAGGGCAGTGATGTCTTTTTATCCAAATCGGTAGTCAACTGGCTTGTACCTATAATCAATACATCCAGATGACGCTTTAATTTTTGTATAGCCCCCATCGTCTTATTCATCGGACTATGGGGTTCCCGATTGTAGCAATACCGCCAGTATTCCGTAAGGTATAAGACAGAATTTTTAAGCAGTACCTCACCCGCACCCTTTACCCAATCATTAGCAACTTTATCCATAAGACCACCGAGCTCGCTGGACTTTACGCCTTTGGCAATGTTCGCCATATTCTGTAAATCCTTATGGATAACTTCTTCATTGAATAACCCCGTATATGTCCCAAATAACTGACGGGGTTTCTCATCCCTCAATATCCGTTTCCAGGGAAACCACGCCTTGAGATTGTACTGCAAATAGTTCCCAAACAGGTCTTTGCCCACGCCAGGGTCTCCCTTAACTAGTATTAATCCCCATAGCTCATTGAAAAAGTTGTAAAGGATAGTGGCCCGCCTCCTATCCAGGGCAGACAAGCCACTAGCCATACGTATCCCTGCATCATCATCATAGCCTGCCGAGTCATCGAACAGGTCTCCATCTTCTGTCCTAATCTCGGCCGTATGGGTCGATATTCGTTGAGAAATCGTCATCACCCCCCGTTCTTGCCTCTGTCTCGGCCAATGCGAGGTCCATCATACTCTTGAGGTTCATACCCCCTATTGACTTTTGCCACTGTGCAGTGCGGTGAGTAAATTCATCAATCAGGTTAGGAAATATAGGGGCTTCTTTCTTATATATATCCTCGTATTCTTCTACATCCTGTCGGTACGTAGCCAGTTCAATGTAATGTTGCCACATCAGGTCAAAAATATCTAGCTGGGGGAGTAGCTTCGCCTGCATTGCGGTAATCGATGTTACACCCCTTTCTGCATCACGAGTTGGGTTGCCAACTAAATCTACAATCTTGTCAATAGCACCAGCAGATACTTTAACTTCAGGGGGGTCCTCCTTCTCAACTTTCGACTTCTCCCTCTGCAACCTCGCCCTGTCTATCTTCCGTGTTCCTGTTGACTTCTCACTCGTCATGACTACTGTGTCCCTAGTCCCAAAGACCTATGTATCTGGTTTATTTTATCTGCCATATCCCCTGTATCAGTCAATGCCGAAGTTTGCATTACCTGATATACCAAGAAAGCTACTAGGATTAGTGTCAGCCCCAAGCCAATATAGACATACGTTCCATTTATCCCAGCAAATCTTGTCAACTGTGTACGGATACCCTTCAACGCTTCGAGCAGGTCATCACTCACAGTAGCCAATGCCCTCAGTACCCCCATCCGCATCAGGTTCCCTATCCCCTCGGGGTCAGCGATTAGTTCGCGAGTAGGGCTTGATGACATATCACTGAGGTAAGTTTCCATCTCCTTTGCCAAGTCAGGAAATCTCTCAGCCAACTCCAAAAAATACTCTATCACATCAGGGCTGGCTATTTTCTTCCTGTGGGGACTCCTATTTAATATTGGCTCCCAATCCCCCTCATTAACAACCGCAAGCCGTATTGATTTTTGCAAGTATTTAGGGACAAAACCAACTCCCGGATACAGTACCTCTATCGTGGCTAACTCATTTATCGGCCATGTCCTGACTTCTTCCGAATACGGGTTCCGTATAGATACATGACCACCCTCTTTAGGGGCTAAGTTCCATTCTCCACCACCACCTGCTTTAGCAACCAGTACCCATATATTCTTTTCACATGTCCTCGCCCATCTCCATTGAAAGTAATATGTTAGCAGGACAAACGGTATCCCCAGAAACAACGCTGCCCTTCCAAGAGATGCCCACTCAATTTCCATTTCTTCTCCTTAACCTTTTCATCATTCGCCCCAAGCTCCGGTCATGTCCCTGACGCTCCGAAGCCTTTTTTAATGATTGCGTCTCCTTCAGACGCTTACCCCGTACCATTGCGCTGGCTGTCCCCATATCCCGTGTTGGTAATGCCCTTATCTCAAAATCAAGGCCACCTAGCATATCCAGGCCTTTCTGTCGCGCCTCATCTTCACTGTTGCCCGCCAGTATTAAATACGGCTTGCCTGTATCCGGGTCCCTGGTTACTAACCAGTAGTATTTCCTTCTTGTCTGCATTTCTTATAAATAGAAGGGAGGCATCGGGGAATTCACCCACGCCCCGATGCCTCCCTTCCTCCTTACCGATGGTCGCGTCACCTCTACTTCCCGCCTCCCCTGCCGATTGACATAACCACCCCGATGAGTATCGAAGCAGCCACTATCACTCGTAGAAGATTCTGAAGTATTACGCTCCCGGTATCGGTCCCTTTGATGATATTGGTTATGTAAAGTTCACGAGGTTTCCCCCGTGTTTGGACTTTCTCTTCACCCGCGGGGGGTGCTCCGTGTAAAGTCTCTGCACTTGCCCAGCTCTCTTCAGAGCCTGCTAGCTCAGGATTGCCATACCTATCGTAATCTAACAAGGATTTGAGTAACACATTCTCCGCTTCAAGGGCTGTCACCGAGAAACCCACCTCTCACCTCCGCATACAGGACAAGCACTCCAAGTAAAGATGCCCCGACTCTCTCGCCCCAACTTTATTCCTGCTATAGCATCTCCTAAAAGGGGCTTTATGCCATTTGGGTAGAACACACTTGCTTTACCTGCCATTACCCTATCCTTGTCAACTACGAGGCTCCAGGGTTCCCTGACTTAGCGGAGTTCTCATCTACGGATTGCTCCGGAGTGCCCCCATATTACTAAGGGAGTCTATCACCACAAAAGCCACAACACCGATGACCACCGTCACGAGTCCTCGTACTGACACTTTATCTTATCACCATCCTTCAGGCGGAAGACACCGCACTAATTTAACAATAAAACATAAAGTAGTTCTTGTCAAGTCTATCTACCCATAACTGATTAAACCCTTCTGCCACCTGCCATAGCGATAAAAGCAGTGACCAGCAGGCCGAGGCCGAATATGCCCCAAATGTAAGTCAGTATCACCATATCTGTACCTAGGAAGCTCAGGGGGAGGAAGATAAAACTGGTCAGCATATCCCAGACCACGAGGGGGAGCGTAATAAACTGCATTATGCCGGAGGCATCGGACAGCAAAGCAAGATTGTAATTCAGGCTATCATTTAATAAAGCACCTTCCAAGGCACGGACGGAATCCCCCTCGGTATGTGCATCAGCATCGGTATCCGATGTACCCCGGATAAGCGGTCTCCAGAATGTCCCTGTAAAAGAGGTAGCAGTTGTCTTATGATAGGCAAGTCTCTCATCACCAATGACTATAATGCCGGCATCACGGAATCCCGCAGTGCTTGATACATTGATTGTGGTATCCGTACTTGTTATGTCTGCTGTAAGCCTTGTGGATGCCTGGGGAGTTACGCCCATCAACGTACCCCCCATCAAACACACGATGAACCACATCCAGCCCATAAACATTACAGTACGCCCGATGTCGGCACTGGTTCGGAAGAATAAGACGTAGCCTATGAAGCCACCATAGCCAATGCCTATCATCGCTGTCACCCGCATATCTAGCAAGCCGAGTAGTGTGCCCCCAATAAGGCACATCGTAAACATCAGCATTGTAATTCCACCAGCACCACCGACACCACCAATCCCCCCTCTACCACTTTCCCATCGGTAACTAGCTCCACATAAAATGATACTGATAGCAAACCACAATAGCCCCGAGAAAACCATTCTCGACATACCGAAACGCTGTGCAACTTTAGTCAGGTCAAAGCCCGTTCCCGTTACAGTATCCACCAAGGTTTGTTGTGTACTTTCAAGAGCTACAGTAGCTATTAGTGTACCGGCTACTCCTCCCGTAACTGTTATCGTATTTGTCCCTGGCACAATGTTAGATAGGGGACTTGTCATTGTTGCAGTGCCATCCTCTATCGTCCCATACGTGCCATTCTCAAGTTCCAGTATGAATGTCCCAATAGCATTTATGTTCAGCGTGTTTACCCCGGATGTCAGTGTAACAGGAGTACCAGTAACAATAGCACCCGTAGCAACAGCACCGAAGGCTACTGAATAGTCTATATCCTCCTGCCCTGGCTCAATAGTCCCAGAGGAGAAACACGCTGGCGCCATATCCCGCAGGTTTGCAATAACATTCTGGAAATAACCTTCACCAAGAGTTGTCAGCCTGTTCCCCAATCCCGTAGCTTCAATCAAATCCAGAGACCAGATAACCTCCAACACATCAGCATAGTAAAGTATGCGTAATGCTAGGAGTACAGCCGAGTCTCCCGTTGTGTACCACTCATCAATACCTGCTATTGTTTTGGGGGGGTCTCCCGTCCAGCCTGACGGCACAGTAGGATTACCTATCAGCCACACACGATAATTCGCCTCATTCGCAGAGTCAATGAAATCGGCAGCAGCTTCCGTAGCAGAGAAGTAAACCCAAGCAAAACCCCTTCCATATCCATTATCAACGAAAGCGTAGGGGGCTACAGCTTTTAATTGCGTGACACCATCGGCATCAATAAATACCACAAGGTATGATTCATTGACCGTCTCAGTAGGGGTTGCATTGGCAGAATAATCCAGGTAGTAATCAATGAATACCCCGACATCCCCTTCTTCCAGTAAATCTTCATAGACATAGATAGCACTCATCTGTGGGGGGCTGTCCGGGTCGGCTATTGCGTACGCAACCACCGAATGTACCAGCATAAATACTAAAGCCAACACTGGGAGGAGAATCAACATTTTCCGATATTTCATCTGTCCTTTTATCCTTACAAGTGTGGACTACGCTCCGCTACCAACCCTCCAAACGCAAACAGCACTACCATAACAAGCGCATAGATGGGGAAGATGGTCATTGCTACCATTGCCACTACAGAAGCACCCCCACCAAAACAGGCTATAGCCAGGTGACGGGGTACTGCACGAATACACAGCCCAGTTACTAAGAGCACAAATGCTATGCCCATCCACCGCCACGACTGCAATTCGGTCAAGGTAGTATTGTCTGAAATGAGAGTTATGAAAGGTCGCATAGGGTTGGTTAATAGTGAGCCGGTCACAGCCGGCTCCACAAACCAATCACTCGTTGCTACTTCTGGCATAAGGTCACGGGCAGGAGCATCCGCTACTTCCCCTATGGCTGGTTGCCCAATACTAACCATACTACCAAGCACCACAGATATATTAGATGGGTTAGCCCCGTATGTAATCACACCGTCCTGTGCCGTACCTGCTGAGTCCGGCAAGACCTTGCCTGCTATCATATCAGTTAATGGGGCATAGTGGACAAGCAATGTACTGTTTACCGAGTGCTGATACTCGGTCATATAAGGCATACTGTTACCCTTTATCAGTATATAATCAGCCCCGCTATCTAAGGCATCATTGCCGTACATATTGCGTGTGTCCTCCACTGTGCCCTCAACCTCAATATAAACGTCACAGGGTCTAGCAATCGTAACCCAGGTTGCGCCTGCACCTCTCGCCCCATTATTAAGCCCCGAACCGAAGGAGTAGATTATTGTGCCAGTACCTTCGTCCATATCCCACATATCTGTCTCATCACCCGGCGGTATGTTGTTGTAGAGGTCTGTTTCCTCTGCCCCAGACAGGTCCTTCTCCCCTGTAACAAAATTGGCTATATGACCTGACATCCCGGTAAGCCCACCTGTAAATTGTTTACCGATAACAAAAGGACCCCCATTCGGTGTGTTGAACGCTGCCTGTGTATCCGTATCCTCGGCAACATCGTTAATTAGTAGTCTCTGGGTACCCCCTGCTGTATCCGACATACTAGCGTGGACGTGGTACCACGTTCCTGCTGTCCACACACTCGTAGTAGATGTCAATGAGAATCGGTAAGCCCCCCCTCGCTTTAAGTTCCATTCTATCTTACCACTTCCCTGGTACAAAAACAGGTTCATCATATTATCGCCATCATCATGCTTGCCCCACAGGTGCATACTGCTCGTTGACGCTGATGAGAATGTGCTATCAAGCTTGAACCACAAGTCAAGATAGAGCTTCGTAACATTATCTGAGAGCACACCACAGTTTATGTAACTCGTTGCCAGTGTCCCATCAAAGTGAAGGGTATCCCCACTGGCATTGCCGAACCCGTGTACTGTCTTGACATTCATTGCCCCACTGGTTATTCCACTGGCAGTTACATCAAGCCAGTCCTCGTAGATGGTTAGATAGGGGGCAGTAACGTGCCCTACTGCTATATAGTTGTCATTGTTGCTGTACCCTACCCCAGTCCCGTTGCCGTCTGGCAGGGTGGTAGGGTTACTTATCTTCGTGAATACATCCCCTACCCTGCTGTAAACTGTCACATAGGGGGATGTCGTGTGAGCAATCGCTACATTAGTGCCGGCGGAATTGAAGTCCACCCGGTATCCATTCCCGGTAGGTAAGTTAGCGGGGTTGGGTAACTTGGTGAAGGTGTCCCCTGACCGCTTGTAAATGGTTATGTAGGGTGTTGTGGTATGCCCTACAGCCAAATATGTGCCGTCAGGACTGAAAGCTACACCCCAAGCAGTACCCGCGGGAAGGTTTGACGGGTTAGCCAGTTTGGTAAAGGTGTCCCCTGACCGCTTGTAAATGGTTATAAAGGGTGACGTGGCGTGAGCAAAAACGAGATAAGTGCCGTCAGGACTCCAGGTTACTGCATAACCATTGCCCGCCGGTAGATTAGCAGGGTCAGCCAGTTTGGTAAATGTGTCTCCTGACCGCTTGTAAATTACAAGGTACGGACTGGTACCAGAATGGGCTACTGCCAGGTATGTGACATCAGGACTGAAAGCTATACCTAAACTGGAATAGGTAGGGAGATTAGCCGGGTCAGCTAGCTTGGTAAAGGTATCCCCCGACCGCTTGTATATGGTTAGATTAGCAGAAGTTTCGTGTGCTACGGCAAGGTATTTATCATCAAAACTGAAAGCCACGTCCCACCCTTTGCCAGTTGGCAAACTAGCAGGATTAGCCAACTTGGTATACGTGTTCGGCGCATACTTATATATTGACACGTAAGGGGCAGTATTGTGGGAGACTGCCATATACTTATTATTCGTACTGAATGATATGCCGGTCCCGTCACCCGTTGGTGGGGTCGCAGGGTCTGGGAACTTATCTAACCCCAGGCATATGGCAGCCGTTATGTTTCCCGATTGATTGATGTACTTTCTAAAGCTATCATTCCTGTAGAGTAGAGCCTTGTAAACTTCCTCATCCGTATCCACATAACCATCAAACTCAATCTCGTAATCGTGTCCTCTCAAGTCAATGGTTGGGTCATCAGCAATCGTGATGAAACCCCCGTAGCCAGTAAGTATCTCCATCGTTGTATTGCTGGACCCGGTTGTGAAGAACAAATTAGTCCGAGAGTTAATTGAAACAGGAATAGCCGTGAATGTGGCATTGTCCGTTACCATATGGGGCTTTTCCAGTCCACCCAATGTCTTGATACGGGTATCCCGTGCATCAGACCTTATAAAACCATTATCAGCAAGCCACTGGTTATCATTGGCTACAAACACAGAGAGCATATCTAAGGACGTATTACCACTTGTCTCAGATACGGTCAGAGTTGCTTCGTACACATACGCTAGGACAATACCGGGTAACAATAATGCCCCGATTATTACCGCAGTCGCGAGTAATTTGATGGTGCTTAACTTCAATACCTCATACCTCCCATTGAAGTCGAGGTATCATCCTCTCTCCTTCTTATGCTCCTCGGTCTACGGATTACATTCCTGCTCGGTTGTATCTGCTCTGAGGGTGCTGTCCTACCTTCAGTTATCTGGGCATCCTCCTCCCCCATAATATCCTCATCATCAACATCCAAAAGGTCTGACATATCACTACCACCTTCACCGAACACATCCTCCTCATCAACAGCAACCACATCATCAATCCGCATATCGGCATCCGTCCTAGCCGGTACTTCAAAGAGGTCGCTAAGGTCTTCTATATCGTCCTGCTCCGATTGCGGGGCAAGGCTCTCCTCCTCAATATCTCTCAATGTATCCGGGGGTAACGGTTCGATTCCATAATCTCTTTCCATAATCTCTTTCCCTCTAATATTTCATTCTTTGCAATGCCGTGTCTAACGAATTATCATATAGCCTTGACCTTCCCTTTTTCACTTTTTTACGCCTAGCCACTGGACGGCTAGGCACACGTACTCTGCCTCCTACCTTAGCCGGTAGGGACATTCCGACAGTAGGGCTAGGCAACCTTTCCCCCACATCAGTCTTTTCCCCGCCTGCCCTATACTCTATTGCCTGTCCGTAGTTGTCAATGAATATGTCAAAAGCCCCCAGGTCAATACTTACTGTTTCAGGGACTTTCGCTCCGGGCCGACCTATCATCTGAATAGTCCCTTTTGCAGTCTTTTCATCTGTCCTCAAAGCCCCCATTGGCGGAGCATATAGTGTCTCAGGTTTCATATCAGCCCAGGGCGGGGCAATGTACTTCCACACGGGTACTAGATGTCTTGCACTACCCCTCCCTCTTAATATCTCACCTTGATACCATGTAATAGAACCAAGGGGGACTTCCTTCTTATCTTCCCTCTCAATAGCTTCTCCTGGCAACCTGGGCTTCGGCTTTGGCTTCGGCTTTGGCTCAGGCTTCGGTTCGGGCTCAACCCCCGGTACAGGGACAGGAGTAGTAACAGTCTCAGGCTTCGGCTTTGGCTCAGGCTTCGGTTCGGGCTCAACCCCCGGTACAGGGACAGGAGTAGTAACAGTCTCAGGCTTCGGTTCGGGCTCCAGCATAGTTGTAAGTTCTGGCACTATCCTTGCTTTCGGTCTTACCTCCGGGATAGGTTTCAGTTGCGGAGATAGCATTGGACTCGGTTCAATCCTCACAATGGGTTCTGGTCTCTGCTTAATTTCAGGTATAGCCCGAGGATGCCTAGCAGGTTCAATGTATGGTTGCCTCTCAGGGTCCAAGTAGGGTACACCAGCAGGTATCGCAAAAGGAGATGGTACAGGGTAGATTGATGGTCTTGCAATCGGTAAGCCTAGCCCTGCTAGGCTCTCCTTCGCTATCGCAATTGTAATCGGAGCTTCTGCTTGCCGAACCATGTCGCGTCTTTGTTCAGTTTTTACCTTAGTTGTAACTTTCCTCTCAGATGGCTTGGTATCCACCTTAGTTGTAACTTTGTCCTTTGTCTTTACCTCTGGCTTCGTTTTCTCTTTAACAGCAATACCACGACCTTTATCTGGCGGTATCCCTGTTAATGGTTCCCCCTCTAGTGGAGTTAGTTCGGTAGGCTTTCTCTTTAGATACGTCTCAATATCTTTTAGTGTCGCGTCAGACTCTTTCACTACAGTCTTTGTTGTCCTTTCAAACATCCGGTCAAGCGCATCTAGTTCACTCTTTATCCTAGCTTTCTTTCTTAGGATAGCTTGATATTGCCTATCTAGTTCATCCCACAGCTTCTTTTGTTGCCTTGTGGTCATACCCGTTTCTTTGAGCTTTCGCAACTCGGCTTGTATCTTAGCCTCTTTTTTGGCTAACTCTCTGGCTTCCTTGATACGCATGAACTTTCTTGATAATGACCTCCTATATTGGGCATCCAGTTTTTCCCAGAGAGTTGCTTCTTGCCTCGGTGTCATGCCTGTTCTCTTTAAATGCTGTAATGACCTCTGTATCTCGGCTTCCTGCCGGGCTAACCTTCTGGTAGCAGCAATCCGTGACGCTTTCCTAGCTTGAGTCCTGAGCCATTCGGCATCAAGCCGTCTCCATAGTGTAGCCTGCTGTTTTGAGGTCATACCATAATCTCGCAGGTGAGTTAGCTCCTCTTGTGTCCTAGATACCTGCTCCTGTAATCTCCGCGCCCTACTTACCCGCGTGGCTTTACTCGCTAATTCTCGTAGCCTTTCCATGTCAAGGCGTTTCAGGAGTGCCCTCTCTTGATTTGTTGTCATACCAAAATCTCTTAGTCTAGTTAGTTCAGCCTGTATCCGAGCCTCTCTCTCTGCCAGTAATCGGGCAGTTCTTACAGTCTGAGCTTTGCGCAACCTTATTGCGTCCTGTAATTCTGCTAGATAGGAGTTTCTCAATTGCTCCAATCTGGTAAACTGCAAGGCTTTAGCCCTCGTTACTTCATCCCTCGCTAGTGTAACCATTCTATTAAGGTTCTGTTGTGCTACTCTGGTGTCAGGGATTGTACGAGTCCGCTTGGCACGAGTAATGTCCCTATAGTTCATGCGCCTCGTGGTTTCAATGAGTCGCTGATAATCTACCGCGTTCTTTCTGATATACGAACCCCCATCAGCTATCATGCGCCGTACTCTAGTCGGGACAGTCTTGCTTCGCATGGCATTCTTTAAGGCAATCTCACCTTTCTTAATCAATGCTGGTTTATTTGTTTCAATACCCTTGACTATCTGGTTGAGTGCTTGGTCAACTCTTGATATTGTTACCTTGTCTACCCTGGCTGTTTTCAGCATATCCCGAACGGCTGTCCGTGCCTTTGTGTTGGTAGTTTTAATGCCCTTTGGCTTTATTCTTGCCCCCCGTAATATAGCCCCCATTATCACTACGTCTAAAGCAAGCGAGATACCTCTTTCTACTGGTGACATCCTTTTCCAAGATAGAGCAGTCGCGGTGGCAAATGTAAGCCCTGCAATCCCTTTTAAGGACAATGATACTCCCCGGGCAGCAGCCCCAAAAGGCACTGATAGCCACGGTGAAGCTATTAAGACAATCTGTGCAGCACCTATCGCCCATTCTATACCCCGAATGTCCCTGAATGTTACTTCAGGGTGCATCACACGGGCTGGACTGAATAGTAAAGCTGCCGTACTCGTTGTGAGGCTTCTCCCTGCTACCCCCTTACCGTACAGCCTCGCATATTCAGCGTATGCATTCCCTCTGTCAATACTAAACTCTCTATGTCCTTTTTCCCCTAAAGGTATGGGGGTTATACCCCTTGCCTCCAAATAATTTCTCACAAACTGTTCTTGGGATATATCAGGCTTAACGTATCCCGTAGTATGTTTATAAGCCTTGTCTCTTAGCTTAATGAGACCGGGGTTAGCTATAAGTATCTTGTCTAGCCGTCTACCCCTTTCCTCATGGTATTCCCTGAACTCCTTTGTGCTCTTAAAATCATCAAGCCACCGTATAGGGTCAAAAACAAACCCACCACCAGCCTTAATCAGTGCTTTTTGATATATCTCTGCCGGTGACTCCTTCACCCAAGGTTGTTTATTATACTTGTCGGCATCATCAATCGCCTTCTCGCTAAAACCATATAATTTCAGCTTCCACTCGTCATCCGGGCTATCACGTAGAAAGCGCGCTATATCATAAGTGAGTGCCTCTGGTGCGCCGGAGTCTTCTCGTCTTTCCCGTGTTGTCCCTTTGTACGGTTTCAGGTCAGCATCTACGCTGGCATGAAGAGCGTCCATGCCCTCCATACCCCTCTTGTCATAGGCAGCCTGTAGGCGATGTGGTAGGGTGTCATAGTCTTTTCTAGTCATCCATTGAGTGCCGGCACCAGGCTTTACGTGTGTTCTCTCAAATCTTATCTGGTTGGCAATAAAATCCCGTGCAGTCTTTATCTGTGCATCAGTAATACCCACGTCCTTTAGTATCCCGATGTCCTGTTTATCCCGGAGGTATTTGGTTATATCAATCCTGCCTTTTATCAGGTATTTACCTTCAGCAAGTGCCCGCATATTCTGGGACCAAGTTCTTCCTCGGAGTAGTATCTTCGCACGTTCCTCTACCTGCTCAGGCGAGAGATAAGCCCAATCACGGACTTTTAGCTCCCGGATTATTCGCTGCTCCTGCGGGGTAAACTCACCCCGGTCAGCCCTCGCTCTAATATCGCTCAGTACCTCTTTGGTGATAGGAGGGGCAAACTCCGAGCCTTCAGGGATAATGCCTTGCTCCAAGTAGAACTCAAACTGCTCTCTTGGACTCATGCTCTTGTATTTTGCCGGGGTAATAGTTATTAGCCCCAGTTTCTTCAAATATCGAGCCTGCTTCTCGTCCTTCAGGCTATATATCGTTTGGGCCTGCTTGTATGTTACCAGTACCTCTCCCTCAGAAGTCATAACCGGAACACGGAACGGCTTGCCTTTCTGTGAGTTGATGTAATCAGACTGCCTTCGCCAGCCCATCTCGTACATGGTAGAACCTTCGATGTAATACTTCTCGCCGTCTATTTCGACAGTCTGGCCACCGGGCTTGTCCGGCTTAGTGGGAATTTCCGGCAAAGTTACCGGGGGAGTGACCTTCGCAATCTCTACCCGCCTCTTGACCGGGACACCACCGACTGTCCCGTGATACTTCCTCTCTACCGCAGCTATCTTCAACTTGTCAGTCCCGGCAGCCTTTAGTTCTCGCAGTTCTGAGATAAAGGCACCACGACCACCAAATACTCTCTTGGGTCGTTCCCTTTCTGCTCTCCTGTAAATGCGGGTAGGGACTGAAATAGTGGTAGCCAACCATTGTCGGTACTCATCGGTCATTGCAGGGATGTCACCTGCTTCAAACGTCCCAATGGGCGGTCTCTCGGCAGAGAGTAGGTCTTGATACGCTTTAGGCAAATAGCCCCATCCCCGATAGCTTCTCCTGACCTGAATAGTTTTCTCTCCGGGGATGGTTTGACTCCACTGTTCTTGCTGTGCAGGGGTCATATCCCGGTAAGTAACTGCCGCTGGTACAACCAGCTTGACCGACTCAGGACGACCAACAGTAGCTTCCCCTGGTATCTGAGGAATACCCCGTACCGCGACTATTGACTCTGGTATGTCTATGTTTGGTATTACTGGCATCGAACCCCTTCTGTTCTACCTTCTATACCTTGCCCCACATCTATAAACAACCCACCGACTATACCATTTCCTTACTACCGCTAATATTCCATAGAACGTCAGGGCAAGGGGACTGCCTGCTTTAGCTGGCAGAGGAATTGCCCTGCCTCCTTTCCTAGTGGTATAATAAAGTTAATACGACGGGTTAAAGCTTGGAGGCTGAAAGTGCTACTGGCGTTTCCCGTGCGGCTGCTCTTTAAAAACTTCAGATTGGGGGTTGCAGAGAGAAGGTCTCTGCGTAAAACCTGAACCGCCAAGACAGAGAAACAAATCTCAGGCTTGGACGGAGCCTTTAGGACATAACGTAGGAGAATACTCCAAGCGTGTTCTAAGAAGCTGTTTGCTTTAGCTAACAGAGTCGTCACCGTTATTTACCCCCTAACCATCTTCAATAGAAGCTACGCCCACAAACACAACATATGTAGCGTTGCTTTGCCCCCTTACGTGTGGGGACTTTCCCCTTTCGCCATACCTTGACATGCCCCTTGGGACACCTTAATTTTGTTGCCATTCAATACCACCTTAAATAGCATTAGTGTATACCTATACATACATTGTTGTCAAGTTATCCAACAGCCGGTCTCCCCAAAGCCTCCTCAGCCTCAGCGTGTTCTATCCGCCTCCTCAATCTATCCTGCCACCCACCAGCCAACTCTTTCTGCTCACCCCTTTGTGTCCTCCCCCACCTTTCACTATCGCGTAACCAGCGTTTCAGCCTCTCTACAGGAACACCCTGCTTTTGCTCTGCCTGTGCCTTAGCAACCCTGACAGCCAGTTTTCTCTTTTTACGCTGTATATCCCTACGCCCCCTGCCTTTACGCCCAGGCGTCTCATCCAGTTCTTCCGGTGGTATCTCTACACCAGCGAATTTATGCTTTTTACGGCTACGCTGGCTAATATCAATGAGCTTCCTTCGCCACTGGTGAGGGTAACCCCTCTTATCAGTTGATACAATCTTGAGTGTCCTGGGGTCTCTCTTGACCGTCTTTACTAACACTCGCTTCTCATAGAATCCCAGTATGGTCTTTGATAATCTATACTGTGCCTGCCCTCTACTAAGACCCTCCCTAGAACCCTGACGCAATACCCTCGAAGCCATGCCACGCCGTTGTTTGGTCATCACTACCAGTGCCGGGTCATCTCTGGGGAGCAATGCCAGTTCACGTGCCTCCCAACGCCTGAACCCACTACCCATCAGCTCTACAACACGGACTGACTTCCTACCTTCCCGTACACCAGCCGGAGGAGGGGTATATAATATTACTCTTCTAGCCATATGTCTTCAAAAATAAAGTATTTTCCACTGTAAGGGAAGTGGTTTGGTGTGTTCTTGATGGCAATTCTTTCTGCCTCAAAAAGATACTTTTCAATTGTCCACAGAAACAAGATACTATCGGAAGATGTTTCCAATGTAGCATTAAATAAGTGTTGCTGTATTTCCTGCAGGGAAAGAACGGGATAGATAAAACCCTTGCCCGAACTATTGGGGCGCACTTTCTTAAACCCCGACATTCGCTGTCGCCACGGTGGGTCAGCATATATTATCTGATATTTTTTAATCATACCAATTACCCTCTCGCTTTAATTGCTCAATGCGTTTCTTATGCTTTCTCTTGCCCGTCAACTGCCAAGATATTCTGTCTGATAAAATCTGTAGTCTGTCGGGGTATATCCAAAACAACTTCCAAGTTATTTCGCCCCACACCCTTTTGAGGTCAGCATATATTATCTGGTACTTCTTCATAATCTCCTCTGTGCTGCATTATTACTCATGCCTTCTTTTACCACATTCTAAGCAAGTCTGCAAAATCCGTCTTGCTCCAACATTTGTCCGTATCTGCTTGGTATTTTTCTTGCAGTGAAAACACCAATCTAATAGTTTCATCCCCTATATCTCCTCTGTGCTTTCCACTGAGAATAAGTCATCTTCCTTATTCCCCCACAAGTACAGGATAGGACACAAACCGCCGGCTAATCAATTCCTTGCCGGTCCGGGGGTATCTAGCGTATAACCTATCCTGGTCTGCCAATGCCATACTTAAATCCAATGACGGATAAACCACAGCATCAGGGACAGTCTCTATCTCATCCAATAGAGTGTCGCAGTCTTTATCTTTGTACCTTTGATTGAAACCCGCAATGATGAGACTCATAGTACCGGCACACCGCCATTGCCCCAAGCCAGATAACAACGGCAAGGGAATCCGCCTCGTCAGCCAAGCCCCATCCACAGCAACAAGCACCAATTCTTCTTGCTTAACCTCATAGTTGACCAAGAACTGCCCAACTTGCAGGGATGCCCCTGTAAGTATCAGCGACCTGTAAACGGGATTAAAATACTGACCTGGTAGGTATTCCCCACTCTTGTCCCGCCTCCATTCCCCCATCCTGCCGATTATACCCGTTATGGCCCGCTTGAGTAAATAACTAGAAAGGGGGGAAGCCCCTTCCCTGCTCTTATGGAAATGTCTCACAATATTGGCAAGGGGCTTTTGCCTTGCGGGATTGGATATAAACCAGCCATCTTTCAACTTAAAAGTCCCGATATTACTCCACTCTATAAACCTTGCCTGGTCAAGAGTAAGATAGGCATTCTTGATAATACCGACCGGATTGGTCAGCCTATCACCAACCGGGTACACTATCGGCGAGCAATAGGCATAAGTGCCCGATGGGTCTATGGATAAATCACCTCGTAGGAATCCATAGACCGCATCCCCCACATAGGTCTTTGACTTCTTAATATCCGCACCCCGTATGTCTCGAAGCCGGGAGCCGTGCCATCCGTAACAACTGGCAACATCATAGGACCAGACTTCCCCCTCTTTGAAATAGCCCGTCTGGTAGCACTCATTCCATTCCCGCTTCTTATCCAGCATACCACCGACTTCCATTGCGTAGTCACAACAACCATCGGGTATATCCACAAAGGTCGGTAAGTTTTCATACATACCCTCCAGCAAACCGGCATCCTCCATAACAGCTACAGGGCTATACATTTGCTTAATTTCCGTTACTCCTAACCCCTTTAAGGCACAGGTCAGTTCCCTGCACCGTGCGGTTAGTTCCTCGATGTTGGCTGGGGCTTCTGTCCCATCAGGGAAGAACTGGGATAGCGAGTATATTAGAACCTCCTCATGGTTGACATTATCCTGAAATACTTTACCCGGATTGTAGTAGAGCCTGTACCTCCCCATATCATCCCACGCTACTCGAAATGGCTCTGCACTCAGACCCTCTACGGCCATCTTCGGTAGCATCGTCTTGAGGATACCCACGAGTTCACTGACCTTCCATACTACACGAGGGATATTCAAAGGGTATCCCAGTGGTCTGTGGACCATAAACTCAAGTGCCTTGTGATAGTCAATAGTCAATAATGCCTCCCCATTAGATGCAACAATGTCTATCATTCCCTCTGCCTCAAGCTTTATGTGGAACGCTGGTAATCTTATCATCTGCTTTTATCCCTCCCAAATCCTAACCTAAATCCCTTCTTGGCATCGCCACGAGGCCGGTTCCGCCAGAAGCCCCTGGCCATCAATTCTTCTTTTAGCACTTTATAGAAGGGTTGATGGCGTTGCATAAGCCGTATTTTCTGCCTTAGTTCATCAAGGTCTATTGCCATATTACCCCCATATTACATTAGTGCAAGCCTAATGTCAAGTATTTTATTTAAAAAGTCAAAAAAATTGCTCAGGGGTATTGACAAAGAGCACTAATAGTGTTACACTACGAGGTGCTATGATATATATACACAAGTGCAAACGGTGCGGACACGAGTGGGCTAGTAGGAGTGAAAAGCCATTACGGTGTGCCAAGTGCAAAACACCATACTGGAACCGAGAACGTAAAATAAGGTTTGCAAATGAGTAATAATGCCTCAACCATAGCTAAGAGCAATGCCCATTACACCTGCATTGAATGTGGGGCTACTGAGCTTATATCAGCCCATCACAAAGTGCCGGGTGATGACTCTACTTTGGTATGTCTTTGTGCAGAGTGCCACAGCAAGAAACACCCTGATGTACCTAAGCTCCTATTTTTCTGTGGCCGTGTGCAGCCATATTGGTCAAATAAATCAGCATCAACACTAGCTAAGGCGAACGGTGTACATCCAAGAACCATAATCCGTATCGCCCACCGCCTAAACATACCTAAGGGCACACTAACAGCTAACGATGAGAAACGGATTCTTAATGCGATGAATGCTACGTGGTCCAACATATCCATAATCAAATTGGCTGGCCAGATAGGAATCCACAACTCCACCATCATACGGCGAGCTAAGGCTTACGGCATTCCCTTCAATCAATCTATTTCACAAGAACACATAGACCTTCTCAAGCTATCGCCTTCCGACCTCCGCAATATCAATAAACCCCCTCCTCACCTCGTGGCGACCCTCCGTATCCGTATCTGGCGGTGTACTGCCTGTAACCACCAATGGGCTGGTAGGAAAGGCCGGCGACCATCGGCCTGCCCTAAGTGTAAGAAATATCTCTATATTGAGGAGGTAATGTGGTAATGCCAAAAATGATGCGCGATTTATACCGTACAGTCCGAGCATCCAACATAACTGTTCGGAGTGCTTCAACCGGACTCATTCTGCGGATGGAAACACCCACAGGAAAGCCTATCCAAAAACAAAGGAGCAAAGAGGTCAGGAAAGCCTATCCAAAAACAAAGGAGCAAAGAGGTAAGGACCAGTCAACCACTGACGGCTAAAGCCGCCAGCTTGTCCCTAGCACCACCCACTGGGGTGTCCGAGACGTCCGGCTGGTTGACAGCAGCCCTACCAGCATTGCTGGCAGCGAAGTTTAACAGGAGGTTAA
>Ga0209986_10001475_pt1 | contig 22543 bp, 18 predicted proteins | sample BlataG_FD_183168 | JGI IMG/M metagenome (GOLD analysis project Ga0209986, IMG submission 183168) | Deep subsurface microbial communities from Black Sea to uncover new lineages of life (NeLLi) - Black_00105 metaG (SPAdes) (version 2) | ecosystem: Environmental > Aquatic > Marine > Oceanic >... | reverse complement strand
GCACGAACCGTGGACCGAGCGAGAACGTCGCCTGCGACGCGCCGCGTTCGCGGCCCAGTTCGCGCCTGAGCGTGAGGGCGACTCCCGCCGACTGCATTTCAGTAGAGTTCTTCTGCAACAGATTCTGGGTGATCAGGTGATCTGGCTGGGGGCTGTCGGTCGTCGTCTCCAGACTGACGTTAATCTGGGAACTCCCACCTGTTCCGCCACCGCCACCGCCGGCACCCGCACCGCCTCCCGACGTGCTATTGGTGAAGGTGAAGGTCTGGGTTGGGGAGTTGACGGCGAACTCGTTACTGGTCCCGAAGCTCTGCTCTTGCTTCCCGATCTGAAAGTAGGAGATGTGGACACCGCGGCCGCCGTATGACCAGCCGCCCTCATAGCGGTTGCCCCAGGTCATCTTCGTTCGCATCCAGCTCGTGTTGAGGTCCAGCCGCAACGGGTCAGCACCAATCTCGAAGATCGTGGTATTCGACGAAATGTTCTCAAGGCTTGTCGTCGTTGAGGTTGTACCGGTCGTTTGGTTAAGAATGATTGGATTACTCTCAGCAAATTGCAGGTAATCATTGTTCAAGTCCGCAATGGTAAACGGTGACACCGGCTGACTTGGAACAATTTGGGGAGACAGACCACCGATATCGCTTGATTGGCCAACCGGAACCGTCCGCGGCACCGTAATCCCCCAGTACAGCCGGTCATAGTTGAAATAGATCCCGTCATCATCCCGCCGCCAGATGTTGTAGTTGCCGAGGTCCGGCGGAGCGAACAGCTGAAAGTCGTAGAAGTCCTGATCGGGCAGCAATGGCATCCAGTCGCTGGCACGGAGCCTCCCTGCCGGCAGGGTCACCGCCACGGCAGCCGCGAGGGCCAGCGCCGCCGCTGCGGCGGATTTGCGAATCTGGGCTCGGAGTCGGGGAAAACGCTTGTTCGTAGCCATCGCTCACTTGTCCCGAGGATCAGGAACCGGATGCTCCGCCGAAGCGGACTGCTCCTCTCGTATCGGTCGAACCGATCGTTCGTGTTGACCAAACTTGGGAATCTCTGCCGGTTATTTTGGTGGTACCACCGAGCAGCTTGCCTCATTTGCCAGGTCAGCTCGCAAGCCCGGCAGCAGCGTCTCCCGCTGCCGGCTGCTACAGTGAATTGAACGACACCCCATCCGGAGGCTTCCACCATGCCGCCCCAACTGCCCCACCTGTCTCTCCTAGTCTGCCTTGCCCTGCTGTGTCCCTTTCGCCTCGTCAGGGCCGAAGAGCCCCAGCGGCTGCCACAGGGAGCGGCCGAACCCGAATTCCTCCGTCTCAGCCGGGATCAGGCCGGCGAGCCGCTGGCCCTCGAAACGGCAGTGGTGCGGTACACGGCCGCTGCCACCCGGCCGGGTGATCAGCCGATAGCGGTCGACCTCGTCGCCGCCGTTCACGTCGGCAGCCGGGAATACTTTGCCACCCTCAACCACCTGTTCCGCACGTATGACGCTGTGCTTTATGAACTGGTCGCCCCGCCCAACGCCCGGGTACCGCAGCCCGGCGGCCGGCCCAGCGGGGCGATCGGCACGGCGCAAAAAGGAATGACCCGGCTGCTTGGCCTGGAATTCCAGCTCGACCGGATCGACTACCGAGCCCCCAACTTCGTCCACGCCGATCTCTCCCCCCAGCAGTTTGACGCGGCCATGCAAAAGCGGGGCGAGTCCTGGTGGACGATGTTCGGCAAGCTGATGCGGGAAAGCATGGCCCGGGCAGAGGCTCAGGGGCCAGAGACCGACCGTCAGTCAGATCTCTCATTCGGCGACCTCTTTGGCCTGCTCTTCGGCTCGGATCGTGAACTGCGGCTGCGCCGGATCCTGGCTGAGCAGTTTTCAGACATGGATGTTCTGACGAGTGCCTTTGGAGGTGAAGATGGCTCGTCGTTGATCACCGACCGGAATGCGGCCGCCCTCACCGTGCTCAGGACGCAGCTGCGGCAAGGGGGGCGATCGCTGGCGATCTTTTACGGAGCGGCCCACATGGATGATTTTGACCGTCGGCTCCGGGCCGACTTTGACATGGCACCGCAGGAAACAGCCTGGCTGGAGGCTTGGGACCTCCGCAACAAAGCGGCCCAGGAACGGCCCTAACGGCGGGTAGACCGGGCCGCCGTCAAGACCTGCTCGCCGTGGCAGCAGCCTCAGCCAGCAATGGCGTTCTCCCGGCCGGACACCGCGACGCCACCTGACCAAGCCGGCTGGCAGCCGACGTGGCATACCGGCCAACCGCCGCCAGGGTCGTCTCATAACCGTCGCGAGCCACGGTTTCACCCACTGGATCAAGTTCGACCACACCCCGGAAGCCCGCCCGCAGCAGGGACTCCAGCCGGCCAGTCAGCGGCAGACTGCCCTGCCCCGGCGGCAGCCGCTCTTGATCGGCATGCAGCGGCCCCTTCCGATCAGCAATGCTGAGCTGGCGGGCGTGGTGGGCGAGCCGGCCATAATCGCCGAAGGCCACAGGGTCGTCCGCGTACGCCCAAAGGTCGACCGCCAGCCCGAGCTGCGGATGATCAACCGCCTCGACCACTTCGATGGCTTCGGCAAGCGTGGTGAGAAATCCGCAGCCTGGAGCCGCTGGTGAACGAATCGGCTTGAGCACCAGGCTCACCCCTGCCGCGGCAGCCACCGGCACCAGTTCCTCGAGGGCGTGCAGCAAAAGCCGGCGGGCATGGGACAGGGTGTGCCCACCACGGCAGCCGGCGTAAACCACCAGCGTGTCCGCTGCGAGCTGTTCGGCGGTGTCAATGGCCTCACAGCAGTCATCGACACTTTCCTGGAAGCTGCGGCCGTCGCTGCCGGTGAAGCCACCGGCCCACTGCAGGCTGGCAACCTGAACGCCGGCCTGCCGCAGCAGGCTGCGGGCCTCGGTCAGGCTGAGGTCGGAAAGTTTCGGCCGCCACAGTGAAATGGAATCAAAACCGTGCTCAAGGCAGTGGCAGAGTTCTTCGGGAAGTTCCCAACGCAGGGTTGTCAGCTGACTGACGGCAAACCGCAACGATGTGTTCGATCGCATGGCGGCGGCATCTCCAAAGCAGGGCATGTCAGGGAATGAATAATGAACGGGTCACGCTTTTGCCGGCGGGCGGACCGCCTGCCACCAGCCGCCGACGAATCGAATAAATCAGGCACCGTTCCTGGTCGACATGCCGAAGACCGAGAAGATGACGCCTCGAAGGGCAAAAGTATGGGGGGGGCAGCCTCAGACTGTCCAGAGAAAATCTGCGTCTTGCTCAGGGTCGAGCCAATCGAGTGACCCACGACGAGGAAAGTGGGTTTGGGCTGCCAAAACAGACCTTGAGAACGCCGGGTTTTTCCGCGGCCAACGCTTGACAAACCGCGGAGCGTTCTCACCGCATGCTGGCATGCTGGCACGGTTGCTCAGCCGCTGAGCAGATCGAGGCAGACTAGCCGGCCGGCACCGCGGACGTAGAGATAGCCATGGGCGATCACGGCCGCAGCCCAGCAGGGTGGTGCCAGCAGGTCGGTGCCCCGATCAGGATCGACAAGCCGGCACCGCGAGACGATCTCACAGGCATCCGGGCTGGCGCGGATGAGCAGGAGGTCGCCAAACTCGCCCAACACGATCAAATGGCCGTCGACCAGTGTGCAACTGGCCCGACCGAGGCCCCGCTCCGTCCACCGGAGTTGGCCGGTGTCCCAGTCTGCGCAGGCCAAGAGGGCGTCGCCCGCATTCCGGCCACTCGATCCATAGAGCACTCCGTCCCCCAGCACCGGCGTGGCCCAATGAGCCCGCAGGGCTGTACGGGAACGGCTGCGAGCCGGGTCGCGGCGGACCTCAACCAGCCGCTCGTCCCTGATCTCGAGCAGCACACTTCCCGGTCCGTAGGTCTCTGAGAGCAACACCTGGCTGCCTCGCACCACAGGGCTGGCGGCAACCACGCTGAAGAGTTCGTCAGCCCGCCAAGGAAAGCTGTCGTGAACCGTGCCGGTGGCCGGATCGACCAGCAGCAACCGGTCCCTCATCCAGGCCAACAGCCGAGCCGCACCAGCCATCTGCGTTAATACCGGCGTGCTATAGCTGGCAAGTTCCGCAGTTGTCCGCCAGACCTCGGCACCCGATTTGAGATCGAAGGCAACCAGCCCGCTATCAAGGCCTCTGACGAGATCGAGCCGCTGCGGATCGGCGGGTGCCGAGTCGGGCGGACTGCCACCAACCTGCACGATGACGAGCGTCCGCGACGCTGCCTCCGCCGGCCGGAAGATGAGCGGCGCCGCGGCGACCCCGAAAAAATTTCGGATCACCTGGTAGCGGGCTGTGGTATCGACCTGCCACTGTCGACGGCCGTCCCACAGGGACCAGCAGGTCAGCAGCCCTTCCGCCCCGAAGGTCACCACACGATCGCCAGCGATCACCGGCGCGGCCCGGGGCCCACCGTCATAGCCGAACATGTCGGCGTAGTCAGTCGGGGTGCGGCTCTCCCAAAGCGGCCGACCGGTTTCTGCGACCAGGCACCGCAGCCGGTTCTCATCCCCAACCCGATCGAAGACCAGGGCCAAACCCTCGGCAACGGCCGGACTACAGTACCCCTCGCCCAGTTCGAGCTGCCAGCACTGCCGCGGGCCAGCCTCCGGCCAAGGCCGCACGATCCCCCGAAGGCTGCTCCGGCCATTCGCGGTCGGCCCCAGAAAAGTTGGCCAGTCCTCCCCCGGACGGGACCAACTGGGAAGCGTCGCGGGCCGGGACGGCTCGGCAGTTTCACCTGCCTCTGTAGGCAGCACCGCCAGCGTTCCGGAAACAACTGCAAGAAAAATGATCCCCCGCCGATGAGACCGGCACAGATCGCGTACCATCGAACAGTCTCCTGAATGAGCAGACGCAGGGCGATGAGGGGCGGGCGAACAGGCAAGCCTCGTTCGCCTGCCACGGCCGCTGCGACAAGCCCTCTGCCAATCCCGAGTGGGCGGCAGACGCCGCGAACGACTGATTTAGATTTTAGATCGGTCGCCCGTCCCCTGAACATCCCGACCACCCATGGCAGCCCCAGACAAATCGATCGGCGTTGGCGGCATCACCATTCCGGCCGAGGCGCTCCGCTGGCAGTTCAGCCGCAGCCAGGGGCCGGGAGGCCAAAATGTCAACAAAACCAACACCAAGGTCGAACTCCGACTCGACCTGCGGGATGCCGACTTCCTGCCCGCCGGGATCGCCCGACGGCTGCGGCTGATTGCCAGCGGCAGAACTACCACACGTGGCGAGCTGGTGATCACCAGCCAGCGGTTCCGCGAGCAGCATCGCAACGTTGCTGATTGCCTCGCAAAACTGTCCGATCTATTGGCTGCAGCCCTTGTTCCCCCAAAAGTCCGGCGGGCAACAAAACCTTCGCGAGGCTCCCAGCGGCGGCGGCTCGACGCCAAGCGGCAGCGGAGCGAAACAAAGCAGCTTCGCCGCCGGCTCGCCGATTAGCAGCCTCGCAAAAAGTCCGTCACCACGGAATGCAGCGGCTGGCAGCACCGAATGCCCCCGGCGTTTCGCGGTTGCCTGCGCAGAAAAGGGCCACCCCCGGATTTCTCCGCGGGCAGCGACCAGGGCCCGAGAGGTCGGGTGGGTTTGCCCGCTTGCTATACTTGGGCAACGACACGCCACCGCCGACCGACGGCCCGGGACGGAATTTCCGCGTTCGGGTCGTTGGTTTCGTCTTTGACGGAAGGATTCCCCATGCCATCGCCACGAGATATCGACAGTCTGCTCAAGAATTGGGACTACACCCCGGGCGAGGTCAATGCCCGCCGGGTGAAGGCGCGAAACGGCCGGGAAGTCCTGCAGATGCGGGTCGATATGGGACTGCTCCAGATGGAAACCGACCGCCGGCCGGATGGCATGCGGCCGCATGGCGCCGAAACCTACTTTGATTACCTCGTCGGAGAGGTGATCCGGGAGGGAGAAGGATTCGAGCTTTCGCAGGAACAGTGCTCAGAGGCCGACCGGGAATTCATCCAGTTCTACCACCGCCGGCTCTGCTGGCTGTCGCTGCGGGAGTACCGTCGGGCAGCCAAGGACGCCGATCACAGCCTCGCCTTCATGGATTTTGTGCGGGAGCATTCACCCGACCAGGAATGGACGCTGTCGCACGAGCAATACCGTCCCTTTGTACTCTTCCATCGGATTCAGGCCGGAGCCCTGGCCGTGCTCGATGATGAGGGGCCGGAACTTGCCATCGCCGAAATCAATCGCGGCCTCGAACAATTTCGTGACCTGTTCATCCGGTATGACGCCGAGGACCAGTTTGAAACCGACGAATTGGTGCAACGGCTGCAGGAGATGCGGGAAAGCGTCCGCCGACGTTACGAGGTGGGGCAGACCCTCGATGAGCAGCTGGCCGATGCCGTGCGCTGCGAGAACTACGAACTGGCCGCCGAACTTCGCGATCAGCTGCGACACAACGAGGTCACCGCGGCCGCCTCAGCCCGCACCCGCAAGGCCCGCGGCGATTCCGGGGCCGATCTGAGCAGGAACTAGGCTCTGCCTGAAAACTCAGTGCCTGGCTTCGAGCGGCTCATTTGCCCTCTGGCTACGTCCGGCTCCATCGCCAGATCTGCGAATCTGGCTGCTTCGCCGTCCTTGCCAGAGACCAAAGCAGCTCGCTCTCGGGCCAACGGTAGCCTTTTCAGACAGAACCTAGGCGATCCCTTCCTCCGCCGCGGCTTGAAAAAATTTCAGACCAGCAGCGAATGCCTCAGGCCGCAATGCTGGCAGGATGGATGGCCTGGGCAAAGATGACGGCGGCCGGCAGCCTGTTTTCTCGTTTTTCACAGGTTCGGCACGCGGTCTGCATCGCGATGATCCTCAGGCTTCCAGCCGAGGCCGAAACCCCTACTCAGCGGAGAGAACTTCGATGCCGACCACACCGCTAGACATCCCCGCCGGTTCGTCGAGTTCCGCCCCCCAGCAGCGTCCGCTGGTCCGATCCGGCGGAACAGACCAGTACACCCTGCGGGTGAATGACGAGGACTGCCTGATTCGTGCCATTCTGGTGGAGTCGATCGACTGCCTGTTTGCGGCCGTGGATGACCCGGCGGAATCGCTCCAGCTCGATGACCTGATGAACGAGCCGCTGCTCGCCCCCATCGATGACCAAAGCATGCAGTTCCACGGTCAGTTGACGGCTCTACCAAGGGCTCGACGGCGGCAGAAGCTGGTTGCCTCGCGGGCAGTTTTCCACACGGTATCGCGGCGGTAGGATGCGGTTGTTGTCAGCCATTCCCACCCCGCATGCACCATGAACGGAACCGTCCTTCTTGACCCTGCCGCCTGCCGCACGCGGCAGCAACGGCTGTGCCGCTGGCTCGAAACCACCGGTGTCGATCTGGCCCTGTTTGCCGCACCGGAACAGATCGAGTACTTCACAGGCCACCGCTGGGACTTCCGCTTTTCGCCCCTGGCCGCTCTGCGGGCCGATGGCCTGATGCTGCTCATCTGCCCCGACAAGCTGGTCGAGGCCGAGGCAGTGGATGACCTGCGGATCTATGAGGCGAAGTGGAGATCGACCCTTCGCCTCGACCAGCAGGAGGCCTCTGCGGCAGTGCTGGCCGACTGGTTGGCCGCCGGACCGAGGCCCCGCCGGGTAGCCGTCGAATTCTCGTCCTGCCCCCCGCACGTCAGCCGCTGCTGCGGCGACAGCCAACTGGTCGATCTTGAGCCGGAAGTGCTGCGGCTGCGGCGGCGGAAAGATCCTGACGAACTCGCCCTGCTCAAGCAGGCAATCACCGCGACGGGGCAGATGTACGAACGGGCCAGAAAGATCATCCGGCCCGGCCTCAGCGAACTTGAGATGTTCTCAACGCTTCAGGCCATCGCCGTGGAATCCTGCGGCGAGATGCTCACCGGCACCGGCAATGACTATGCCTGTGGCGTCCGCGGAGGCCCGCCACGGGAACACTGCTGCGAGGCAGGTGAACTCTATATCCTCGATCTTGGCCCTGCCTATCGGGGCTATTTTGCCGACAACGCCCGGACCCTGGCCGTTGACGGCCAGCCGACTGACTCCCAACTGGCTGCCTGGCAGCATGTCTGTGCCGCGCTCACCCTGGTTGAGGAGCGGGCTCGGCCCGGTGTCAGCTGCCGCGAACTCTACGCGGAAGTCGAAGCCTGGCTGGCGACGGCACCGGTCGGAAACTGGTCAAGCCACCTCGGGCATGGGATCGGCCTCTATGTCCACGAAACGCCCCACCTCAACCCCAACTGGGATGACACGCTTGAAGCCGGTGATGTGATTGCCGTCGAGCCGGCCCTCTACGCCCCGGAACTGCGTTGCGGAATGCGGATCGAGAATGACTATCTCGTCACGTCATCGGGGCTTGAACTACTCAGTCCGTTTCCACTCGAGCTCAGCGGCGTCTGATCCGCTCCGCAGCCAGCCAGGTTTTCGGTGGAGCAGAACTCGGGGTACATTGAGGCCGTCGGCGACCGCCGGTGACTCGCTTGCCCCCTGAAGGAATTCCGATGCAGACCGCTGCCGCTCCCGCCTCCCGTTGGCACGCCCTCGCAGCCGATGTGCTGGCCGGCAAACCGCTCTCCCGGTGCGAGGCCCGGGAACTGCTGGCGTCGCCCGACACCGACCTCCTCGACCTGCTGGCTGCCAGCTACCGGGTACGGCACCATTTTTTTGGCAATACCGTGCAGCTGTTCTTTCTGATGAACGCCAAGAGTGGCCTCTGCCCCGAGGACTGTGGCTACTGTTCGCAGTCAAAGGTCTCTGAGGCTGAAATCCCGCGGTACAACCTGTTGTCGGTGCCCAAACTGCTCGAGGCGGCCGAGTTGGCGGCCGAGCGGCAGTCGAAGACCTTCTGCATTGTCATCTCTGCCCGGGGACCGTCGGAACGCGAGATCGACTTCGTCTGTGCGGTCGTGCCGCAGATCAAGCAACAGTATGGCCTGAATGTCTGCGCCTGCCTGGGCCTGCTCACTCCGGATCAGGCCAACCGGCTGGCCGCCGCCGGGGTCGACAAGGTGAATCACAATCTCAATACGGGCGAGGCCTACTACGGCGAGGTCTGTAGCACCCACACCTATGCCGATCGGATCGCCACCCTGGCCGCCTGCCGGTCGGCTGGTCTGCAACTGTGTAGTGGCGGCATCATGGGCATGGGCGAGACGGCCGATGACCTCGTCGACATGGCATTTGCCCTGCGGGAGTTGGAGGTTGAATCGATTCCGCTCAACTTCTTGAACGCCATCGACGGGACCCCACTGGAGCGGACAAATCAGTTGACTCCCCGTGACTGTCTGCGAGGCCTGGCGATGATGCGGCTGGTCAATCCCACCGCCGAAATCAGGATTGCCGGTGGCCGTGAGATTCATCTGGGGAGCATGCAGCCGCTGGGGCTCTACCCCGCCAATTCAATCTTTGTCGGCGACTATCTGACCACCGAAGGCCAGTTGCCCGAAGCTGATTACAAAATGATCGAGGAGTTGGGCTTCACCATCACCCGCGGCTCTGAGGCGGCCGAGCCGCTGCCAGCGGTCGCAGGCAGTGCCGGCCAGACTCTATGAGTCGCCACCAAGCGACATCAGCAGTTCGGCCATCTCGCCCGCGGCATGGGTGAGGTTCTGCCGCCGGGCCTCTTCGATGCCCTCTCGGAGCGCACGGCGGGCATCCTCTGGCTGCCCGTACTTCACCAGGTGCTGGGCTGCCATCTGATAGGCGGGCACATAGGGTGGTTCACCCCGGGCAAGTTCCTGCAGCAGATCAATCGCTGCTTCCCACTCGCCGTCGGCCTCCATCTGGAGGGCCAAACTGTACCGCAGAAAGACATCGTCAGGCTCATCCCGCAGCATCGCTTCCAGCTTCTGGCGACGCGTCATGTCCATTGGCGTGGTTCCTAGAAAGTACAGACGGCCGCCAGGATCAGCCGGCGACGACAGGCGGCATCCCGTGGGCCGTCTCCCAAGCGTCGATGGCATCAGTGTGCTGCAGCGCCAGGGCGATGTTGTCGAGTCCCTCAAGGAGGCATCGTTGCCGGAAGGGCTCAACCTCGAACGAGCGGGCAAAACCGTCAGTGTCCTGCAAACGGCAGTTCGCCAGGTCGATATGGAGGCGATACTGCCCCGCCTCGCTGGCAGCCGCCGCCCGCCGGAACAGCTCGCCCACATCTTCCTCATCCAGGCGGATCGGCAGGATACCGTTGGAAAAACAGTTGGAGTAGAAAATATCGGCGAAGGTCGGCGCAATCACCGCTCGGAAGCCATAGTCGGCCAGTGCCCAGGGGGCATGCTCGCGGCTCGAACCGCAGCCGAAGTTTCGCCGGGCCAGCAGAATGGTGCCCCCCGCCGCAGCTGGCTGATTGAGTTCAAACTGCGGGTCGGGCGACCCATCAGCCAGAAACCGCCAATCGTAGAAGAGGTACTGGCCAAAGCCGGTTCGTTCAATCCGCTTGAGGAACTGCTTCGGGATGATCTGATCGGTATCGACATTCGCCCGGTCAAGGGCGGCGACGACACCGTCGTGTGAGGTGAAGGCCTGCATGATGCTTCCTGAGGGGGCGGCCAAATATTGGCAGTCAGTTAATCGCCGGACGAAATGACAGTTACCGGTACTGCCAGTCCCGGATGTCAACGAAGTGGCCGGTGACCGCCGCAGCCGCCGCCATCGCGGGCGAGACAAGGTGGGTACGGCCCCCCTTCCCCTGCCGGCCCTCGAAATTCCGGTTGCTGGTGGAGGCACACCGCTGCCCTGGTGCAAGGGTGTCGGGATTCATGCCGAGGCACATGCTACAGCCCGCCTCCCGCCACTCGAAGCCTGCCGCCGTGAAGACCTTGTCGAGTCCCTCGGCTTCGGCCTGTCGCTTCACCCGGCCGCTGCCGGGCACAACCATGGCGTGCAGGTTCCCGGCCACCCGATACCCCTGAACCACCCGGGCCGCCGCCCGCAGATCCTCGATCCGGCTGTTGGTGCAGGAGCCGATAAACACCCGGTCAAGGGGAATGTCGACGATTCGGGTCCCAGCCTCCAGCCCCATGTAGGCAAGCGCCCGCTCGCCCGATGACTGCTCGTTGGGGTCGGCAAAGTCGCCGGGCACCGGCACGGCGGCGTCGACACCAGTCACTTGTGCCGGATTGGTTCCCCAGGTCACCTGCGGCACGACATCAGCCGCCCGGTAGATCTCGACGCGGTCGTAGACGGCCCCGGCGTCCGACGGCAGCTGTTTCCAGGAGGCCACCGCCGCCTCAAAGTCGGCCGGGGCAAAGTCGCGTCCCCGGAGGTAGTCAAAGGTAACGGCATCGGGAGCGATCATACCGGCTCGGGCCCCGGCCTCGATCGACATGTTGCAGACCGTCATCCGCTGCTCCATGCCCAAGCTCCGAATGGTGTCACCGGTGTATTCGATGACGTAGCCAGTCCCCCCTTCGGTCGAGAGCTGGCCGATCAGGTAGAGCACGAGATCCTTCGCCGTGACGCCTTCGGGCAGGCTGCCTTCAACCCGTACTTCGAGCGACTTCGGCTTCGCTTGACGGAGGGTCTGGGTCGCCAGCACATGCTCCACCTCGCTGGTGCCAATGCCGAAGGCGAGTGCCCCAAGGGCACCGTGGGTGGCCGTATGACTGTCACCGCAGACAATTGTCATGCCGGGCTGGGTGATGCCCAGTTCCGGGCCGATCACGTGGACGATGCCCTGATCGGCATCGTCGAGATCGAACAGGCGAATGCCGAACTGCCGGCAGTTGTCACGGAGCGTATCGATCTGCTGCTTCGAGATCGCGTCGGCGATCGGCAGCCGCCGGTCAGTGGTCGGGACGTTGTGGTCAGGGGTTGCGAATGTTGCCTCGGGCCGCCGAACCGGGCGGCCCGCCAGCCGGAGCCCTTCAAAGGCCTGGGGACTGGTGACTTCGTGAACCAGGTGCCGATCGATGTAGAGCAGCGGGTTTTCACCGGCTGGCGTGCAGACGACATGGTCGTCCCAGATTTTGTCGAGGAGGGTGCGGGGGCCGGACATAGGGTGAGGAGCGGAGGAATGTTGAAGCCAAACGATTAATGTATCCGGCGGTGGTAGCCGCTGCCACCGGCCGGCGACCGGGCTTTTTCCGGGCCCCGCTCAGCCTGCCCGCCGCAGAATCGTCTGGCTGGCAAGATCGGCCACCCGTTCGTGCGACACGGTCTGCCAGCTGACGGTGGCGTCGTTGACGAATTCCTGCACGACGACCGTGTCGGGCCGCACGACCCGCTGGAGGAAGAACCAGCAGCGGGTCAGATTCTGCCGGTCGGTGCTGGCAGAGATCAGAATGAGATCAAAACTTCCCAGCTGGTTGCAGAGCCTCGCCAGCGTGGAGTCGGCATTGCCCGGCACCAGTTGAATTCGGCCCCGCCCGTGCAACCGGCGATGGGCCTCCTTGAGCGTGACCCCAGCCGGGTCACCCGGCAGGCGGGCCTCAAACCGATCCAATCCAACGTAGTGCAGGGGCCCGAGGCTGGTCGCGACGCCCAGCAGCCGCTCGGTCCGCTGGAGGGTTCCCAGCCCAAGTTCGAGAATCTTGGACGGCTGGTGCCGAAGGACCAGCCGCAGCAACGGCCGCTCGGATGCCGGGCTGGAAAACCTGGTCAGCCAGATCCGCCTCAAAAAGCTGACACCACTCACCACTACGGCCCTCTTCCCCAAAACGCACCCTCATCTTGCCCGAGAGAGCATCGTCGGGCTGCCCTGCCGACCTTGAGTAGTGGCGATTCGGAGCAGCCCGACCGGCAGAGCCCGCAGACTCACCGCAGGCTATGATTCAGCCGGTTGTTCGCGGGCCGTGAAACCAGCTTGCTAACTGCCGCGAATCTTCCGCAGCGACTGCCGGGCAGCGTCACGGATGCTCCGAATTGGGTCATCCTCCGCCAGCAACTCAAGAGCGGGAACCGCCGTGTCAGCGCGACTGCCAAGATCTCCGAGGGCGATGGCCGCCTCCAGCCGAACCGTCTGGGATTCCGCCTCAAGCGCCGCGGTCAGCATCGGAATTGCCCGCTCGAATCGCTGCTGATCTTCGGGATCAATTTGCAGTGCTGCCCAGATTGCCACGGTCGCAAGCATGAGGTCATCCGATTCCGCCAACGCCGCCAGCCGCTCAACCGCCGGCAAGGCCACCGGGGCACCTATTCGCCCCAGGCAGTAGGCCGCTGCATACCGCAAGCCTGAGGCCTGATCGTCAGCAGTTCCGGCAGCGGGCTCATCCAGCAGTGGCAGCAGGCGGTCGAAAGCAGCCCCTGCAGGCGGACCGATCGCCGCCAGCGCCAGGATTGCCTCGCTGATTACGGCGGGATCATCGGCATCAAGCCGATTCGCGATCGGACCCACGGCTTCCGCGGCCGGGCCACCGATGGCAGCGAGTATCCGGAGGGCAGGCAGTTCAGTCACCGGATCGGCAAGCCGTGTTGATACCGTTGCAACGGCATCTCCTCCAAGTCGGATCAGGCCGGCGGCCGCCGTATCGTGAACCCGGTCAGAGGAGTCCTCGAGCATTCCGGCGAATTGCACCGCCAGTTCTTCGCGCGGCTCCCGCTCGAGCCCTGCGGCCAAATCGGAGAGGGCCGATACAGCTGCGACCCTGGCATACTCTTCGTCACTCTCGCATTGCGCCAGCAGCCGGTCGATGGCGTCATGAATGAGTTCAGCGTCCTCCGGATCAACTTTGACCCGGGCCCACGCGGCAGTCGCCGCAAGCTGCGGTGCCTCGGTGGCAACCACCTCGGCGAGCAATGGTGCTGCCTCAGCAACCTTCAGCTTGCCGAGGGCATACAGCACCACTCCTCGAAGCGACGGGTCACCCTCAGCAAAGAGCGAGATCAGGGCCTCACCGGCTGCCTGTGCCGGCTCACCGATGGCTGCCAGCGCAAGAATCTGCTGCAGCTGCTCCTCTGGCGGGCTTTCGGCCAGGGTTTCGATCAACGCCGGCGTGGCTGCCGCTGCAGCCGGGCCGATTTCGGTGAGGGCAACACTGGCCCAATACCGTCCCTGCGGGCGTTTTAAACGCTCGACCAAAAAGGGGACGGCCGCCGCCCCCATGTCGGCAATACTGTGGAGCGCTGGCAGGATAACCGCTGGGTCGTTCCCGGCGAACACCCCGTCGACGACAGGCATGATCTGCTCCGGTTCGGGATTGAGCTGCCGCAGCGCCCGGAGGCAGGCCCGCCTGACTCGTGCATCTTGGTGGACCAGGGCAGCGACGAGTTGCGTGATTGCGTCCCGGTACAGCTCTTCGTCGGCCGCCGGCAGTTCCTTGCGGTTGTCATCTTCGCGGATGTGCCCAATCGCTGCGGCGGCCTGCGTCGCCACTACGGGGTCGGCATCTTGAAGCAGCTGCAGAAGATTGGGGATGCCTGTGATCGCATCTTCACCAATCAGACCGATCGAGCGGGCAGCGTGCCAGCGTACGCGAGGGTCGCTCGCAGTTGTCAGTCCGATAAGATCGGGCAGCGAGTCGCGGGCCCTCCCCCGGAGTCGGCCAATCGTGTCGACCAGTTGGAGGGTGGCATCAGGATTTGTCGAGGCCGCCAGTTCCTCGCGGAGCTGAGCAAGCGTCTTGCGGCTCGCCCTCGACACCGGGGCAGCACGTTCGGAAGGCGGCTCGACGGCTGGCTGTGCAGGCGGTGAAGAGGCCGGGGCTACCGTTGCCGGAGCCGGCTCAGCATTGGCCGGCATCGGTTTTGATTCCGGCTTGTCGGCCATGGTCGGCTTGGCCATCGGCTCCACCGCGTTCGCGGGAGGCTGGTCGACCCGCACGACGGGCGACGGCTTGTCGGCTTCCCGACGGGCACAACCTGAATCACCGACCGCAAGGCCGACCAGCACAAGGGAAGGAAGCGTCCAGAGATGCCTGTTCATCAGATCTGCTTTCCGGCGTGGTTGTGAATCGGAATGACCCGGCGGCCGCCGCGACATGAACCACCAAATGCCAGGCAGCCACACCGACGGTGGCTCCGAGGAATCGGGCGGCGTGGACGTTCTCGATGTCGCACGAACCAGCGGCCGGAAGTATACTTTGTTATGGCAAGATTATCCCCCGGACGTCCGCACCGCCGAAAGGCGGCTGAGGAGATTCCGCCAACTGAGGTCGAGGATGAACATGCGACTCGGCGTTCTCGTGGCACAACTGAGCAGCACTCGGTTTTGCTGGATCATGGCCTTGAGCTGCTTCCTGCTGGCGGGGACAGCAGCGGCACAGGGCCGCGGCTGGGGCTGGGGACGGGGCAATTACGCTTCGACCGCCCAACAGGCAGCCGACTATGGCATGGCCTCGATGATGCGGGCCCAGGGCTACCAGAACCTGCAGAACTCCGAGGCGTCCAAGAATTACGAGCAGGCCAAGACGCTGGAAATCGACAACCGCAAAAAGTGGACCGAAACCTACTTCGAAATGCGGAAGATCAATCGGCAGGCCCGAGCGGAGGAGGCTCCCCCGAAGGTCTCACATGAGACAGCGATCAGGCTGTCACAGCGGATGGCCGCCCCCCGGCTCGGCGCAACGCAACTCGATCCTGTCACGGGCCACATCGAGTATCCGCTGGTCCTCCAGGACAGCATTTTCGAGCCCTATCGTTCCGAACTCGACACCCTGTTCGCCAAACGGTCCACCTCAGGAAGCAGCCTGCAGTTCGAACAGTTCCAGGCGATTCAGCAGACGGTCTCGAAGTTCATTGATGTACTCAAGGAGCACATCGACGACTACCCAGCCGGGGAATACGGCAAGGCCCGGGTCTTTCTCAATAGCCTGGCCAATGAGGCCAACTTTCCGGCCAGCTAATCAGCGTCGGAGAATCGCACCCGCCACAGCAGCGGCAGGATCGCCAGGCGAGCGATTCCGGACAGCAGGAACACGGCGAGATAACCCTCCTGCTGTTCCCCGTACCACCGCAACACGGCCCCGCCGACTGCCGCCCCGGCCAGGGTAGCCAGAGCAATCCCGAGATTGTGCAGCGTGACCACTCCGGTCCGTTCTCGGTGGCGGACGGCATCGTACAAGAGTAGTGCCGAGGCGAGATCGACAATGGCCCAGCAGGTTCCCGCGATGAGTTGGAGCCCAATCAGATACCACCAGCTTCGTGACACCAGCCAGAGCGCGGAGAGCGGCACCACCAGAATGCCGCCGAGCCGCAGCAGCCGCACCGAGCCGATGCGGCTTCCAAGTCGCCCGAAAGTCGGGAGGGCGACGGCCTTGGCAAACAGCCCGGTGGCCAGCACACCCATGTAGGCCTGGTAGGAAAATCGCAGCTCTTCAAGCAAAAACGGGGTGAAATAAGCCGCCGAAATCCGGGTGGCGAAGGTGAAGACCCAAACCGCTGCCAGCAGGGCTCCTGCTGGTGACCTCACCAGCGCCGCGATGGTTTGGGGCAGATGCCGCCAGGCCCGTCGGGCCGCTGCCGGCTCTGCCTCGACCGGAGTCGGTTCGCCGTGACCGACCGGTTCGCGGCAACAGACCAGACAGAGTGTCGACACGATGCGGCTCGCCGCTGCGGCCAGAAAAAGCCCTGCAAATGCCTGAAAGGCGGCCTCGGCGGCAGTTGCCGCCTGGAGCACGAAGCCGCCTGCCACAAAACCGAACAAAACACCGAACTGCGCCGATCGATTTCGCTTTGCGAAATAGACTGCTCGCACTTGGGCCGGAATCAGCAGTCCCATCCAGCTGCTCCACGCCGGAAAACCTGCCATGCCGGCAGACCAGTAGACACTGGCCGCCGTGAGCAACTGCCAGAGTGCTGCTTCACCTCTCATGGCCCAGACTACAAGCGGCAAAAAACTGATTGCCTGGAGCGTCGTGCAGCCAATGACCCATCGGCGGTTGCTTCCCAGCCAGCCGACGCCGAACGGGGTGATGAGCTGCACCACGGCTCCGATGAGCACCGGCAGGCTGGCAATCAGCCCGGCCGCGAGCGGCCCCAGGCCGAGTGCCAGGGCAAAGGCCGGCAGATAGGTTTCTCCGCAGCCCACCATCACGCTGTAGGCGACGCTGTCGGCGTTTGAGAACAACAGGTCCCGCCGCAGCGGGCTGGCTGGTCGTCCGCCGGCCGGTGACAACTGGTTCGGAGCCTGATGATTTGTGCGCACAACGGATGGGATTGAAAGGAGATGGCCCCGGGAGCTGCCCACGGCGTGGGCGACCGCGCCCGATGAGATTCTCAGCCGCCTGACAGAATTACCACCGGCCGGATCCGGCCGTCGAAAAACCGGGAGGGGGCTCAATCGGCGGCTTCGGTCTGGCGAGACCGGCCTGCTATAGTTTGTTCGCTGGGTAGGTCGGTTGTCGTCTTAGAAACGGGCACCGAACCCACTGCCTGATTTTTCACGCGGGTCCTTGAGGCAATTCATGAAAGCTCTTGTCACTGGTGCCACCGGCTTTGTTGGCCCGAGATTGCTGCGGCTGCTTGAGCAGCCCACGGTGCTGACGCGTCGTCCGGACCGGGCAGCGGAATCGATCGGTCACTTGGCGGGAAAGATTGTGCGGTGGAATCCGCTTGAAGGGCCACCCCCACAGGAAGCCTTTGACGATGTCGATGTGGTCTTCCACCTGGCGGGTGAGTCCGTGGCAGAAGGACGTTGGACTCCCCAGCAGAAAGCCAAAATTCGAGACAGTCGGGTGATCGGCACCCGCCACCTCGTCGCCGGCATGACACGGACCGAATCAGGGCCGAGAACGCTGATTTCCGCAAGTGCGGTTGGCTATTACGGCGACCGGGGCGATGAGGAATTGACCGAGTCAGCTCCACCGGCCGACGACTTTCTGGCCAAGGTCTGTGTTGCCTGGGAGGCAGAGGCCAATGCAGCCACTGAGCACGGTATTCGAGTCGTGACCGCCCGCACCGGAATCGTTCTGGGGTCGGGCGGCGGCGCCCTCGGCAAGATGCTCACGCCGTTCCGGCTTGGAGCGGGGGGACCGCTGGGAAGCGGGAAGCAGTGGATGCCCTGGATCCATGTCGCTGATCTGGCCCGGCTCTACACCCATGCCGCTGAGACATCGAGCCTGGCCGGCCCAATGAATTCAGTTGCGCCAAACCCGGTCCGAAACAGCGAATTCACCAAGAGCCTCGCCCGGCAACTCCGTCGGCCAGCCTTCCTGCCAGCCCCCTATTTTGGCCTTCGACTTGCTTTCGGTGAGTTTGCCCAGGTGCTCTTTGCATCGCAGCGGGTGCTACCCAAGGTTGCCCTTGAGACCGGCTTCGTCTTCCAGTATCCGCTGCTGGCTGAGGCCCTGCGGGAAATACTCTCACCGGGCGGCTAGCCGCCAGTGAGAAGGTCCATGCACATTGGTGCTGTTTGGCAAATGGTGCAAGAACCCACTCGGCATCAAAAGCCTTAGAGGCATTTTTGGGGTTCGCAACCAGATGCGGTTGGGGCGAAACCTGATCGAGCGACAAATCGTCGGCTCTTCATGGATCAGTTTCACACGCTGACTTTGATGTCGCTGGTGAGTCCCAGACTTTTTTACAGTCTGCCGGGCAAAGCAGGCGGGGATCCCTGGCCGGAATATCAGTCGGTCTGGCGGAGCACCGTGGCGATACTCACGCCGGCGGCGGTCACCACCGCAATGAGTATTGCAGCGACCAGCGGGGCAGCACCGCCAAAGTCCTGGCTCCCGAGTGCAACCGCGATGGCGGCCACGGAGAGCCCTCCGCTCAGGCCGGCCGCTGCTGCCCAGGCCGCGACGCGGCCGGCTGTTGCCAGCCGGTTGGACCGGCCAACAGCGGCATCCTCGCGGCCAATTGGGTCGACCATCAGGCGTCCGCTGGCGGGGCTTACGCTGTCGGCCTCGACAAGCGGCCAGTTTCCGTCGCCCGAACTGCGGGCCGTTTCGTCACCGGCAGCCGCCTCAAGGTCCGGCTCCAACACAAGTTCCCCGCCATTCCCCGCCGACGCGTCACCCCGCGGCATGGACACAAGGCTTGCCGGCCTCCAGGACCCAAGTTCGTCGATGATCTCGGCCATCGACTGATAGCGGTCGCTCGGCTCCTTCAAAAGCATGCCGTCGATCACCCGACAGAAGGCTTTGCTCAAATGCGGGGCATGATCCGTCACCCTTGGCGGCTTTTCATGAAGATGCCGCTTGGCCTTGTCCTGACGGGTTCCGCCAGGATACGGCGGCTGACCGGTCACGGTGAAATAAAGCGTGCAGCCTAGGCTGTAGATATCGGCCGAGGGTCCCACGTTATCCGGGTCCTTCAACTGCTCCGGCGCGATGTAGTCCATCGTGCCGACCACCCGGTTAAGTTGCATCGCCTCATCGGCCAACATCGAGCCGGCCAGCCCGAGATCGAGCAGTTTGACCCGCCCGTCATCGGTCACGATGATGTTGCCCGGTTTGACGTCCCGGTGAATGACGCCCTCGGAATGGGCGTAGGCGAGTACCGCTGCGGCCTGGGAGATGATTGAGGCAGCCGTCATTTCGTCAAAGACCCCGTGCCGCTTGATCTGGCGGTTAAGGTCGAGGCCGGGAATAAGTTCGGTCACCAGAAAGAAGACCTTCCCGTCGTAGCCGGCGTCGAGCGCCCGGACGAGATTGTCATGATCGAGTCGTCCGAGCATGCGAATCTCGCGGCGGAAGACCATCTCGGACTCTTCGGTCGATTTCTTCCGAGGCAGTACCTTCACGGCGACGCGGCGGCCCATTAGGTCGTGCTCGGCGAGAAACACGAGCCCCATCCCACCCCGGCCGATCTGGTCGAGAATACGGTACTGGCCAAGTTTGAGCTTTTTGCGGCCGAGCAGAAGTTGGCCGGCCTGAAATTCAGTCAGGGTGCCCTTATCAACCAACTGCTGGGCGACCGCGCGGCAGAAGGCTGCCTTTGTCTGCGGTGAGGCGTCGGGTGTGCCCAGCCCCGGCAACGTCCGCACCACCGCCTCTACAGCATCCACAACTTCGGGATCGACAATTCCGCTTGCCAGAATCGCTTCCCGAAACGGTGGGCTTCCGGCGGCGGGTGGGGACTGCTTGGAATCCGGAGGAACTGCGGCCATGGGCGTGTGCGAAAAACTCAATGGAATGTGAAAGCCTCAGCCGGAACCGCTTGCCATCTGACAGGGGCCTGTTGGCGAGGCCGGCTCTGGCACCAGCCTCTGGCATGGCCACACGATTGAACCCTTGACAGGTCACGAAATTTGAAATCGCTACGGCTGGAATGCAAAAAAAGGCAGGATGGACGGCCCCCGACCGAAGGGGGTGCCGGCACAATTTGCAATCATACCCGAACAGTTGCGGGCCGGCATAGCCGCGGGACTCCCTGCAGTCCGGGCCACTTAACCAGTGAAAAGCCCTCCAAAACGACCTTGCCACCCCGGAGGGATGTTTGCGTGGACAGCCTGGTGAATCCCGGTCCGGGGATGGTCGAAGGAGATCGACCGGGCATGCAGTCCGATCGCATGATCGGCAGCCGTGGTCAACGGCAACCGAGCCCCGTACTTCCGGTCTCCCACAATCGGGCAACCGTGTCCGGCAAGCTGGGCCCGCAGTTGGTGTTTCCTGCCGGTGACAGGCCTGAGTTCGACAAGCGACACCTCTCCCAGCCTGCGGACCACCCTGGCACAGCAGATCGCCGAAAGGAATCCAGATGGAGGCTGCTCAGCTTCATCCGCGGGCCCCACTCCTGCTCGCTGCCGCCAAAGCACCGCCCGTTGGTTGCGATCATCCCAGGCGATCCCGTCCTGCCAGGAAAGCCATTCGCCGACAGCGGCAGGAAACCGTCGCTCAACAATTGCCAGATACGCCTTCTCGACGGTCCGGTCCCGAAACTGGGCTGCAAGGCTGGCGGCTGCCGGCCGTGTTCTGGCAAACACGACCACGCCTGAAACCGGCTGATCAAGGCGGCTAACAACCCCAACGAAGGCGCCCTCGCCCAGATGCTCCACCAATCGGACAAACAGGCTGTCTTTTCCGCGAGCAGCATTGGCCGTCGGCAGGCCGGCCGGCTTGTTGAGTACGATGAGATCGTCATCTTCGTGCAGAACCTCGATCCCTGCGTCATCTCGTTTTGAACCCGCCCGCCGCTTACGCATGCCATCCAAACCCTTCCGCTTCATTCTTGCCAGCCAATCTCCCCGCCGCCATGAACTAGCAAATGCCGCTGGCTGGGACGTGGTCATTGCAAAGCCGCCTGAACACGTCGAGGCGACAGCCCAGCCGCAGGCAGCGCACGAATCTCTGGCAGCTTTTGTCAACCGGCTCGCCCAGGCAAAGGCAGCTGCCGTAGCGGCACAGCTTCCGCCAAGTTTATCCTCCGGCTGCAACCGGGTGATTGTGGCCTGCGATACCCTGGGAGAAATCGACGACATTTCGCTGGGAAAACCGCGGGACAGGACCGACGCCGCCGCAATGATCCAGCGGCTTTCCGGCCGGCATCATCGGGTGGTCACCGGCGTCAGCCTCTGGGTTCCCGCAAAACGTGTCCGGAGTTATCCATGCAACCCCTCAGAGAGATACTTCATCGTCAACGCTCACGCTGAAAGCCGCGTATTCATGGCACCGATCACCCCTTCGGAGCTTGAAGTCTATCTCGACACCGGGGCTTGGCAGGGAAAGGCGGGGAGTTGCGGCCTGCAAGACGGCCTGCTTCCGCTGCAGCTCGTGGAGGGCTCGGCCGACACCGTGGTCGGCCTGCCGGTTTCGCTGATTGAGCACTTGGCGACAATACACTCCTGCAGTTGATCGATCCGCTGTAGAAAAACTTGGTTCTTCGGAGAACTTTGTGGGTGAGGGGCGTTGCCCATGCCAATTGAGCGGCGTCGGAAACCGAACGGAGCCGGGATGGCGAAGTGAGGTTTCCGTCGAGTGCGTGAAGGTCAGGATGACCGGAGCGAACGTCCGGCGAAATGGCATGGGAACCGCCCCGACGCGTCGGAAAAGATCCACGACCCACGAGAATCCCCGATGGACCACAAAAAAACCCCCCGACCGCCTGCTGGCGACCGAGGGGTTTCGTAAAAAATTCCCGGCGATACCTACTCTCGCACTTGTGGCACTACCATCGGCTCTAAAAGCTTAACGACCGTGTTCGGGATGGGAACGGGTGTGACCTTTCAGATATGTTCACCGGAAAATCCTGGCTCGCCGCATCAGCGGCGAAATTTCGTTGTGGTAATCGGCATGAATTACGGCATCTGGCGGCTTGAAAACCGCCCAACCGCAACATCGCAACATCGCAAGCACTCGATACGAGTGGTCAAGCAATCGTCCGTTAGTACCGGTTAGCTGAGTGCATTACTGCACGTACACATCCGGCCTATCAACCTGATCGTCTCTCAGGGGACTTTCGGGTTTTACCCTACGAAACCTGATCTTGAGGCGGGCTTCACGCTTATATGCCTTCAGCGTTTATCCTTTCCGTTCTTAGCTATCCAGCCGTGCCGCTAGCGCGACAACTGGCACACCAGAGGAACGTCCTTCCAAATCCTCTCGTACTAAAGAAGAATCCTCTCAAGTTTCGTACGCCCACAGCAGATAGGGACCGACCTGTCTCACGACGGTCTGAACCCAGCTCACGTACCACTTTCATTGGCGAACAGCCAAACCCTTGGGAGCTTCTCCACCCCCAGGATGTGATG
>Ga0209986_10001474_pt1 | contig 22547 bp, 18 predicted proteins | sample BlataG_FD_183168 | JGI IMG/M metagenome (GOLD analysis project Ga0209986, IMG submission 183168) | Deep subsurface microbial communities from Black Sea to uncover new lineages of life (NeLLi) - Black_00105 metaG (SPAdes) (version 2) | ecosystem: Environmental > Aquatic > Marine > Oceanic >... | reverse complement strand
CAGGTGCATTGTCTATCTGATCAAACTCTACATACTCTACCTTGCCCTCTAACTCCTTGCTCAATACCTTCGTTATCGCAGACGTTAACGTCGTCTTCCCATGATCTACATGCCCTATCGTCCCTATATTTAAATGCGGCTTCGTCCTCTCAAACTTTGCCTTCGCCATTTCCCTTTACCTCCTATTCGTTGCCTTAAATATCCAAATTTTATGTTTAACCAATTTATTACCTAAAAACGGAAATTCTCCCTTCAATTCTTGCGATTATATCGTCCATAATCTGAGGCGGTGTTGGTTCATATCGAAAAAATTCCATGGAAAAAATCCCTCTTCCCTGAGTCAGAGTACGAAGGGTTGTTGCATACCCAAACATTTCAACGAGGGGAACAACAGCTTTTATTACTCTCGAGCTTCCTCTCATTTCCATTTTCTCAATCTTTCCTCGCCGTGTGTTTATATCCCCCACTATATCTCCGATGTATTCGTCTGGAGTAACAACTTCCAAGCTCATGACGGGTTCAAGAAGAACAGGATCTGCTTTAGAAGCAGCATCCTTAAAAGCCAGAGATCCAGCAATTTTATATGCAATAGAAGAGGAATCAACTTCATGATAAGAGCCTTCAATAACCGTTACTTTCACATCCGTAACAGGAAAACCAGCTAATACTCCTGTTTCCATCGCTTCTCCAACACCCTTCTTTACAGAAGGAATGAATTCTTTCGGAATAGTTCCTCCTTTTGTGTTATCGACAAATTCGAATCCTACTCCTCTTTTTAGTGGCTCAATAACAACTTTACAATGACCATACTGCCCTCTTCCACCTGTCTGTTTAACGTGCTTTCTCTCTCCTTCGGCAACAGTTGTTATGGTCTCTTTATAGGCAACTTGAGGTTTCCCTAAATTCGCTTTGACTCCAAACTCTCTCTCCATGCGGTCCAAAAGAACTTCTAAATGTAGCTCGCCCATACCATAAACTAAAGTTTGTCCTGTCATGGAATCCTGCATGACCTTAAAAGTCGGATCTTCTTTTGTGAGTTTCTTCAGAGCTTCGGCTAACTTAGAGTGCTCTCTTTTTGATTTTGGCTCGATATGAGCAGATATTACAGGCTCGGGAAATTTTATCGGCTCGAGAATAATGGGATGGTTCTTCAAGCACAAGGTATCACCGGTCGAAAGATTTTTCATAGATCCCATGGCAACAATATCTCCAGCATAAATCTCTTTAATATCCTTCCTTTTATTCGAGTGCATCTCTAAAAGACGAGGAATTCGCTCTTCCTCATCCTTTGTCGCATTAAAAGCCCAGGAACCAATCTTCACCTTCCCGGAATATACTCGGAAAAAGGAAAGAGAGCCCACATAAGGGTCATTCGTAATTTTAAATACCAGTCCTGAAAAAGGCTCATCATCAGAAGCTCTTCTTGTTTCAATATCAAAAGTACGGGGATGGTGTCCTTTTACTGGAGGAATATCCTGAGGCGAAGGCAAGTAATCCACAACAGCGTCTAATAAGGAATGAACGCCTTTGTTTTTAAAAGAAGCCCCAAAAAGGATAGGAATAAACTCCAGGGAAATCACTCCTTTTCTAATTGCTTTTTTTATTTCTTCGGAAGATATTTCAGTACCATCCAAGTACTTTTCCATAATGCGATCATCTATATCACTGAGTTGTTCTAACATCTTGTTTCTTTTTTCCTGGGCTTCATCCTGGTATTTATCTGAAATGGCTCTTGTTTCCAACCTCGTTCCCAATAAATCACCTCCCCAGTCAATTTCCTTCATTTCCACAAGATCAATTACTCCCCTGAATTTCTCTTCTATCCCTAATGGAATCTGAATGACCAGAGGATTAGCAGAAATCCTCGTCTTCATCTGCTCTATAACCCTCTCAGGGTCCACTCCGACTCTATCCATCTTGTTGATATAGGCAAGTCGAGGCACCTGATATCTATCAGCTTGCCGCCAGACTGTCTCGGATTGAGGTTCTACTCCCCCCACTCCACAAAAGATGATGATTGCACCGTCAAGAACCCTTAAAGAACGCTCAACTTCAGCTGTGAAGTCCACGTGTCCTGGGGTATCAATGATGTTAATCCGGTGATTTTTCCAGGAACAGGTCGTAGCAGCTGAAGTGATTGTTATCCCGCGCTCTTGCTCCAAAGCCATCCAATCCATAACCGCAGTGCCTTCATCGACTTCTCCCATTTTGTAAGTAATGCCTGTGTAAAAAAGGATACGCTCTGTTGTGGTAGTCTTCCCCGCATCGATATGGGCCATGATCCCGATATTTCTGACCTTTTCGATTGTGTAACTTCGAGTCAAATCTGCGCTCCATTTTAATTAAAGTTAAATTCTCTCTTTTTATAAGGGAAACTACCATCTATAATGAGCAAAAGCTCTGTTGGATTCAGCCATTTTATGGATATCTTCTTTTTTCTTAAAAGCCCCTCCTTTACTATTCGCAGCATCAAGAATTTCAGCTGAAAGTTTCTCTATCATGCTCTTCCCCGCTCTTTCTCTTGCATATGTGATCAACCACCTTACTGCCAGAGAAGACGACCGGATTAAAGGAACTTCGACCGGAACCTGATAAGTGGCTCCTCCAACTCTTCTTGATTTTGTCTCAAGTAAAGGCCTTACATTCTCTACGGCTTTTTCGAATGTCTTCAGGGGATCTTCCTTAGATTTCTGTTTAACCTGTTCCATAGTTCCGTAAACTATTTTTTCGGCTAAACTCTTTTTTCCCATTTTTAAAACAGTATTTATAAATTTGGATATAAGGGTACTGTTATAAAAGTGGTCTGGTTTAGGCTTCCTCTTTTTTACAGTACCTCTTCTAGGCATATATAACTCCTTTATTTAGCAACTCTCTTCTCTTTTGGTTTTCGGCTTCCATATTTGGATCTGCCTTTCATCCGATCCTCTACTCCTTCACAATCCAAAGGACCACGGATCACATGATAGCGGACCCCAGGCAAATCTTTAACTCTTCCTCCTCGTATGACAACGATAGAGTGTTCCTGGAGATTATGTCCTACACCAGGAATATAGCCTGTTACTTCTATATTGTTTGTCAATCTAATTCGAGCCACTTTTCTCATGGCTGAGTTAGGCTTTTTCGGAGTTGTAGTAAAAACTCGAGTACATACACCTCTTTTCTGGGGACATCTCTCTAAAGCCGGAGATTTACTTTTATATTTTTTTGGCGTTCTACCCTTTCTTACCAGTTGATTAGCAGTTGGCAATGCAACAACTCCTTAATAAAAAAAATTTTACCCATTCCGAACAAGAAAATCTCTCGAAACGAATGTGAGGATAATAGCAAAAACACTTTGCTATGTCAAGGATTTTAGGGAACTTAGAGTGAAATCTATCTCCTAAGCTGAAGGTCTATTTCCTTCTCAGCTTCCTCCTCTTTTCCTGCTTTTAATTCCATATTTTGATAGTGTTTGTAACCGGTTCCTGCAGGAATAAGCCTTCCCATAATGATATTTTCCTTCAACCGCCTCAAATAGTCCACCTTACCATAAAGGCTTGCCTCTGTTAGAACTCGAGTTGTCTCCTGGAAGGAAGCCGCGGATATAAAACTATCTGTACTCAACGCGCTTTTTGTAATTCCCAACAGGAGAGGTCGAGCTTTAGCCGGCTTTCCGCCCTTTTTGATAACTTTTTCATTTTCCTCTTGGAAAACAAATTTATCAACTTGCTCATCGACTAAAAATTCTGTATCACCAACTTCCTCGACTTTTATCCACCGCAACATCTGACGAATGATAATTTCAATATGCTTATCATTAATAGGGACTCCCTGTAATCTGTAGACAGACTGGATTTCTCGCAGAAGATATTCTGCTAACTCTTTTTCACCGAGCACTTTCAAAATGTCATGAGGATTCACCGGACCACCCATCAAAGGAGTTCCTGCTCTAACTCTTTCTCCCTCGCCCCCGCTCAAATGGGCTCCTTTAGGAATAAAGTACTCCTTCTCTCCACCTCTCTCGTTCTTGACCGTTAACTTCCTGTGGCCTCTTACAAGACCACCATACTCCACGGTACCATCGATTTCAGAAATAACAGCTGACTGCTTAGGTTTGCGGGCCTCAAATAGTTCCTCTGCCCGGGGGAGACCTCCTGTAATATCCTTAGTCCTGGCAACTTCTCGAGGTATTTTAGCCAGAACATCCCCTGAATGCACTTTATCCTGGTCGTTAACTTCCAGATTTGCACCGGAAGGAAGGAAATATTTCCTGAGTACTACAGGCCTATTTTTTTCATCTTTTTTTCTTTCACTCACAATTTCGATGCGGGGCTGCATTTTTTCATCTTTAGGCTCAATTACAGCTCGAGTCACCAACCCTGTAAATTCATCCTGAATCTCTTCCATGGTCACTCCGAGAGCAACGTCATGGAAGTTCACAACTCCAGTCTCTTCAGTTAGAATGAATGTACTAAAGGGGTCCCACTCGGCAAATTCCTGCCTTGCCTTTACCTCATCACCCTCTTTAACAAGAAGTTTAGCTCCATAAGGAACCTGATAATGTTCAATTTCTCTTCCCCTGTGGTCAAGAATCACAATGTTTGCACTCCGGTTCACAACAACTAAAGATCCTTCATTATTAATTACAGATTTTAGGTTGTTAAATCTGATGACTCCATCATTTTTTGCCTCAAGTTTGGATCTCTCCGCTCCTCTCATCGCAATTCCACCCACATGGAATGTTCTCATGGTCAGCTGAGTACCAGGTTCTCCAATGGATTGTGCGGCAATAATACCGACAGCTACTCCGAAATCAACAAGAGTACCTGTTGACATGTTACGACCATAACAAAGTTTGCAGACACCTCTATTTGACTCACATGTCAGCAGAGACCGAATTTTAACCTTTTCAATACCTAATTCTTGAAACTTCTGGGCAATCTCCTCAGTAATCTCCTCATTCGTGTCCACAATAGTCTCATTTGTATCAGGATGCAGAACATTCTCCAGAGAAGTTCTGCCAACAATTCTATCCACAAAAGGCTCAATAAGTTCACCATTCTCGACAATGGCGGTTACATTTATACCTTTCAGAGTCCCACAATTTTGCTCATCTATGATGACTTCCTGGGAAACATCCACTAACTTCCTGGTTAAATAACCTGAATTTGCAGTCTTCAGTGCTGTATCGGCTAAGCCTTTACGGGCTCCATGAGTAGAAATAAAATACTGCAGAACGTTTAATCCTTCTCTCAAGTTTGACACAATGGGTGTTTCAATAATCTCGCCTGAGGGTTTACTCATGAGACCTCTCATTCCAGCCAGTTGGCGAATCTGCTGCTTGTTTCCTCTTGATCCGGAATCAGCCATAACATATAGAGAATTCAACTCCTTCCCTTCAAAGCTTACTTTACGCATCCTCTCAATCATGGCACTGGAAACTTTATCTGTGACAGAACCCCATATTTCAACAACTCGATTAAAACGCTCTCCAGCTGAAATTGTGCCCTCTCTATAAAGTTTTTCAATTCTTTGGACTTCTTTATGTGCTCTTTCAACTAATTCAGGTTTTTCTTTTGGAATGACAAAATCATCAATCCCCAAAGAAAAACCTGCATAAGTTGCATAATTAAAACCCAGCTCCTTCATTTTGTCAAGAATGTGAATGGTGGGTTCAAGTCCTACCTTTAAATACGCATAAAAAACTAAACTCTCAAGTCCTTTTTTCTTCAGCATTCCGTTAATAAAAGGGATTTCATCAGGGAGAATGCTGTTAAATATGATTCGCCCAGGAGTAGTCTCTACTAGCTCATTATGAACTTCACCAACTGGACAAATCAAAACGGCTTGGTCATCGTAATAAGTAGATAGATTCATAAAAGACCCAGAAAAGCGCAATTTTATACTTGCATGAAGGCTAATCTCTTTATTTTCAAAGGCTAACAACACCTCATTTTCTGAGAAAAAAATCCGCCCTTCTCCCTTTTTTCCCTCTTTTTCTAATGTCAGATAATAACAACCCAGAACCATGTCCTGACTAGGGATAGCGAGAGGCCTTCCGTGGGAAGGGGATAGTATGTTCTGGGTAGAAAGCATCAATGTTTGAGCTTCGATCTGAGCCTCAACAGACAGTGGTATATGAACAGCCATCTGGTCTCCATCAAAATCCGCATTAAACGCAGCACAAACCAAAGGGTGAATCTGGATAGCTTTTCCTTCGACTAAAATCGGTTCAAACGCCTGGATTCCTAAACGATGAAGCGTTGGAGCCCGATTCAGGAGGATGGGATGCTCCTTAACAACTTCTTCCAGATAATCCCATACCTCAGGCCTTTCCTGCTCATGCCACTCTCTGGCAACCTTCACACTCGGAACCAATCCCTCTTTTTCTAATTTATGAAAAATAAATGGCTTAAATAATTCCAGGGCCATTTTTTTTGGCAACCCACATTGATTCAACTTGAGTTCTGGACCGACAACAATAACAGATCTGCCCGAATAGTCGACTCTCTTGCCAAGTAGATTCTGCCGAAATCTTCCCTGTTTTCCTCTTAAGGCTTCGCTTAAAGATTTCAGAGGCCTTCGATTTGCCCCGAGGTGCACCCGCCCCCTCTTTCCATTATCAAAAAGAGCATCCACAGCCTCTTGAAGCATCCTTTTTTCATTACGGATAATAAGTTCAGGAGCCTTTAATTCAATCAGTTTTTTCAATCGATTGTTCCGATTAATAACTCTCCTGTAAAGGTCATTCAAATCAGAAGTGGCAAAACGTCCTCCATCTAACCGGACTAAAGGCCTTAAATCAGGGGGAATAACAGGAACAACATCCAGAATCATCCACTCTGGTCGGTTACCTGATTTCTTGAGTGCTTTAAATACTCTTAATCTTTTTGCATAACGGAGTTTTCGTTGTTGAGATGCATCCTTTTTCATCAGCTCTCTCAAGTGCTCCGCTTCTTTATTAATGTTTATATGCTCAAGAAGCTGTTTAATGGCTTCTGCACCTAAGGAAGCCTTAAAATTATCTCCAAATTTTTCTTTTGCATCTTTATACTCCTCTTCTGTAAGAAGCTGCTTTTCTCCCAAAGGAGTATCTCCAGGGTCTATAACGATATAGGACTCAAAATAAAGAACTTTCTCGAGATCTTTAATAGAGAAGTCTAATATGAGGCCGATTCGACTTGGGGTTCCTTTGAAAAACCAGATATGAGCTACAGGAGAAGCCAAATGAATGTGACTCATACGTTCTCGACGAACCTTGGACTTAGTAACTTCAACTCCGCATCGCTCACAAATAATACCTCTGTATTTCATCCTCTTGTATTTCCCGCAGAGACATTCGTAATCATTTATTGGACCAAAGATCTTTGCACAAAAAAGGCCGTCTTTTTCTGGCTTAAATGTCCTGTAATTGATGGTTTCAGGCTTGGTCACCTCTCCCCAGGACCAACTTTTTATTTTCTCTGGAGAGGCGATGCTGATTCTGACTCGGTCAAAATCGACTTTAGGTTTTCCTCCAACAGAATGCCTTACATCCATCATTAATCTCCTTTTAAGATTTGAGGAACATCAATTCCCCAGGGCAAAATTTCTTCCCTTTCTTCTTTCTTCTCCAACTCTACATCCAGACAGAGACTCTGGAGCTCCCGGATGAGGACATTCACCGATTCAGGAAGTCCTGGAGTAAAGTCTAGATCTCCTTTAACTATTCCTTCATATATTTTAGCTCTTCCTTCTACATCATCAGACTTAACCGTTAAAAGTTCCTGAAGCGTGTAAGCTGCTCCATAAGCTTCTAAAGCCCACACTTCCATCTCCCCAAAACGCTGTCCACCGAACTGGGCTTTTCCCCCTAAAGGTTGCTGTGTGATAAGAGAATAAGGGCCGGTGGAACGGGCATGGATTTTATCGTCAACAAGATGATAAAGCTTCATAATATATACATTTCCCACAGTTACCTCTTGATCGAACAATTCCCCTGTTATCCCATCATATAGAGGGAGCTTTCCTGATTGAGGCAAGTTTGCTTTTTTAAGAAGATTTTTTATTTCTCCCTCTGAAATTCCATCAAATACAGGAGTCGAAATCCAGAGACCGAGATTTTTTGCAGCCCAGCCAAGATGAGCTTCTAATATCTGTCCAACATTCATTCTTGAAGGTACTCCCAGGGGGTTCAGGACTATCTCAACAGGCTCCCCATCAGGCAGACGAGGCATATCCTCTTCTGGAACTATTTTTGCAATAATTCCTTTATTCCCGTGGCGACCAGAAACTTTATCTCCTACAGAAAGTTTTCTTTTCATGGCAACGTAGACCTTTATAGCCTGAATCACGCCAGGAGACAGCTCATCACCTTTTTTAAGGGTATCAACTTTTTCTTTATGAATGGACTTAAGAGCTTCAATCTGGCGATTAACTTTTTTATCAATATCTCTTAACTTTTTATCTCGCTCTTGATTCGTTTTGAGCTTTAATTTTAATATTGCTTCTGCTCCTAAATTATTCAAAGTCTTCTCATCTAAGGGCTTTCCCTTCTTCAAAGCGAGATTCCCAAACTTTAAATCTTTCTCGATCTTTTCTCCCCTTATAACAATCCTCATCTTTCTCAACTTTTCACTTTCGAGAATACTTATCTCATCATCCAGGTTTCTTTTCATTTTGGCTATTTCTTCTTTTTCATTCGCTTTGGCTCGAGGTCCTTTTTCCGTTCCCCGTCGAGAGAAAATCCTTACATCTATGACAGTACCCTCTACTCCTGGAGAGCAATACAGAGAAGCATCTTTAACATCAAGAGCTTTTTCACCAAATATTGCTTTTAGAAGTTTTTCCTCAGGAGACAATTGGGTTTCTCCCTTAGGAGCCACCTTCCCGACTAAAATATCTCCAGATTTCACAATAGCTCCAATCCTTACTATTCCGTTTTCACTTAAATTACGAAGAAGTTCTTCCGGAACATTGGGAATATCTCTAGTAATCTCTTCAGGACCTAATTTTGTATCTCTAGCCTCTATGGTTTGCTCAACAATATGAACAGATGTAAAAATATCTTCTTTAATTAATTTCTCGCTGACAATAATGGCATCTTCAAAGTTATAACCTCTCCACGGCATAAAAGCACATAAAACATTTCGACCAAGGGATAATTCCCCCTTATCTGTACAGGAACTATCTGCAAGGATTTGACCTTTTACAACGCTATCACCTTTCCTGACAATTGGTTTATGATTTATGCAGGTATTCTGGTTTGTTCTTAAAAATTTTATCAGGAGATAAAGGTCTGTTCCCACTTCATACTCTTTGGCGTTTTCGCTTTCATCCACACGAATCAGGATTCTTTCCGCATCAACAAACTCGACAACTCCTGACCGTTTACAGATGATGACATCTTTTGATCCCTTGGCTACAAGGTACTCCATTCCTGTCCCAACCAATGGTGCTTCAGGCTTGAGGAGCGGAACAGCCTGTCTCTGCATGTTTGATCCCATGAGAGCACGGTTGGCATCATCATGCTCTAAAAAGGGAATTAAAGAAGTAGACAGGGAAACAAGCTGTTTGGGAGAAACATCCATATAGTCAATTTGGTTTCGATTTATAAGTTTAAAATCTCCGCCTTGTCTTGCACTTTGGAGTTCGTTGACAAAATTGCCTTTCTCATCAAGCAGGGCATTGGCCTGTGCAATATTATATTTTTCCTCTTCCCAGGCTGTCAGATAAAAACAATAGGGCTCTACAACAGGTAAACGCTTAGTGCTCACCTGCTTTAATTTTTCTGTCTCCTTAAGAAGTTTATCTTTTTCAACAATATCCCCAACTTTAAAAGAGCTCATCCCTGGATGTAGAATTTTCACATAGTCAATAACTCTCCCATTTTTAACTTTCCGGTAGGGAGTCTCTATAAAGCCAAAGTCATTAACACGGGCATAACAACTCAGAGAAGAAATCAAGCCAATATTGGGTCCCTCAGGAGTTTCAATGGGACAAATCCTGCCATAGTGAGAGGACTGAATATCTCTCACTTCAAAACCTGCTCTTTCTCGGCTCAATCCTCCTGGTCCCAGAGCACTCAATCGCCTCTTATGCGTAATCTCTGCCAGGCTGTTAATCTGATCCATGAACTGAGAAAGCTGAGAGCTTCCGAAAAATTCCTTCAGAGCAGCAATAACAGGTTTTGAATTAATAAAATCTTGAGGCATAGCGGATGCTAAATCTGTGGCAATGGTCATTTTTTCTTTTATGGTTCTTTCCATGCGGGTTAATCCGATTCGAAAGGCATTTTCCACAAGTTCACCTATAGAACGAACACGACGATTTCCTAAATGATCAATATCATCCAAACTTCCTTCTCCATTCCTCAGGCGCAGCAAATACTTAATAACTTCAACAAAATCTAATGGAGCCAAAGTTTTTTCTTCTAATGGATGGTCAAGATCTAATTTAATGTTCATTTTCAGGCGACCGATACGGGAGAAATTATACTTCTGGGAGTTAAAGAATAGACTCCGGAATAAATTGTGAGCACTTTCCATTGTATGAGGCTCTCCGGGCCTCAGCTTTCTGTAAATCTCAGCCTTTGCCTCATTAGTATCCTTGGAGACATCTTTTTTTAATGTATTAATGAAAATATCACCGAATTCATCCTTGGAAGGGAAAAATATCTCAAAAGCCTCTTTGAGGTTTTTGAGTTCGTCCAGTTGAGTTTCGCTGATTTCTTCTCTAACTTTAACCAGGTTTTTTATAGATGTAAGTGCATAGGCTCCGTCAAATTCCTTTTTTACTAAAGCAAGATTCTTAATTTTGTGTTCTTTTAATTTCTGGTACAGCTCTTTATTGATTTTCTCCTTTGCTTTAACCAGAACTCTCTTTGAGGCTGGATCGATAACATCCTCTCCAGCTGTCTTACCAAAAAGATTTTCATTCAATTCCCAGTAAAGCTTGCCATTTTTCGGGATAATTTTATAAGCTGTATAAAACAAACGCAGAATCGTTTCATCTGATCCGAATTCCAAAGCTCTTAAGAATACTGTGGCTAAAAATTTCTTTTTCCGGTCCAAACGAACAAACAGGACATTCTTGCTGTCATACTCAAATTCAACCCAGGCTCCTCTGTAAGGAATAATCTTACCTATATAAAAACCTTTTCCTTCTCCTTGCCTGAAAAAAACTCCGGGAGACCTTTGAAGCTGGCTGACAACAACTCTTTCAATACCATTAAAAATAAAGGTCCCCTTTTCGGTCATCAAAGGTATCTCGCCAAAATAGACTTCCTGCTCTTTGATATGTTTTAGTCTTTTTACCTTGGTTGTCACGTCTTTTTCCCAAGAAACTAACCTGATTTTTAGCCTGAGTGGAACAGCATAAGTGTAGTTCTTCTGAAGACACTCGATAGGACGATACTTCATCTTCAGCCCAACTTTATCGCCGCAGTGATCGCAAAGGGGGATCTCAATCTTTTTCATTGCTCCGCAATAAGGACAAATCTCTTTCTCGGTAAGCTCAATATCTGAATGTAAAAGCGTTCCACAGCTACTGCATCGACTTCGTGAATTTTCGACACCTGTCAGACGGCCGCATTTGCACTCCCAATCACCGATTGTATAACTGATAAAATCCAATTGAGTCGTTTCTTTAAAATCAGAAACAGGAAAGGCATCTTTAAACGCCGCCTGCAATCCAAAATCTTTTCTCTCTTCAGGTAGTAACTCCATCTGAAGAAACTCAGCATAGGATTGTCTCTGGATAGCAAGCAGGTCGGGCATAGGAAAGGCAGTTTTTATTTTCGAGAAATCCACTCTTTCACGATAGATGTTTTCACTTTTTTCTTGCATATTCCTTCTCTCAGAAGAATTTTTGATAAATACTTCCAAAACTATTAATACAGTTTAAGTTCACTGCAATTCTATCTCTGCTCCCACGGCTTCAAATTTTGCTTTAATCTCTTCAGCCTCTTCTTTGGAAACACCCTCTTTCACAGGTTTAGGAGCGCTGTCAACTAAATCCTTGGCCTCTTTTAAACCAAGATTTGTTACTTCTCTTACAGTTTTGATAACATTGATTTTTTTGTCACCAACGCCTTTTAATAGAACAATAAATTCTGTTTTCTCCTCTTCCGCTTGAGCCTCTGCTTGAGGCACTGCAGCTCCTGGGGCCGCCATGGGTACAGCAGCGGCTGCACTTACACCATACCTTTCTTCGAATTCCTTGATATAATCGGCAAGTTCCAGAATGGTCAGGCTATCCAGGTGTTTAAAAAACTGTTCCTTTGTTAACTTTGTTTTCTCCTTTTTTTCCTTTGTGGCTTCGCTAGCTTCTTTTGTTTGTGCTTTGGGCATTTTTACCTCCAACTCTATTTTTTTGTTTTTAATTGACTCAACAAACTGCTTAAATTATTTAATGGGGCTTGCCAAGTCCTTAATAACTTTATTAATGGGAGTACCATTAAATTGCCAATTTTGGCTATCAAATCCTCTCGAGAAGTCAGAGCTGCAACTTCTGTGAATCTCTCCGGAGAGAGAAATTGTCCTTCCAGCATACCTGCCTTAACAGTCAAAACCTTATTTTGTTCTGAAAATTCTTTAATTAGCCGGGCTAATCCCACCGGATTTTGAAAAGCAAAAGCAATAGCCGTGGAATCCTGGAAGCACTTTTTTAAATCTTCAGGGAATTCCTCTCTTAGGGCTCTAAGAGCAAGTCGGTTTTTAATAACCCTGAAGGAGTAGAAGTTTTCTCGAAAAAGTTTTCTCAATTCCACAGCCTGGGCAGCAGACATCTTCATAAAATCGACCAAATAAAAAGAGTCGCAACTCTTAAAGGTTTCACTTAATTCTTTGACTTGCTTTTCCTTATCCACCCTTTTCACTTATCTTCTCCTATAGTTCCAGAATTCCCTCTGAAAGCTTAATAGACGGTCCCATAGTAGATGAAATAAAAATGCTTCTTATATACTTGCCTTTTGCTGCGGGAGGCTTTGCTTGAACAACAGCCTGAATGAAAGATTTGATATTATCTCTTAGTTTATCTTCAGAAAAAGACACTTTCCCAACAGGAGAATGAATAATGGCTGTCTTATCAACTCTGAACTCCACCCGGCCTTTTTTTATCTCTTCTACAGCTTTTTTGATATCAAAAGTAACTGTTCCAGACTTGGGATTAGGCATGAGTCCTTTAGTTCCCAGAACACGGCCCAGCTTACCAACATTCCTCATAACATCAGGAGTAGCAATAACTCCATCAAAATCAATCCATCCTTTTGATATCTTTTCAATAATTTCATCCCCTCCGACATAATCAGCTCCCGCCTCCTCAGCTTCTTTAACCTTTTCTCCTGTAGCAATCACACATATCTTCTTCGTTTTCCCTGTACCATGGGGAAGGACAACCGTTCCTCTTACCATCTGCTCAGAATGTTTTGGATTCACTCCTAACCGGAGTGAGAGGTCAACTGATTCATCAAATTTTGTGAAGCTGATTTTTTTAATGAGGCTTACAGCTTCTTCCAAAGAATATTCTTCCTTTTCTTTTAGTTCTTTCGCTTTAATATACTTTTTTCCTCTTTTAGCCACCGATAATCTCCAGACCCATGTTTTTGGCCGTGCCTTCTATTATTTTTTTTGCAGAATCTAAATCATATGCATTTAAATCAGGCATCTTGACCTTTGCTATTTCCTCAATCTGTTTTTCAGTTACCTTGCCGACTTTTTCTTTGTTAGGAGTCCCAGATCCTTTAGCAATCCCAGCTGCTTTCTTCAAAAGATAAGCCGCCGGAGGGGTTTTAGTAATAAAATTAAAACTTCTATCCTTAAAAACACGAATAATAACAGGGATAACTGTTCCTTCTTCCATCTTACCTGTCTTCTCGTTGAACTGCCGGACAAAGTCCATGATGTTTACATTATGCTGACCAAGCGCTGGACCTGTAGGAGGCGCTGGGCTTGCCTGGCCCGCTACAATCTCCAACTTGATTGTTGCTTTGATCTCCTTAGCCATACTTCCTCCTAAATTCTCTCCACCTGTAAGAATTCTAATTCAACAGGAGTAGACCGACCAAAAATTGTAACCATTACTTTTAATGTGCTTCTTTCATGATTCACATCTTCAACTATGCCGTTAAAGTTAAAGAAAGGCCCATCAATGATTCGTACAGCCTCTCCTTTTTCGAAAGTGTGCTTTGGCTTCGGCTTTTCAGAAGTAGTTTCCATATGTTCAACAATTTGACTGACTTCTTCTTTACTTAAAGCTGAAGGGTGTTGTCCTGAACCTACAAAACCAGTCACTTTAGGCGTTTCGCGAATAATATGCCAGTTTTCATCCGACATTTCCATTTCAATTAAGATATAACCTGGATAGGACCTTTTTGTAGAAACGACCTTTTTTCCCCCTTTGATTTCAACAACACCCTCTGTGGGGATAATAATCTGGCCAATCTGGTCTTCAACTTTAAGCTCGACAGCCCTCTGGCGAACAGATTCTGCCACAAATTTTTCAAACCCCGAATATGTATGAACGACATACCAATTTTTAGACATTTTCTTTACTAATTTAACCAAATATTCCTTTGATTTGTTTAATAATCCAAGAAAAAATAATATCCATAAAAAAGAGATAAAATCCAAAGAAAAAGACTGCAAGAATAACCACAATTGTTGTGCTGTAAACTTCGTTTTTTGAGGGCCATGTCACCTTCTTTAGCTCTGCTTTGACCTCTCTTAAAAAAGCGAAAAACCGTTTGTACCATCTTGCTTTTTGACTCATTCTTTGACCTTTATTTTAGTATTTTAAGTGTAAACAGCTTAATCTTTAAATTTTTGATGTTTTCCTTAAAAATTTAATATCCCTATTAAGATCATGGCAGGTGAGGCAGGACTCGAACCCGCAGCCTTCGGTTTTGGAGACCGATGCTCTAGCCAATTGAGCTACTCACCTTTTTTTCCTGTCTCCTCCTTTAATTTCTATTCAGTCTTTTAGATTAATCTTGGATTTTTTGCCTTTATTACTGTTTTGATCTGAACAACTAAAACTTTATAGCTATTTCACTTCCTTATGTAGGGTATGCTTTCGGCAGAACTTGCAAAATTTATTTATCTCAATTTTTTCCTTTTTTTCCTTCTTATTCCTAGTTTTTGTGTAATTTCTTTGCTTACATTCAGAACACTGAAGGGTAATGATTTCTCTCATCTTCTTTCCGTATTTAATCTTTGGGTTTAATAAATCAAAGTTCTATATGTTCCTCCTTATTTTTTACTCTAAAACATCCGTAACTGAACCGGCTCCAACAGTCCGTCCTCCTTCTCTTATCGCAAACCTCAATCCCTTCTCCATCGCCACATCCATTATCAACTCTATCTCCAAATTCACATTATCTCCAGGCATCACCATCTCTACTCCCTGCGCCAGCTTCACACTCCCTGTCACATCTGTCGTCCGAAAATAAAACTGCGGCCTGTACCCAGTAAAAAACGGCGTGTGCCGCCCTCCTTCCTCTTTCTTTAACGCATATATCTCCGCCTTAAATCGATGATGCGGCATTATCGAACCTGGCTTTGCCAACACCATCCCTCGCTCTACCTCTTCCTTGTCTGTCCCCCGCAGCAACACTCCTACGTTGTCTCCTGCTAATCCTTCATCCAATATCTTGCGGAACATCTCTACTCCTGTCACTATCCGCTTCCGCGTCTCACCAAATCCTACTATCTCTATCTCCTCTCCTACCTTTACCTTCCCACGCTCAACTCGCCCCGTCACTACCGTCCCTCGTCCACTTATAGAAAATACGTCCTCCATCGGCATCAAAAACGGCTGGTCCACCAACCTCACTGGCTCCGGAATGTGTGTGTCCACTGCCTCCATTAATTCCAGCACCGGCTTATTTACCTCAGCCTCAGGATCCCCATCCGACTCCATCGACTTTAACGCACTGCCTCTTATGATCGGTATCTTGTCCCCAGGAAACTCGTACTTCGTCAATAGCTCCCTCACCTCTAACTCCACTAAATCCAATATCTCCTCATCATCCACCAAATCTACCTTGTTCATAAACACCACTATCGCCGGCACGTTCACCTGTCGCGCTAATAATATGTGCTCACGCGTCTGCGGCATCGGCCCATCATCCGCCGCTACCACCACTATCGCCCCATCCATCTGCGCAGCACCTGTCACCATGTTCTTTATGTAGTCCGCATGCCCAGGACAATCTATGTGCGCATAATGACGATTCTTAGTCTCATACTCTATGTGCGCTATCTGTATCGTTAATCCCCTCTCCTTCTCCTCAGGTGCATTGTCTATCTGATCAAACTCTACATACTCTACCTTGCCCTCTAACTCCTTGCTCAATACCTTCGTTATCGCAGACGTTAACGTCGTCTTCCCATGATCTACATGCCCTATCGTCCCTATGTTTAAATGCGGCTTCGTCCTCTCAAACTTTGCCTTCGCCATTTCCCTTTACCTCCTATTCGTTGCCTTAAAAACTTACTAATATCCTCTAAGCCCACGACCAGATTTGAACTGGTGACCCCGTCCTTACCAAGGACGTGCTCTACCAACTGAGCTACGTGGGCACAACTCCGAGTAGACAGCGGGAAACGGGACTCGAACCCGCGACAAACGGCTTGGAAGGCCGATGCTCTACCAACTGAGCTATTCCCGCTCAAATGGGCAGGGAAGGATTCGAACCTCCGAAGCGTTACCGCAGCGGGTTTACAGCCCGCCCCATTTGACCACTTTGGTACCTGCCCATAGCTACAGCTATTTAGCTATCAGTTATTGGGTTCTGGTACCCTTTATGTATAAAAATCTGATATATCTCTACTCCTTGAATTGGACAACTCACCCAATAACTTCATCGCTTTTTTAAAAGCCAGCGAGAGGATTTGAACCCCCGACCCGCTGATTACAAATCAGCTGCTCTACCAACTGAGCTACGCTGGCGCAATCTTCCATCTTCAGGCTCTAAATTTTTTTACTTGATAGGGAAGAGTGAAGAAGAGAAAGGCTTCTTCTTATGGAATTATTGATTCCTCTCTCTAACCTGCTTATGCTATTGTCTCTGTTTTTCTTAAAAAATATGGAAATATACTTTCGAAACTTTATTATACTTTAGACTCTTTGTCAAGAAACTTATTACAATGGGAAGCATCTTTATTTCCGTGATAAAGAAACAGTCAGGCAAACTGATTCGTCAGCCCGTGTATTTTCCCCAGCGAGGAAAATCCACTTATTCCTCGGCTCGCTCTCCTCTTCGAGGAACCATACCCGCTCGCCTCCGGATGGCTTCCTAACCAGATTGCCTGACTTCCAAAGAAATTGTCACAGAAATAAGGATTCTTACATTACAATGGGAACGGTTCTATTTTTCTTAGTTAAAATTACTCCCCATTTATTAATGCGTTCCCATTTTGCTTAAAATGAATTATGTAAAAAGAGAAAAATAGAACCGTCCCCATTATTATTAACTAAGAAAAATAGACCTCTCCCCTTATTAATAATTAAAATTTTTGAAGTTTTAGAAGTTTAACCCCATTGATGTAAGTTGTTGTACTTTTATTTTTTCTGGCGAATTCTTCCCCTTGCCATTCTTGCCCTCTCCAGTTTTTCCCTTAAATCTCTGTTAAAACTAGCTGCAAACATCAAGAACTTTGCCCTCTGGATCAAAGTGAGATTCTTTTCCAGCTGGTTTTCCAGTTCTTCATCTTTAATTCTAAGAAGACTCCTGAACTTTTTTATACTGTCAATTTTGTCCTTGAGTTCACTCTGGTCAGGTTCTTCATTTTTTAAAATTAATCTTATCTCTCTCATCTCTTTTCTGATTCGCTGATTTATCTCCATTTTTTCTTTTTCAATCCGGGTAACAAGAGGATAAATCTTTGCTGTTTGCTCATCGGTAAGCTCTAAAACCCGGGTCATCCTTAACAGCCAGAGTGTGATAATATTATCTCTTGTTCCTCTTTGTCTCTGGACTCCTCCTTCCTGAAAAAAGGCAAATAGAGATAAACTCAATAAAAACAATCCAAGGAAAATAGCAAGAATAGATTTTACTTTCATAACCTTCCTCCTATAATTTATTGTCTTTTTTTATTTCAGACTCGAGATATTTCATTTCCTCTTCTGTAAAGTTCTCCCAGAGGAAAGAATCCTCGTAAAAGTTAGGGCTAACAAGCCATTCTGAATCTTCGAGAATCTCACCTATTGATGCCAATATAAGTGAATTGAATAAATTCTCCAGCTCATGATCACTCTCGATTTCCTGATAGATTTCTGAAAAAGAACTCTCAAAGGAAAAAACGTACACCTCCTCCGGTATCTCATCCCGGGCAAGGAACAATAACAACCCAACCACGATCACACAGATTGACACAGCACCAGCCCATACCCATTTCCACCTCACAAAGAGGGCCCCTACTCTTTTCTCCGCTGGCTGAAACGACGATACTTTTGTTTTGAGTCTGGAAGAAAAATCTTCCCAATAAGCAGGAGAAACAACCGGCATTTTTAGGCTCTTGGATTCTTTATGGATGTTCTCCATAACTTTTGCGTGAGAACGGCACGAAGCACACTTTTTAATATGTTCTTTGAGAACCTGTATTTTTTTCTTTGAAAGCTCACCGTCAAGACTATCAGAAAGCCATTTTTCAATTTTCTTGCATCTCATTTTATCCCCCTTCCAAATAGGGTTTCAGCTTGGCCTGGATCATTTTCCTTGCTTTAAACATTCTCCAGGATACAGTGTTTTCAGAACAACGCAGGACTTGCGCTGCCTGCCTGTGGGTCATCCCCTGAAAAACTACCAAAATAAAAGAAGTTCTATAAAGCAATGGCAGGGAATCTATCGCTTCCTTCAATTTTTCTGAAAGTTCTTTTTTTAAAGATCGCTTCTCCGGAGAAAAAGTTGAAACTTCTGGTTCTATATCAAGTGTATAATTCTCTTTAAATTCTTCTATTGAACTATCCCTGCTCCTTTTTTTGAGAAAATTTAATGTCAGATTAACAGCAATCCTGTACAGCCATGTGTAAAAGCTTGAATGCTGCTTAAAACTCCTTAAAGACTTAAAAGCATTCATAAAAGTCTCCTGGGCTAAATCATTAGCATCCTGATGATTCTTCGTCAGGGCAAGTATTGTGTGATAAATCTTCTCCTGCCAGCGGCGAGCCAACTCTGCAAAGGCTTCGATATCGCCCTGCTTTGCTTTTTTAACCAGATGGCCATCGGAAAAATCTACCATATTTCCTTTCATTTCTTTAGACACCCATTACCCAGAATCCTTTGTTTTCGGTCAGGCTTTAAATACCTGAATATCCTACTTCTGCTTTAAAGTATAACTTTGTTTTATTATCTAAAATAATTTCAACTTTTCAAAGCCTAATCATATTTGGAAGAATATCCAAATCCGTGATACCTGAGATAAAAGTTTTGGGAAACAGCTCGGCTCCCAATCAGATTTTTTACGCTTTTCCTTTATCAATTTTTTCAAAGCATAAGCGAAGGGTAGTGGGTGAAAAAAACCGTTTGAAGGCAAAGCGGGCATGGTTCCTCTCCGGGATGGAGAGGAGAGCGAAGCCTGAAACCGAGCAGCTTTTGACTCGCTGGGGCAAAAGTTGCGTGTTTTCTGAATCCACTGGCCTGAGCTTATACATGCTCGCAGGTCGACTCTGTCGACTTCCCTCGAAAGCCAAAATCCGAAGGCTAAATCTTCAATGGTCGCTTATGCTGTTTCCCAAAACTTCTCTTAATCACGAATTTGAAAATACTTACATTATTTTCAAATAAATTGACAAGATAAAAGGTTGTTGTTAAAATTTGACCTCATTTTTTCTAAGGTCTCTCTCCATGATTGAACGATACACTCTTCCAGAAATGGGGTCCATCTGGACTGATAAAAACAGGTACCAGAAATGGCTCGATGTAGAGCTGGCTGTTTGCGAAGCCTGGGCAGAAAAAGGTGAGATCCCTCCTCAATCTCTTCAAAATATTAAAGATAAAGCGGGTTTTTCCATAGAACAGATTGAAGAGATCGAAAAGGTTGTTAAACATGACGTGATTGCTTTTCTCACATCTGTAGCTGAAAAAGTGGGAGAAGACGCGCGCTTCATTCATCTTGGACTCACATCCTATGATGTAGTTGATACGGCTCTTTCTCTTCTTATCAAAGAAGCGCTGGTAAAAATCCAGAAAGACCTGACTTCTCTTAAAGCTATTCTCAAGGATGAAGCTCTCCGCTATAAAAAAACAGTCATGGTAGGAAGAACTCATGGAGTTCATGCCGAGCCCATCACATTTGGGATCAAGCTTCTGGTCTGGTATGAGGAAATAAATCGCCATCTTCTTCGAATCAAAAATGCTCTTGAGGTCATAAGCTATGGAAGAATTTCAGGTTCAGTAGGAACTTACATACATCTCGACCCAAAAATTGAACTTTATGCCTTAAAGAAACTAAATCTTAAGCCTGCAAAGGTCACAACCCAGGTCCTCCAGCGCGATAGACACGCCGAAGTCATCTCCACATTAGCTCTAATCGCCTCTTCTCTGGACAAATTCGCATCTGAACTTCGCCATCTCCAGAAGACAGAAGTTCTTGAACTTGAGGAGCCATTTACAAAAGGGCAAAAAGGTTCTTCTTCCATGCCGCACAAGATGAACCCGGTCCGTGCTGAGAGAATCTCAGGCCTCTCTCGCCTTGTTCGTTCCAATCTTCAAGCTGCACTGGAAAATATCTCTCTATGGCAAGAAAGGGACATTTCTCACTCCTCAACGGAAAGGATCATTTTCCCTGACTCTTTTATTCTTACAGACTATATCTTGGCCGAGACAACAGATATTTTAAAAAATTGGAAAGTCAACACAGACAGAATGAAAGAAAATATCAACCTTACTCGAGGTCTTATTTTTTCCCAGAGCGTTCTGCTTGCCCTCACAAGAAAAGGTGCTTCCCGTGAACAGGCTTTTAAACTTGTTCAGAAGAGCAGCCTTAAAGCCTGGAAGGAACGCCTTGATTTTAAAGAACTGGTTCAATCTGATAAGGAAATCGGAAAATTTTTAAGCAAGGAAGAAATCGAAACCTGTTTTTCTCTCGATCCTTACTTAGACAAAATAGACTATATCTTTGATAGAGTTTTTAGCGATGAAAGTTAGAATTCTCGTCTCACTTAAAGACAGCGTTCTGGACCCTCAAGGCCAGACGGTCAAAAATGCTCTTCACACCCTCGGCTATGGGTCCGTAAAAGATGTCAGGCAGGGTAAAGTCTTTGAACTTGAACTTGAAGGCATTTCTCAGGATGAAGTAAAAAAAGTCATTCCTGAAATCTCAGATAAAGTTCTGGCGAACCCAATCATCGAGAAATTCTCCTGGCAAATCTTAGAGAATAAGTGATTCATAAGAAAATTTCGGGGAAGTTAATCCCCGGTTGTATAAGGTTAAATTGAAATTTGGAGTTGTAATTTTCCCCGGTTCCAATTGTGATTACGACACATTCTTTGTCTTAAAAGATGTCCTTAAACAGGACACGTCCCTTCTCTGGCATAAAGAACATGACATTAAAAATGTTGATTGTATCGTTCTTCCTGGAGGATTTTCTTACGGAGACTATCTAAGGTCAGGAATTATCGCTAAATTTTCGCCGCTCATGCAAGAGGTCAAAGAATTTGCACTTAACGGAGGCCTGGTGCTCGGGATATGCAACGGATTCCAGGTTCTTCTGGAATTGGGCCTCCTTCCGGGAGCCATGCTTAGAAATAAAAACTTAAAATTTCTTTGCCAGTTCGTCCATATAAAAATAGAAAACGATAACACGCTTTTTACACACAAGGGAAAAAAAGGGCAGGTCTTAAAGATCCCTATAGCCCATTACGATGGGAATTACTACACTCCTCCTGAAAAAATTCAAGAGATTAAAAAGAATAACCAGATTGTTTTCCGTTATTCTGAAACAAACGGGAAGCTCAGTGAAGAGGCCAATGTTAACGGGTCTGTTGAAAATATTGCAGGCCTTATTAACAAAGAAGGCAATATAATGGGAATGATGCCTCATCCTGAGAGGGCTTCAGAAGCACTCCTAGGAAGTGAAGATGGACGATACATCTTTGAGTCTATTATAAGCTCTATCGAAACCTAGATTCTTTTGACAAGTTTGTTTGACAAAACTAGGCTGAACGAGAACGCTAAGGAATTTTATAAAACATAAATTTTAAAATAATATCTATTTATGCTATTTGAGCCGTTAAGCCGGCGCAGCGTGAATTAAACGAGTTAAGCCAATATGATTGATAAAAAGCTTCTTGAAGAACACACTCTCACAGAGGAAGAATACGAAAAAATTGTCCAGCTTATAGGGAAAGAGCCCAACATCACAGAGCTTGGAATTTTTTCTCTCATGTGGTCTGAACACTGCAGCTATAAAAGTTCAAAAGTCCACCTCAAAAAGCTCCCCACTCAGGGAGAAAATGTCATCCAGGGCCCAGGCGAAAATGCGGGAATTATTGACATTGGAGATGGCCAGGCAGCAGTCTTCAAGATCGAATCCCACAACCACCCATCTTTTATTGAACCCTATCAGGGAGCTGCAACTGGAATTGG
>Ga0209986_10001473_pt1 | contig 22552 bp, 24 predicted proteins | sample BlataG_FD_183168 | JGI IMG/M metagenome (GOLD analysis project Ga0209986, IMG submission 183168) | Deep subsurface microbial communities from Black Sea to uncover new lineages of life (NeLLi) - Black_00105 metaG (SPAdes) (version 2) | ecosystem: Environmental > Aquatic > Marine > Oceanic >... | reverse complement strand
AATTACCGGATGCTATGCAAGCTTTAGAACAGCAAGCAATGGAAGCAGAATAGAAAATATAGAAAATAGAAAATATGGAAAGAGGTGGTATTGTACTTTCAGGCAAAAACAATTGCTGGCCTCTTTCCTACCTTCCTTCCCTCCCTGTATTTCTGACTCATCCTCAGTATCATCTTGCCATATACTTTCATATTAATTTATAAATTGTCCTTATTTATCTATGAATCACATTTGTTACTACTATATACATCTATGTACAGACTACACCAACCTCTCTTTCAAAATCACAGGCCAGGGATGAAGAAGAAAAAACACATACAAAAAAACATTCTAAAAACACAGGACATACCCAACATCTCCTCCCCCTACTCCCCCTCCTCGCCTTCTTCTTCTTCCATCTGCATCCTACTTCTCCCGGCAATCTCCCACTGGATGAGTGGATTACTGTAATACATACCTAGCACCCTATCATTACCAGTATCACCATCTCTATTATTATTATTAATAGGGTTGCGGTTCCTTAGAGCTTCCAGGTTGGCATCAATCAGTCTCATGTTGCTATTAATATCAGACCAGATACGGTGCATATTCGTATGTCCATCATCATTACCATGTTGTTGTTGTTGTTGTTGTTGTTGTACTTGTCTTGTATTTCTTCTACTGCTGGGAGTGATAGGAGCTCTCTGTCCTTGACCTCCTTGTTGTTGTTGTTGTTGCGTGGTGTGACCCTGTAGCATGTGTCTCTCAAGATCAGCAGCTGCATCGTCCAAGGTCATTGCCACAGCTGCTCTTCCTCTTGTTGCTGCTATTGCTGCTGGGGTACCACCACCATCATTATTGTTGTCAAAATCAAATAGATCGGATGGAGACCTTGACATTGCAGTGGCTTGTTCAACTAATTTAGCTCTCTCAAGGATGAATTTACCCTCCTTGTACTTCTCTCGTTGCTCAATGGCGAGATCATACCGCCAGCCGACATTGGCATTGCAATTGGTACAGAAAATATCTCTGACGATATGCTTGCCTGTGGTCATCTCTCTTTCTTGTTGGTCGCCTAGTGTTATGTTAATGCATTGGTTGTAAAGGTAGGCTGGGCCACTTCTGGAGTGGAATTGCTGTTGTGTTTGTTGGAGAGGGAAAAGGGGTGGTTGAGGAGAGGTGGTCGGGGTGAGAATGAGCAAAGGGGAATGTGGGGTTTATCTGAACTCGGAAGTCACGTGATATGAATAAACCCATACGATCACCATGCTTACCGTGCTAAGAAGGTCATCACCACTGGCTAAATGTACAGAGCAACTACCACAGGCATAGACCTTGTGACATCTTGGATTTTCGATATGCTGTATGAATAAACGCCCCATGCTACTTATGTTTCGTTCGACTACTACTTTACCTACAACATTTCATAATGTCAACATTACAAAAAATTTCTTCATCGTTCACATGTTCACGCATCTCTCCTCATTTTTCAACTCCCAATCGAATCCGTCTTCCTCCTTCCATTTCATCCCTCTCTCCCTTCTCCCTCTCTCCTCGCTCTCTCCCTCTCTCCTCGCTCTCTCCCTCTACCTCACTCCCTAAGAAGCACATGTATAACTATACAACTGCTGAGCACCCACCAATATCTCCACTCCCTTCCCAGTCATCCACCCCACCAAGGGCACCCTCTCCACCACTCTCTCCCACCTCCTCAGCCCCCTCACCGTCCACCTCCCAAACATTGGATCCCTCAACAAGTAATATCCCAACAACAACTTCCTCCTGGTCAGCTCATCCAGATCCTCCCTCCTCCACTGCATTGCCTGCAGGGAGAACAGCAGCTCCAGACTGGTCCCCTTGACACTGGGGTGGGTGGCTGCATGGCGGGCGGCGTGAGCAGACCGCGCTGCTCCTCCGGCGGTGGCTTGCCAGCTGGAGAGGTCGATGAAGAGGGAGAGGAGGTAGGGTTTCCAGGAGGTGCGGCCCCATTTCTTGAGGGCAAGGGTGTAGACGACCGGGCGGAGGATGTGGAGGAGCTCACCGAGGATGACAGTCCTGGAGGCACCTGTTTGTTGTGTTTGCGCCCAAGCTTCTAGTCTCCTCAATTGGTCTTTTGATGGTGCTGGTGGTGGTATTAGCGATGTTGTTGTTTGGGGTGCTGGCTCATCAATTCTATATTGTTGCTGTTGATGTTTTTCTCCTCCTCCTCCTCCTCCTTCTTTGGAAGATGTCTCTGTCACAATAATAGCAGTGGGAGCAGTTGCCGGTTGATCCCACCACAACAATCCCTCATCCCCATTCTTCTTCTTCTTCTTATTATTATTATTACTGTCTACATCACCCTTCCCACCACTATTATTGCTTGTTGTAGGTATATATTTACCTCTAAATGACTCAAATGCCTTTATTATTTGTATGCTAAGACCTGATCTGGTTATACTACCACCTTTTCCTCTGATACTACCAGCCATCATATTGTAAGGGTCGAAATTAGTCATTCCTCCATTTAGAAGTAATCTACTGCCTGATTTACTGAGTATTGCCATTCTTACTAGAGCTTTTAATGCTTCTACTACTATTAATGAATCATATCTTGATGAAGAAGATGATGGTGATGTTTGGGTGGAAGAAGGTGATGAGGAGGAGGATGAAGATTCACCTCTATTCACTATAGTATTGCCATTATTATTATTATTATTATTATTATTATTATTATTATCTAGTGAGGGGTGCTTGCTAAGGGCCCATAGTTCAACCAGTACTTGTATTTGTTGAAGAGCTCCTAAAGAAAGGAGGAGTTCAGACCGACCTGAAGGCATGGCAGCCTTGGCAGCAGGAGGGAGATCTCCTTCTTCTATAATGGTTTCATGTAGAGTGGAGATAAGATTGATGGCTGTGTGTAGGGCTTCTAGAGTGAATTCTGAGTCTCCGCTGAACCTGTCTGGGAGGATCCATGTTAGAGAGGACAGACCTGAGGAGGCAGAGAGAGAGGAAGGAGAGGTGAGTTGAGGTGTGGGACGACAACGGTGGAGCGGTGGCGTTTTGGGAAGAAGAATTATTGTTTTAACAACGGTTTGAGAGGGATGTGGATGATGACGTACTTGTTTCTATGATGGACAACAGCTGGTTGTTGTCCCGGACCCAGCTTTTGTATCTTTCGAGCAGGAACATAATTTGAAAGATTAATAATCCCTTTGTTCTTTCAAATGGGTTTCTATCACTGATAATTCAGTTCGTGTCTGATTTCATTCATTGATCTAGAACCTTGTTCGTTACTGATGCTAGAAATACAAAGGAATGGCCCATTTTGAAGCCATGCCTGCATTTACTGAATCTGGCACTGGAGTCCCCAATTTTCAGCAATGCTCATTCCTGTCTTCTGCTCTCATCCTTGCACTCCATCTTCATTACCATCCTTTTATATATTCCAAAATCGTATCCATAATCGCACCATCAATCCATTCAAGGACCCAATTGCAGGCTCGATCAGTGACTAGCACTGTTTCCCAGTCTTTCCAAGCTGAGAAAAACACTCCCTTGAAGTTCCTCGCTGGATTCAACGAGCATCTTCACATCAGTAATCGCAATCGACTTATCATTTTACCTATATTCCCCAATCTTTGACCGGCAGAGACCATCAGAAACAATGTCTTGGCAGGTGAGAGAACAGCACCCGACGCACTAATCCACTGCTTCCTTTGACCCAAGTATATCTCTCTCTCCTCTTGCTTTCGTTCCACTCTACGTCAGCATAACCACATCCACCACCACCACCATATCCACATCCACACACAGGCTTACATCGACGAACAACTCATGGTAGAATTACCAGGAGGAGGCCAACTCACCCATGCTGCCATTCTCGGCCACGACGGCGGTGTCTGGGCGTCATCCCCAAATTTCCCCGAAATCTCCGACGCCGAAGTAACCGCCCTCGTCAACGGTTTCAACGACCCCACCCAACTCGCTACCAATGGTATCAAACTGGCTGGAGAGAAGTATATGATGGTTGCTGGGGAGCCTGGTGAGGTGATTAGAGGGAAAAAGGGACTAGGAGGTGTGACGGTGAAAAAGACGGTGACTGCGCTGGTAGTGGGTGTGTATGGGGAAGGGGTTGCACCGGGAGATTGTAATGTGGTGGTAGAGAATTTGGGGGATTATTTGAAAGATCAAGGTATATAGAATAGAAAGGGAAGGGTATATGGGGGAGGGAGAGAGAGGAGGGTCGTTGAGTTTGTTGGAATAGAGAGAAAATCATGATAGAGAGTATAGAGAAAACATCAAAGTAATGCGAACATTTGTGATGCGTAGATACTATAGTGGTGGTTCATCGTTTGATCATCCCGAATAAGTCGTGGGTTACGACACAGATAAAGGAATCTCACATAAAAAAGAGTGATCAAAATCCACACTCACATCCAATGTCTCTCCAGACAGCTCGTAAATCGAGCCCATTAATCGCTCAATCTACTCTTAGAGCTCTCTCTGGACACCGACACCAACGCCAAGAGCAGCTCTTCAACGACCAACAATCCTCATCCTTCTCCACTATTCCCTCCCTTCCTCCCTTTGACTCCTACATTCCTCCTAAATGGACAGGCCCGTCCAAGGCACAAGTCCTCTCCCTCCGCCAAACCTACCTCAACCCAGCCATCTTCCACCACTTCAAATCCCCAGTCATGATCGTCGACGGCAAAATGCAGTACCTCTTTGACGAAACTGGCAAAAGATACCTCGATGCCTTCGCCGGCATCGTAACTGTCTCTGTCGGCCATTGCCATCCCGTTGTCACGAAGGCAATCATAGATCAAACAAAGAAGCTCCAGCACACAACCACCATTTACCTCAACGACCAAATAGCTCTGTACGCTCAGGAATTAGCAGCCAAACTCCCACCATCATTATCCTGTATTTACTTTGTCAACAGCGGTACAGAAGCCAACGACATGGCTATGATGATGGCAAGGCTCTATACACAAAACTACGACATTATTACACTCAGAAACGCATACCATGGCCTGAGTGAGGCTACTATGGGTCTCTTAGGGCAAGCTAGTTGGAAGACCAGCGTCCCTCAGGGCTTTGGTGTGCATCACGCTCTGAATCCCGACCCCTACAGAGGTCGGTATGGCAATGACGGCCCAGCCTACGCCGCCGACGTGGCAGATCTCATCTCCTGTGCCACCCCAGGCAGAGTGGCTGGTTTCATTCACGAGACAATACAAGGAGTAGGGGGAGCAATACCACTAGCAGATGGCTACCTACCTGCTGTGTACGACATGGTACGCTCTGCTGGAGGGGTATGCATCGCTGATGAAGTGCAGACTGGCTTTGGTCGGACTGGCAGTCACTACTGGGGTTTTTCCGCCCAAGGAGTGGAGCCTGAAATTGTATCGCTGGCAAAGGGCCTTGGAAACGGTTTACCCATAGGAGCAGTAGCAACCACTCCAGAAATTGGCGCTGTACTGTCCAAGAAACTGCATTTCAATACCTTTGGCGGCAACCCAGTGTGTAGTGCTGGCGGAAGAGCAGTCCTCCGTGTCATCGACGAAGAGAACATCCAACACAATGCAGCTACAGTAGGAGCTCACCTGAGAACCAAACTGGATGCATTGAAAGAGAAACATGATATCATTGGAGACGTCAGGGGGAGAGGGTTGATGGTGGGGGTGGAGCTGGTGAGTGATAGGATTACCAAGGTGCCAGCCAAGGAGGAGACTGCCAGGGTGTTTGAGAGGTGTAAAGACATGGGAGTGTTATTAGGGAAGGGGGGAGCTCATGGGAATGTGTTTAGAATTAAACCACCTATGTGTATTACAAGGGAGGATGTGGATTACTTGGTGGAGGTGATGGATACTGCCCTTGGTGAGTTGTAGAATGGGAGGATGAGAGAAGAGAGAATGGAGGGGAGGGGATGGGAGGGTGTAATATAAGAAGAACAAGAAGAAGAAGAAGAATGAAAGCAATTCCAAAGGGGTTACATAAATATAGTCATGTTATATTATTCGTCTTTTTCCTCTCCCTCTCCCTCTCCCTCTCCCGCTGCTGCTGCTGGTGCTTCTTTATCTTTATTCTTGTCACCTTCTCCTCCTGTTTCCTTTTCAGCTTTACGTTTCTTAGTAGCTTCTGCCTTCTTCTTATTCTTTTCCTTAGTTTCTAATTTAAAAGCCTCAAGAGCTTCCTGTAATGGTTCTACTAATTCTGGCAATTCCAAATCTGCTAGAGCTGTGAGGACGTCGTCAGCTGAGATGGTCTGCCTCTTGCCGTCTTTGCAAATGTCATTGGCAGTGGCGGTGAGGTAGTGGATGAACAACCTCCCGGCTTCGTTGAAAGCTAACAGAGCGTCTTTGTTTACTTGGTAGTCCTTGCCGTCTGTTTCTGATAGCTTGGCTTTGACTATTCTCTTTACCAGAGCTGCTGGGAGCTGGGCTTGATCAGCTTCAGACATCTTTCTAAATTTGAATATGAGGGGCAGAATAGAGGAATTTATGTGCGATCAGGTATCTTTACGTCTTGAAGAGTTGGATGGAAAGTTTGAAATGTGAGTTGATGTTGTAATAGAGCTGCTATTTGATCACAAAAGAGAGGAGTTGTGAAAACTGCGGAGCGAGAGAGGGGTATAAAATGGGCTTGAATCGTCCCGGTTTGATCATTGTTTACCATCAGGTGCATGTAGCTCACCGTGAGCACACTGATAGATCATCTGAAATCAGCACAACAACATCTATCCCTAACAAACTCGAGTTTCAAATCTTCATCACTTTGACATCCAGCCATGGCAAAACAAAAGGACAAAGGTGGTGCAGTCGAAAAAGCCAAGGAGACATTGGCTGCCATAGTATTAGCTGATTCATTTTCTCAGGTATGTATTCATCACCCTTGTCGCACCTTTACATCCCTCCCATTTTCCCATCACCGTCCTCTCACGCTTGCACTCTCACCTCTCCTTTCCCTCCCACTTAAAAAAAAAAAAAAAAAAAACCCCCCCCCCCCCCCCCCCCCCGGCTGACATTGAGTTTATAAAATTATTCCTGAATTGATGGTACTGCAGTTTCACCAATATTAGCAGTACCTGTTGCCTCGTCATTTGCCTCGGTCGACTTTTGTTTCTTCTTCATCGAAAAAAACGACATCTTCATCAGATTCTCCTTCTTCTTTGGCTGCTTTTCCCCTCCATTTCCATCTCCGTCCTTCTTGAACTCCCCAGAATCATCAGACTCAGTATCCTTTACCAAATCAGGGTGAGTAGCATGTGCAATAAATCCAGGCACTGCTGGTCTGCCCACCTTGAGCACTTCGTACACTACATAATTGAAGGCAATACAAAGCAATGCAGCTCCAATACTGGTTCCCAATGCAACTGCAAAGTATTGCCATCTATATCCATTTCTGTACCAAGTGTAGGTCATACCGGCACTGAATGAACTAGCACCAGAGGCACCTGATGGAACACATTGCCAGACAAAGTAGTCAGCGTCGAAGATCAGGTCATCTCCCCAACATTCATTGACACCAAAGACAGAGGTTAGGAAGAAGGACATGAACCAGGCAGTCAGCACTGACCCCCCGCATAGTATGGGTGGAGGGGAAGGTATGTTTTGTAGCTTTTTGTAGGCCAGCCAAGGCCATCAAAGACACCCAAAATGACGGGGAATGCAGCTGTGGCGCAAAGCATATTTGAGATCAAGAACAAGTCAATGACAGCCCAGTTACTAGTAGATCCAATGGCGCCCAACACAATCAACACAATATTGAGTGAAAGAACCAAGCTTCTGGTGTATATCAAAGGGTAGCCTTTGAATTGTGGGAGGGTTCTGTCAAGCCATGGCAAAGCATCCTTCAAGTGCGATGACGCCGCAGCTACCATACCATTCTGGAGAGAATCAACTGCCCCTTCATTCATGACGACCGCAAGAAGTAGCACAACAACTCCAATCCAATTGTTGATGGTCTGAGTGCCCAAATTAACTGCACCATCAAGGCCATAAAACATGTATAAGTTGGGATTTGCCACATCATATGGAATTAAATCAGCCCAGGCAGCCAGCCAGCCTACCAACCCCGAGACAAACACAACCAAACAAATACCAGTAGCCCCAATCCATGCTGCTGCTTTGAGCTTGCTTGGAGAAGAAGCAGCCCAAGCACGTTGCCACATCGCTTCAGAAAAGATGGTTGCGGTGGTCAAAGAAAGGGGCATGACAAAGATAGCTGAATAGCCATACTCGGTAGTGCCTTTAATGGTACTGGTGAAGTTGGATGGTGGGAGATCTGCTCTGAATGTAGCAGCCATGTAGATTGCAACAAACAGCATCAAAGCCAGACTCATAATACCCTGAACCTGATCAGTGGCGATGGAAACCAGTAGGCCTCCAACGGTAGTGTAAGACAGGGTCAATAGACCAACCACAATAATCATTGGATAGCCAACAGAACCTAAGTAGACATTGAACAAACTACCAATCGTCACATATTCAGCAAGCATGGCAATAGACATGTTGAGGAGGGCCAGGCACATGACAAAGGTCTTGACGCCGTAGCCAAATCTCCAGCCCATGAAATCCGATAAAGAGAGGGTGTGTGGGAGTTTGCGCTCAATGAGTGGCCCACAGAAGGCGATGAGGAGGACTGGGAGTCCAGAGGCAAGAGCGTAAAAAACCAGTCCAATCATGCCAGCGAAAGATGCGTAGGATGATGGAGAGGCAATGACCCAGGCGCCGATGGCTCCGGCGAAGAAACTCCAAGCGAGACGCCATGTGTGGACTTGATTGCGAGCAGTGACAAAGCTTTCATGAGAATTAGTGATCTTGCGCCATCTCCAAGACATGAATAGACCGTAGGCAGCCACTGAGACGAGAAGGACGGCAGAAAGAGTCCAGCAAAGGGCTTCAAAGCCACCCCACGGAGCTTCGAAGGCGGCCGGAGCGGCGGCAGATTCTGACATTGTTGCGATAGTTGGTTCTTTTATGTTTCAAACAACTAAGTATCGGTAGTAGTATATAACTTGTATGTTTTCAGAGTGATGATTGCCCTGAATTCAACCTTAACCAAAGTGCATGCAATGAAGAAGAATGGGATGTTTCAGTTGTTCTCCCTTAATACTGGAGTTATTTGCTATACATGCAGAACCTTGTGTGATATTTCTGTAGTATTACTACTTGATTTCTGGGGAAGCTGAGCGTTTTAACACAGTTTTCAACCTCGGGAAAAACATGCCAAGGCAACTAATTTATTTGACAAGTAAGCGACAAGCGGGGAGGCTGTCAAATTCGAGCCCGTCTCTAGAGGATAGCGTGGGGAGGATGCCATTCAACGGCTGCAACCAATTTGTCTCCCTTTAACACCGAATCCCCAAATTCTAGTGCATCGTTCATTGCACTTTTTACTTCTTGATCACACAGTGACAACAAGATGCGGAGGTCCAGGGCTCTATTAAGGAGGCTGGCAGCTACCCAATTCTTCAACAATAATAATGTGATTGCAACGAATTTCAGCACCCTTACGCCGCAGGACGCCTCGACATCCAGGTCTAAATGGTTTGCACTTGCAGCTGTAGCAGCAGGCTCTGGTCTCGGCCTCACCTTCTCAAACCACTCATCATCCCCCACCCAGTGTCGAGCCGACAAGGAGTTCACCATTGAAGATGTCGCCAATCACCGCACCAAAGCCACAGGCATCTGGGTCACCTACAAAGACAACGTATACGATGTCACAGAATGGGTAGACATCCACCCAGGTGGTGCAGATAAGCTCATGCTTGCTGCTGGTGGCCCCATTGACGCTTTCTGGGCCATGTACCAACAACACAACACCGACCAAGTGAAAGCCACACTTGAAACATACCGAATTGGTAAGCTTAAAGCAGGCTCTATTCCCAAGCTCAACGCCGCAGATCCGTATGCAAATGAACCCAAGGACAGGCTACCAGCTCTGGTAGTGAGATCACAAAACCCAATGAATGCGGAGACCCCTCTGTCACTGCTAGCAGAATCGTTCATCACCCCTACCCCCTTATTCTACATCAGAAACCACCTTCCAGTCCCAGATATTGATCCTAAGACATACAAACTTAAAATAGAAGGACAAGGTAACGTTTCTCGTCCTATTGAGCTGTCTTTGGAAGATTTAAAGACCAAATTCCAACAACACACCATTACTGCCACAATGCAGTGCACTGGCAATAGACGTGATGAATTTAATAAAGTGAAAAAGGTAAAAGGATTAGAGTGGGAGGGAGGGTCTATTGGAAATGCAGAGTGGACTGGTGTGTTGTTAAGAGATGTATTGCTTTCAGCAGGTCTTGGAGATGGCAATGTCAGTGGTAATGATAATGGAGAGATATCCCACATCCAATTCGAAGGACTGGACAATGACGGTGCAGGAACATTCTACGGTGCCTCTATTCCAATATCCAAAGCGCTAGATCCCCGAGGAGATGTACTGCTATGTTTTGAAATGAATGGCCAACCTCTCACCCGCGACCACGGTGCCCCATTGCGTGTCTTGGCACCAGGCGTAGCTGGATGTAGATCAGTCAAATGGCTGGGCAAGGTCATCCCTTCTTCAGTGGAATCATCTTCATTCTGGCAACAGAAGGATTATAAAACCTTCTCACCAAGTGTGGACTGGGACACAGTAGATTGGGGGGCTTCACCCGCTATACAAAATATGCCGGTGACTTCGTTGATATGTTTTCCGTGTCCTGGAACAGAGGTGTATGTGAGTGGAGGTGAAACTTCAGTGGAGATGAAGGGATACGCTTGGAGTGGAGGGGGGAACAGTATTATGAGAGTTGATGTGTTCGCTGATGGGGGAAAGACCTGGCAAGAAGCTAGCTTGAAGAAGACGAAGAATGATAGTGATAAGAATTCTTCTTCTATTGCTCCAGGAAAAGGATGGAGCTGGGTACTGTGGGAGGCTGAGATTGACCTGCCCCCCTCTCTTGTTGAACGAATTCAAAAGTCCAAAGGACAACAACAAGAGGAGGTGGTGCTGGTATGCAAAGCTACTGATGAATCATGCAATACTCAGCCAGAAGAAGCAGGGCCAATATGGAATCTGAGAGGAGTGAATTGCAACTCTTGGCATAGATGTACTGTTAGAGCAATGTAGTAGCCCGTAGTGAGTACTAATGTTCTTTTTGTAAGACTTATCTATGTCTCTTTTAAAAAATAGTAGAGGGAGAGAGAGAGGATCTAAAACAGAAAAAGCAGCAAGTAGCATCACACAGCTGAAAGACAAGGGAGAGAGATGAAAAGCTGGATAGAAAACAAAAACAGGACACAGGTCATACTCATTATCACACATCAACAAGACCAAAACATTATAGAAAATGCAAATCTATCTCTATATTAACAATGAAAAATACCCCCCTAAACCCCCCCTTCTCATACATTTCTCCTCCTCTCTCCTCCTACTTCTTAGGAGTTGTCTCCCCATCCTCCAAATGCAACCTCTTCCTGAAATCCTTCACCATCATCCTCAACCCATCTTCCAGCTTCACCTTGGGCTCCCATCCCAACAGTGTCTTAGCCTTGGTAATGTCTGGCTTACGTCTAGATGGATCATCAGCAGTGTTTGTCACAAAGGAAATCTCCACTTTGGGGTTGACCACCTTCTTGACCATCTCGGCCAGCTCAATCATGGTGAATTCCCCAGGGTTGCCGACATTGAATGGACCAATGTGCTCTTCATTATCCATGACTGCAACCATGCCCTTGATGAGATCGTCAACGTACTGGAAGGATCTGGTCTGTTGTCCGTCGCCAAAGATGGTGAGTGGCTCGTTTTGGAGGGCTTGGGCCACAAAGTTGGAGACAACACGGCCGTCATCGAGGGCCATTTTGGGGCCGTACGTGTTGAAAATGCGGACGATACGGACTTCCAGGCCGTGTTCACGGTGGTAATCCATAGTGAGGCACTCAGCAGCACGTTTACCTTCATCATAGCAGGAGCGCTCTCCAATTGGATTGACATTGCCCCAGTAGTCCTCGGTTTGAGGGTGCTGAAGAGGGTCCCCATAAACTTCAGAAGTGGAGGAGATGAGGAAACGGGCTCGGCAACGCTTGGCAAGACCCAGCATGTTCCTGGTACCAATAAAACCAGTCTTAATGGTCTTGATTGGGTTGTACTTGTAATGGACTGGAGAGGCAGGGCAAGCCAGGTGGAAGATCTGATCAACTTCCAAGAGGATTGGTTCGACGACGTCATGGCGGATGAGTTCAAAGTTGGGGCGGCCGACGAGGTGAGCGACATTTTCCTTGCTGCCAGTGAAGAAGTTATCGATGCAGATGACATGGTCGCCTCGGTTGACGAGGAATTCGCAGAGGTGGGAGCCGACGAAGCCGGCACCGCCGGTGACGAGGACACGGTTGCGTTCCACACGGGGCTTGGCCTTGACGGCTGGGCGATCACCGCTATCATCGCCCTGTGCCGTGTGAATTGAGGAGGAGGGATTGATTGGAGGATGGAGGGGGGTGAGTTCAGCGTGGAAATGAAGCGTGAATGAAGAACTAGGGAGTAAAAGGAGCATATTTTCTGCAAAATGGTTCATTTCAGTTGTGAAAATATCAATTTCAAGCAGTGCACGTGCATACCTTTCTCTTGGAAACCATCGATGCCATTATTCGTTGAATTCTTTTACGCTGAGGTGCTTTGGTGCTATAACGTGCTGCTAATTTTGAATTTAAGCAAGCGATCGAGTAATAACTGCAGCTGCTCTTGGACACTATTGGAAATCCAATTTGCATTCGATAGTCACAGAATATCGAATTGACAAAATTATGCTGCTCCAATATCCATCCACCTCTCTCTTACATGTGAATGAAGACACAGGGTACCGCCACCTTGTCACAACCGACTGAGTCACTCTCCTTTCCGATAGGCAGAAGAGAGAGAGAGATGGGGGGGGAGAGAGGTGGTCAGCATAAAGCCAACTAGTAGTAAGAATAAGAAGTGACATTTATTCTAGTCATACGAAAACATCTTTGAAACAAATTCCATATCACTGTATTTCATAACCTTTGCCTTAAGAGAGAGAGAGAGAGAGAGAGAGAGAGAGAGAGAGAGAGAGAGAGAGAGAGAGAGAGAGAGAGAGAGAGAGAGAGAGAGAGAGAACAACTGCCACACCTTCATCACCTTCTCCAGCAATATCTACCTTTCCGTGATCCACTGGTATCTGCCTCCACCTCTTCCCTATGATCCATGAATCCAAATGCCCTTGATACCTCCCCAATTCATATTTTTAGTGTGGGGGGCTACACTTGCTTTCATGCCGCTATCATTCACCTAATTAGTTGCAACCCTTTCTTCCTTTTCTTCTTCTTACCATCTACCATCTACCACCTACCACCATTCTCTTTACCCTCCCACCCACCCTTCTTCATTAATATGACTACCTGATAAGAGGCCCACAATTTAAATGGAAATGTCAATGGTTTGATGGCTGCCCTCAAACACAAGCTCTCTGCCAAGCTCACTGTTAATCTAGTTGGATCTTTCTGTAAAAACTTGGGCAGCCTTTGAACTGATGCACTAGCTCTAGCCATTGCCATTCCATATGTTTCTTGTAGTTTCCCTAAAGTATGCCCCCCTTTCCGAGCTTGAAGGACGGGCCGGGTTAATGTTTTGCCTGGTTGAACAGCGTAACATAGCTAATAAAAAGAAGGAGGTGGGGGATGAAGTGGAGGTGAGTTCTGCACTATATTCTACTAGACAATTGATACCTTCAATTAATAGTATACACATACTGTCCAGAATCCTATGGCCATTGAAATTCCTATCAACTGTAAGGGTAGGGAGAGAGGAAGTGTGAAGGGTATGGGTATATGAGAGAGTTGAGGTGGTCAGGGATGTGATCTAGTGGCGGTTTTGATGTTTAAAACATATTCTGTAGTTATACCTCATGAAACACAATAGCAACTGGTAGATCTCGTGAAGATAAGCCTCTTTCTTCGAACCAAGCACCGAATTTGTTGATCGCTCGGTCAATCACAGATGCCTTTTGTACAGTTGCACCAGCCATTCCAAACAAATTAGCACGTTCTAATTAAATAATAGTCATACCCTTGTCAAACAAATCAAATCAAATCAACGATAGGTCGCCTTTTCTACCTGTCAATCCCACTCCAAGGCCCCCACCCACACACACACACACAAACAAAAGATTCATTCGTCATTTCTCCCTCACTTGAATATATGCACCCTTCCAGATCCAGTTGCTGAAGCCAACACTGATAAAGTAGGATGGACACAATGTCTACTAGGAATAGCTGTCATATATTCACTTTCCAATGCAAAATCCACCCCTCCTCCTTTGCCATCACTACTAATCACATCCACCGTCCTTCTCAATCCACCCACAACAACCGCATCACTATTATTCCACCAAACAGCTCTAAATGGCAACATATACCTCCCAGTATTATTATTATGCTTTACTTTCTTCACAACCTCCATTTGTGTCCCTCTCGCATCCCAAATCACAACCGTATCATCAAATGACGTACTCACAACTTTCTTACTACCGTCAGGAGCCCAATATGCAGCTTGACACGACTGTTGATGCTCATTTCCACTACAAACCTCAGCTTGTTTCCCTGCGACAGTATCCTTTTTCCCATGCAACTTTCTCATGTCCCATATTGCAACAGTAGTATCAGTAGACGCCGACAGCAATACTTTATCCTCCTCCCCACCTCCAGGACTTATTTGCAGAGTGTTGATCTTCTTCCCATGCAACTCCACATTATGTGCCAGTTGCACCTTGGTCCTGAGATCTATTATATCAAGCTCACCATTCTTATCACCTAAATATGCTATGTGTCCATTGGGGGAAATTTCCATACATGAATACTCCTTGCCCTCGTCACCATAAGCCAGGACGAACTCTCCCCGTTCTGGATCCAGTACTCGGAGTGAACCATCATATGCAGAGGTGAATAATTTGGAGGAGGAGACACTGCCAGTGGGAGATGACCATTTCAGTCCTGAGATGTAAGAGTAGTGCGGCATGAAATTGACTATGCCTTCAAATGATGATGACGATGCCGATACATTGTTATTGGTGGTGGTGGTGGTGGTGTCGAGGGAGAGATTGTCGGCAGGTGTTGTTCCTGTTATTGTTTTGATTTCCTCACTCCCCTCCTTCTCTTCTTTGACAATTTGAAGATTATGATGATCGACCATCCATATGCCGATATTACCACCCTTATCACCAGCAGCAATAATCAGAGCACCCTCTGTAGGATGAAAATCCAAGTGACTAGTACCCTTCAGCGTCAGTTTAGCTACATTTTCTTCTGCAACACTGAGCTTCTTTAAGTGTGCATATGGAGTTAGTTTGACGACAGGTGTGTTGGTTGATTTAAGGGGAGAAGAAGCTCTCAAAATATCCAAAAAGGCAGCATCGGTGTTGAGATTTCCAGTGCAAAAGGAAATTGGGTGTTTTGGATACTTTTCCCTTTCAATTATACTGGGAGGAGAGCTGCCGTCCCCTCCTGAGATGATGACGCTGTCTCTGTTCTCTGAGATGATGTGTGCACCATCTGACTGCAAGCCTTGAACTCTGGATGAGCGACGGGGTGGGGGACGTTCTGAAGGGGTGAGCTTGGCTCGTTTGGCTCCCTTAATCGGTGCAGCCTTCTTCGTGTTTCTGTTCACTTGGTCTTGCAATTCCATAGCAATGGTGGGAATGTTAAGCTGGGAGAGCTTCTCTTTATTCCTGGCGATTCTCGCCAGCCTCATTTGTTCATATTCTGAAATATCCTCCATCCTGTTGATTTCTTTTTCCGGAAGTGATCTACCTCTTCAAAAACCGAGCCAAAATGAAATGAAATGAGCTTCCAAATCTTGAAAAGATGAATATGAAATGATGATGCATTTACAAACGTGCATATGCACAATTAAAGCCCTCTCTCTGTCAATTCAAAACGAGTGGCCAACGCCAACTTCACCCAACCACCTCCATCATCTTCACTCCTTCTTGCATCCAAACACCACCTCTTGACTACACACTGGACATGCCTTCTTCCTCTTCAACCACTGATCTATGCAATCTATATGATAATGATGTTTGCATGGCAGCACCTTGACCTCATCCTCTCCTTCAAATTCCACCCTACACACTGCACATTGCTCTTCTTCTTCCTCCTCTTCCTGCCCTTGCTCCATTCCTCCTCCTTCTGCCGTTGTGTCACTGCTCCTAGCCTGTAAAACAATCATATCTTTTCGACGATGTGCATATGTTATAACAGGGAGTGAAGCTACGTCAGCCTGTGATACTCCTGCATCCACTGTTCCTACTGCATCCCCGAGAGCAGACAATTCTTCATACGACAAGTTGTCTGGATCTACACCTTCCTCATTGTCGACATCATCATCGTCTTCTGCAAGCATGCCATCAGGAGGGATGCCAGCTAGAGCTCTTAGCCTGGCATCAAAGTCTGCTGTTTCTTGTTGTTGGAGACGGAGAGCCACCTCTTCGTCGGTCAACCCGTCAAAATCGTCTTGTTCATTGCTTGCTGGGGGGCTGTTTTCTTCAGTTTGTCCCTGGGAGAGGATTAAGAAGGCTCTTTCTTGTTCTTGGAGTATCTTAGCTAGTGCGAGATCGCCGTCCTCCTGGTTGTTGGCAGAGAGTAAGGATTTAGTTAGCAACTGTTTTCGCCATTACTGAGTGTGGAGGCTATTGACTACAAATACAACGCGTGTAATTACCTCTACAACTTCTGTAGATAGCACCTTTTGGTTTACCAATACTTCCCCGAGAACTCCTTCGTTTTGTTTTTGTGACGAGCTGGGATCGTTCATTTAGCCGACACCTTTACTTGTATTGACGCTAAATTAAGAAATGATATATAATGATCCAATAAACATTCAGTTTTGACAGCCCTAATACCGAGGCTTCCTAATTTATAGCTGACAGATTGCTATAAACCGACATCCCCGTTTCCCCGTTCTCTCCCTCCATCATTCATTTCTCTAAACAAAACAACTACAGCAGCAGAAATGTTTCATTCATTTACATACACCCTTTCCTATCTACACAACACAAAAATGATTATATATATTCTATTGCAGAGCATAACTAATCAAATCAGCCTGCTCCTGAGCATGCACCTCTCCAAACCCAGTTGCAGTCGAAGCAGCTGGTGCCCTCCCTGAGAAAGGCACCCTCACAGGCACCTCTCTCCCTACTGCCTCCATGCATTGCTGCAATCTAGGCTGTACATGCAGGTAGGCTCCCATATTCTTATGTTCCTCTTGAACCCACATAATCTCAGCCTTAGGGTACCTCCTTAACTCTCTCATCACAAGATCGAAGGGGAAGGGGGCAAGTTGCTCCACTCTGACGACAGCAACTTCATCTTGGAGACCACGCTTTGCACGCTCTGCTGCTAGTTCGTAGTACAACTTACCAGAGCATAGTAGTAGTTTTCTGACATTTGTCTGCTCAGGGGGGAATGGACCACGGTCGGTGGCGCCTTCATCCATGATCACTCTTTTGAAACGGACACCTTCTATCAAGGGGTCATCAGCATGGTCATCAAACTCAGACAGAGGAGATTTAGCAGCTGGTAATCTCAAGAGGTTCTTGGGGGAGAAGACAATGAGAGGCTTCCTGAACTGTCTGTGAATTTGTCTCCTCAAAACGTGGAAGTAGTTGGAAGGAGTGGTACAGTTGACAAGCTGCCAGTTGCAAGACTGAATCTGACTGCCCAAATGACCTCCAGCAAACCACTGCTTTTCATCAATAGTTGGTAGCACATATGGATCTTCATCTACCATTTGTAGGAATCTCTCTATTCTCGCACTACTATGTTCAGGGCCTTGTCCATCATAGCCATGTGGCAACAGGCATACCATGCCGTTTTGTCTCAGCCACTTGGCTTCTCCACTGCACAGAAACTGATCGAAAATAATTTGAGCTCCATTGGCAAAATCACCAAACTGAGCTTCCCAGATAACCAACGAGTTTGGATTCTCCAAAGAATAGCCCAATTCAAACCCTAGCACTCCATATTCAGAAAGAGATGAGTTGGAAACAGAGAATTGCTTGGCATTTTGACCCGGGTACACTCTGCTCAGCGGAGTGAACCCTTCTCCGGTCTTTTGATCAAACACCACTGCATGCCTGTGGGAGAAGGTTCCTCTCTCCACATCTTGTCCACTCAATCTTACATGATTTCCTTCAGCTAGGAGTGTTCCAAAAGCCAGAGCTTCTGCCATTCCCCAGTCAACTCCTTCCCCGCTTTCCACCATCTTCTGTCTAGATTCCATTACTTTGGCAATAGCTCTATGTGGGGAGAAGGTTTCAGGGAGTGTGGTAATGGCCTGGCCTACTTCTTTCAACACAGACATCGGAACGCCGGTGTTTCTGATTCTGGAGTGCTGGTGGGGAGACATGAAGCCTTGCCAGTAGGAAGACAGCCATTCGGATTTCTTGGCCTTGGTGTTCTTGGCTCCTTCAAATGCCTCATGGAGAATACTCTGTACTCTATCACTGATGGTCCTTACTTGGTCCTTGGTGATGGTACCTTCTTTCAGAAGCTCTTCGATATATATCTGCTGAACATTTTTATGTCTTTTGATCTTATGGTACATCAGCGGTTGAGTAAACATTGGCTCGTCAATCTCATTGTGGCCATATCTCCTATAGCCGACCAGATCAACGACAACATCACCATGCCAGGTGGCTCTCCACTCAGCTGCCAGCTCGAATGCACGCACAACAGCTTCTGCATCGTCTCCATTGACGTGGAAGACAGGGGCGTTGAGTGCTTTGGCGACGTCAGTGCAGTAAGGGGAGGAGCGGGATTTACGGGGATCAGTGGTGAATGCCACCTGATTGTTAACCACTACATGGATAGTGCCACCAACCGTATATTCAGGAAGCTGACTCATATCCAGTCCTTCGTAAACGATACCTTGCCCTGCAAATGCGCCATCTCCATGCATTAAAATAGGCAAATTTTTGCCCCTGTTGTGGTCGTCAGAGTAGTGCTGTTTGGCTCTGACTTTTCCCATACAAACAGTGTTGACTGCTTCCAGGTGAGAAGGGTTGGCAAGCAGAGAAAGATGGATTCTACGGCCAGAAAGCGTAGGTCTATCATAAGAAGTACCTAAGTGATACTTCACATCACCGCTGCCCATGTAGGAGCCATCACTGTTACCTTCTTCCCCTTTCGGCGGTTTTCTTCCACTAAATTCACTGAACACTTGCTCCAGTGGCTTTCTCATCACATTAGCCAGAACATTCAAGCGCCCCCTGTGTGGCATACCTATCACAATGCTCTCCACTCCCATCTCCGCTGATGTATCAATCAATGCCTTCATCCCCGGGATCAAAGCTTCACACCCTTCTAGTCCAAATCTCTTGGCAGCAGTATATTTGTTTGCCAAAAATGACTCAAACATTTCACTCCATGTCAACCTATCCAAGATATTCAGCTTCTTTTCCACAGTATACTTCTCTTGCTCTGCAGTCTCAATCTTAGACCGAATCCAATTGCACCTGTCTCTATCAGATATGTGCATGTATTCAAATCCAATCTTTCCACAATATGTTTCCCTCAATCTGCCTAGTATCTCTCTGAGGGTACGTACAGGTCTGCTTTCGTTCATAAAGCCCTCCATGTTCCAAGTGCCCAGGAAGAACTCCCTGTCAAGATCCTTCTCTGTGAAACCATAATATTCTGGGTCTAAATCTTGAGGGGTGGGGCGGTTGTCGAGGCCAAGGGGGTCGAGGTTGGCTGCAAAATGGCCGTTGACTTGGTAGGCTCTGACCATGAGGAGGAGTCGCATGGATTCTTGGATGGTTTGGTTGGAGATGGCGGCATGGGTGAGGGGGGAGGTGACTTCGCCTCGTTCAAAGGCGTCGAATGCCTCGGCTACTGATTCTGCAGGGACCCCCATATCTTTAGAGGATGGGTGGAGTGAGAATGGGAGGCGGGGGTTAGATGAAGAGAAGTAAGAAGAGGAAGAACAAGAGGGAAAAGAGACGATGAGAAGAGTGCCCTTTATCTTTTCCCGAACTGACAACGGCGATGGCCCATGGACTGATCTGAAGCATCATTCGGCAATCTCCTGCTAATCAGTCAAGATGGAATCGGTATCATCTAATGTTTCTATCAAGCTGAAAAGAAGGAACGTACCCATAGACCTGAAAAAGCTGGCCCATGTTTTGTCAACACTGGAAGGGTTTTGTCGGTATCTCTCCTCTAGTTCTTCCAGATAGGTGCTGCTCGTGCCATCTAAGAATGAATCCTTAAGCTTAGATAGGGGTACTGGCTTGGGGGGAGGTATAGACGATGACTGCGCAGCCTCAGTTGTGGAATGCAATCCCCGGGCCAAACCAAAGACCCAAGGGCCCAGTACCTTGTTTAATCTCTTTGCAGTATGCGCCAACATCTGAATATTAAGTTGGGTCTACCTATAACGTACGACAAACCCAACCGTGATGAGGGGAGAAATGCCTGACCTTCCGTTGTGTGTCTTCACTGAATGAGTCTCAGACTGAGAAGAGAGGAGAGAGGAAGACCCCAGAGGAGGAAGAATACACATACTTCAAAATTTGAAGAGAAGTGTCCTGCAGTATGCAAATAATGGTATAAAATCAACAAATCTCATGAATATAGTGTGTTTGGGACTATAAACACTGCACCCTTCTGTACCTCTCTCTCTCTCTCTCTCTCTCTCTCTCTCTCTCTCTCTTCAGAGAGGAGATCAACAACAACAGGGCCGTCGTTTGGAGAGACGGCCTCTCTACCCTATTTCCACAAAATGCCTCGATTTGAAATTTCCTAGCGTCTACAAAGCCTCAAATTGCAAAAGTTCACTTTCATTCTATCAGTTAAATGTACTAGATCAAATTTAGGCAAAGAGTGGAGCAAAACAGGCTCTGAGCTGATTAACACAAGCATTTAATCATAATCATCAGGTACCTAGTGACCCATTTATACTCTATTTGTTTCCATTCCATAACCATCAGAACCATCGATTGAGTCGATTGACAGCTGCCTGGATGGTACTTTCGCTAAACGACTTGAATCAGGCCTTCATTGCGACAGCGGCAGCACAGTCCAGGCGAGGTCAAAGTTGCTGACGAGTTTTGTGTTTTCTGGGAGATGTTATTTGCAGCTGGTGTGGTTACTAGATGCATAATTCATCTCTGACATATACAATACCATTCCTCCCTTGATTTCACAGCCTAACCTCGTAACTTGTCGCTTTCATTGCAGGGATCTCTCGCACTGTCTTTTTCTCACACAATTCAACACCCTCGCATACTGATTACCTTATCACTGAACTAATAATAAAAACATGGTGTACAGTCCTTGAGTAGACTCCATATACTGCTGTGATTGAATTACTTATTATTCTAATTCTTCATCCTTTCCCTGACCCGTCGATAAAATAATGACACCCGAGGCTGCAGCAATCACCCCATCGGAGCAGTTTCATGCCACCACCACCAATGGTAAAGCCTCAGATGCAAATGGCCAACATCCTGCAGAGAATGGCACTGCTACTGCTACGGATTCCCAACAACAACAACCGGCTGAGAATGGTACTGCTGCTGCCAACGGTACTATCGCGAATCAAGAAGAAGATGCCAAAGAAACGGCCGAGCAACGCAAGAAAGATGACCAGCTACTTGCCAAGGGTCAAGAAATAGCCGGCATTAGAGCTTTACTAGCAAGAGCATATAGCAAACCAGCTCCAGAACCAGAACAACCAATATCAGCATGGGGCTATGTTCTCAATGAAGCTAAATGGTTGGCTGAGGACTTTGCTACAGAGCGATTCTGGAAGAGAACAACAGCAATGGCGGTGTCTTATGAAGTAGCCTGCCTAAAGGGAGTGTTTGGCTTCTTGAAGCCACCCCCGGTAGATTGTAGGAAGTATCACGATGAAATAGTTGCTTTAAGAGAGGCAGCAGATGGTGGTGGTGGTGGTGGTGGAGGAGCAGCAACTGCGGCGGCTGGAAGGAGGAATAAATCTGCTGCCGCTGTAGCTACAGTAGCGGCAGAAGCAGAGGCTCGTCTGCAATTAGGCGACGATCCTATATTTTCCGACTTGGATTTCACCATTCTCAAGCTTCCTGGTAATAGTAGTGATGGTACAGCTGATGAAGAGGATGGGAAGGATAACGACAGTAATACTGATGACGGTCCCTTTTCTTGGTTGGTCAAGAAGCCAGAAGACATCCAGCTGGTGTTCACTTACGAAGGGGAATCAACCCTTGCAGAGAGCATCATGGAAGTATTGGGTCAATTAGAAATAGAAAAGGTCATTCAAGAAGAAATTGCAGCCAGGTCATATACATTCGAATATGATGCAGCATTAACCAGCCACTTGATGGCAGTACAAGAAGCTGCCAGGAAGGCAATGCATCTGGACGCCGACATGGGAGGACCTGGAGTGCTTGCTCTTGGAGGAGGAGAAGGAATGGAAGATGATGACATGGATCTAGGGCTGGGGCTGAAAAAGGGGAAGAGAAGGAAAGGGGGGTACCTGCTGGACGATTTTGCTGAACTGGGAGATGATGGATACAAAGCTAGTGTTGGCGGTGGAT
>Ga0209986_10001472_pt1 | contig 22554 bp, 26 predicted proteins | sample BlataG_FD_183168 | JGI IMG/M metagenome (GOLD analysis project Ga0209986, IMG submission 183168) | Deep subsurface microbial communities from Black Sea to uncover new lineages of life (NeLLi) - Black_00105 metaG (SPAdes) (version 2) | ecosystem: Environmental > Aquatic > Marine > Oceanic >... | reverse complement strand
AGCTCAAAGTTTATGTAATTCTACTTCTGGATGATTTTTCCCGTTTCATCGTGGGTTGGCGTTTGTTGGAAGAGACCTCCATTGATGCGGTTATCGGTGTTGTGCAAGAGGCGATCGACCGCTATGGAAAGATGCAGGAGATTCTCACGGACCGTGGTTTTGTTTTCTATTCATGGCGTGGAGTCAACCGGTTCGAACGATATCTTGAACTTGAAGGTATAGATCACACTCATGCAAGGCCCCACCATCCTCAGACGTTGGGTAAGGTTGAGGCATGCAACAGGCGGATCAAGGAAGAACTGCTTGACAGAGAGCACTTTTTGAATGCTCACGATGCAGATGCTGCTATTGACAGGTGGGTGAACCACTATAACCATGAACGTACTCATCAGGGGTTGGGCGGCCTTCTGGTACCGGCGGAGCGTTTTCATGGTCAATCAGAGCGGGTTGTTTCTGCCATCAGCCAGGGCATCGACATTGTGAATCAAAATTGTTATGCTGCAAAGGGTATTGAGCGTAGCATCTTTAACATTGTCCTGGCTCCGGATGGGAGAATAACCCCCTATCTTTTGGGCCAGCCTATTGTGATTGAAAGGGGATCAAATGCCGGAAAAATTGAGTCCTGAGGAAGTGGCAATTGTAATTCGCTCCCGTCAAATTCTCAAGGACAAGGGGGTGCCAAGAGATGCCGATGTGACGACGGTCTGCCAGGAAGCTGGCATTTCCCGGAAAACGGGTTATCAATGGGCAAACAAGTTTGGCAATCCTTGCGGTGTGCAAGATGCTCCACTTCGTCGAGAACTTGATCGTCTCAAAGCAGAACATGCGAAGCTCAAGGCCGACTATGAGGATCTTTGCATTGAGAACGAGGGACGCAAGCTTGCATGGGAGATTCATGGGGTAGATGATTGGCTATCAAAAAAAAACACTATGGTCAGCCGGAAAAGGGGAAAGCCGTAAGATTTTTGCGAGCCAAAGACTGGCCTTTAAGAAAATTGTCCTGGGTTATGGGACTTTCTATCGGCACCTTGAGCAATTGGAATCAGGGTTTTGACGAGACAATGAAGCCACTGGTTGTTCCTGATAAACGTGGTAGAACTGGCAAGGTCACTATAGAGATAGTAAAAGATGTTGTTGCAGAAGCAAAAAAGTTGAAGGATCGTGGAAACAGAATTCGGATAAAGGAGTTTACAAAAAGTCTCAAGGAAAAGGCAATAGTGCTGAGCTCCAAAACCGTACAAGAGATACTCATTGCGAATGACCTTTTTGCATCACGTACCAAAAAGAGGCGGCCACAGTATTACCAGAGTATCTGCCAAAGGATTCCAAACGGTCTTTTGAGTATGGATGGCAGCGAGTTTACCATATGGCTTGATGACCCGCCCGGCATCGCGAGGCTTCAGCCGAGGCGGACGGGTCAGGCAATAAAGTTCAATGTGGAGTTGGGTGTAGATGTGGGAAGTTTTTGCCATACTGCTTTCAGCGTAGCTGATACCGAGACAACTGAAGAGGTGATTAAGGTATTGGAAACTCACTGTAAGCAATGGGGTAGTCCTATCGGGGTACTTTGTGATCACGACAGCGCCAATCTAAGCGCAGACAGCAAAGCCTATATTCGGGCGCGAGGGATTGAACTTGTACCTGTGGGACCTTCAAATCCAAAGGGCAATGGTACAGACGAAGGAGCATTCAGCCAGATGAAGGAGGTCATAGGTCCGATTCGTCTTGACCTGTCATCGCCCAGATCTCTTGCCAAAAGCGTTTTGGAACTGGTCGTTTCCGTTTATGTCAAGATGCGTAACAAACTGACTTTGCGACGCAAGTCTGCAACCCCCATCGCAGAACTGTCAAAACCTGTTCCAGAATGCCTTGCGGCCATCGAACGTCAAAGGCTTAAGGACCACAATGCTGGCAAGAGAATTTCCACCGATGATCAACCAAAGCTTGATCGGTTGCATTGGGTAATTAAGAACCACGGGATCGCAACGGATCCCCGATCGTTGGATCGGGCAGAAAAAAGCATCAAGGCCTATGAATTGGAGGCCATTGCCGATAGCGAAAAAGCTTTCATCCGTGCTGTGACGAGAAAATCTGAACGTGCAAACCTACCTTACTTTTTCGGTATTCTCAAACGGATTCAACAGGACCGTGATGATGAGGCCCACCGCCGTTATTGCCAGGAGCGGTATAATTACAACCAAATGCTGGGGACTCAGAGGTGCAGGCAGGAGTTACAAGAACAAAACGAGAGCCCTACTGTGGAAAGCATTGTAGGTATGCTGGAAAACGCCGTAAGCCTATCGAGTCGATTCTTGAAAGAACGTGCCGCCAGAATGGGACAACAGTGGACCGAGGAATTGAAAAAGAACTTCAAGAACCTTGGTTCACTGAGAAAGCAGCTATCCGATGCAGTGGGAAAACTAAATCACCTGACTCTTGAACAAAAGGAAAACATTTGGAACTTGGTTGACCAATGCTTTAACCCAAACTCCACGGCTCAAGGTGTTACCCTGCCATCATGATTTTGTTTAGATTTTACTTGACCTATTACACGTAACAAGGAATGGATCTCATTAGTGCCTGTCCGAAAAATAGCCAAAATTGTCATTTCGAGCACATTCGCTTTGCTCAGTATAAACTCCGCGAGAAATCTTATGTATTGAAAATACGTGCGTTAAAAGATTTCTCCCTTTGGTCGAAATGACATAAAAGAGGGTTTTTGGACAGACACTCATTATGTTAAAAGCCTGGTGAGATTCTTCGTAAAGAATTTTTGGTTCAATATTTTGAGATATCTAACGTGAGCAACTCTCTGAAAGTTAAGCTTTTCAAAAGCTCTCCGGGAACTGTCATTCCAGGACGGAATATGGCACCATATCTTTTCGAATTTACGATCTTTCAAGTACTTTATTGTTTCATTCAGAAGAAAAGGCGCGATATTTTTTCCCCTGAATTCCGGCATAATAAAAGTATCATAGATGAAGCTATTCCTGTCCGGAAATTGTATGCTCTCGTCATAATCCAAAATGTACACCCTTTTAAAGCCAACTTTCACGTAACCTATTATTTCTCCATTGTACTTCACATGGGGGAAAATATGGTTTTCAGAAGTTCCTGTTTTAATCTCCTCCGGAATGTACATCCAGGGATATGAAATGTTATGCTCCCTAAGCCACATGACAATTTCATCGCTAAGGTCAAATATAACCTGAACATGCTTTTGAACCTTGATATTGAACGCTTGATCTCTTAAATCCTTGCAATACCAGTCTGCCGCGTTAGTTACTAAGAGAAGATTTTTTAGCTTGCTTAGCAGGGCCTGGAGGAGCGCTATAACTCCTTTCCTTTTCAGTATCCTTAAGCTTCTGAAATAATAATATTTGGCTGATCTGATAGAGTTCACTTATATAGTTGCTCATGCAAACTTTTTAACTTCTCACAGAGGATGCGTTTCTACTTGCCGCCGGTGAATCTGACCCTTTATAAAGGTGGTTCAGGTACCAATTTAGTATATGAGTGTAGTAGATTCTCTTTAAGCTCACATAAAAGGGATGATTCCTTTGGACTCCATATATGCAATGCTTACAAAGAGCTAATCCGCCCCTTCTTTGCTGTTCTATAAAACGACTATGTTTTGCGTTATTCCATATTCCCTGGAAATCTGATTCTACAAGATTTCCAAAGAAATAATTATTGACGCACATACACGGAACGACGTTTCCATAAGGATCTACGGTAACTTCTGTTCTTAGCATATAACATTTTTTATTGTTGATAGTTCCTTGGTAGATATCATCAATGGGTAAAGTATCGATGTTAACGGTTAGAATGCCCAGGCTTGTGTTGACAAACTTCTTCCTTATCATCCATAATATATTCTTAAGTCGTATCGCTTCTTCCTTGTTGAGCAACACAGAATTTTCTTGCTTCATGTAATAGGGAGTGGGTTTAATACCATCGACAATAGACTGCTCAACATGTTTTTCGCAAAACTCACCTACATATTCAAAATGATTCTCATCGAAACCAGCCCGATAGGCAAAATCGGCAATGTCGTATAGAGAATTTATGTTAAGATTTGATACCGTGGTATTACATATTAGGCGCGGTATCTGTTTCCCGGCCCTGGCCTGGGTTAAAAATTTAATTGCCTGGCTCGCCCTGTCAAATGTTCCGTCAACTCCTCTGATCTTATCCTGTGCACCTTTTACCCCATCCACAGAGAGATAGATAACATCCACTCCACTTTGCACTAATTCCCTGGCTATGTCCGGGCTCAACAGATTTCCATTTGTGGGTAAATGGATGGTCATTCCTCTTTCTTTCATGAACTTAATTAAAGGCATTAGTATATCTTTTCGAAGGAAAACATCTCCTCCGAAGAGTTCAACAATCTTTACATTATTTTCAGAGAGTTGTTCTACTATTCTTTTCCATTCAGTTAAACCCAGTTCTTGAATCCCTGCTTTAGGACGTTTCCAAATAGTGCATGTTTTACATCGTGAGGTACACCGGTAGGTAAGGACAAGGGTGCCAACTGTTGGCGTGCCATGATAACAGGCTAATTCCCTTTGTACTGATCTCCTTACTTCTCGTCCAATGGTACCGATGCCTTTATAAAGTAACTTTAGCATACTTCTTTCCCCAAATATCTTGCTGCTTCAAGTAATTTTTGGCTTGCTTAAGTAAAGGTACATGTCTTAAATAGGGCAGCAACTTATACTCGAGAGAGTACAAGAATAGTGGTAACGTCTTTGAGTTAAAGATCTCGATATCAACGTGCGGCTCAATGACATCAGTCCAGTTGCGCAAATACTTATAGCTGTGTGCACAAGTGTTGTATTCCGTTACCTCTGAGTCTTCAAAAAGGCTTTTTATTATATGGTATTCTAAAATCGATCCCGGCGACAAATTGCGAAATCTCTCATCAAAATCAGCTCCTATGGGGTACACTTTTCCGTTATACTTAAGGTGATATTCATAGGCTATGGGTTCATCGCCATCTTTAAGTAACCAAATATTAATCCAGCCTTTTTCACCTGTTTCATCAGTAAAATAGTTCAAGAAATCTGTGTACTCTGTGCTGTCTACAATGGATTGCTTGAGTTTTGCTTTCCAGCTATTTTTAGATACTTCAAACATTAGTGGCAATGCGTTCTTAATATCATTGAGATCTGAAAGCCGTTCGATTTGTAACGAAGAGCGTCTCTTGGCTCTGTTGAGCTTGTTCCTTAGGGACTTCTTGAATTTTGCAGATCTTTGTGAAAAGAAAGCGGACCAATCTCCACATGTATTGATAGCCGGCGTATTAAGGCCACGTTTTATGCCAAACAGAATGTTATGTTCTTTGAGCAATTTCAATAGCAAGTTGTAGTTCTCTGACCGTGTGGGTAATTTATTCAGAATCAAAACATCCCATACTTCTCGACCTTTTAAAAAACGCAAAAGCTCTCTAATAGATTTTTCTTTTTCTGAGGTCAATATAAAATCAGCATGTGGTGATAACCCGCTTTGCAGAAATCCTAATTTGTTAACTTGCAGCCCCCTATATTTAATCCGACTGGTCTTTAAAGGCATTATCCCTCTGCACTTGCCCTTGTCCTTTACAAGTAAGATAAAGAGATCTTGCTTATCCTCATAAGTTTCTCCATGAGACCTCCACCAGCAGTCGAACCATTCGTGTCTTAAGAAAATGGATTCATTGCCGCTTTCTTTCAAAAGATTATTCCAATCTTCTTTAAGGGCTAAGAAATCACTATAGTTCGAAATTTTTGTAATGTGCAAAGTATTCTCTATAAGTATTTAATAAGAACTGGGTATAATTGCTCCGTAAAATCGATCAAAATATTTGACGCTTTTTGGGTATCACCAGTTGGAATAGGTGTTGAAACACGTATTAAAGATCCGCTCTTCGTTTTATTTGTAAATTTATTTTTTGCAAGGCTCAATCTTAATTTTATGTAGCTTTGTCCAACGAATTTCCCAGCCTTATAGAAATAATAGACCAAATTCTCCCTACTACCCTGCTGCCAAATAAGCTGGTTCAAATTTATCTTCACGGTTTTGCTATTATTTATTAAGGTAATAGTTGTAGAGGATTTCTCAAGTTCAATTCCCTGTCCACCAAGGCAGCCTTCGGGTGCATGGAAATCTACTTTGGTGTCAGGATAGTATACAATAGACAGGAATACTTCTTGTCCGTTTTCCGTACGATATATTCTATTGATAATTGATCTGGTTTCCAGTATTTCATAGACCAACTTCTCAAGCGGTACATCCTTCCCCTGCCATCTTCCAAGTTCTAAAGGGATGCTTGCTATTGTCTCAATCCCGGCCCCTGCCTTATGATACGTATCGTAAGTTAGGAAATTGACCAAAACGGAAGCAATAAGCATTACGGCTATTAGTATTAGATATCTGTTTCTTGTGTTTTCCATTCCAAGAGACGTCCCGTGTAAAACATCGACAATATACCAACGATAAACACAAATACTCCTGATGCATTATGCCAAAATGAGTCAGGCGACGCGACCTCAAGCCCCCAATAATGTGAAATCAGTATAAGTATAGGAACTCTTATGATGTTGGATAATAAGGCTATCGGTATCGAAAAAAAGAATAAAATCCATTTCCTAATATTTGAGGTGCCACTCAAATAGGCAAGAATAGCGCCAAGAGCAAGGAATGATATTAATGACCTGAGACCACTGCAGGGATTACCTACCAAAAGGCTTCCTGCAGGGATTGTTATGTGAAAGCCTTCTCTAAGGGCCGGAATTCCCAAACTATCAACAATCCAAACTCCCACTTTTGCGACGAGCAACTTCATGGGAAATGAAATTGCACTAATAAACGCCAGGGGTAGGGGGAACATAAATATTAGGAAAACGAGAGGAAAGAGTATAACTCTGGTGATGTCTTTTCCAAAAATAAAAAGAGAAGTTCCTAATATCAGGAAGAATATTGAAAAACCGGATAAGGAAAAGACATAGAGCACCGTCCCTGTAACGTGAATTAGAACTGAAGCGATGATAAGAACAAGTCCCCACCAAGAAACTTCGGGGTCCCTTTCCTTAAAGATCGTTCTTTTTCGCCATATCAAGTACCCGGATACAATGGGGACGATGAAACCGTGAGAATAATAGGAATCCTGGCTCATAAACCGCACATACATCCAGCTCAAGGTTGAATGGTAACAGGCGGCGAAAAGCAATAGTACTATTGATGGATAGATTATGTGCATCCACAAGGTGTTTTTGGTGTTCATTGAGTTACTTGGGTTTGTTGAGTTACTGGGTTCGTCGGGTTGCGAGGTCGTTTGCGTTTGCTGGGTTCATCGAGTTTATCGGGTTTATACATGTTCTGAGAATCGATCTTGTCAAACAAACCGATAATTTTCTGCATGTCTTGTTCAGATACCATAGGATGAACAGGCAATGTCAGGATATTTTGTGCCATGCTTTTGGCTACAGGATACCGTTTCTGGGGAACTGTATCTTTGAGTTCCGGAATTCCGTCAATTGAATCGGGGTAAGTGAACATGATACCCAGGCCTTTTGCTTCACTCTCGGAGAGGATGCGTGTTTTGTCTTCGAGTCTTTGTATGAAAATGGGGAACCTCAGACAAACTGCGGTCTGGTTTTCTTCTGCAAAAAACGAAACGAGAGAGTTGTTCGAGAGCCTCCTTAAATACCTTTGAGCCTTTTTCTTCCTTTGGGCATTAAACCGCTTTACTTTTTCTTTCCAGCCACGGGCCAATCCAGCCTGGATTCCACACAATTTTTTTAAGGGGAATTGAGGATCAAAAATAGTATCTCCAAGTTTTAAAAATGGTAGGAGCTTTGGAAACCAGTAAAGGCTTGGTCGAGAAAAGAGAAAGAGCAATACAGCTTTGAGAAGAAGGATTGCTTTGTCCATGGCGGTATATGAATCTAATCGGGTCAATCTTGCTCGAAGTCGACTCTTAATCAATGGGTCCTTGATTAGCAGGATGCCTCCCTCAACAGTGGAGATAGTTTTACCCCTTCCCAGACTAAAGAATCCGATGTCTGCCTGAGTTCCCAACATTCTTCCATTGCATGTTACTCCGATGGCTTGAGCAGCGTCTTCAATCACGGTAACGCCATTTTCATGGCACAATTTTAATATTCGAGACACCCGCGCAGGCAAACCAAAAAGATGGGGCACGATTACGCATAATGTAGTTTCCCTCAGGAGCTGGGATAACTTTTCCAGATCCATTTCCAGAGTATGAGGCCTTAGGTCGCAGGGTACTACTTTCAGGCCCGCATGAACCACGGCTGACGGGACGGAGTAGCAAACATACGCCGGTAATATAACTTCGTGTTTCCCGGGGTGCATTTCTTTTAAGGTTGACAACGAAAATGCGAGAGCAGCCTTTCCAGACGAGAAAAGAAAGCAATCCTGGGCACCGAAATAGTCTTTTAGCTCAGATTCAAAGCGGTCGAGTTCCCGCTGCCCGTGAAAAAGTCCTTTTATCCCCGAGGCAATGTCTCTTAGATAAATAGGAGCAGTTGCTGGTGGTAGGGTTCTTCCGATACGCATAATGATATTTAAGATGATGAGAGGTTGAGAAGGTGTGAAGGTGTGAACAGCAAAGCCCGAAGATGGGCAGTTGGGAAAATGGGAACTTGAGATATCAATTTAACCTTATGATGCTTTTGGAAAACAGAACTTGTCTGCTTTCATTTCCATTGAGTTTAACATTGCTAATATATTTTCATATTCTAAATCTAATCTGTTAAATGTATCTTCATCCATGTATTCACAAGCCAGACAGAAATCAAGCCATGTTTGTGTTTCAGATGCTTCTTGCATTGAATCGGAAAGTTTATTGATAAAAACCGCCTTGTAACGGCGTTTCCTCCATGCTTCCCTCCGGGGCGTAGCCTATGATTTGATGCGATATTTTTCTATCCATTTTACTCGCTTACCTCGTGATTTTTTTAAAGAGCGCTCTAACCACCTTGCCTCGTCTTTACTGTCAACTTTTTCCAAAGCAACTAATCTCCAGGGTCTATCTTTGGCAGTTGATTTAACATATCCCGAATTGTGATATTTTAAACGAGCATCTATATCATTTGTATGCCCTATATAAATCCGTTTTATTGCCACACTTTCTATCGCATAAACATTAAACATGACCTCAAGAGTCCTACGGGGCGGAGCCAGCCAAATTGGAACATACGGATCTTGATGATCGTCTTATCTGATCAGTTAATGAGTATCTCTCTTCTGCTGGAAACTTTTTTGAAAATTGAAAAATCTCCATCGCTGCACTGAAAGCCAACTTATAGACCTTTAAGTCTCTTACACTTTCAATTTTTTTTGCCATGATTCTATAACACTCTTTTTTTTATTTATAACTATCAAGTTGAGAAGATCTCAACTTCACACCTTCGCATCTTCTATATCCCTCACCCTCACAACTTCTCATCTTCTTAGCCATCCATGCGCTATAATCCTATATACTTTGATATCTATGTATGTACAGTACAGCCAGCGCTATGCCGATCGTATTCAGTCCGATATCAGCAAGGCTCACGAAACGGCCGCGTACAAATGATTGAACCAACTCCTGAAGTATTCCAAAAGCCATCGTTATCCCTACAGCATAGAAAAGGCTTCTATGTTTTGAACGAGATTTTTGATGGAGCGCTCTGAACCAGAGAAACACCAAAATTCCGTATGCAGGGATATGAAGAAAATTGTTCACGATAGCGTTCAATGATAGCGAGTGGGGTGTATCAGGTGTGTCTGGCACAGAAGCAAAGCCAAGAATGCCGGCCATGTAAGCAATGGGATATAGTATCTGTCTAGAGTAAAGGATACGTTGATGTTGTCCCACTTTCGTATTTTCGTCCTTTCGCGATTTCGTGATCATCTTTGTGATCCTATAACACAACCAACTCGATTGTATAGGAATTTCCATTTTTCAGACAGGATATACAGGATGATCAGGATATAAGAAAAGCAAAAAATCTTGTAAATCCCGTTAATCCTGTCAAAAAAGTCCGCCCGAAGGGCGCTAATTCAATAAATCCAATGAACCAGATTACAATCCAATATGTTTTCTGATCATTGGCCCAATGATTTTCGTAACAGGAATCGGAATTTTTTTCCAGTATTGAATGGCCTTATCGAATTTAGATTTTTCGGATGTTTCTTCGTCGATTTGGTGACCATTTAGTGAAATATACTGCCAGTGCAGAGGCGCAGGCTTTGCTCCCCATTGTTCTTTGAATTTATACGTTCCATCATTTGGGGAAGATCGGCCAAAATCAAAATACTTATAACCATTATCACAGGCATATTCGAGCATGGTCCAATAGAGAAGCATGTTTGGGCTGAATCTGCCGTATTCTCGAAGAGCTGAGGCCCACGGATTTTCCAATGTGTCTTTGAAGCCGACTATCAGGCTGCAGGCTATTGGGTGCTCACCTTCATAGACCACAACTATTTTGGCATTCTCAGGAAATTCTTGAAGAACGTTTTGCGCCAATTTCTTTGAGTGGACCGGGGAACCCAGATCCCTCATATTGACAGAAAAGACATCATAAAAAATGTCCAAAAGCTCAAGGCCGCCGATTTGAGATTTTAAACCTTTTTTTATAGGCTTCCTTATCTGGCTTCTCAGTTTTGACTTGAAAGATTTCATTAATATCTCAGATGACTCAGGTAGTTTGAGAAGCATACGAACTTTGTGGGAACGGGTCTGGGAGACCCAGTCGCGGGTTGCGAGTTTTGAGTTGCGAGTTGACCGCTTGAAGTCACAAGAATCTAAAACCGAAAGAGGCGCAGTGGAGCGAAGTTCTATTTTGTTTGCGTATAGGTTATGCGCAATACTTATGGCTTTAGATATTAGCGATTTTTCTATTTGCTCATCATCTGCCAGGACGCCACCTATATCCAAAAAAGGCATTGATATAAGTGTATTGCCGAAAAGAAAGTGTTTCATGTGGACTAAGGGCAAAATGCCAATGCCAACACTCGGACTCATTGAGTTTATTGAGTTAGTTGAGTTGCTTGGATTGTTGAGTTGCCGTTTGGCTATTAGATAGTAAGTTTTGTGATCATACGTTTTTTCAATTATGTTTTTCCAGCCGGACAAGTGGTAGAGAGTGGCTTGGGGATGAGCGTGCACGTATGCATCCCAAGCCATATGGTCTGCTTGGTGGTATTGATTGATGGTGATCATAAATAGCAACCTATTTAGCTTAAGCTTACCAGAAGAAGCAGGAGTTGTTCAGCGGCTACTTTGCTGCCTGTTTCATTGAGATGGCCGCCGTCGTAAGTATAGTCCGGAACCAGGGAATAAAATATGTCGCCATCTTTTGTGAATGTTTCTGTTCTTCCATCCGGGTGCGTGGATTCCACCTTTGCGAGATCAAAGACTGGTTCTTTGTCATGATATTCTCGCCTGATCATTTCGTTGAATCGGCTTCTTTCTATGTTATCGTAATGGTTGAAAACAGATCGCCCAATGATTCTTTTCGCAAGCTCTTTTGCTTTCTTCATATAGGCTTGGAACCCGGTTGGTTTGGACGTAAGGGGCACTGTCACATGAATAAACGTTGCTTTTGGACATTCTTTCTTTAGGCGGGACAGGGTGTTTTTGTAGTCCTGAAAGACTTTATCAATATTCGTCGTGGCCGTTACATCCACATAACAGAATTTGAAGAAAGCTATATCTGCTTTGTTTCCAATCCCTTTTTCCATAAAAGCAGAAAATTCATCGATTTTGGATTTAGGGTCCGTGTTTTTTCCAACCCGGGCATGGGCAAAGATGGGTTTATCGAAGTCTGCCGGATTGCTGGTTTCAACAATGTTGAGCTTGAGTTGTGGATTCTCTTTCATCAGATCCTTGAGGCCGTCGATAATGTTGAAACCGACTGACTGGTGGCCAAAGAAGATTCTCTTTTGGGCGAGCTTTTCCCATGAAGAATCTGGAACATCTTTGAGGGAACCAAAGTGAGTTTGTTTTTCCGGCATTTTTTCTCCATTACATGCGACAAGAAGGATTGATAAGAAAAAAATGGTTAGCAACGGTTTAATGTTACCGAGCATGTTTGACCTCACGTTTTTGTATTTTGACAGGATTTACAGGATTTACATGATTGTTTCTTTTGACTTTCTGCCTTTCCGCCTGCCCGCCATCGCGAGACGCTCAGGCGAGGCGGACGGGGATGAAAGGCAGAAAATGCAATCCGGCGGAGCGGTAAGCCCACTTGCTCTGTTGAGGTTTTGAAGCCTTTGCAAAGGGTACAGGTTGCTTGGATTGTCACTTATATCCATGCTTGCCTAAGCTTGTTATGCGAACCAATATCCTGTCAATGCTGTAAATCCTGTCTGACCAACCCTAACTTTGCTTTGACCTGCTCTATAATCTGATGATTAGCGGGCTCTGTGAGACGGCGGAGGGCCTCCTCGCGGCTCACAACCCCCTCCCGTACGAGCTCGGCCATCTCCATGGAATAGGGATGATAATGGTGCTGTGCCAGGTGAGCCTGATTGGCAAAGCTGTTCAGGAGACAGTTAGTAGAGTTTGGGTCTGTGTCCCTGGGCGGTTCCCAGCCAAGGGCCTGGATGCGGCTGTAGATTTCCTCCTCGTGATAAGGGAGAAAGGCCAGTAGATTGATGTTGTGAGGAAAACCGGTATTTGCTCCTTTATCGAAATGGCGATCCTCTAAGAAATATGCACAAACTTCAGACCCGACAGCCTGTTCAAGAGGTTGAAGAAAGAGATCTTGAGATTTTCGAACAAAGGACGGCTGGTTCTTAAGAACAGCGGACTGGATCGGGGCCTGGCCCGGGGACCAACCATAAGCGATTAGCGGGATATTCTTTTCAACGGCCGTCTGTAGGGTGATGAACTTCACCATCCCCATACATGAGTTGCAGATTGAGCTTGCACGCTCCAATGCCTTTGGGGGATGGAACTCATGCTCCAAAGAAAAGCGAAAGATCCTTTGTATGAGCTGGAAGTCAGGCTTGAAGGCGATATGGTCAATGCCTAAGGTCTCTACGACTTTGCGGATATTTTCCAGGGCATAGGGGGAGACAAAGCCATGGTCAAAGGTCAGTGCAAGGACGCGCAGCCCATAATGGTTCTTGAGAAGATCGAGGGTATACGTGCTGTCTTTGCCGCCGCTGTAAGCTACAATAACATGATAGGAAGCAGGGGAGGGCTTAACTTTATGAATAAGTTCTTCGAAGCGTTGGCGGTATTTTGCTTTTGTTTTGTCCTGATCATCCCGAGACTTGGACGCGCGACAATGTTGGCAGACTCCGTCGTGGTCAAATTTTATGCCCGGGAATGTTTCAGGCAGAACGCATTTTCGGCAAATTGTGAGATTTTGTTTCATATAGTTCTCGCCCGCTCGCTATGTTTGGAAAATCTTTAACCACCCACTCGCTGCGCTCGTTCGAGACACGGAGAGCACGGAGGGAGATGTATTTTCCCTGATCGGGAGACGACGATCAGCGAAAAACGCCAGCCCTTCGGGCAACGTTTGAACTCTGACGGGGTTCATGATTTTCATTTGAACTGTCACTGTCAATTGACTATCCGCTTTATCCCTTCCTTCAAAACGGGTACATTAAAGTTGATCAGGAGGCCCACCTTGATGCCGGTCAATCTTAAATAGGTCAAGAGCTGAGCTTCGTGTATCGGTTTCAGGCTGTCGCAGGCCTTGATCTCAACGATTAAGCTGTTTGCTACGACGATATCTAAACGGTACCCGCAATCTAACTTAACGCCTTTGTATTCTACAGGTAGTCCTTTCTGTCTCTCAAAGAGAAGCTTTCGCAGTCTAAGCTCATGACAAAGGGACTCCTCATAAGCGGATTCCAACAGGCCAGGCCCAAGGATCCTATGTACCTCAATCGCGGCACCGATGACTTTACCTGTAAGATCGTTTATGTCCATCATTTACTACCCTATCTTAGTGGTTTACTTATTCGTCAAAACTGGTTTGCCCTATATGTTTGATTCACCCCAGAGGCACGGAGGTTACAGAGGAAGATGTACCTTAATAACAACTCGCTATTTAACAGGGTGAATCTCAAGTGAGGGAACCGAACGGGTGGTGAATCTTCAATAGCTTTTGTTCAACTCCTTTTTATCTATCTTCCCTGTGCTGGTTCTGGGGAAAGAGGTGACGAATTCTACGTATTTTGGGACCATGAAGTATTCCAGGTTCTTGGTGCAGTGAGCAATTACGTGCTTTTCAGTAAGTTGTCCGTGATCGTTACTGATGATAAAGGCTTTAATCGCCTGGCCCAGGATCTCGTCTGCAACTCCTATGACTGCTGCTTCTGCCACGCCCTCTATTTGATGCAGGGTATTTTCAACCTCCCTGGGACTTACCCGTTCTCCCCTGCTCTTAATCAGATCGTCTTTTCTTGCCACAAAGTAGAGATAGCCGTCTTCATCCATTTTGAAGAGGTCACCTGTGTGAAGGACTTTCTCGCCGGGGTAGGGGCCGGGTCTCAGCACTCTGTCTGTAGTATCAGGATCGCGCCAGTAGCCCTTCATCACATTGCTTCCCCGAACTACCAGCTCCCCAACGTGGCCTGGCCCGAGTTTTTGCCCGTGTTTGTCAATGATATAGACTTCTTCGTTCGGCATGGCTCGCCCAACAGAGGTCGGCCTTCGGTCAAGCTCACGAGGCGGCAGGTAAGAAACTCTCTTACACTCGGTAAGTCCATACATTGAGTAGATTTTTACGTGGGAGAAAACGGATTGCAACCTCTTAATATGATCCACGGGAAGCGCTGCCGCGGTATTGGTGATATAGCGGAGGCTGGATAAGTCAACCCTGTCAAGCTTTTCCATCTGCAACAGCATGGCAGCCATGGTAGGGACAAGCGGAAAACCTGTCACTCTTTCTTCAGGAATTTTTCTGATCACATCGAAAAGGTACAAGAACGAGCGCTCAAGCACCAGCGTACCACCAAATAGACTCGCCATCAGAGCCTGATAAAGACCGTAGTCAAATGAGAGGGGGAGGGCGCTCAGTATTATATCATTACTATCGTTCTCCAAATAGGTTACGATGGACCGTGCTGCTGACACCATGTTGAGATGGGTGAGCATGACGCCCTTGGGTTCACCGGTTGATCCTGAGGTATAAATGATACTGGCCAGGTCTACGTCGATGTTCTTAGCCGGACATTTGGTCACCTTGTATCCGCTCAATGCCTCATCCCAGACAGAGGAGCTGAGCCCGCTATCAATCCCTTTTGGGCCTGCGAATATCGTATGGTGCAAGTGTGACAACTGATCGACAATTGGCTGAAGAATGCGGAATTTGTTTCTATGCGTTATCAGAACCCTGGCTTCTGAGTTGTTTAAGATGTACGCCAGCTTCTTACTTTTGATCGTAGGGCTTAGTACGCTGAAAACAGCGTCAGCCTTTAAAACGCCAAAAATTGAGATAACCGCTTCCACTGAATTGTCAAGAAGTATTGCCACCCTGTCGCCCCGCTCAACTCCGATATCCCTGAGCGCATGGGCCAACTGGTTCGACTTTTCTTCGATGTCCTGAAAGGTGAGACGCTGACTGCCGAAGACGAGAGCGGTCTTGTCAGGAGTTCGATCGGCTGTGTTTTCTATAAAGTGTTGGAGTAACATGTTAGTAACTGGTTTCTGGTTTCCCCGATTCTACAACCGGGATCTTCGACTGGTTGCTGGATACTGGATGCTGGGTGCTCGATTATCGTTCACATCATGCTTATAACCTATCCCATCTTCTCAACTTCCCATCTTCCCCTTCCTATCAGCTATGAGCTATCAGTCACAGCGCCACTCCCGTTTAATTTATACTGCAAGTAATTAGCGATGTTATTTACGGAATCAAGATTTTCTGGGATTAGTTCTTCGTCTTCCACCTGTATCTCATAGTTTTCTTCCAGAAAGGCGACTAACTCGAGTATTCCGGTTGAATCAATGATCCCATGATCCATGAAGGAGATTTCATCCTTGAGGGTGTAGTCATTATCAAAGATGAAGTTCTCTCGTATAAAGTCGCGCACGCTTGTTTTGATTGCTATTGGATCCATGATGTGTTTGTATCCTAATTCTATTTTTTGTCAGACAGGGTTTACAGGATTTGATGGATTTTTTTTGTCTCTGTGGGGGTCCCGAGGCCTTTGCAAAGTGTCCGGTTTTATCTGCGATGAAAGAGTAAAAAATTGTCGGTCATTGGGCCGTGCTTAGTTTTGATCTTACCCAGCTCATAAAACTCCGAAAGCCACCTTCAACACTCTTCTCAAATTGTGAGGACTCAATTACATTGTCTTGGGAGCCGTCATGAAAGTGATACGGGTAGGTAGAAACATATTTCCATTTGGTATCAGGGAAATTATCATAACGGTAAGAAAAGCCTGTGGATTCTTCTTCCCAATGATAACCGAATCTGTCTGGTAATTTTCTGGATAGCCATACATCAATAAAACCTTCCCGTGACAGCATTATTCGCAACTTAGTTCCCATTAATTCAGTAGAATCCACAATGTCGAAGAATTCGATCTCAGCAATCCTTGCCAATTCTTCTAAAGCAACCACTACAGCTTCTCCATATGATTCAATATCCGATCTCTTTCTGCTTCAAGATTGTCAAACTTGAAATAGTCTTCGAATGCATCTTCTTCACGGAACTTTCCTTCTTTTACCATTTTGTCAAATTCAGTAATGTTGGTGACTCCATATTTTTTTGCAAGAAGAAAGATCTCTGATTCTATAACCTTTAGCTTGCGCTTTAAAAATGTTTCTATGCTTTCTTTTAATAGCACTTCAGGCTTCATATGCAGCTCTTTAGCTAAGTATTCTAAATTCATCATGATAACCTCCCTATAATTACCAACGACGAGATAAGAGTGGACTGTAACATAATTTTTTAAACATATCAGATGTGAGAGACAATTTCAAAGGTTTCCCAAAATCCATCAAATCCTGTAAATCCTGTCTAATAAACTATTTGCTTATGATCATAATCGTCAATAAATAGCGCATGTAACAGCTGAGTGGAAAGGATTCCGACCAGGGCCATGTTGTCTCTTTCTCCCAAATTCTTCCCGAACTTCTCTGCTTTTTTCATGAGCCTGTGTACTGAGCCAGAGGAGAAGTAGTCTGCCTGCTCGATTCTTTGAGGGGAAAGCATGTCCCTAACGTAATCTGTGTTCTTATGGTTCAGAAAGCTCAAGCTGATGGGAGCCCGGTACGGCTGCTTTGTCCTCTCGACGATCTCAGAAGGAAGCTGTGATTTCGCGGCTTTTTTCAGTATGTTTTTCTCTGATAAAGCTTTTAATTTGAGCGTTGCCGGTATCTTGTTGCAAAATTCGATTACATTGTGGTCGAGAAAAGGGAATCTTCCTTCTACCGAATTGGCCATCAACATCCGATCACCCTGGGTATTCAAAAGGTAGCCCGCCAGAAACGCCTTTGCCTCAATATACTGTGCCTTAGAAACAACATCCCATTGCCTGAGATTGCCATTTACCGTTTGAGTGAAATCCTCTATACAATTGTAATTAGCGATCTCATTTTTCACATCATTAGAGAAGTATCCCTTTAGCATTGACGTATTGTGCCACCTGATGAGATGTGAGTAGAATGGATTTTCAACATCCATCAACCGGTGACCAAAGAACTTTCGAAGGAAAACAGCCCCATTGTCACGGGGCAATTGTATATACGGATAAAGTTTTCTCAGCAACAAGGGTCTCCAGGGTGAATCCGGGTATCGGGCCCAAAAGCTTCTGACCTTTGCCTCTTTGTATATGTTGTAACCAACGAGAAACTCGTCTGCTCCTTCACCGGTTAATACGACCTTGTAGCCATTATCTCTTACCAGCTTTGATAACTGATAAAGAGGAGCAGGCGCCGTTCGCAGGGTCGGCTTTTCAGTATGCCAGATCACATTTGGAAAAACCGCACCAATATCTGCATAGTCTGTTACTACAGTGCTGTGATCAGTGCCCAGGACTTTCGCCATACGTCGTTGAAAGGGTGATTCATCAAAGGTTTGATCACTAAAAGAGACTGAGAATGTTCGAAGTGAATTATTAGTATGATGCCGAACCAGAGAGGCAATAAACGATGAGTCGAGGCCGCCACTGAGATAGACGCCAACCGGCACGTCTGACCGTAGTCTTATTTTTGTCGCTGCAAGGAGCAGGTCATTTAGACGATCCACATAATACGATTCGTTTCTTGGGGGATCATCAGGCTCAAAATCCATGTCCCAATATTGTTTTGTATGGCACGCCCCTTTTTCTACTACCATGTACGCAGCCGCTGGTATCTCAGAGATGTTGGCAAATATTGTTCTCGGGGCAATGGTAGTCCAAAAGGTGAAAAACTGATCGAGTCCTTTAAGATCGATGCGGCGTGGTATGCCCGGATACCGGAAAATAGATTTAACTTCTGAGGCAAATATTAACTTGCCTTTATGTATCGTATAGAATAGCGGGCATATCCCAACCCGGTCCCTTGCAAGAATAAGTTTTTTGTTTTTCCCATCCCACAGGGCAAAGGCGAACTGGCCGTTGAAATCGTGAAGACAATCGATCCCTTTTTCCTCATAACTATGAACTATGACCTCGGTGTCGGTATTGGTGTAGAATCGGTGCCCTTTTTTGAGAAGCTCGTTTCTAAGTTCCAAGTAATTAAAGATTTCACCGTTGAGAATTACCCAGATACTCTTGTCTTCGTTGTGAATAGGTTGGGTTCCGGTGGAAAGGTCAATGATGCTTAGCCGGGTGTGACCAAGTCCTACAGGCCCTTCGACTAAGAAGCCTGACTCGTCCGGCCCTCGATGTCGCACCGCTTGGACCATGGATGACAGGGTTTGTCTGGTGTCCTGTCCCAAGGGACTGCGATTAAGATTTAAGATGCCTGCTATTCCGCACATGATTGCTTGTTGCTGGTTTCTGGTTGCTGGTTTCTGGTTGCTGGTTTCTGGTTGCTGGTTTCTGGTTGTTAGACAGGATTAACCCCAGTACGATAGTTCCTACCTACCCCAGTTAAATAGTTTTCAGATTTAACGGGGCATGCGGGGCAAAGGTTGTTGGCTTGGTCTTCTCAACCCCGTTAGATTATCTAAGCCATTCAATGCTGATTATACCTTGTTTTTCAAGGGACTTGAATTCAGGATCTCCTGTTAGGAGAGGACACTTGTTGGTCATGGCCAAGGCCGCAGCAAAGGAGTCTGCATATGAAATAGGATAGTTTGCCTTCAGGGTGGCAGCCGCCAGAAGAAGCTCTTCATTTATGTGATCGATAATTTTTACTGGGAACGCTTTAATCCTGGAATAAGCCAAATCTGCCAGATTCTGGCCTTGTTCCCTCAACGTAATATAATAAACCTCGCCTAAGTGAATTGCGTGTAAATACAGACGATAGTCTCCATTCTTTGCCTGGGTGAGAACCTCCTGGATCTGGCCGGAAAAGGATTCATTTTCAAGATATCCGATTATGGCGTAACTATCGAACACGAAGCTATTTGACTTTTGCAACTCTTTTGTTCTCCCTTTGCTTCTCCAACCTTTTTTCTTTCAGATATGCCTTTAGTATTCCAGAACCCTGCAACATCCCTCGGGCCGCTACAATCGGGTCCTCCGCTTCAGGTACCATCAAGATACCTTCCTTTTTTTCAATCCACCGGATGGATGTGGCCCGGAGTAACCCATATTTTTCCCTTAGCCTTTTAGGGATTACAATCTGTCCTTTTGATGTAACCTTTGATAGCGTCGTTTTCATGTATCTCTCCTCAGGTTATAATTGTATCATCAGGTAAGAATTTGTAAATTTATTTTTCTTACATTGAGACAAAATTTGCGGGTTTCACCGCAGAGACTCCCCGATACAGTCATACCTCCTTACCCCGGTACCATTTCCCGAAGCTACAGGGCAGGCGGGGCAGGCAGGATTGGACGGGATAAAGAATTTATTTCACCACAGAGACGCAGAGGGCGCAGAGAATACAAGGCTCAAAGCTCAAGGCGAAGGATTCAACGGCCTTGTTTTGCTCAACCGCATCTTTTTCGCATAGTCCATTTCCCAATTCTTTCTCTGTTTATTAGCTTCGTTAATACTTTTGTACTTGAATACCCCCTTAGGGTAACTGATCGGAGATAGCTTATCAGCAATATCCCATAATTCAGCTACTTGTTTGAAGTAAGCTGCGTTCGGATGGAAGTTCCACAGGGCTTTCCGGGCTTTCTCAAAAGTCTTGTATTTAAATACCGGCATTTTGTTTTCTTGAACCTATCAATTGGGTTGTTAATAAAATTATGGCCACAGAATGACACAGAAAGGCATGAATCCAAACAATCCTGCAAATCCTGTCTAATCTTTTCTATGCCTTGATGAGTTCCTTTAAGAACATAGCGTCCATTTTATCTTCAGATCTCACAGTATCTTTTTTCAGACGGTACAGGGTTTCAGGCGTAGCAACCTTGATTTGTACGCCCTGGATCTCAATAGCTTCATATTCCAGATCATCATAAGTAGCGACTTCGCCTAAACGGGCCAAAATGTCTATATAGAAATTATTGGGCGACCCGTACCGAATAACCGGATACTCCTGGAGTGCACTTAAAGTAATCTCTTCTATGGACGAGTCTTTAAAGACTGATTTTAGAGCCCTTCTAAGCTGTTCAATATTTTGAGGGGCCATCCTGACAAAGATGTCTATATCACGGGTTAATCTTTGCATGCCGTAAAGGATGACAGCGAAGCCACCCACAAGAATATAGTCAACTTTATGTTCTTCAAGGGCTTTCAATACTCGCATAAACTCATTGAATTGGTTTGTCATGCTCGTTTATCTTTTCAATCTTTCGTAAGCTCACTTGTTTGGGTTATTGGGTTTAATAGCTGATGGCTCTGAGGTCTAAATCACATATGGAACTTCAACAAAATCGTGTTTCCCCGAGTCAAAGTCCTTTGTATTTCGTGTGGTAAATTTTATCTTATTGTGAATACTTATTGCGGCCTGGAAAGCGTCGGGCAATTTCCATCCATGCTTCCTTCTCAGTTTTGCGGACAGATCGGCAATAGTTTTATCTATGATTAAAAGCTGGTATTGATCAAGAAGCGGTTTTACCAGGGCTTCACCCTCCTCATCTAATCCCACAAGTATTTCAGCCCTCGTGATAACTGATATGGCTGTCTTCTCCGGGTTAAGGCCAAGTACAAATTGAGTTGCCTTATCTCTTCCGTTTAAATGATCAATCAGTATGACGGAATCGATCAATTTTTCGAGCATTATGAGTGCCACTCCGACCGTATATCTTGCTGATATTTGAGGCCATTTCCTTTTTTCCACACGCCTCGGGTATTTTGAACAAGCGTGTGGTAGGTTTTTTCAGCCATCGATTCCCTTAATCTATTAACTCCTTGCCGGATTGCTTCGGCTACAGATATTTTGTAAGCTTTACTGTAACTCTCCAGCCAGAGTTTATCCTTTTCCGATAGAGTAATAATGGTTCTTTTGGTGGCCATGGTGTTCCTCCCTGACAGGTGATATATGGTATTGTATATCACATTTGAGAGCTTTGCACAACTGCGATTATGATCCCGCGTATAGCGGGATTCACTTCGTGCCCGCGATGCGGCGTCAGGCTTCAAATTTTGGCACGCAGTGAAGCGTCAGCGCTATCCTCAAAATACCTTATGTATTCTTCCGGTTACAATTCTTGCCTTCCTTGCCTGACGAAAAAATGTCGCATTTTTCAAAGGTCTCTCTGCGTTCTGTTCTCTGTTTTCTGGGTCCTGGTCCCGGTGAAATACGCTCTGCCATGGTTAAATACGCTACACTGTCATTAACATGAATTTAATTTGGCAAGCTGTTACTGCTGTATCCCGGTTAAATGGTCCTCCGGAATTTCACAGGATAAAAATTTCACCCCAGTACGATAGTCCCTACCTACCCCAGTACCATTTCCCGAAGCTACCCCAGTACCATCTGCCGGAGCTACGGGGCAGGCGGGGCAGGCGGGGCAGGCTAACGGCGGAATTTCAGCAGCATTTAATGGATTCTTCTTTTCTTCTGCCAGAAACCTTCAGCCAAAAGAAAGTGAGAAGTTAATATGCAGGGATGTGGCTGAAGCGAAGAACATAGCAGCCTTTTTTATGATCTCATCCTTGCAACGAAGCCAACACTTGTTCGCACAACTTCGCATTGATCCAAATGTCTCGTCTGTCAGAGATTTCTTGGATCAACAACTCGGTTTGCGCTAAGGTCAACATCTGTTCGCGATAGGCTTGAGCCAGAATGCCTAATGTACCGCGCAATTGCAGGTTCAACCGGCGGGCCTCACTTCGTGCAACCTCTGTTATTTACCCCGATATATTGCCGTTAAGGTGAGGGGAATTTGCAAGGTATTTAGACCAATGATATAAGGGTAGACGAATTAACGAGGTAAGAAATTGACCCTTGAAAAATAACCAAGCTCTCCAAGGAGGCAGGCATGAAGGTTTGAGCATCCCGAAAGCCTGCCCCCTTGTGAGCAAGGCAGCCGAACAAT
>Ga0209986_10001471_pt1 | contig 22557 bp, 21 predicted proteins | sample BlataG_FD_183168 | JGI IMG/M metagenome (GOLD analysis project Ga0209986, IMG submission 183168) | Deep subsurface microbial communities from Black Sea to uncover new lineages of life (NeLLi) - Black_00105 metaG (SPAdes) (version 2) | ecosystem: Environmental > Aquatic > Marine > Oceanic >... | reverse complement strand
ATATGGAGGATGGGGAGGTCTTTCCGCTGGAGTTATGAACGTCTCCAAGATGAGGACCGGACGTATTACCATATCCAAGCTCTTCTCCCGAGGGGATCAGTATAAAATGCACATTGTAACCGGCGAAGGCCTTTCTCCCAGGAAGTGGGAAGAACTGGGTTGGAGTCCTCCTGCCCCCCGTTTTCCCAGTCTTGAGATAGTTCCCGACATACCGGTGGAGGAATTTGCCCAAAAAGTAGCCTCCCAGCATTATCTGGTGGCTTACGGAGATCAGCAGGAAAAGATAGAAGATCTTTGCCAGATATTAGGTATCGAGATAGTCTAAGTAAAAGGATACTCAGGTTCCCCAAAATTACTAGGTAAGGAAGGATTGAAATGATAAAAGTGTTCATTATGCACAGGTTAAAAAAAGGGGCTACTATGGAAGATTACAAGAAGTTCTCACCTGAAGATCAAAAGGTAAGCCGCGCCCATCCCAATGTCAAAGATTTTCGAGTCTATGAAATCAAAGGGGGTGAAGGAGACAACATTCCTTTTGATCTGGTGGAAGTGGAAGAAGTAGACAGTTGGGAAGCTCATCAAGAGGTTGTAAAAAGTGAGAGCATTAAAAGGATGGAGAAAATATGGTTAGACAAATATGTAGATAAAGACAGTTTGGTGGTATTCTATGGCGAAGAAATTTAGCAAGTTACAATAGTTTCAGAAATACTTAAAGAAATCAAGTAAGATAAGAGAGCTAAGGTAACAGCGATAGATACAAGGATAGGAAAGCCTCCGTTACATTAAGGGAAATTGAACACTCTGGTAATCTAGCAAAAAAGTCTTTAAAAAGGGTTAAACCATGGATCATATCGAAGTGATGAAAAGAGCGATTGAATTCAAAAATCCGGAATATGTCCCCTTGGAAATTATAGATGTTCCTGGTCTCTACGACGATTTTGGTAGATTAGATAAGAACAAAGTCAAGCTTCTAGAAGGAACTGAGGATTTTGATTCTCTTCAAGTTATCTTCAGCTATGTATACCGAGATTTAGATATTGATGAAAAGGGCAACCGGTATCGCAAGGATGAGTGGGGTTGTACTCAAATGATTCCTTATGATGAAAAATACTCTTATGTAGTTGTGAAACATCCTTTGGCTGATTGGGCAGATTTAAAAAAATACCAGTTTCCTTCTCCTTCGATTACGGGTAAATATTTTTCTCAGGTAAAAAAAGAACTTCAGAGATACCCAGATCGGTTTAAGGTAGGTTATTTTGACCCCGGGCCTTTTGAACTTGCGAGTTATATTTTAGGTTTTGAAAATCTTCTCATTAGTGTAAAGACAAATATAAAAAAGGTGGAATATGTTTTTGATGGTATTATTAGTTACTATATGGCTTTAGCTAAAAATTGGAAAGAGGTTGGAGCTCATATGATTTTCATCTATGACATACTGGCTCATGAACAAAACTTGTTGATTTCTCCTAGTTTATGGCGTAAACATTTCAAGCCTTTTTATGAAAAGTTCTTCCATTATGTACATTCTTTAGGCATGTACACAGGATTGGGGTTGGATGGGAAAATAGTGGAGATTTTACCTGATTTTAAGGATGCAGAAATGGATGTTTTAGACTACCGTCAATCTACCTTAATCGGGATTGATAATTTGGCTAGAGTGTGCAACGGAAAATTGTGTATCAAAGGTTCTATTGATATGGATGGCACTTTAGTCAAAGGTACTCCCAAGGAGATCTGGCATGAAGCTAAACAGTTAGTGAAAATCCTGGGATCTAGAAATGGAGGGTTTATAGCATTGGCATATAGATGGCCTGTGCTTAAAGTTCCAGAAGAGAACGTTAAAGCTTCAGTACAGGCTTTCAACTATTTCCGCAAGAATCACAAGAGATTACATCTTGACAATTATTAGGAGTGTCTTGAGTAGATTCGGAAATGTAATTGATTAGAAATTTTGAGAGAGAAGAACTCCAAGTCGCCGTAATCTTAAGGGAGGTATAGTAATGGAATTTTCTGTTAAGAGACGTTCAGAGGACAGGGGGGAAATGGAGACAACTGAACAGGAGCTGGAGAAACGAATTGAAGAGTCCCCTTATGGACCGAGGACCAGGGAACTTTTGAGAAAGTGGATGGAGGTGGAGTCAACTGGTGAGCCAGGTTTTGCCGCTTTCAGATGTCCCCCCATCATGGCTTCTGGATCAGGGGCAAGTATCTGGGATGTTGATGGAAAAGAGTACATTGACTGTCTTGCCGGTTATTCGGTTAACAATATAGGGATATCTAATGTAGAAGTAATAGAAGCTATTGGGGAGCAATTGAAAAAGTTGATTCAATATTATGATTTTCCCAGTGTTCCCAGAATAAAACTTTCCCAAACTTTAATAAATATAACCCCAGGTGATTTTTCAAAAAAAGTAATTTACAGTGTTACAGGAAGTGAAGGTGTAGAAACTGCGGTACAATTAGCTCGCTGGTATACTGGAAAGCCGTTTATACTAGTGCCTTACGGGGATTATCATGGAAGAACTCCAGGAACGATGAGTATGACTGGTGAGGCAGGGATGTGGGCCTACTATAACCCAGTTCCACCTTGGGGTAGCGCTATTTCTTATTTTCCGTATCCTTACTGCTACCGTTGTCCTTACGACAAAAGTTGTCCTTCTTGCAAATTTTTTTGTATTAAGGCTTTAGAAAGTTTATTTAACAATACTAAAACTCCTTTTATGAATGTACAGAAGGGAATTTCAAATGTAGCAGCGATAATTATCGAGCCCATGCAAGCCTCTGCTGGATACATTATTCCGCCCACAGGTTATCTGGCTAAACTACAAGAAGTGTGCAGAAAATATGGGATTTTATTAATCGCTGATGAGGTGCAATCGGGAATGGGTAGGACTGGAAAAATGTGGGCCTGTGAGCACTCAGGAGTTGCACCGGATATGATAATTTTTGGTAAAGCGATAGCAGGAGGCCTGCCTATTTCCGGAGTAGTTGGTAGAAAAGAGATTATGGATTCCTGGGGTCCGGGGGGCCATCTCGGAACATTTGCAGGGACTGTTTTAGCTTGTGCTGCAGCTAATAAGGTTTTGGAGATAATGGAAAGGGATGATATCCCCCAGAAAACTAAGGAAATGGGTGATTACTTCATAGAAGGATTGGAAGGTTTGGCTAAGAAACATTCCATTGTAGGTGATGTTAAAGGTAAAGGGCTTTTTATAGGGATTGAATTTGTCAGGGATAGGAAGACCAAAGAACCTGCTACGAAGGAGAGCAGTTTTATGGAGCAGCAGTGTCTGGAAAAAGGACTTATTTGTTCACATTCTGGCTATTTCGGCAATAGATTTTGTTTAATTCCACCCCTGGTGATTTCCAAAGATCAGATTGACCGGGCGATGAAGATATTCGATAATGTTTTTACCGAAGCGGAGAGAAAATTCAACCTACTGTAGAAAGAAAGGAGAACTATATGAGATTGCTTGATAAGGTAGCTATTGTTACTGGAGGAGCAAGGGGTATTGGTCGAGCTATCGTTCTTGATTTTATGAAGGAAGGAGCTAGAGTTCTGGTAGCAGATAAGAATATCAGCGGGACCGACGGGTTGATGAGAAGAATAAAAGAAATGAAGGGTGAGGCTATCATATTCCAGATGGATGTAACTAAGGTTGATCAGGTAGATCAAATGGCTGAGAAATGTGTAGGGCATTTTGGTCGGATTGATGTGTTGGTCAATAATGCCGGTATTATTATGATTGATCCTGTGGTGGATATGGAAGAAAAAGATTGGGATATTACTATGGAAGTCAATGCTAAGGGTGTATTCTTGTGTTCCAGGGCTGTAGCCAGGCAGATGATAAAACAGAGCCAGGGGGGTAAAATTGTTAACATATCCTCTCTGTGCGGTAAAGTAGGATATCCTTATATGGGTCATTACTGTGCATCCAAATTTGCAGTAATAGGTTTGACTAAAACTATGGCTCTGGAGCTTGCTCCTTATAAGATTAATGTCAATGCTGTTTGTCCAGGAGTAGTGGAGACCGATATTCTAGTTAGAGAGTGGGATCTTGTAGGAAAACTGGATAATAAAACTCCAGACCAAATGAGAAAAGAAGTAACTCCTCAGATTCCCCTGGGGTATTTAGCTAAGCCAGAGGATGTGTCTAAAGTTGTCGTTTTCTTAGCTTCCCCAGATGCTAATTATATGACTGGCCAGGCTCTTAATGTAACCGGTGGAATGGAAACTCATTAGATTATGGAGTCCTAATATCGGGAGATAAAGCATGTTTTCGAGGAGTACTAATATTTCAGTAATGGAGAAAAACTGGCATGTATACTTTTTGTTACCTGCTTTGCTGATCATAACTGCCGTATCTATCTTCCCTTTTCTCTTTTCCGTTTACTTAAGTTTTCAACAGTATAACCCGGTAAGAATTACTCAACCGAGTAAATTTGTGGGATTGGGTAATTTTGTAACGATATTAAAGGACCCCATAGTGTGGAACTCATTGAGGACAACCCTTTCTTTTGTGGTATTTGCTGTGAGTATAGAGTTTATTTTTGGTTTTGCGATTGCTCTGCTTTTTAACAAAGAAATACCGGGAAAGAACATAATTAGAGGGATTCTCTTGATACCCATGGTGTTAACTCCCGTAATAGTAGGTCTTATTTGGAAATATTTATTAAACGACACCTTTGGTGTAATTAATATTTTTTCTAAACGTTTAGAGATAAATTTTGCCTGGTACAATTCTGTTGGAACTGCTCTTATCACCATGGTTCTCATTGATGTCTGGCAGTGGACTCCCTTTATATTTCTTATTTTGTTATCCGGGCTGGTATCTTTACCAATGGATGTTTATGAATCTGCCAAAATAGATGGAGCTTCCAGTTGGGGTTTATTTTACTATCTCACTTTACCTTTAATGAAAAGAGTTATTCTTATAGCTATAATTTTGCGTAGTGTGGACGCCATTCGTATTTTTGATAAAATATGGGTGCTTACTAGAGGTGGTCCTAGTCGAGCCACAGAGGTGCTTAGTATTCTCATTTTTAAGGAAGGTTTTCTTTATTTCAATTTAGGATATGCAGCAGCCTTATCTTTTTTCTTTTTGGCTATTGTGGTAGTTCTTAGTTTTTTATTCATTAGAATTGCTAAATTTGAAGTGTAACTCCTGCAAGGAGGTATTGATTTGAAATTGAAGAAGCAAAAAGCTCTAAGAAAATTAGGGGGTTACATTCTAATCTATTTAGCAGTAGCTGCAATAGTATGTTTCTTTATGTTCCCGATTTTCTGGGAGCTCTTAACTTCTTTTAAATCTGCTAAGGAAGTCGTCAGTACCTCTCCTAGTTTTATTTTCCGTCCCACTCTGGCCAGTTGGAGTTACCTGTCTGAAATTAATATTTTTCATAATTTTAAAAATACTCTAATAGTGGCCTCTTGTAGCACAATAATAGCTACTTTGTTTGGTGCACTGGCAGCTTACGCTATTATACGAAGCTCTTTTAAAGGGCGAAAACTGATGGTCTTTGAGATTTTGACTTTACGAATGGTTCCCCCGGTGGCTTTTGTTGTGCCTATTTTTATTCTCTGGAGTAAATTAAATTTAATTAATACTTATCAGGGATTGATTTTAATGTATACCGCTTTCAATCTTCCCTTTAGTATTTGGTTGATGATTGGCTATTTCAAGAGTGTACCGACACAAATTGGTGAAGCTGCTATGATTGATGGATGTTCCCATAGCGGAGTGTTTTGGCGAATAGTTTTACCTATTGCTAAGCCAGGTTTAGCAGCAGTAGCAGTATTTTGTATGATGTTTTCCTGGAATGAATTTATGTTTGCCACATTACTTACAAGGTTAGAAACTGCTACTTTAACTGTGGAAACAGCAAGGAGGATTATGATTAGAACTTATATAAATTGGTCTGGATTAGCTGGAATCTCAATATTTACGATATCTGTACCGCTTATTTTTGCTATAATAATCCAAAAACAACTGGTTAAAGGTATAAGTATGGGGGCTGTCAAATAGGGGTAAAAATTAAAGGAAGGGGGTGATGGAGTTTTTTTTAGTGAAGGGAAAGCAATTTAAGTAAAAAATTAAGGAGGGGTAAAGAATATGAAGATGGCAAAATTTAAAATTATGCTGGTTTCAATGTTGTGTGTGGCAGGATTTGTTTTCACTGGTAATGCTTGGGCAGCTCGGGTGATAAAGGTGCTTAATCTGACTGGTGAGCCGATATGGGCAGAACAAGAAATAGATCAGGAATTTGAAAAACAATTTGGTGTAAAGATAATTCATGAAGGGTACGATTGGGAACCTTTTATTCACAAGGTTAAATTAGAAATTGCTACCGATGGAAGTGAGTACGACCTCATTGAGTATGATGCGGTCATTTCTAAAGGTGTTGTTCAAGGTGGCTTATTTTTACCTCTTGAGCAATATATGAAAGACCCAAATTTACCTGGTCTAGACCTTGATAATTTTCCTGCTGGTACGATTGAAGCCTATGGTTCTTACGAGGGGAAGATAGTGGGTGTCCCTCGTACTGTTGTGTGTCGAGGTTATGCTTACCGTAAGGACCTATTTGAGGATCCTAATGAGCGGGCAAAATTTATGGCTGAATATGGATATGAGTTAGCATTTCCCAAAACTTGGGACCAATTCGGAGATGTTATTAAGTTCTTTACCAGAGATACCAATGGAGATGGAAAAATTGATTTCTGGGGATGTAGCAATGGGTTTGATGCTGGTGGAGCCGCTTTTGATATGTTTGAGGACATGTACATAACCTACAAGCCTATTAAGGAGGGAGGTTGGTTTTTTGATGAGGAGTACAGCCCCATATTTAATAATGAAAAAGCGATTCACGTCTTAGAGTTGTTAAAAAAATGGACTCAAGCTGGGTACTATTCTCCGGGATATCTGAATAGGTTGTGGGTAGATGTGTGCGATGATCTCGGTGCAAATAGAGCTGCTCTAGGCGGTACCTATATGGAACTGTTTAGCAAATTACTGCGTCCAGAATATGAAGATATACTTCCTCAAATTGATTTCGCCCCTGTTCCTGTATTTGAGGAGGAGCGAACTATTGTTTCTACGATGATGTATGCGATTAACAAAAACTCTTCTTCAAAGGAAGATGCTTACAGATACTTAGCGTGGATAACCAGCCCTGGAATTGACAGTAGATTGGTAACGGACACTAAATATGTCAGAATGCCCTGCCGGCTTACAACTTACCAAAATCCAGAAGTTATGGCAGTCATTCCTTGGGTAAAGGTTAGTGGAGAGGCTATGTTAACTGCTGTTCCCTGGCCACCATTTTTGGAAGAGCTGATGTTTGAGTTGAGTCCCATTATACAAAGTGTCCTGGTAGGTGACCTATCATCAGAGGAAGCTTTAGACCAAGCTACAGCCAAGATGAAAAAAGTAGTGGAGAGGGCTGGATTCTGAGATTAACATGCATGATGGGTATGGGGAGCAAGATTCCTCATACCCATCATTAGTCTTTTCCAATGATTAAAAAGCAACATGATTCAAAGTCTGTTGGAATTGTGGATCTTTTCTTATAATTATTTCACTTTTTCTTTTAGGGAGTTCACAGAAGACTAAATCAAGTAAAGGAAAGGTAAAGAGATGACCAACGGGAGACTTATAAACTCTATTGATCAACATCGAGAAGAAATCGTTGAGTTCTTACAAAAGTTGGTACAATTTAATACGGAAGTCAGTGAATACGGGAGAATTGGCAACGAAGGGGAAGCTCAAGAATTTGTTGCTGATTATTTCAAAAAAATGAACCTCGAAGTCGACGTTTTTGAACCGGATAACAAACGTATTAGGAAGTACTTTGGCTTTATGCCTGGACATATTTACAAAAATAGACCAAATGTAGTAGGAACTCTTAAAGGAAAAGGGAAAGGTCGCTCTCTTATTTTAAATGCTCATATGGACACAGTACCGGCTGGGCCTGTTTCTGAATGGAAACACGATCCCTTTGGAGGAGAAACGGAGAACGGCAGGATTTATGGCCGAGGAGTTGTCGATGATAAAGGAGGTTTAACAGCAGCTATTATGGCCGTAAAGGCCATAAGGGATACAGGGATCTCTCTTGGTGGCAATATTATCCTGGAAAGTGTAGTGGATGAAGAAGGTGAGGGAAATGGCACCTTGAGTTGCTGTGATCGAGGATATAAGGCTGATGCCGCCATTGTTGTTGATTCTATAGATCCTATTACAGATGTCTGGGTTGCCCATCCAGGGGTGACCGTTTTTCGTTTAAAAGCAAAAGGGAGACCTGGCCATTACTGTTTAAAATATACTCCCCAACAGGGGATAAGTGCTATTGATAAGATGCGTGTTATTCTTGATGGTCTGGATAAATTTCAAACGGAGAGATTAGCTTATATAAGGGATCGTGAGTATTTTCCTCGAGTTCCCATCATAGGTGTTGATAAAATATGCGGGGGTGAATATCGAGCTGTTTTTCCCGAGAGTTGTTATATAGAAGCTGGCTTTGATTATTTTTCCTCGGAGATAGGAGAAAAGCACGATGACTCTCTAATTCGCGAGAAGATAGAAGAGCGGATAAGAAAGATCGAACAAGGCGATAATTGGCTAAGAGAAAATCCGTCTTCCATAGAGTGGTTAGCGAGTATTTTGCCAGTCATAATTGATAAGCAACATTCTATTGTGAGAGTGTTAAAAGATAATATTGAGAAGATTGCTGGTTGTGCTAATCTTGTGCCAGGTAAAACTACCAATGATGCCAGACACCTTTTTCACATTACTAATGTCCCGGTTATTTCCTGGAGTTGCGGTGGACAAGCCATTCACGGTATAGATGAGTCTATAGAAATTGAAGATTTAATTAAGGCAACTAAGATCTTGGCTTTGGCGATAAAGGATTGGTGTGGAGGCAAATAGGTTTTTTATCAACTTTATCAAGGAGAGACAAAATGTTTAATAAAGGTCCCAGTTTAAGAGTGTTTGATCATCCTATCCTGGGCAAAATGGAAAGAAGAGAACAGATTAACATCTACGTAGATGGCAAGAAAATCCCGGCCTACCAGGGAGAGCCTATTGCTGCATCCCTCGTTGCTGCCGGGATAAAGGTGTTTCGTTTCACCTCTAACCGAGATGAACCCCGAGGGATATTCTGTGCCATAGGAAGGTGTACGGACTGTGTAATGACAGTAAATGGGGAGCCCAACGTGAGAACCTGTGTGACTCCAGTTGAAGCGGGAATGAAAATCGAAACCCAGAAAGGATTAGGTAGATGGCAAAAGAAAATTTAGCCTGTGAGCTGGCAATCATAGGAGGAGGACCCGCCGGTCTTGCTGCTGCTATTGAAGCAGCCAAGGCAGGGGTAAGGGTAAGCTTATTTGATGAGAATGAGAAGCCAGGAGGGCAGCTTTTCAAACAGATACACAAGTTCTTTGGCTCCAAAGAACACCAGGCTGGAATAAGAGGGCATGATATAGGATACCACCTTTTAGATGAGTGCCAAAAGGTTGGAGTAGATACTAGATTAAATACGGTAGTCTGGGGAATAGAGGATAATAAAATTGGGATAGTAAATGAAAAAGCTTCAAGGATTGTGGATGCTAAAAGAATTATCGTAGCTACCGGTGCATCAGAAAACCCCCTATCCTTTCCTGACTGGACCCTACCTGGAGTTATGGGAGCAGGAGCTGCCCAAACCATGATGAACGTACACCGAGTCTTACCGGGAACCAAAGTTCTCATGGTCGGCTCAGGAAATGTTGGTCTCATCGTTTCCTATCAGCTTCTTTTAGCCGGAGCAGAAGTTGTAGCAGTCGTTGAGGCTCTTCCAAAAATAGGTGGTTACGTAGTACATGCTGCCAAGCTGAGAAGAGCAGGTGTTCCTATTCTGACATCGACCAGCATCTTGGAGGCTCGAGGAAAAGAGGCGGTTAAGGAGGCTACCATCTGTTCCCTGGATGAGAAGCTCTGTCCGCTTGAAGGATGTGAGAGAACCTTAAAGGTTGATCTTATCTGTCTTGCCGTTGGTCTGTCTCCTCTGGCAGAGCTTTGCTGGATGGCAGGTTGTAAGTTCAAGTATCTGCCTGAGCTGGGAGGGTTTGTTCCTATACATGATGAGAACATGAGGACCACTCTTTCCTATCTTTACCTGGCCGGTGATGTTGCGGGGGTGGAGGAGGCCTCCTCTGCTCTGGAGGAGGGAAAACTTGCCGGAGTATCTGTTGCTGGGGAACTAGGATACCTTAAAAAGGATGAGGCAGAAGAGGAAAAAGATAGAATAAGAAAAAGACTCTCCTCTTTAAGATTAGGCCCATTTGGCGATATGCGAGCTAAGGCTAAACTTGAGTTAATGAGAGCGAAAGGTTAAAAAATGAAAGAAAAAGCTAATCTCTTAGATCTTTCCCGGGATACGGGCACAATGTCCAAAAAGGAGCTTGAGGCATCACCAGGCTATCCTTCTAAGGAGGATCTTAAAAAAGGGTCGGTAGTGGTTATAGAGTGTACCGAGGAGATTCCCTGTGATCCTTGCGAGACAGTTTGCAAAAGAGGAGCGATAGTGGTGGGGGAGCCCATCACCAACCTTCCCCGACTGGATCCAGAAAAGTGTAATGGTTGTGGGCTTTGTATCACGATTTGTCCCGGACTGGCCATCTTTCTGGTTGATGCTACCTACTCAGAGAATGAGGCAGCTATTTCCTTTCCTCATGAGTATCTCCCTCTACCCAAAGAAAGTGATGAGGTTGAAGCGGTAAATAGAAAAGGTAGAATTGTCTGCAAAGGAAAGGTCATTAAGGTACGCAGTCCCAAAAGATACGATCATACCCCGGTGGTAACAGTAGCGGTTCCTAAAAAGTATCTTCATGAAGTACGGGGGATCAAACGTCTAAACAAGGGTGCAAAATGAAAAACAAAAAAGATCCTATCATCTGTCGGTGTGAGGAGGTGACCGAGGAAGATATCCGGGAGGCCATAAGAAATGGAGCTAGCGATGTTGATGCGGTAAAAAGGGTAACCAGAGCCGGAATGGGACTTTGCCAGCAGCATACCTGCTACCAACTGGTGGCCAAGATCATCTCAGAGATGACCGGGAAGCCGCTATCAGAGATTATTCCCTTCACCAAAAGACCCCCTGTTAGACCCATTCCCGCAGAGGTCTTGGCTGGTGCGAATAGTAATGAACAACTTCAAAGCTAACGAGGTGAAAATTCCTGAAAAGACCGAAGTCGTGGTAGTAGGAGGAGGAGTAATGGGGACTGCCTGTGCCTACTATCTTACCCAAAGAGGAGTCGATGTTGTCCTTTACGAGATGAGAAATATTGCCTCTGGTGCCTCGGGAAGATGTGGAGGGATGGTGGTTCAACTTTACGGAAGGGAACTTAACATAGACAAGACCAAAGAAAGGCTTGCCCTCACCCAGGAAAACAACCGTATGCTCCTTGAACTCCAGGAAGAACTCGGTGATTTTGAATTCAGGATAAGGGGCTGTCTTGATGTTTTTGTGGAGGAAAAGGAGGTTGAGGAGGGGAAAAGGCTCTACGAGATCCAGAGAAAATTAGGTGATGATGAGATAGAACTTCTTGATGCTAAACAGACCACAGAGATTATGCCCTCTCTACCTGATAATATCTTGGGCTCAAGGTACCGGGCAAGTGATGGTAACCTAAATCCCTTTAAATTCTGCCAGGTTACGGCAAAGGCTGCCAAAAAATTAGGGGCTTTGATCTTTACCCATACCAAAGTAGAGGAAATCCTTGAAGACAGTAGTGTGGTAAAGGGAGTTAGAACACCCTTTGGCGTCACCCAGGCAAGATGGGTGGTAAATGCTACCAATGGCTGGGCCAGCAAACTCACTCCCGAAGTTGCCATTACCCCTGTAAGACAACTTGCCATGGCTACCGAAAGAGTTCCCGGTCTAAAGTGTTGTCCCTTTGAGGTACCCGCCCCGGGATACTATGCTTGGGGAACGACTCAGGCAAAAAGCGGTAACATCGTGGTAGGAGGACCGGGTCCCCTGGAAAAGGAAAGGTTTAAAGAAATGGACGATCACTTTGATGAGATGGTGAGTCTCTCTGAAGCTATAGAGTGTGCTAACTACCTTAAGGTTCTTATGCCTAAAGTAAAGGAGGTAAACATAATCAGAATCTGGGCCGGGGCCATGGGTTTTTCTCAGGACGGAATTCCCAACATCGGATTTGTTCCTGAGAAAGAAGGGTTAATTATTGCCGCCGGATTTGCGGCCGGGATGTCTCAAGGTGCAGTAGTGGGAAGGATAGTTGCCGATCTTATCGCTGAAGGCGATACTCCTTTCCCTATGGAAGTATACGATCCTAAAAGATTTCTGGGAAAGAAAGTTGAATGGCCAGCTCAGCCTTATGATCTTGGTATCCTACATGAGTTTTTCGCCAGACGTCAGAAAGAGGAAATCAATTGACCATTAGCATAAGTCAATAGCCATAAGCTGAGGAGTGGATCACTTGCTGGGTTAGGAAGAGGAAGTGAAAAAGTAGAGCTCAAACAATACCTTTAATATAAAGATGAGGTTAAACCTTGATTTCAAGAATAGAAGGAGATGGGAATGAAACAAGATGGCAAACCAAAAGTTGTGCTGGTACCCTTTGGCTACCCTGATTATCCTAGAGAATTATTGGACAGATTCACTAATGAATCACAGCAGGTTATAGAGAAGCTAAATGTCGAAGTAGAGACTGCTCCTATTGTTATAACCTCTGAGGACGTTGAATCAGCTCGCAGATATATACAGGAATCTAATTCAGAGTTAATAATTGCTTTGATTCTCTCCTGGATGGAAGCTCCAAACTCTTTGGCTGTATTGGGAGATTACCTCCATAAACCTTTGCTTCTATGGAGTCATACAAAATTCAGAGAGAATGGAGAACTTCTTACTTTGGGACCCCTTGCAGCAGCGGGGGTATTGCGTCAGACCTTCGAGGAACTTGGAGTCAGGTTTTCTTTTGTCTGGGGGATGCCTGGGGAAGACCAGGTAAAGCAGCACATTGAGATATTTATCTCTGCTGCGTACGCTGAGCATCTTTTGTCTCACGCGCGGATTGGACTTCTGGGTTATGCCAGCATGGGGATGTACACCGGGACTTTCTCTCATGTGAATTTAAGGAAAAAATTAGGTCCTGAGATAGATCACCTGGACCAATACGTGCTGATAAAGAAGACCGAAGAAATTAGTAATAAGCAAGTTTTATCTTTAGTCCAAAAGGTGAAGCAGGAATGGGAGTTGGAACCCGCAGTAAAGGATGAGAATATTGACACAGCAATGAAAATGTATACCGCTCTTAGAGAACTGGTCCAACAGTTCAAATGGGATGCATTAACGGTGAAATGTCAATATGAGCTGTCAAAGTACTACCAGAACACTCCTTGTGTTCCCCTTTCCATGTTGGCGAGCGAGATACCGTGTTCCTGTGAAGGTGATATCCTGCTTGTAGTAACTCAACTTCTCCTTCATTATCTCAGCAACGATGTAGTAACATATGGAGATGTGCACAATATTGAGAAAAAAAGCATAGTTCTGGGAGCCTGTGGTTTTGCTCCCTTTGTCATGGGAGAAGGAAAACCTAAGGTGAGCAAACACACTGCACTTTATGATGGACTTTCCAACTCTACCGTTTACAGAGAGGGACCTGTTACCATTGCTCGAATAGGCGCAACTAGAGAGGGGGGATATAAAATGCACCTAGAAACTGGTTTTGCCCACCATACCGAACCTTTTAGGGAAGTTGGATGTACCAGCTACCCAAGCATGGAGGTAGATTTGGACGGGGATGGAATTCACTTTGGTCAGCACCTTATGAGTCAGCACTACGCAGTTGTGTATGGGGACATCAAAGACAAGTTATTAGAGTTTTGTAAGTTAAAAGAGATTCAAATAGTTACCTCAAACAGGAACTTGTCGAGCTTTGCAACTTACTGAAAATCGAACTTATCAAAAGGAGCTTACTATGGCAGACCCTGAAATTAAAGAAAAGGAAGGAAGAGTAAGAGAATTTCTGGATAAAAGAGGACTTGCTGGAATACTTCTCTGCCGGCAGGACAATTTTTCCTGGTTTACAGCAGGTAAGGCAAACTCTGTAGTTATGGGAGCCGATATTGGTTTTACACCCATTCTTGTGACCCCCACGAAAAAATACATCATAACCAACAATATTGAGGCTCCCAGAATTATGGAAGAAGAAGTTCAAAACCAGGGATTTGAACTGGTTACTCTCGCATGGTACCATTTCGATAATGAATTCTTAAACAGGGTTAAAAATTTAGCTGAAGGAAGAGTGGGCTCTGATGCTCCCTTTCCTGGACTTGAGTTGGTAGGAAGAGATTTTTCTGAACTGCGTTATATACTAACCCCTGAAGAGATACAAAGATACAGATGGCTTGGAAGAGAAAGTACAAAAGCAATGGAAGAGAGCTGCAGAGAAATAATAGTTGGACAGAGTGAGTTTGAAATTGGAGCCTGTCTGGCGAAGAAACTGTTTAACCAAGGGATAACCCCCAGCGTACTTCTGGTGGGAACCGATGAGAGAATATTTAACTACCGGCACCCTGTTCCAACAGAAAAGAAACTTCAAAATTATGTAATGATAGTTGTGGTAGCGGTTAAGGGAGGATTGAATGTAGCACTTACCAGACTGGTTCATTTTGGTCCGCCTCCTCAAGAGATGGTCGAAAAACACAAAGCTGTAGTCAATGTCGATGCTACCCTGATAACCAGTACGGTTCCTGGAAAAAGCTATTCAGAGATTTTTGATAAGGGTGCCCGAGCTTATGCTCAGGCAGGTTACCCTGATGAGTGGAAGAAACACTTCCAGGGAGGTCCTATAGGGTACGGACCAAGAGAGTTCAATGCCACCTTTGAAACTCATCAAGAGGTTCTGGTTAACCAGGCTGTCGCCTGGAATCCTACAATTACGGGGGTGAAATCTGAAGATACCTTTATTGTTACCGGAAAGGATAGAGAGATAATTACGACCACGGCTAACTGGCCTATGGTTGAAGTAGAGATCGACGGTCAGGTAATTCAGCGACCAGGTATTCTTCAGAGAGAATAACCATAATTAAATTTATTTGGAGGAAGAAAAAGTGGGACACATTGAGGTGGTGAGAAAGGCGATAGAATTTAAAAATCCGGAATACATTCCGTTAGAAATAGTCGAGGTACCCGGAATCTATGATGAATATGGTAATGTGAATCCAGATGAAGTAACCTTACTTCCGGGAACCCAGGACTTTGATGCTTTGCAGGCCACTTTTAGTTATGTTTATGAAGATATGGGTAAAGACGAGAAAGGGCGTCCCAGGCGTAGGAGCGAGTGGGGTTTTGTAGAAGTCGTTCCTGAGAGCAAATATGATTACTTTATTGTGGAGTATCCTCTAGCTGACTGGGATAATTTGGGAAACTATCAGTTTCCTGATGTTTCTGTAACTGATGAGTATTTTAATAGGATGAAGAAGGCTCTCAAGAACTATCCGGAGCGATTCATAACCGCTTACATAGACCCCGGTCCTTTTCTTACTACCACTTATATTGCAGGATATGAACATCTTCTCACCAGCCTTTATACTGATCTTGATAAGGTAAAATACCTTTTTGACGGGATCATAAATTATCATATGGCGCTGGTCAAAAGATGGAAAGAAGTTGGTGCTCACCTGGTAAGTTACTTTGATGAATTTGCTCATCAAGAAGGATTGTTGTTTTCTCCCAAACTCTGGAGGGACCATTTTAAGCCATTTTATAAAAAGATATTTAGCTTTATCCATGAACAGGGAATGTATACCGGATGCGGCTTAGACGGTAAGACACTAGAGATACTGCCGGATATGAAGGAAGTAGGCCTGGATGTTTTGGACTGTCGACAGCCCACTCTTATGGGTATTGATAATCTGGCTAAGATCTGTGATGGGAAACTCTGTATCAAATCTTCTATAGATATGCAAAGTACACTCGCAACTGGTAGGCCAGACGATGTTTTTAGAGAGGCAGAGGAGCTGGCTAAAAAACTCGGAGGTAGGGGAGGGGGGTTTATTGCATTGGTTTTCAAATGGGCCGTTCTTGAGTATCCCGAGGAGAATATTAGAGCGTCAGTTGAGGCCTTTAACCGTTGTCGAAAAGGGGGTATCTAATGACGTTACCTTCCAAGACCGAGGTTATAGTGGTGGGAGGAGGCGCAATGGGCACCTCCTGTGCCTACCATCTTGCCCAAAGAGGAATTGAGGTTGTTCTTCTTGAATGGAGAAATCTTGCCTCGGGGGCTACGGGTAGATGTGGTGGAATGGTAGTGCAACTGTACGGCAGATCCCTCAATATAGAGAAAACCAAAGAGAGAATGGCCCTAACCCGGGAGAATCACCGGATATTGGAAGAATGGCAGGAGGAACTGGGCGATTTTGAGTTTGGAAAACAGGGATGCCTGGATGTAGCGGTAGACGAAGAAGAATGGGATTTGTTTGAAAGACTGGTAGATATTCAGAGAAAGCTGGGAGATCATGAAATCGAGCTCTTAGATAGAAAACAAACTTTAGAAGTGATGCCCTCTCTTCCTGAGCATATTATCGGCTCCCGTTATAGACCCAGTGACGGTAACTTGAATCCCTTCAAGTTAACCCATCTTTTGGCCAGAGAAGCTAAAAGGTATGGCGCATCTATTTTTACTCAGACCAGAGTTGAGGAGATTCTGGAGAAAGATGGGAGGATAATGGGTGTGAGAACCAAGCGAGGAAATATAAAAGCAAAATGGGTGGTAAACGCTACCAATGCCTGGGCTTCTTTGTTGACAAAAGAGGTGGATATTGCTCCTGTGAGAGAAGTTGCTATGGTGAGCGAGAAGGTGCCGGCTCTTAAATCTTGCCCTTTCGAAATTCGATGTGGAGGAGAATTTGCCTTTGGTACAACTCAGACTGCCACCGGGGGAGTAATCCTCGGAGGTCCAGCACCTCCACCTGACAAAAGAGACTATTATGATGAGCAGGTTACCTTAACCGAAGTCATGAAGTGTGCAAATTATCTTCGGGAACTGATGCCTTTACTTGGGGGGATAAGTCTGATAAGGTGTTGGGTAGGCACTATGGCCTTCACTCTCGACGGTATCCCAGACATTGGATTTGTCCCGGGGAAAGAAGGGTTAATTATTGCCGCCGGATTTGCCGCCGGGATGTCCCAGGCAGCAGTAGTGGGAAGGATAATTGCCGATCTTGTCAGTCAGGGCGATACGCCCTTTTCCATGGAGGTATATGATCCTAAGAGGTTCGTAGGAAAGAAAGCCGAATGGCCACCTCACCCCTGGGATCTTGGTACTTTACACGAATTTTTTGAGCAAAGACGAGGAAGGAGGAGTTTAGAATAATGAAATTGGTTAGCGAAAAAAACAGTTATATTTTCTTTCTCCTTCCGGTATTTGGTATAATGGCCTTGGTAGCGATATACCCTCTGTGCTATGAATTGTACCTCAGCTTCAGAAGTTATAATCCTCTAAGACCATGGTATCCCAGAGAATTTGTGGGTTTCGGGAACTACCTTGACGCTTTGTCCAAGCCCCGAGTCTGGCACTCATTGAAAATAACTTTCTACTTTATAGGTGCGGCCGTAGGAATAGAGTTCATCTTTGGAATGGGAATAGCCCTCCTGTTTAGCCGGGAACTTAAAGGGAAAAGCTTTTTCAGAACTCTGATCATGTTACCTCTAACGTTAACCCCGGTAGTGGTAGGACTGATATGGAAATACCTTCTCCATGATACATTCGGTGTGGTGACCTATATATTTAGACACTTTGGCTGGTCTACCGAGTGGTATGGAGATCCGGTGATGGCTTTGCCTACCATTATATTCATGGACGTTTGGCAATGGACTCCATTTGTATTTTTGATTCTCTTGGCCGGTCTCCTTTCTTTGCCTAAAGAGCCTTTTGAGTCGGCAAAGATAGATGGAGCCTCCGAGCTACAATCTTTTTGGCATATGACTTTGCCTCTGCTTAAGCCCATAATCGTGATCGCTATTCTTCTTAGGTTAGTAGATGCTATAAAAATATTTGATACTATATGGATTTTGACTAAGGGTGGTCCTGGGCATGCTACCGAAGTGTACAATATCCATATTTATCTTGAGGGATTTAGATACTACAACATGGGCTATGCGGCAGCCCTGGGGATCATCTTATTAATTATTTCACTGGTGATTGCTTTTGGTTTCATAAAACTGGTTAAATTGGAGATATAAGGAGTGACGAGGACAAGAAAAATAAAGAAAAAATCCAGGAATTTCAGGAAAGGTATATTCGATACTTTATGTTATATTGCGATTGTCGTAATAGTGGCCTTTTTCCTTTTTCCTCTCGTATGGGAGGGCCTGACCTCGATTAAGCCCCCTCCCTTGGTGAAAAGTCCGGTTCCTCGGCTTTTTTTCACTCCCAGTTTGGAAAACTGGGATTATTTGATCGAGAGGAACTTCTGGCATAATTTCAAAAATACGTGTATTATTTCCCTCAGCAGTTCCTTTGTGACCCTATTAGTTGCTGCGCTTGCCGCCTATGCTCTGACCAATGCAGAGTTTAAGGGAAGGAAAAGTTTGGCGATTGATATTTTGAGTCTTCGTATGCTGCCTCCTGTTGCGGTTATTATTCCTATTTTTCTGGTTATGAAGAGCTACCATCTTTATAATACCTATCTGGGCATGATATTGATCTATACCACCTTTAATCTTCCTTTTTCTTGTTGGCTCATGATCGGTTATTTTAAGGGAATCCCGGTGGAAATTGGTGAAGCAGCACGAGTTGATGGATGTTCGTGGGCTAATGTTTTTTGGAAAATTACTCTTCCGCTTTCGTTGCCGGGCCTGGTAACGGTATTTATATTTTGTGTCTTGTTCTCCTGGAGTGAATTTCTCTTTGCCTTGATCCTCACGGGTGAGAAAACTCAAACGCTTCCGGTAGCTGCTGCTGGGGTTCTTACGCATTATTTTACCAGATGGGGAGGCCTGGCCGTTATTGCGGTGTTTGTGGCCTTTGTTCCTATTGTTCTTACGCTCTCGCTACAAAGAAATCTGGTGAGGGGGATTTCTCTGGGGGCTATTAAGTAGAAACTAAACTTTCTCCATAGATGGTCAAATTTCCAGAGAGAGCACAAAATAAGAAATAACACATGAGGAGGTGAGGATAGTGAGGTATAATTGTTGCTCTCTAAGAAAAAAGGAGGTAGAGGATGTGTAAAGGAAAACTAGGAGTATTGCTGACCGCGGGTTTACTGGTTTGTTCTCTTGTTGCTGTTAGTTTCCCGGCAATAGCCGATACTACTGTTCGGGTTATCGCGATGGAATACCCCAACTCACATTCAGAGGTAGAGATAAAGGGCGAATTTGAGGAAATGACGGGGATCAAGGTGGAGTATACCTTCTATCCCTGGGAAGGAGCGACTGACAAGCTAAAGGTTGAAATTGCAACCAAGAGCAGCACCTACGACATCTACTATGTGGATGCCCTCATGAGAGCGGTATTTAATCCTCTGGATGGATTTGAACCCCTGAATAAGTATATTGACGATCCTAATCTTCCCGATCTCAATGTCAAAACCATTGTACCGGGCTTGATCGAGCTATATGAGACCCACAAAGGACAGATCGTGGGGATTCCTTGTTACGCTTGCAACAGAGTATACGCATACCGGAAGGATCTTTTTAGCGATCCTGGGGAAAAAGCTGCATTCAGGGAAAAATACGAATATGACTTGTTGCCTCCGGATACCTGGGACCAATACCGAGACATTTGTGAGTTTTTCACCCGAGACACCAATGGTGACGGAAAGATCGATTTCTGGGGAACGGCTAAAGGATTTGCGGGTGAGGGACCGGCCTGGGATGAACTCGCCGATGTGTATGAATCATTCTATCCGATCAAAGACGGTAGGTACTGGATTGACAATGAGTACAAACCCATTTTCAACAATCCCAAAGCTTACCAGGCCCTTCAATTCATGGTGGATCTGGTCCAATCTGGTTTCGTCTCTCCTGGCCACATGAAAAAGTCCTGGGGGGATGCTCCTGAGGACTTTTCTGCTGGAAAAACCGCTATGACCAACATGTTCTATGACGTCTATCCCGACGTAGAGAAAAGTCCAGTGGGAGGGAAAGTTGGGTACTTCCCGGTTCCCAAGTTCGAAATTCACCACACTCGCTTCTCGTCGATGGATTATTCGATCAACAAGTACTCAAAGAACAAGGTAGCAGCTTACAAGTATCTGGCTTGGGTCTTCAGTGATGAGAATGATGTACGCAAAGCGGTGGCTACCGAAGCTCACGGACTTCCCATGCGGACGCCCTCATTTTATGAGCCCGAGGTAATCGCGATGATGCCGTATCTGCTGACCGCTATGAGACAGTGGCCGGATCAAATCCCTTGGCCGAGATTTGCCGAGTTTGAAGAGATGTACCGAATCGTGAGTGTGGCTGTTCAAAATGCGCTCATGGGAAAACAGACTCCCAAGGAGGCTTTGGATCTTGCGGCTCAGGAGTTATACGAGGTAATGGAGAGAGCAGGATACTATAGATGAAATGAAATAAAAATGAGGGGGGAGGAACCTACCACTTCTTCCCCCCTTTCCTTTTAGGAAGCTATTATACCTCATCGATGGCGAATGTATCTTAACTGGAAAAGCTGAAAAAATATGTAGTCTCCTATAAGGCAAATTCTAAACAGCCGAGAGATACATATTTATGACCTCGGCACCTGCTCGATCGCTTCCGAATGTAACGTCTTGGTGGCTGATTGTCATATTGTATGTCGAAGTATAATCTAGGAAGGACGAAACGAGACGAGGGAGACGTTTGTGACAGAAAATTGCTTTAGGTAAAGATCTTGCTGATCTTATGCCTCCATACAAACTCTGATAAGGCTTTTCCGAAGAGAGAAATTCTCGATGAGGTAACCGACACCTATCTGTCTACTGTATCCATTTTTCACTCTGCTTTAAATGAGCTTGCCCACATTGGCTTGTTGCTAGCTGCGAGAGTTGAAGGGATTGAATTTCTCCTTTTATCTCTGGTTGGGGATGAGATGCTTGATTTTATAGGTATTAAAAGGGATAAGCTTCCTGCAATTTTCCCTTCACATGAAGTTGTAGGAAATGTTAGCTCTCGGGTGAAATCGGAATTCGGTCTATCCACAAATACCAAAGTCATAGCAGGTTCCATGGATCAGAAGGTCTTCTTGCCCTTCCCCACTTTACGGGGGCAAAAACTTGACGAAACTTTTCACATATGGTAAAATTTGATTGCTAATGAAAAAAAACGAGAAGATTAAGATGAGTGTGGGGAAGGAAGTGAGGAGGAACAAGACTATTTAATCCTACAGTAAGGATTAGACAAAGCGGAGGTGAAGTCTAGAAAGGGAGGTTGTTGAAAAACAAGAAGTGGTAATATTTTCGAAGTTTTGTGAAAGATATAAAAATCAAGTAAAGGAGGTGGTGAGAGATCCTTTGAAGACATAGGTCTTTAACTAAATCCAATTATACGGGAGGTGAGGAAAGGGAGGAAAGTAATAGTAGAATGAATCATTAAATTCTCAAAACAAAGGAGGAAAAGAATGAGTAAAAGAATAAGCATATTTATTATGAGTGTGGTAATTCTGTCTGTATCAGCTCTGTTTATAGGAGAAGCTGCGGGTAAGAAAGTCACAATAACATTAATGCGCGATGCAGCGGAGATGACAGATGAGGTTATTAAGAATTTTGAAAGCAAAAATCCAGAGATAAATGTTAACTACGTTGAAAATGACTTAACCAAGTTAATGGTTATGATGGCTGGCGGGACTCCTCCAGATATCTTTAGAATTAATGGTATCGGACTTCCTTATTGGGTGAGAAAAGGTATAGTGAAAGATATAACCCCTTATCTGGAAAAGACTATAGACATGGATGATCTCTTTCCTAATAACGATCTCTACAGATTTGATGGAATTACTCAGGGAAAAGGACCTTATTATGGACTGCTGAAGGATTGGTCTTTCGATTGTATGTATAATTATAACAAAATTGCTCTAGATGAAGCAGGAATTGCCTATCCAAGTGATGATATACCTTTAACTTTCGAAGAGTTCAGTGATATGATTAACAAGTCCGTGGTATACAAGGGTGGGAAAGTAGAAAGATATGGATTTGGTTATTGTGATGATGAGTTTAATGCGTTTTTCCTAGTTATGTTAGCTTCTAAAGGAAAATGGCTCTTTACAGAGGATGGTAAAAAGTTGAATATCGAAGATCCTGATGTGTATACTCTTTTTAAATGGTGGTTTGATGAAGCTAAAGTGCATCATGCAATGCACAATCCTTTAGATCCTGCTCCAGATTGGGATGGTCCCTTGTTTCAAGCTGGAAGGCTTGCGATATTCTGGGAGGGCTACTGGCTTGGACCCATAATAAAAGAGGGAAACGTACCGCTGGATAAAGTTGGCTTTGCACCCGCTCCTATGTATGGCGATAAAAGAGTTAATGCAACTGGTGGTGGTACCGGATATGTTATCGTTAGAACTTGTAAGAACTT
>Ga0209986_10001470_pt1 | contig 22560 bp, 19 predicted proteins | sample BlataG_FD_183168 | JGI IMG/M metagenome (GOLD analysis project Ga0209986, IMG submission 183168) | Deep subsurface microbial communities from Black Sea to uncover new lineages of life (NeLLi) - Black_00105 metaG (SPAdes) (version 2) | ecosystem: Environmental > Aquatic > Marine > Oceanic >... | reverse complement strand
GGCGATAGGTTGCAACAGGCCGTACGGTCCGGCATACAAGGGCCCGATCCGGTGCTGCATAAAGGCCACTAGCTTCCGCTCCATATATGTCGCATACGCGCAGCCGGTCAAGACCGCAACAATCACGACCACAATTTTGACGGATGATATGAGGATTATCTCAAGCATGGTCTTTACTCAGCCACCTTGCTTATTTTCACCCGGTCGAATCTTCGCTTGCGCATAAGAAGCGAGGTCACCGCCGTGGCTGAAAAATTCCGTGGAACCAGCACCATGTCGGTGTCAAGGTACTCCGATATTTTCACCGGGGCGATAACTTTGCCCACCTCGGATTCCACTCGAACTGGTGCTCCTTCCTTCAGACCATACCTGGCGGCCAGGTCAGCCGACATTTCAATATAGGCCTCCCCAGCGAAGATAACAAGCGAAGCACATTTCTCCGTAAGGTGCCCGCTGTGGTGAGGATCGTCCACGATGAACAGCGGGATCGGAAATGACTCGTCATCCTTATCACCCGACGTTTTCACCTCCAGAAATTCCCCGGGCATCTCCATCGTCGATTCGAGGCGCAATAGACTGTCGATCTCCGAAGCCATCTCATTCGGGGAGGAGAAGAGCTTCTCGCCGAATTTCTCGGCCAATATATTCATGATCTCGAAGCCCGGCCGGGATTGACCGATCGGCTTGATGGCCCTTTCGGTCCGCTGTACTTTGCCCTCAAGGTTGACATACTCGCCGGCATATTCAGCCCAGCTCGAAAGTGGAAGGACGACGTCAGCCAGGGCTGTGGTTTCGGTTTCGAACAGGTCGCAGACGACGAGGAAATCCAGCTTCTCAAGCCCCTCCCTCACAAACTGGCGATCGGGATACAGCATCATCGGGTTGGCGCCCAATATGAAAAAGCCATTGAGTTCTTCTTTTTTCATAAGCGCCAGCATGGCATCGGTTGTGTGCGGTTGACAGTCAGGAAACCGGCCCCAATGAGAAGTTAACTCTTTTGCAACGGCTTCGGAAGGAGAAGGCAAAAGCCCCAACCTCGCTGCCCCCATGGAATTTGCATAGCGCGCCAGGGCAACAAGTTGCCCTTTACTCTCCAATCTTAAAAGGAGGTTGAGGTTAGCTACTGCTGCTGCAATTGTCTCCCGCGCCTTGGAGCGGGTGATCAGCTCTCCAATGATGAACGTCACCTTGCGACCTTCCGCGAGAGCTCGCGCAACAACTTTCAAGTCGCTTTCACTCACCCCGCAATAGGCAGCCGCTTCTGAGAGAGACGAGGGGGAAAGCTTCTCCTTCAAACGAGAGGCATGCTGCGCTTCGATCAGATTCTCCTCAACTGCGGCAAGACAGATGGCGTTTATGACCACCTCGTCGGTGCCCGGCTTATAGACCAGTTCCAGGTCGACCACGTCAGCCGACTTCACCGAATAAGGGTTGAGGGAGTAAATCTTAGGGCTGTTGAAATTGTATGCTTTGCGGATGCGCAAATACTCGTTAGGATGTTCGCGCACCAGATCGGAACCAAAGGTCACGATCACATCGGAATCATCGATATCGGATATTTTGAAGGGACGCGCACACAGTGTCGAAAAGATGCTATCCGGTTTGTCAGGCAACATCCGATAGTCACAACGGAAGTCAATGTTATTGGAGTGGAACATTTTTCTGAGAAACTTCGAGAAGCTGTACAAAGAGGCGTTATCCAGATTGGGCGCGGCCAGCCCGCCAATACAGACGCTTCCTTTCTTCTCTCTGATTTCACAAAAGCGCTTGTGGATCACATCCATCGCTTCGTCCCACGAAGCAGGCACCTGCTTGCCTTCCTTCTTAATGAGCGGCGTTTGTAAGCGCTCCAGAGAACTGGCAATCTGGTAGCCGTACCGCGTGACATCGGCCAGCCAGCCGTCGTCGACGTCGTCATTGCTGCGAGAGGTTACCCGGTAGATCCAGTTCCTGTGATCTTCCTTGTAAAACAGGATGTTGCTTCCCGAGCTCGTGAAGTTGCACAGCGATGAGGTGGTCTTCGTCAACCAGACGCGTATCTTATAGCGCCAGTCGCTATTCGTCAGTGCTCCCACGGGGCAGATCTCGGCCAGGTTGCCCGAAAAGGGGTTATCAACCTGCTCGCCCGGAGCGGCGTTGATTTCGGTTATATTCCCTCGCTGAAAGGCTCCGAGATCATACTCGCCAAAAGCCTCCTTGTTCGCGCGGACGCACTTGTAGCAAAGGATGCACCGGTTGCGGTTCAGGACTATCTCCGGGCCGATGTGGACGTCGTCGAAGGTGGTCGTTACCGTTTCATCGGTGAAGCGATGCTTCTCAAACTCAAAGCGGCTGTCGTCGAATCCGTGGGCGAAAGTCAGGTTCTGCAGGTCACATTCTCCCCCTTTGTCACAGGTGGGGCAGTCAAGGGGGTGGTTAAGCAGGATGAATTCGATCACAGCTTTACGACCCTGTTTTACCTTATCGGAGTCAGTGTAAACCACCATGCCGTCGGTTGCTTTGGTAGCACAGGAAACCTGGAGCTTGGGATTCTTCTCTATCTCAACGTAACACATCCGGCAGGCGCCAACCGGCTTGAGCTTGGGATGCCAGCAGAAGGTAGGAATGTGGATACCCAAAGACGCAGCCGCTTCAAGCACCGTCGTCCCCTTGACCGCGGTCACCTGCCGGCCATCGATGGTGAGTGAGACCGTTTGCTTCTGGGTCTTTTCTGCGTTTTGTGATTTGGCAGCTTCAGCCATTACTCGACTCACCGAAACTCATAGTTGGACTTCACCTGGCACTTCTTATGGTCAATATGATACTGCCACTCTTCGCGCCAGTGTTTGATGGCCGACTGAATCGGCATGACGGCGGCATCGCCGAGCGGGCAAATAGTCCGCCCCAGAATATTGCCGCAAATTTCTTCAATCGTTTCAATGTCGCCCGGTTTCCCCAGTCCCTGTTCAATCCGCCGAATGATCTGCTCCAGCCAGCCGGTTCCCTCCCGGCAGGGGGTGCATTTGCCGCACGATTCATGACGGAAAAAGTGAATCAGCCTCTGGATAACCCAGACGATGCAGGTTTCCTCGTGAAACACAATCACCGCCCCGGAACCGAGCATCGAACCGACCTCCGCCAGCGATTCGTAGTCAAGCTTGACCTCGATCATATCGGGCGTGAGCAGCGGCGTCGACGCTCCTCCGGGGATGACTCCTTTGAGCTTCTTGCCGCCTAAAATGCCGTCACCGTAGGCCGGGTCATAAATCAATTTCTTAAGCGAGAAGCCCATTTCTACTTCATAATTGCCGGGGCGCTTCACATGGCCGGACAGCGAAAATATCTTGGTGCCGGTGGACTTTTCGGTCCCCATTGAACGATACCAGTCGCCCCCGCGATTGATAATGTGCGGCACCGACACCAGCGTTTCGACGTTGTTGACAATCGTCGGACAGGCATAAAGACCTTCGATAGCCGGAAACGGCGGACGAATGCGCGTCATCCCCCGTTCCCCTTCCAGGGAGTTCAGCAAGGCCGTCTCCTCGCCGCAGATATAGGCACCGCCGCCGGTGTGAACAATCATTTCCAGATCATAACCGCTGCCGTGAATGTTTTTGCCCAGATATCCTTTGGCATAGGCTTCTTCGTTAGCTGTTTCCATTCGCCCGATGCAGTGGTTAAACTCTCCCCGGATGTATATAAACATCAGGTGGCAGCCGACGGCATAGGCGGCAATCGCCATTCCTTCGATCACCGCGTGCGGGTCACGCTCCATAATAACCCGGTCCTTGCACGTACCCGGCTCCGACTCATCGGCGTTACAGATGAGATAGCGGGGTTTCGGTGAGTCTTTCGGCACAAATCCCCATTTCACACCGGCAGGGAAACCGGCGCCTCCTCTTCCGCGCAGGCCCGATTTTTTGACTTCCTCTATGACGGCCTCGGGTGACATGCCGTTCATGGCTTTCTTCCAGGCGACATAGCCGCCGTGAGCCTCATACGTCTCTATCTTGTGCTGGTCAGGGTCCTCCGCGTATCTGAGCAAATGCAGCCGATCGTTGGAGACTGCCTCGGTGGCATTGGTTATGACGGGCGAATAAAACATCAGGCCTTCGCTTTCAACTCCTCAAGGATGCCGTCAACCTTCTCGCGGGTCAGGTTCTCATAGTAATCCTGGTTAATCTGCATCATAGGCGCCGTGGCGCACGAACCTAAGCACTCCACCGTGACCAACGTGAAGAGTTTGTCCGGCGTGGTCTCACCTTTCTTGATGCCCAGTTTTTGTTCGAGATACGCAACCAGAGAATCGGCGCCAAGCAAAGCGCAGGAGATATTGTGACAGACCTGAATCAGATACTTGCCGACCGGTTGCTTGGGAAACAGGGTGTAAAAGGTCGCGGCCTCGGCAACCTCAACGTGCGGAACCCTGATCACCCGGGAAATCTCCTTGTAAATGTCATCATTCAAATGACCGACCTGACGATAGGCTATGGTCAGCGCCGGAAGAATGGCCGATTTGCGTTGCGGATACTGTGATGCCTTTTCGCGTATCTGATTTGTTGACTCTTCAGTGAGGATCATCGGTCGACCTCTCCCAGAACGATGTCAATAGAACCGATGGCGCACACCACGTCGGAAAACAACCTGCCTTCGACCAGCAGCGGCAAAGCGGCGAGATTAATAAAAGAGGGTGGCCGTACTCGCACGCGGTGGGGCTTGTTGCTGCCGTCAGAGGAGATGTAAAATCCAATCTCTCCCTTGGGCGATTCGATAGCTTGATACACAGCCCCGAACGGCGCTTTGAACCCTTCCGTGATAATCTTGAAATGGAATATCATCGACTCCATTTTGTACAGGACGTCTTCCTTAAGTGGCAACACTACCCCCGGCACGTGGGCGCGGTACGGACCCTCCGGCATACCGTCGAGAGCCTGCTCGGCAATGCGCAGCGACTGGCGGATCTCTTCGAGACGTAAGAGATAGCGATCGTAGGCATCGCCGTTTTTGCCCACCGGAATTTCAAAATCAAAGTTCTCGTAGCCGCTGTACGGATTGGCCTTCCTCATGTCATGTTTGACCCCGCTGCCGCGCAGCATGGGGCCGGAAAGGGAGTAGTCTATAGCATCTTCGGCCGATATAACGGCCACCCCTTTGGTTCTGTTGATGAAGATTTCATTGTCGGTCAGCAGAGCCTCGTAGTCATGCAGCCGTTCTGCAACGACCTTCACGATCCTGCGTACTTTCTTGTCAAAGTCCTTGGGAAGATCATGAGCCAGTCCACCGATCCGGATGTAGCTGGTCATCATCCGTTGTCCCCCACATGCCTCATAGACGTCGAGGATCAACTCCCGTTCCCGGAAAGTATACAACAACATTGACATGGCTCCCAGATCGAGGGCATGCGTCCCCAGCCAAACGAGATGCGAGTTTACCCGGGTAAGCTCCGCGAGACAGACACGCGCCCATTGGACCTTCTCGGGCACCTCGATATCCATCAGCTTTTCGATCGCCAGGCAGTAGCCGAGATTGTTGGACATAGGCGCCAGGTAGTCCATCCGGTCGGTCGCCGGAAGCGCCTTGTAATAGAGCTTTGACTCCATTGTCTTTTCAATGCCGGTGTGGAGGTAGCCGATGACCGGCCGCGCCTTGACTACCGTCTCACCCTCCAGCTCCAGAACCACCCGCAACACGCCGTGGGTAGAGGGATGCTGCGGCCCCATGTTCAGGGTGACTGTCCTTTCTTCCGGCATTACTTGATCACCTCGGGCGGCTGGTCTTTGTTCCAACTGAATTGCGGCACCTCGTATGTAAGCGGGAAGTCCTTGCGCAGGGGGTGCCCCTCAAGCTCGTCAGGGGTCAGTATCTTGGTCAAATCCGGATGCCCCTCAAAGTGGATTCCCATCATGTCGTAGACCTCCCGTTCCAGCCAGTTTGCCCCCTGCCAGAGATGGGTGAGCGAAGCTATCTTTGGATTGTTTGCCGGCAGGCGGATCTTCAGAAAGAACCGGTACCGATGCGAAAGGGAGTACAGATTGTAGATGACCTCGAAGCGGCCATTTTTTTCCTCTTCGTGACCGAGCCAGTCCAGCGCCGTAATGTCGGAAAGAAAGCGGACGTCAAGTTCGCCGTCGTGGACAAGCTCTTCACAAATAGGAACTAAGGCGTCCGGCTTTATATAGAACGACTGCTGCTCTCGGAAGTTATCTTCCCTGATAATGGCATCGCTGAATAAGCTCTTCAGGAAGCTTCTAACTTTTTCTTCCATGGGCAAATACTTGTTCCAAAATTCACAAGGGCGCTAACACAAAAGCGGTCAAAGCGCCGTTCTCCGCGCTATCAGACCGCCTTACGTCCCCACTCTTCGTGTCGATCTTTTACCGATTCTTTATCGATCTTTTCCTGAAGCTTCAAAATTCCGTCCATCAGTTGTTCCGGCCTGGGGGGGCATCCCGGAACGTAAATATCGACCGGAATAATCCTGTCCACGCCCTGGAGTATGGCATAGTTGTTGAACACCCCGCCGCATGCCGCACAGGCGCCCATAGCAATAACCCACTTGGGGTTGGGCATCTGTTCATAGAGGGTCCTAATCACCGGCGCCATTTTCATCGATACCCGACCAGACACGATCATCAGGTCAGCCTGTCTTGGCGAGGGGCGCATAACTTCCATCCCGTAGCGGGCCAGATCGAAATGGGGAGCGAAAGTGGACATCATTTCAATGGCACAGCAGGCCAGGCCGAATCCCAGCGGCCACATAGACCGCTTATGGGACCAGTTGACCACCTTGTCAAGCGAGGTAAGGATAATCGAATCCGGGATTTTTTCCTCTAATCCCACTTCAATGCTCCTCTTCCAAGAACATAGAAGTAGCCGACCAACAGAATGACAACAAAAACCAGCATCTCAATGAAACCAAACAGCCCCAGTTTGCGGGAGATAACCGCCCAGGGGTACAGGAACATGATTTCGATGTCAAAGAGGATAAAGAGGATGGCAACCATGTAGAACTTCACCGGTACCGGGTCCTTTGTCCCCCCGGTTGGTGTCATGCCGCACTCATATGGGTCGCTTTTGCGACCCTGTCTTGTCTTGCGGCCAATAAGGATCGACATGAAAACAAGAGCCACCGCGATGACGGCTGCAAACAGCACCAGAAAAAGGATCGGGAAAAACGTTTCAAACATGTTCATTCAAACTGCTTCCACAAAACAATGCCCCAACTTTAGCTTATATGCTCAACGTTGTCAACAAATTTTGGGAGGTGCCGAGAGCGCATTTGCGGTCTCATTATGCATTGGCGTAGATTGTCGTTAGTCTGCCGTAACATGTGTGGCGTGAGTGACTTATAGAGCGCATCTCAAGTTTTACTTGATGGTGCAACCGTAAACCAGTCAGCTCAAATTAGCTGTAAGCAGTTGGATGGTCAAAGAACTTCGCTTACTTCGCCATCGGATCGATCTCAGCTATCCCCCCAATTAACACAGCTTTCCCAAGATACTTTTGAACTCGCCCGACCGCTTACTCGTCTCTCAAACAGAATGAGAGATTGAATTATTTAGTGTATATTATATACTTATGAAACATCCTTCGGAAAGCCAACGGCATACTGCACCTTGGCACTGAGCCTGAGCCAATGGGCCGCAACAACAACAGGGGTTGGCCATGAAAGGCGTGACAGTCTGCGGAATACTTTGGTGGTTTCGGGCGACTCCGCCCGACACGTTGTTGCGGAGGAGCTGTCATGCGGGGTCGCATGACAGCACCCGGTTTCCGAAATAGCGGGTAAGGTACATATGATTACCAGGATAAAACGGTTCTTGAACGCGTTTATTCCCACCATCGCACTGGTGATAACTGTGGTTTTATGTAGTGCCGGAAATGTAGTGGCCGACGCGTCCGAGTCAAAGAAGCCACAAATTCCTCAGAAATTACTTGAAGAAGCACCTGAGGAATTCCGCAACCAATTCTTGCCAAGATTTCCTCCGCCAAATCAGGTGACAAAATCAGCCGGGCACTACTCTACAAATGATTGGAAGGATGCTATTGATGTTACATGGGGTTCGGGACCAGTCGATAGTATCAAAGCCGAGAGGTTCGACTTTTTTTGGAATACTATTGATGACGAATATGCTTGCTTTCAAGACCTCGACATTAACTGGGATTCGATCCGGAATCTGTACCTTTCGGAAATCAATGATTCCGTGGTAAGTAAAGGACGTTTTGCGGCAATGATGAATCACGCCACAAGAGCGTTGAAGGAGGGACACACCGAGTTTCGTGACGCTGAAGTTTACTACACTGAACCTTATCCGGGGATCCCGCTGATGTTTGTTGGCGGCTGGGGAGCAAACGATCATTTTGGCGCCGGCCTGACCCCTCTGCCGGACAGCACCTTGTTGGTTTACGTCGCAGTTGAGAACCACCCCCTGGGACTGGTACCGGGAGATATCGTACTGGGCTATGACGGAATCCCATGGAAGCAACTTTACCATGAGCTCTTGGAAGCTGAGCTGCCTGTGTCAGGATTCTGGTGGGGTAGCTCGGAGTCGTCTTATACCCATTCATGGTTAATGGCAGCCGGGATGAACTGGCATCTTTTCGACACTATTGACGTTGTGAAATATGATACGGGAGATACCTTACATTTGGCTACCAGCACCTTGACTGGGCAGATTATGTCCCTATTTGCCACCGAGCAAATGGACATACCCGGTGTGCCCAAGCCGGATTTCTCATCGGGGCGATTGGTTAGCTGGGGGATTATCGAGGGGACTCAGATTGGGTACATATACTGCTTGGGCTGGTTTGGGGAAGCAGTCAATGCTGTGGACTGGTATAATGCCATTGATTCTCTGAAGTCTGGAACGGAGGGCCTGATTATTGATTTTAGAACATGCTACGGTGGAAATCCTGACTGGGCTTGCGATGGACTGGGATTGCTTTTCGATCGAACAGTGGATGTGATTAGGATTGAGATGCGTGCCGATCCTGATGATCATTTTGCTATGCAACCCTCCTACCTCCCCGAAGATTGGTTTAAGGTCTATGGTGACCCGATGACTTGTTATTACAATCCGATAGCCGTGTTGATCGGGCCGGGGTGCATCAGCATGGGCGATTTATCTTCTCTGCTGCTGGCATTCCATCCAATATCTAAGCTTTTCGGAAAACCTACTACTGCCTCGTTTAATAGTCCGGATGCGGATAGCTCAGGCTCGGATTTCTTCTTCCGCTATGCCCGAAGCGAAACATATCTGGTCAGCAATCCTGGACATTATCTGACCCACGATGAATTCCCGAGCGCTGAAAATTTTTCGTGGGTTCCGTTCCAGGAAGTATGGCTGACCCAGGATGGTGTTGCTGCAGGCAGAGACGACGTCGTTGAAGCTGCCATTGCCTGGATTACCTCAATGACGGACGTGGAAGACGAACCTGAGGATGCATTGCCGAAGGACTTCGTCCTTTTCCAGAATTATCCAAATCCGTTTAATCCATCAACCACGATTCCTTTCAGCCTACCGTTGCGCTCACACGTGGTAATCACTATATACAACGTTGTAGGACAGCGAGTGACGACGTTGATTGATGGGGTCAAACCGGCCGGAAGCTACCGTGTCAATTGGGATGGCAGGGATCAACATGGTCAAACGGTCGCCAGCGGTGTCTACCTGTATGAACTGCAGGCGGGTGAGGACGTAGATACCAGGAAGATGCTGCTGCTGAAGTGAGCCGACGTGGGGTAATCGCTCTTTACACAGCGATCCTGATGTGGTTGGAGAATATCCAGCCGCGTTTGCCTTTCCAGGCCTCAACCCGGTATATTCCCGGCTGAGCTACTCGGTATTCCAGCCTGTCGGTTAAAGTCTGTAGAATCGTTTGTCCATTGTAAATCAGCTTCAGAGTTGCCTTTGAGGGGGTTTTCACTAACAAGCGGGTATCGTCAACAGAAGGTAGACAGCCTCCGCAGACTACCTGCTCGGATGCGTTCTCGGCATAAAACTCAAACCTGTCAGCGACACCCCAGCGCATGTTAGAAAAGAAGAGGCGGCAGTCCCGGATGGCATCGTAAAGCTGTTCTTTTGCGCTTTCGAAATCCTTTGACATTGGCTCAGACAAAATGACGTGACAACGCAGGCACTTGAAATGCACCTTATAGGGGAAAATCTCAACGTTAAGGGGGCCGAACTTAAATGAAAACGCATGGGCATCAACAGCAGCGATACCTACCACTTTCCGCTGCATACTCAGCTCGTCCCACTTCTTCAGTATTCTCTCGGTAGGGCCAATCATTGACTTGCGAGGGGAAAAAGCCATCAGCAGCAGGTTGTATCTGTTCAGTTGTTCCATCCATTCAGACATCTGGTTCCATAGCTCGATGCCGTCATAGCCCTCAACTGACCAGTCTTTCCACGGGTACGGGGGAAACCGTTTCAGTTTGTTTCTGATTTCGTCGGGATGCGACAAGATGCCCAGTGCGCCATCGGTCGCGCCTGCCACCACGTATTCCTTTGGCGACATCTCAGCGGGATACACTTGCGGGACATCGTACAGCAGGTAATGATGAATATCGTCGAGATCGTTATGTTCATACCCGATCACCACCAGTGTCTTTCCGTAAAAGCCTTCCCCACCCCGGTCACGATTGCTGAGCGTCATGTGGTCGGCGAACATCATAAAGTCCAGACCGACCTGCCGACCGAGTGCGATTACCTCTTTCAGGCTTTTAGTGCCGTCCGATTCGGTGGTGTGGATGTGCACCGCTCCGGTATAGTAATACCGGCCGCCAACTTTTCTACCCATGCCTGAGCTCCCGCGTGTCGGGGACCTTTCTGAAAATGTACAAGCCAACAACCATCATCACAATCAGTGATAATACACCCATTTTGTAAGGGAGTTTGACAGGGTCCACGGCCCCTTCGCCTAAAAGGTCAACGATCGCCCTGCCTAAGAATCTCTCCGAATTGAAAAAGTATACCACCGCTGTCCAGACCAACGGTCCCACGACTGCTGCCGCTCTCCCCGACAATGAGAACAGTCCGAAGAATCGTCCCAGGTCTTCACGCGGCACCAGTTCAGCCAGCATCGGTCGTGAGGTTGTCCACAGCCCGCCGAGAAGGATGCCAATCGCTGAGCCAAGAATCCATATCATAACCATACTATCGGTCAACAGAAATAAAAGCAGTGTCGCTGCCCAGCCCCAGATAATCAAGCTCAACAGGTTCTTCAATGACCAGCGCTGGGCAACCTTGCCGATAACAAACGATCCCACCACCGCCGATACAGTCGAGATGATCAAAAAGGTAGTGATAGCCTGCTCGGCAAGGCCAAGGACAATTGAGCAGTATAGACCTATGTTGATAATCACGGTCGCCACCGCGTCTTCAAAAAAATAGTCTGCGATCAGAAAACGCAGCACGCCCGGATACTTCTTGGTCTCCCTGATTCCTGCCCAGACCGCTCGATAGGATGCCACCAAACCGACTTTTTTAGGCCTGATGATTTCAGTCTCGTTGACCCATAGGAAGAGCGGCAGGGCGAACAGCATAAACAGTAGCGCCGTCGGCAGGAACGAGGCCTGTTTCCCTCCCGCATCCATGAAAGCAATGTTCCATGAGTAAACCCCGCCGGTAACAAATGGCAAAACCAGGATCATACCCAAAATGGAACCAACATACCCCAAGGCCACGCCAACGCCGGAGACAAACCGCGCCCTGGCGCCATCGGCGACAGAGTACAGCAACGAATTGTAAAACGGTTGCCCGGCCTCATAGGAGAAGTTGGCGATGACAAACAGCACAATGGTCAGCAGGATCAATGATGGAGGCACCAGGGCCATCAAACCGACGGCGATACAGCAAGAAAAGGTAAACAAGAACAGGAAGATCTTCTTTTTTGTGGAGTGATCGGACATAGCCCCCAGGGCGGGAAGCAGCACGGCGGCAATAGCCATCGAAATTGAAAAGGGGATATCGAAGTAATAATCATCGCGGCCCAGGTCTTCAACAATGTACCGCTTCAAGTAGAGTGAGGCAATGTTCATGGAATAGATGGTGTTGGCGAAATCATACAGCGACCAGCCCAGGATGTCCTTTCTCCACAGGGACTGGGGATCCTTCATCGGCTACAGTCCAAGCTGATCGGAAATGGTCAGCATCCCATCGTGAACCAGCAGCAAGAACTCCTCGACTTTCAATCCGAGGTTTTCGCAGGCCGCCATATTCTCCCGCGAGGCGCCGGCGGCAAAGCGCTTCTCTTTGAAGCGTCTGAGCATGAAGGCACCGTCAAGCGCCGCCAGCCGTTTTTCCGGGTGCATCAGCGCACAGGCCACCAGAAAGCCGGTTGCCGGATCAATCGTATACAGGGCGTAGTCGAGACGGCTCTTGCACGGCACGTGCCCCGGATGGGCGTGGATAGCGTACAGCATCTCTTCCGGCAGATTGTATTCGGCCAGCCAGTCACGGGTCAGGTAGGTGTGGCGGGCTTCGTCGTCTTTGGTCTCGTTGTAATCGAGGTCGTGCAAAAGACCGGTCAAGCCCCAGTATTCGACATCCTCGCCAAAATGCTCGGCAAGTTTTCGCATCCCGGCTTCCACTGCCATGATGTGTTTGAGCAGGTTGTTAAAGCCTATCTTCTTTTCCACCATTTGATAGGCTTGCTCACGGCTTAGCGGTAAAGTTGTCATGGCGTACAATAAACGTATACGAGTGAAGCAGGTCAAGACCCTCGTGGTTTTAACTATTCTTCTGCGTCAGGTGCGCAAGGCACTTGCCCTACTGTATTGCGTATGGGAAACATGGCACGCCTTAGTTGAGAAAAGTCCAGGTCAGACTGTAGTAGAAGTAACGACCGGGGAAGGTGATATACTCCCGTGACTGATAGACATGGGACAACACGTTTTGAAAGACAAAGTTGAACCGGAAGTCCTTCAGGCCAAAGGACAACTTCACGTTTGCAAGCAGTTCTTGCCCCAAACCCTTTTTGCTATACCCATCATATGGCTCGGTGTAGACGATCTCGCCATAGGCGAATAGATCAAGCAGCCTCTGAGACCAATAGACATGCAGCTCCATCCCGGAGAAGAACTGGTATTCGGGGCTGTACGCTTTATCTTCAAAGGCATCATAGTCGAGATAATGGTACGCACCGCCGCCTGCAAGCGTCAGGAAATCTTTTATTTTCAGTTTTGGCTGGACAGAGACATTGACAAAAGTAACATCTCCGTTGATGGGAGAAAAAAGCGTGGGCGAACCGGGGTTATCGGTTACAGGTTGGTTCTGCCAGTCGATGCCGTCGAAGATTTTACCCCCCGTTATGGATAGTCCAATGTTGTTCTCAGGTGAACCCAGCTCCACGGTCACATTCGCGACCAGCTCTCTTTCCCGTTCAAGGTCACTATTCCCACGCTCGGTATAAGCGGATGAACTGCTTCCATAGATTGTTGATTCCTGATACGGGAGGTGCAGTTCGTGCAGCATTGGCTCTCGCTCGCTATAGCCGAGTGAGAGCATCAAAAAGAATCTGGGCAGTTCTCGAAATAGAACTACGGCCCCGGAAGGCAAAAGGCCAAAACCTTCTACATACCTTGTACCTGCAGTCAGCGCCCACCGGTATCCTTTTTGCAGTCGAGCAGCGCTGAGCGAAACTTCCGCGCTGGTGCGACCCAGGTTTTGATAACCGTCGTCGTATTCCAGATAGTCAGCGTCAAGCTGTGCCTTAAAAACAGTTTGCCCGGAGATCCATTCACGCAAGCCAAACGCCCCATGTCCGGTGAGATTCAAACGGCCTTTATAGTTCCCATTCCAATAGGAGCCCTTGCGGAGATGCTTATAACCGACTTCGCTACGTGCGGTGTTATCGCTATTGTGAAAGTCAAAAGACAGCCTCGCCTCTCGATCAAAACGTTCCCGCAGCACTGCCGTCCCGCCCATTTCAGGCCGCACAACAAAGTTGCCGTCACGATCATACAACTGACCCCAGGCTCGGAATCCAGACGATCCCGCTATCGGGAAATAGAAGCTCCCGAAGTAATGATAGGCATCATCCTTGCGGCTCACAGCCGGGCCGTCGGCATCGCGGTAGCCTATCGACATGTCGATTACACGCCCGGACACAAACCTTTTGGAGTATCGGCCGCGGACATGCGAATAGCCGAAGGATCCTTTATCTGCCAGCAGGGCGGTTTTGGGAGCATACGATGATGTTCTCCTGGGGCGGGTCAGGAGAGTGGCAATTGAACGACTCCCTCCAAAAACCTGTCCAACCGGACCGGGCAAGAGGAAGATGTCGTCATCGAGCGCGGTGGGAATATCATTGAGGTCGGTCAAGCCATCAGGTTCCGGGACGTGCTCGAACGGGCTAAGCCGGCGACCGTTCACCAGGAGATTCAGCCTGTCACCGGACAGGCCAAACGGTTGCACTGTCTTGCGCAGAGGGGTTACCTGAGGTTCAAGTATGAAATAAGAAGGATCGAAGCGGAAATAGTCACCGGCGTCGTGAAAGAAGGACCGGTCGACCTGGCGGCGCTGGTTCAAGCGGTCCGAAGTGAAATAAGCGGCTAAACTATCGAAGTACGAAAGGCCGGGGCGGCGCTCACGTTTTTTTTTGAACTCCTCGTACCGTTCTTCAAAGCTAGCTAAGGTGGTATCGACCTCCGTCAGACTATCTTCGGGAGCCCCTTCGAATGAAAGGGTGTCAGCGGCAAGAGTCGAGTCTTCTTCCGCCGGGACGAACGTAGAATCGGATTGTTCATCATCCGCCGCTGAGGGTTCAATCAGGCAGATCAACGCAAGTATGGCTAATCGCTTCATCATTAAAAAGCACTCTCTCTGACATATAAGCGCTTGGCGGCCCGGAAAAGCAACGGGAAAATCAGGACGTTAAACCCCAGAGAAATAGCCGCCCAGAGCGCTCCGCCGACAAATCGCGGCCAGAAGGGCTGGAAGAGCAGGGCGTCCACCATGTTTACCGGAATGTAAAAAAGGACCGTGCACAAAAAGGCCGAAAGAATCAAGCGCCCCGCCAGGGCTGGTGCTTGGCCTCGCTGCCAGTTGCTCCGGCGGAAGACAGCCCCCACCAGACCGCTGCCGGCGGCACCGATGACTTGTGCCATCATGATTGGCGCCGGTGCGGGGCCGTACGGATTAAAGGCTGTCCACAGCCCCATGCCGATCAAACCAACAAGGCTTCCGGGAACAACCCCCCACAAAAAACCGGCGGAGAAGACAATAAAGAATATGAAGTTGACATTGGGAAGATATGACGTTCCCCACGAGAGGACGTAGACAAGAGCCGAAAAGAGCGCGATGCGAGCGACAAGGAGATGCCTTCTCATCATCGAATTATGGCAACCTTCACCTTGTCTTCAGCCAGCAGCAGGCTCTTCTTCGCTGAAGAATACACGCGCCCCACGGCGATATATACTCCTGACGCCACCCCCTTGCCCCATTCGTTTTTCATGTCCCACTCCGCTGTAAATTCTACCTGCTTGCCACAGTGATGTGGAGTGATGGAAGTGAAGCCGCGGACAAATTCTCCCGCTACGTTGAAAACATCTATCGTGAAACTCGGTTCGGCGTAGATACAGTTGCTGAATGAATCGGTAGGTATCTGGAACCTGAACTTCAGTGGAGACCCTCCCATATCACCGACAACCGCCGGGTTGGGGTAGGGTGCTAAAACGGCGGCCGGGATGTCCACAAACTGAGGGTCGATGATGATGGGGGTGTCGATACGGGCCGAATCCAGCAGTTCCGGGACATAATACGCGAGACTGTAGTCGTAAGGGGGCTTATACGCTTCCCTGACGTACGAAGCGGGAGATATGATCATGGTAACCGACCGGTACTGGTTGGGCTCGATGATCTTAAGCAGTGAGGGCACTCCGGCGGCATCAATGTATGGCAAAAAGAACTGATCTACGATAAATGAATCGGGAATACTATCGAGCTGGAAGACAACATTGAGCCCCCACGGCTGAGGAGGAGCCGAGCTGCCAACATCGCCAAGGAATACATAGATTGAAAAAAACGTGTCGATACTGACCGTAACCTGGATCGAGTCGATACACAAACCTAAGGGATCCCACTCGCGACATAACCAGAACGTCGTGTCGTAACCGATGGAGTCCGTTTCGATTGCCCGCATATGGTTGAGCCGCACGTAGGCGGCAGAGTTATGTTCTGGCCAGTAAGGATTTTCGTTGCCCAACACCAGTAGAGGGTATCGCGTATGGTTTACAATAACCGGGATAGTGTCGTTCATTAGAGTCATGATAATATCGGGAATGGCGGGATACATCTCTTTCTCGGAATAACCGACGTCGTCGGGAGCAAAGCAAACTCTATCTCCGGTAAAATAATTCCACAGGGCAAAATCCCGAAAGGCGGTCGGCATACCTGAATCCCCCCCAATTATGGAATCGACTGCCAGCTCAGTGGCTATCAGAAAACTGGCGCCGGGTCCCAACTCACCGCAGCGCAGCCAGATGTCTTTGATGATGTCCCGCCCGAACTTTTCCGAAAGAAAGATCGGAAAAACAACGGACGCATACGGGTGATAGTCTGTTACGGTGCTTTTGAACTGTTGGATAGACACCCGCGGGTAGTTAAAGAAATACGGCAAGTAGCTATAGTAGTCGTTTATGTCATCGTAGATCTCTTCCTCCATCCAGACAGCCGACATTTCCATCCAGTATGGCCGAACAGACTCCTCCGGCCCAGTCTCGGCCTCGGTGACATCGATACCAAACTGCACGGCATGGAAAAACTCATGGGCGCAGGTCACCCGGACAGCATCCAGCGGTCGATTTTTGTACGTAGGCAATTCCTGATAGTCATTCTCCAGCTCCATGAAGGAGGTGGCCCGGGTGAAATTGGTATCATCTTGAGCGTACTCATCCGGGTAGGTAAGCCCGAAATAGCCGCTAGGAAGATTGCTAATGTAAACGTCGTACTTGTCATCACCTCCGGAGGGATAAAAACCATCAGCTGGCGGAGGGTCATAGCCAAGGGTATCGATGATATGGGCATAGACCGACTCCAGGATCAGCGCCATGTCCTCGACGTAATTGGGCACACCGTCATCATCTCGGTCATCTCCGGCGCGATAGACCGCATCACCACCCGTGGTGGTGTAATGAATCTTAAAAAGACCATTGGGGCTGTCATAAATACGCTCATCGGCATAGGTAGGCCTATCCCTAACCTCAACCCCCAGAGCCTGCAAAAGCTCCGGGTCCAGCTTATCATGGTTAAAGACAAAGTCAAGGACCGCTGGTGTGCCGCACTTCACCGGTAGCTCTTCGGGATAACCAGATACTGCCTCCACTGCCTGCGACGGCAGTTGCATGGTTTGCCCGGTAACATACATGTAGTTTTCGATAATCTCGATCTGTCTCTCCCGCAACAGCTCGTCTGTCCGAGCCAGCGAGAAAGCGCCGATTGTCAGAACCAGAGCTGGGGCCAGTATCCTCTTCAATGCTTTCCTCTTTTCTGTGCTGCTCTCTGTTTCAATCTCTCCAACAGTTCTTCAGGAACGTTTTGCGATCCAACCATACCGTACATGGTGGAACGCCCGTGAAAATCAGAACCCCCGGAAACAAGCAACCGGTATCGCTCGGCCAGGTGCTTCAATCTTTTAATGTCGCTTTGTTTGTGTACGGGATGATATATCTCTATCCCATCCAGCCCAAGCCCGGCCAGCATCTCCACGTGGCGAGCGGTGTTATCGAGGACGGGATGAGCCAGTACCGTCACCCCGCCGGCCCGATGCACCAGTGAGATTGCCTCCTCGGGGATAAAACTCCTTTTGGCCACGTAGGCGGGTCCGCCATTGCGAATATATTTTTCAAACGCTTCCTCGTAGGAGCCAACGGCCTTCGAGCGGACCATGGTATCGGCAATATGGGGACGTCCGATAACCGCCTCGCCGGCCACGTCTTGCACCTCTTCGAACGAAATGTCGATATTCATCTCATTGAGCCTTTGAACGATCAGGCGGGCTCGATGGTTCCGTCTCTCTCGAAATCTGTCCAGAGCTCCCCTCAGCGGTTCGTTGCCGGGATCGAAGAGATAGGCCAGCAAGTGCAAGTCACCTCCATCCGCCATGACGGACAGCTCCAGTCCGGGGATCAATTCCGGGTCAGTTTCGCTAATCAGACTCCGGACGGCCCAATATCCTGCCAGGGTATCATGGTCCGTGACCGAGAAGGCGCTGAGCTTTTTTGCACGTACGATTTCCAGCAGCTCCGCTGCCGAAGCGGTTCCATCCGAGTGGTTTGTGTGCAAATGCAAGTCAATCTGTTCTTTCATTCACAGCTTGCTTTCCACCCGCTCTCGAATGGCCGCCGCCAGTCCCTCCGCCTCTTTGCGAACCGCCGCGGCTTCTTCTTTTATCCCGGCCACGAAGTCACCGTCCGCAAGCGACGTCAAATTAATCCTGACATTGTACCAGGCGCCGTCGACCGCCGCCATCGCCATCAAACCGGCCACACCGGCATCGGATATCGAATTCTCGTTTCCCTTCTCGGCAATGGTTTTAGCCAGTTTCATTACCTCCAACGACTTTTTCATCACCGTCAGAGGCACCAGCGCCGCCCCTTTGGTAGCTTCCTCAATGGCCTTGTCTCGTTCTGTACCCTGCGGTAGTTTGAACGACTCCATCACCTTGTTAAACGCTTCCTTGTCGGTCTCAATTAACTGTGTCAATTCGGCGCGAAGGGCGTCGACTTTATCTCGCACCTCAGACAGTTCATCTTTCACATCGGCATACTGCTTCTTACCGACGGTGAGCCGGCACACCATGGCCGACAACGCCGCACCCAAGGCTCCGGCCGAGGCCGCCACCGACCCGCCACCCGGAGCGGGCGATGACGAGGCCACTTCATCATAAAACGTTTCGCCAACGGCTCCCGCGGCACTTCCGCCGATTGAGCGAAGCTTCTCTTCCAAAACCTGATCCTTGGAGAAGTTCTCAAACCTTAGATAGAAATCGGCGACGTCGAGTATGGCGTCGTTTGGTACCAACCCGACAATTTCTGAGGAGGTCACGTTGACCCCATAGCGTGCCGCCTCCGATTTTATCGTTTCAAAGACACGGAAAATGGGTGTCTTGGTGTAGTTAACCAGGTTCATGGATATCTGCACCTGGTTACGCTCCTTGATCTCAAAGCCCAGCGCTTTGACAAACCGGTAGCCGCCTCTCAGACTGCGGATGGCATCGGCGATTTTGTCCGCGACCCATTTTTTGTTGGTGTCAAGGTAGACATTAAACGCCACCAAGGGGAACCTCACGCCAATCGCTGTGGAACCGGCTTTCAGGTTCATTTTGGCTGGGCCGTAATCAGGTTTGCGGGTTGGGTCAGTTTCGATTGCATCACGTATTCCCTCGTACTCACCGGTGCGCACCTTGGCCAGATTCTTCCTCTTTGGCGTCGTGGCGGCGTCTTCATACAAATAGACCGGGATCTGTAACTCATCACCAACCTTCTTGCCCAACCGGTTGGCCAGCTCCACCGCCTCTTCGATAGTCATATCCGACAGGGGAATGAAGGGACAGACGTCGCAGGCGCCCATACGGGGATGCTCCCCTTTGTGGGTGGTCATGTCGATCAACTCCGCCGCTTTCTTGTACCCCTCAAAGGCCGCCTCCACCGCCACCTTGGGATGAGAGACAAACGTCACCACCGCCCGGTTATGATCGTAGTCCATCTCTTTGTCAAGCAGGACGACACCATCAAGGGAGGTGATAGCCTTGCATATGGCATCGATTACTTCCGGGCGGCGCCCTTCCGAGAAGTTGGGAACGCATTCAACAAGCTTTGCCATGCCAAACTCCGAAACTATCCTATCTTATGACCTAAACTTTAGCTTGAGGCCCCAGGCCAACAGGGGAACCATGATTTCATGGTGACCAACGAAATTGAAGCCTTTGCCCGCCTTGAAGGTCGGGCGCTTAACCACGTTCTCCGTGGGACGATAGTGTGTAATCATGTCAAAGTTCGCCGTCACCAGCCGACTTTTGCCTCGGTTGATATTCCGGGCAACCGTCAGCGCTTTCAAAAAAACTTCGGGTAATATAACGGCTGAGCCGATATTTGCAACCACTCCCCCTCGATCAATTGACCCACAAAGCGAGCAAAGAATGCGGAAATCAAGATAGGAAGCGGCCGCGGCCCGGGCGGCGTTGTACTCGGGATGTTGGCAAACAATGTCTGTGCCCACTCCAATGTGCACTGTCACCGGCAGGCCAAATTGATGCGCCGTGCCGAAAACCGACAACTTGCGGTGTCTTGCTTTCGCCTCATTGATGAAACGCCCGGTGGCCTCTCCGAGACCGATCTGATTTCGCTCAGCGAGTTCGCATATTCCCGCAAACAGCTCCGCGGTGTCGCGTGCCATCCCAAACGAACCATCCACGAGACCGGCCTGAACGTCCTCCGAGGTGCCTCCGAAAAAGGCCAGCTCCAGATCGTGAATCACTGCTGCGCCGTGAAACGAAAGCCCCGTGACCAGGTTGTGCTTCATCAGATCAATAATTACCGGCGAAAGCCCGACTTTGATGATGTGCGCTCCCATCAAGAGGTGAAACGGGAAGCCCCGCTTGCGCGCCTTGACCACCAGTGAGATGAACTCCTTCAGGTCGGCAGCTTTCAGGAAGTCAGGTAGGGACTCAAAAAAATCCACTCCCCGAATCTTCTTCATGGGACGGCCAAAAGCCGGTATCTCGGTTTTGTTCGCCCGTTGCGCGTAGGAGTAGCGCTTGACTCGACTGAGATCGATCGGCTGTGGTTTGGCCGACTTTTTGGGCATGTTCAGAATGCCTCGATTTCGCCCAGTTGGTAGTCGATCAACTCTGCCGTGATTGACCCCACCAGTACTTTTGACTTCATCAGCACCGGCATTTTTAGGCGGTCGTCGGTGAGCCAGACTTTCAGTTTACCCGTATGTTTGAAAACGCCCACCGTCTTCAGCAGCGGTTCGGCGACGATACAATCAAAGGTGCCCGCCTTGACGGTGATCGTTTCTCTCTTGAGGATTCTCACTTCGAGAGGATACAGCTTACCGTCGGTGAAGTTGTCCACGTACAGCGTTGTGCCCGGCTCAAGCTTCTGCGTGCGGATGTAATAGAGCACCGACAGGGCATCCTGGACAAAAGGAGGAACGGCCAGGGTGTCTTCTTTATAGTAGACCGTATGGTTTCGCTGATCGAAACTGCATATCCGTTGGGAACGATAGCTGCCTTCACGAAGTTTCTTCTCAAACTGCCAGCTAAAAATCCCCACCGCGTCAATGATAGACTCGGCCCGGTCGTCAACCTTGTAGAAGGTCGAAAAGAATCTGTTGGAATTGGCCCGCGAGACTATCTGGTAGCAGGGCCGGCTCTCATACTCGATAAGGCGGACGACTTCCATCGTGGCCACGCCGGCGTTGATGAATCCGTAATTGATATTGAAGGTAAACTTCTCGTTTACCCCGAAGGCGACGTTCTCAACAAAACGATCGAAGGAATTGATTCCCTCTGTTGCTTGGGTCGAATCCTCCGAGGCTTGGGCAATGCCGACCTCCACCGACACAAAGTAAAACAGGGGGAAAGCTCCCGCCAACACCAGCAGCACTAATACTATCGTTTGCAGCACGGACCTACGCGGCATTTGTTTTCTCATCAATCCTTTTTACAATTTCCGGCAAATGCTTGCCCAAGTATTCGCCAATTTCCAGAAACGTTTCGTTATAGGTATCCAGAGATTGTCCAATCGGGTCGGCCACGCCTTCTCCTTTTCGGGTCGGATCGGGAAAGCTCTTGAAGAGGTACGTCCTGCTGTCTGCGCTCCGCCGAATCCTGAGAATCTCCTGCAAATGCGTGGGTGTCATAGCGAGAATCAAGTCCGCTCGGTCAATCAAGGCTGTGGTTAACGGCTGCGATTGATGTTTTGCTATGTCGACATCCCATATCTTGGCGGCCTCTATGGCATACATAGTCGCGGGAAAACCGGTGGCGCTCGCAGTGCCGGCGGAGATGACTTCGAATTTTCCCGGGCGCTCTTTGGACAGCAACATCTTTAATGCCCCTTCAGCCATAGGCGAACGACAGGTGTTACCGGTGCAGACAAACAATATAACAAGCGGTTCGCTCATGCTTTTTGGGTTCTCAAAGCTGCCATGATCTCCTTTTCGTCGACCGCCCCCTTCCTCAGGATCTTAGGGAGATCACCACTGCAATCAACCACGGTGGAAGGGGCGCCATCAAGCACGCCGCCATCAAGATACAGATCAACAGTAGCACTTAAGGCACGGGAGATCTCATCTATTGAGCTCAGTTCAGCCGCACCGGAGATATTGGCCGAGGTGGCAGTGAGTGGGAAGCTGACCCTTTCCATTATCTCTTGAATCACCGGCGCTGGTGAAATGCGTATACCCACCTTGTCGTCACGCGCCACCGGGCTGTCCCACTCCGGCAGTCCTTTCAATACCAGCGTCAGCGGCCCCGGCAAAAACAGCCTGGCCAGAAACTGCGCCGGCGGGTTCAACTCGGCGTAGTGCGTAACCATTTCAAGACTTCCCACGAATACGGCGATCGGCT
>Ga0209986_10001469_pt1 | contig 22574 bp, 13 predicted proteins | sample BlataG_FD_183168 | JGI IMG/M metagenome (GOLD analysis project Ga0209986, IMG submission 183168) | Deep subsurface microbial communities from Black Sea to uncover new lineages of life (NeLLi) - Black_00105 metaG (SPAdes) (version 2) | ecosystem: Environmental > Aquatic > Marine > Oceanic >... | reverse complement strand
GCATCGGATAAGGATAAACCCTTAAATTCCAGAGAGGAGGACTGGGATCATCAGGACCTGTAGCGTATGTGGGAATATTCATTTCAATTTCTTCTACCCTCACCTCTCCTGAAACCGAGAGGCATATAATCAGGGTTGCTGGAATTAGCACAATTAAAAGAAGGATTTTTCTTTTCATTTCTTCCACCTAAATCCAGAATATAACATAAAATCAAACCTCGTCAACGAATTGAAGAAAGACATCAAATGAATACTTAATATTAAAAACTGAATATTCCCTCCATTTAATAGTACATCCAGTAGTTTATTCAGGAGCAGAATTAAAGGTTATAAAAGAGGAAAAAAAAGAAGGTCGGGAGGTGTTTAAAATAAAAGGACAGACAATTTTGCTATCTGGATATTTTTTTATTTAGACTCTGGTGGGGAGACAACTCCGAATAATTGAACTCTGTTGTTATTTCTTTCTACAACATAGACATAACCTCTACTATCAATGGCAATATCGACTGGATATTGCATTTGGCCGTTATTTGTTCCTGGAGTTCCCCACTTAGCTATAAACTTACCATTTTCATCAAATTTCTGAATTCTATTACTGCCAGAATCAGCCACATATACGAAGTTATTATGATCGATAAATATTCCCTGGGGATTGTTAAACTCGCCATCGGCTGTGCCTCTTCTCCCCCATGAAGCAATAAATTCTCCTTCCAGGGAGAATTTTTGAATCCGAACTTTATCAATAACGAAAACTTCATTTTTTTGACTTATAGCAATTCCTTTTGGTGAAACAAAATCGCCATTTACATTGCCTTGTTTTCCCCATGTTTTCTTTAAAGCACCCTGGCTATCGTATTTCTTTACACGGTGGTTTCCAGAATCAACAACATAGACATCATTTTTGCTATCAACCGCAACTCCAGAGGGGCTCTTGAACTGGAGATTTCCAGTGCCTTCCGTGCCCCATTTTCTTTTATAAATCCCTGCCCTATCAAATTTCACAAAACTGTGAGTTTTTGCATCAGTGACATATACATTGCCCTGATTATCAACGGCTACGCTCGTAGGATTTTTTATTATCTTGAATTGTTTCCCGGCTGCTCCCCACGCGGTCTGGACTTTCCCTTCTGGATTTATCTTCTTCATCTTAATCTTACTTATATCAACAATATAAATATTATTATCCTTATCTATTGCTATTCCAGAAGGCTGTGAAAATAGCTGGCTTGCAGGCCCACCCCATTTAAGAAGATAAGCATATTTATTAGGAGTTAGGGCCATTTCAACGACTAAAGATTCCTCACCTTCCATCTTTATCTCGCCTTCCCATTCTGCGTAATTCTCTTTTATTACTTTTATATTATGAGAGCCAAAGGGAACAATAGGCAGAACACAGTTGGTCACTTTTTCTGTATCCTCACCGTCCAGATAAACCTTTGCCCCTTGTGGAGCCGATTTTACTTCCACATCCATCCCGGCTCTCTCTAAAGTAAACTCTTTTCTTGTAGTAGCCTGGGTGATAAAGGACTCATCTCTAACTGGCTTGTAGCCTTCTTTTTCGATTTCAATGACAATTTTAGGGTTTGCGGTTCTGTATATTTCAGGAGAAAGCCCTATTTCTTTACCGTTGACTTTTATTTTTGCCTCCTTTGGCTCAGTAGAGATCTCAACAGAATATTCTGTGACCAATCCTAAATATTGTTTCTCAGCTTGCTCTATTAAGGCGACAACTTCGGGATCAAGGATATTACGGGTAATCTCCTTTGCATAAGGATGATGGACCGCAAACATACTCTTGAATTCATTCAAGGCAGAATACGCCTCGCCTTTGCCTGCAGAGGCGAGGCCTAACCATAAATAGAGATCTGCTCCCAATTCTTTCTGCTTATTGTGGTCTGTAACGTTAAAAACCTCGGCAATCAGAGGCTTCAGGAGGCTTATGGCTTTTTCAAAATCTTTCTCAATTCTTATCTGCTTCCTGCCCTCGTCCATCTTGACTTCAATCTCGGCAACAATTTCTGGCTGGGATTTTCCAGGTCTGCCCGGACCTCCTACTTCTTCCCTGGCCAATTCCCTTTCACTCACCTCATCAACATTCATGGCATGAATGTAGCCAGAGGATCCTTGCCAAGTAACCTTGTACCAATCCCCTATTTTACTCTCTGCATCCAGAATTGTATTCAGAGGAACTCTGGTAACAGTCTGCCCTCCGATTGCACGCGTTGCTTTTACGCTGGCATTATCAAGAATAACCTTTATTTTAACGGGAGCTGCCTCAAGAGTGACGAGAAGGAAAAAAAGAAGAAAAATACCTAATAATTTTATTCCCCCACTAAAATTCTTTGATATCATTTTCCCCTCCTCTCTTTGAGCCATAAGCATTTTTCTTAATCACTCAATAAACTTCTTATCTTTATTTCTTATCTTCTTTCGTAATTTTCCAGACATTTCCTTGCTTTTCCATTGTCCAGATTATTTCTCCCTCAAAAACTTTCGTCCTCTGACCAGTTTGTTTATTGACAGCAGTCGAGAAATTATAAAATTTTACGTCAGCATGTCTTCTATCTTTAAATCTAATCGAAATACTCGCCTTGTCAACAATAGATGTAATATCATCATAATAATTAATGATGTCCATCGTATCCGATCTTTTTGTACTCTGAAGATCTGGAGACCCGACATAATAGAGAATTGATGGAAGGTCTTTTTCCTCCTGGGCTTTCCTCAGACTTTCTATTATTAGCCTAATTTCTTGGATGGAATTAGCTTCGTAAATGGTTTTATCCGCCAAACTCCAATACCTTTTTGCTTCTTTGTGGTCTTTATCTAATTCTAAAATTTTTTCCATTTCCTGCAAACATTGCCTATAATCTCTGTTTTTATAACTACTGATCCCGGTCTCCAGGATTTGAGCTATCATAATTTCATTCTTCGCTTTAGTTATATAGTCTTGAGCTATTTGGTTTTTGGGATATTTTGCAATAACTTCTTCTGCAAACCTTATGGTCCCGTCATAATCGCCCTTCTCCAAACTTTCCTTAGCCCTGTTTAATTTATCCTCTGTGCTGCCAGGGATTATAGTTCTTGTCTGGGGAGGCTGTGGAGATTCTTCTGTTTTTATCTTTTTTCCGGTTTCAGTAATTTCCGGTTTTTTATCTTGAGATAAGGAAGGTGTTTCTGTCTTTATTTCTTCCGTTCCCGGAGTTTGAGCGACGAGAACTTCACCCATTTTACTCTTTGCTTCACTTAAATATTCCTGGGCTCTTGTATTTTCGGCGTCTTCGGCAAGAACCGCTTCTGCAAGTCTGATTGTCTCAGCATAGTCCCCCTTATCAAAGCTCTCCTTGGCCCCGTTCAATTTATCCTCTATGCTGCCAGGTATGACAGCTTCTGGTGGCGGGGGTAACGGAGGTTCTTCTGCTTTCATTCCTTTGAATATGCCTGAAAGAAAAGGTATTTCTCCTGTCTTTTGGTAGAGAAAATAGCCCCCTCCTGCAGCAGCCAAAAGGACCGCAGCAGCAGAAATAGCTATGATAGGCCACAGTTTCCGCTTTTTTTTCATCATTAAAGTTGGAAGTTCCTCTCTAATCATGGTGACGGGTATTGTCTTATCTGATAGCTGGTCAAAATTGTGCAAATCTGTAGCAAGCTCAGCACAGTTTTGGTAACGACCGTTTGGATCCTTAGCCAAAGCCTTACAAACTATCTGTTCAAAACCAATTGGTAGACCTTTTTTTACTTCAGTCAGAGCAACTGGCTCTTCATTGATAATCTTATAAATTACTGTTGTGATACTTTGAGCTTGAAAAGCCCTTTTTCCCGTGAGAAGTTCATACAGGATACCCCCCAATGAGAATATATCTGAACGCCTATCTACTTTTTTTCCCATAACCTGTTCTGGGGACATATAACTTGGTGTACCCAGCGTTGTCCCCGCTTCAGTCAAGGTCGATGTCTCAAGTCGAGCCACACCAAAGTCGACAATAAAAGGTTTCCCCTCTTTATCCAATAAAATATTGGCGGGCTTAATATCTCGATGGATGATTCCATTATCGTGAGCATAATCTAAACCTTTGCATAACTGATCCATGAGCTGGATTACTTCTTGAGTAGAAATTTTCTCACCTGAACTAATCAACTTTTGGAGACTCTTACCTTCAATCAATTGCATAACAATGTATGTCATCTCTTTCTCTCTGCCGACATCATAGATAGTAATAATATTTGGGTGTGTTAGCTTACCTGCAGCTTGAGCCTCCCTTATGAACCTTTCCATCATTTCTTCTCTATCACCTTCCTCAGAGACCAAATCGAAACGTATAGTCTTGACAGCCACCTCTCGATTTATATCGGGATCAAGAGCTCTATAGACAATTCCCATGGCCCCCTTTCCCAGTATACTGGTAATTTTGTATTTACCTATATTTTTCATTTTTCCAGATTTAGGGCTGTATATGTTCTTCTTGAGTTCTGTAAGACAATCATAACGTCCTTTTATGATTGCAAAGGATTCGCCTGCTGTCAATCATCGGTAAAGAGGATTTTTCAAGGTGAATACTAATTTCCTTTCCTCATCTGAGAAGGTCAGAGCGCTCATCTCAACCGAGGAGGAATTATCAGCTAAATACAACCTGCTTAGAAGGAAACTGGTGCGCTACCTCTTATTGAAAACGGGTATCCCTCCACCCATAAAACCACTAATTTCAGCTTTTTCCGTATTGCCTCTTAAAAAAATATAATAGAACGATACCGTTGTCAAGAGGAGTTTAGCTCCATTTTTCACCAAATAAGAACGATGGGGTCAGACTTACAAAACTTGCATAATTCTAAAAAAGTAGCCTGTACAGATGGGGTCAGACCTTTAAAACTTTTATAATCTGGAAAAAGTGGCCTGTCCTCATTTTCTTTTATGTCTAATTTTTGCCAAATAGTGCCAAATAATGGTAAAAGAAAGATAGAAACTGTCACCATCTAAAATGAACGCAGAAAAAATGGAAGTCACTTATCAATTTGTTAATTATGGCGAGGATTTGAGACCAGCAAAAGGCGTATTAATTCTGGATGTAGGGATGAAAACAGTGCCAGGGGTTATTGACCACCACCATGCTGAGGCCGAAGTGGAATGCACAGCATCTTTAATCGCAAAGTATCCTAATCTTGTCCTGGATCACATTAGGGAGAGCCTGGCAGAAAAAAAAGAAGATTCCCTTAAACTGAGAATCGTAACCCACCGCCTTCCTGACTTTGATTCTATCTCCTCTATTTTCCTCGCCACAAAACTTATAGAAACAGGCAAGATCAATTCTTCTATGGACAAAATAGCTCAGTATGCCCGGATGGTCGATTCCTCTGCTTTGCCCAAGGATATTGATCTTACTTGTACTCCACACTCCATTCTTCGTTCACTCTTTACCGAAATAAAAAGAGGAGAGGAAGAGAGTAACCGCGAAAGGGTAAGAGAGGGCTTAAAATTTATGAATTTCTTATATTCCAAGTCAGAAGAGGGGCATGAAATCCTTGAGAACAGAACGCTCTTTTCAGGAATTGACAAATACGGATGGGCAATGAGAAAAGTGGAAGATGATTATTTCAGCTATCTATCTGATATTAGCAGAGCTAGGAAAATCATTCTTTATTTACCCCTGATTCAAGGAAGCGGGAAGAAGAAAGTCGATGGCCTTGTCATTAAAAATCCACAAAGCTTTCTTCATAAAGATTGGGCCCAGAGAGACAGGGAAAATTCCCCCCTCCAGGAAGGCTTCGGATTGCTCGTAACAAATTTTTGGAACAAAAGATACATTCTCGGAGTCGACCCAGAGAAAGAGGTGAATCTCAAAGGACTCGGGCATTTACTGAATGAAAAGGAGGCTGAAAAGAGGACTAAGACGGGAAAACCTTTTACTTTCCGCTGGTATGACGGGAACTGCCCCTTTTTTAACTTCCGGATCATCGATTCTCCCCTGGATGGGACGAAGTTAAGCCAGGAGGAGATTGTCAATACACTTCTTTTTTTCGGTCAAAATGCGGATTCAAAAGCCCCTTGATTTTTTTCTTTCCTAGCTATACCTTAAGTTTTAGAAAACATATCAATATCAAAAGGAGGATTTAGCAATGAAACAAAAGTTCATTTTCCCTGCTATTCTTTTATTCTTGATTTTATTGTCGGTTAACCAATGGGCTGAGGATAACTGCTCAAGCTTTTTGGTGACAAAAGGAGCCTCAAAAGACGGGTCGGTCATGATTACTTATACCTGTGACGGGGAATTCCTTCCCCATCTTGAATATATTCCTGCTCAAGACCATGATCCCGGCTCAACCGTAGAAATCAGGGGAAGAGACGGCAAGATCAGGGGCAAGGTCAAACAGGTCCCCCATACTTATGCCGTTGTCGGCTTGATGAATGAACACCAGTTGGCTATTGGTGAAACAACTTTCGGTGGCCGTAGGGAACTGCGAAACCCAGACGGTCTCCTTCATTATTTCTTTTTAATGAGACTTGCCCTTCAGCGCGCCAAAACTGCCAGGGAAGCTATTAAAGTCATGGCTGAACTGGTCGAGGAATACGGGTATGCGAGTACAGGGGAATCCTTTTCCATTGCTGATCCCGAGGAAGCTTGGATCATGGAGATGATCGGTCCGGGACCGGGCGGAAAAGGAGCTCATTGGGTGGCGCTGCGGATTCCAGACGGATACATTTCCGCCCATGCCAATATGTCCCGCATCGGGGAGTTCCCTTTAAACGATCCCGAAAATTGTATTTACTCCGCAAATGTCATCTCCTTTGCTGAGGAGAAAGGTTATTATAATAAAAAACCCAAAAAACCGTTCAGTTTCCGTTATGCCTATGATCCTCCAGAGCCTTCATCACTCAGGACTTGCGCTGCCCGGGTCTGGAGTATGTTTCGCCGAAGCGCACCATCTCAGAATTTTCCCCCAAATTTCCAGCGTGGCAAAAAGGGCGCCAAGCCTTATCCCTTGTGGATCAAGCCTGACCAGAAACTTTCCTTACAGGATGTGATGAATATTATGCGTGACCATTATGAGGGAACTGATTTTGACATGACCAAAGGGATAGATGCCGGGCCATTCGGATGCCCCGTTCGCTGTCGAGGTCTCACCTGGGAAGTGGATGGCGTCGAATACAGCTGGGAGCGTCCCATATCCACACAACAGACCGGATTTTCTTTCATTTCCCAGTCCCGGGCATGGCTTCCAAATGCCGTAGGCGGTGTCTACTGGTACGGCGTGGACGACACGTATACAACCTGTTATATTCCCCTCTACTGCTGTATTCAAGATCTGCCCAAGCCATTCACTGTTGGGAATCTCCAAAAATTTTCATGGGATTCAGCCTGGTGGGTGTTTAATTTTGTGGCCAACTACGCCAACCTGAAGTATTCCTACATGGTTCAAGACATTCAAAAAGTCCAGACAGCCCTGGAAGGTAAGTTCCTCTCTCTTCAGCCGACAATTGAGAAAACAGCTCTCGAGTTATACAAAACAGAACCGAAGCTCATGGTTCAATATTTGACTAATTATTCAGTCATCCAGGGAGAGCAGGTGGTCAAACGCTGGATCGAACTGGGTGAGTACCTGTTGACAAAATACAACGACGGCTATGTCAAAGATGATAGAGGACGACCTCGTGGTCTCGGCTATCCTTCGGAATGGCTTAAAGAAGTTTTAAAATCCAAGCCCAAACAGTTCAAGCTGCCTAAATGGGGCAAGGAAAAGAAATCGTGATAAGATAATTTCGGTATTTCAACAGGTGATTATTTCTTCTTTTTCAATCCAATTTCTTTCTCAATATCCAGATTAATTTTCCCACCAGGACAATCAATAGAAGGAAGCCAGGGTTTGATATCCAGAACGGGTGTTTTGTTAAAGGCGTCAATGCCTCTTACATGAAGGATATTACCTTCAACCTTTTTAAGTTTTATTACGCTAAAACCGATAGAGTTTGGACGATTTGGAGATCTTGTGGCAAACAATCCATAAGTATGCGAGCTGCTGGGTGGTCGAACTGGAGTATGCCAGCCTTTAGAAAGATGCATATGATAGATTACGATGATGTATTCATATTTCTCAAGATCCCGCAGTGCCTCTTGATATTCTGGATACACTTCAATAGTGCCTTTATTTTCAGGCTGAAGGATTCCCTGCCTGGGAGCTCCCGTTTGAGGCGTTAATTCAGTATGGAATATACCAATGGGGTGATAGACTATTTTCACAGGGTCCTGTTTTATTTGTTCTTCAGATTGGACTGTTCTAGCCAATAATGGAATAGCGCATCCACTCAGGAGTAAGACGACTAGGCTCAGATAAACCGTTTGTTGAAATAGCCAGTGGTGACTCATTGTTTTGTTCTCCTTTTATAGGTTATGTGACCTATTCTTAATAACATTTTTATATAATACAACATTTTATCAGCATATTGACCAGGCTTTTTTGATTGTTATAAGCTCATTCAGGGATGTCACGGGGTGATAATTTAGATAAAACCTGTTTAAAAAACCAAAAAATTGGATTAAATGCATTTTTTTGGATTAATTTAGCTCCCTGCCTTTATTACCACCATGCCAAAAACTAACCTAACTTTTTTCTTTTCAAGAAATTACGTATTTTTATTAGAAGAAATTAATTTGGCACCAAACTTGCTTATAATAATTAATGTGTGTTGCATAATAATGGGGGCAAAAACATTATCTTCAAAAAATAAAATTAAAAAGGGGGTGATAATCAAGCAGGTACAAAATTTTTGGTTTACTGGTTAGAGTGTAAGAATTGATAAAACTTACATTCTAGGGATGTAGATCAGTTCAGCGATAAGTGCCTAAAGACACGCGCTGAACAAAAGAATCTTTAATCCCGAGCAATCCTGAAAAAGGGATATGCGGGATAAAAGGAGGAAAAAAATTGAGTAAATTTCGAACTTTCTTTTACGCGCTGATAGGTTTAATCCTGATGAGCGGATTGTTAACAGCTCAAGTTGGCCTAACCGGAAAAATCGTTGGTACTGTCACAGATGATGAAGGGACTCCTCTCCCTGGCATAACCGTGGAAGCAACGAGCCCGAAGATGTTAGGTAAAACTGCGGTAATAACCGATGAAAATGGAGTCTATCGTATTTTTGCCTTGCCCTCTGGAACTTACACAATCAGGTACTCTCTTGAAGGATTTAATACTGTTGTCAGGAAAGATATTATTCTCAGTACAGATATAGTACAGACTATTACAGTTAATATCACCATGACGCCGGGTACAATCGAAGAAGAAATTACTGTTTTGGGACGCTCGCCTTTGATTGATGTGAAGAGTACGACCAAAGGAATGACCATGAATAAGGAGTTTTTTGAGATGCTACCCAGAGGCAGAAATTTTGATACCCTCGTTACAGCTGTGCCTGGAGTAAATACCGAACCATATCTAAGCGGAATATCAGTAGACGGTGCCAGCGGCGCTGAAAACATGTACTACATCGATGGAATGGATATCACTAACATGGATGACGGCGAACGCGATCAGCAGGCCGCCTTTGAGTTTGTTGATGAAATTCAGATCGTGGCCAGTGGATATCAGGCAGAGTTTGGAGGTGCTATGGGCGGTGTTATCAATGTTATCACCCGCTCTGGAGGAAACGAGTATCACGGCGAACTCATCGGCTACTATTCTGGTAGTGCTCTCAACAGCAAAGAGAGAGACACGCTCCGTCTTGATCCCCTGGATGTGACTGTAGCAGAGCATGTCAACTACCAGGACATGTACGGTAAAGACAAAATTAACAGGTACGAAGTTGGCTTTAGTCTCGGCGGTTATATCATCAAGGACAAGCTATGGTTCTTTGGCTCTTTCCTGCCAGTATTTAGAAAAGATACAAGACATGTCGAATGGGTACCTGAAGGCGTTGCTCCAGCGAGTGATCATGAATATAAGCGGACCTGGTTCAGTGGCCAGGCCAAGCTAACAGTTCAACCTCTAAGAGATTTGCGTTTGAGTGCCAGCTTCAACAATAACTTTTACAAGTATAGAGGAGAGCTTCCTGGACGAGATGGTTCAGGAAATCCTGATAAAGATTGGGCGGAAATTGGCTACGATTATCCAAAATGGAGCGGAACTTTTCACGCAGATTATACTGTGGGAACTAATCTACTTCTGAGTGCTCGCGGCGGTTATTTTTACAAAAACACAGCTAATCAGCAGGCGGAAGTGCCTTCTGACCCCATATGGCGTTTCAGGAAAGAGGCTCCAGGATATGCATACGTCAACAACCTGATGTTTGAAGATGTTTATATTGCTGCTGGTCGTGAAGATTTGCTACATGCGTCGGGCTGGCAAAATATTGGGTATTATGATGCGTTCGAGACAAAAAAAAATCTCAGGAATAGAATGAGTGGAAATTTTGACTTGTCCTATTATATGAGCTTGGGTGGCGAACACGCCTTGAAAGCTGGTGTCCAATGGGTCCGGATTGAAGAAGACATAGACGATACAATCAATGAATGTTATGTCATGTTAGGTTGGGACAGAGAGTTTATCCATCTTGATACTGGGGCGACACAAAGAGGTACATACGGCTATTATGCAGTTCGTGGTGGTGATTCAGGACCTTATGGCACCTTTGCCAATCCCTCAAGCCATCGTTGGGCATTATACTTACAGGATAGCTGGACTCCCAATTTTCTAGACGGAAAATTCACTATGAACATTGGATTCCGGGCTGAAAAAGAGGATATCCCCAGCTTTAGCGACCTGCCCGAATACCAATATGCTCCTATTCAGTTTGATTTCTTTGACAAGTTAGCTCCTCGAATCGGTTTCATCTATGATGTTTATGGTGATGCCAACTTTAAAATTTTTGGCAGCTATGGCTTGTACTACGATGTCATGAAGCTTGCAATGGCTGAGGGTTCTTATGGTGGTTTTAAATGGATAAGTGATTATTACCAGTTGGATGATTGGGATTTTACTAAAATTACAAAAGATAACCCTGGCGGAGCCGGTGTAGCTATTAGATCCTATAATTGGCGTGAACCTTCCTTTGATAGTACTGACCCAGCTCTTAAGCCGACAGTTCAGTCAGAGCTCTCCTTTGGAGCAGAGAAAAAACTGTCCGAATACATTGCTGCCTCTGTTCGTGTTGTTTACAAACATTACATCCGAACCATCGAAGACGTTGGCGTTCTAACACCTGCGGGAGAGGCGTATTACACTGCAAATCCTGGCTTTGGGTATACACTTCCTCAGTCCCAAGGCGGCGAATTTGACGATAAGTTTCCTGCCTGTCCAAGAGCCAAACGTGATTACTGGGGAGTCAACATAGAGTTAGACAAGCGCTTCAGCGACAACTGGATGGCTGGAGTTTCCTACACCTGGAGCAGCCTACGGGGTAATTTCTCCGGATTAGCCAGCTCTGATGAGTGGGGAAGAAATGATCCAATGGTGGAACGTTACTGGGATCTGTGGTGGCACATGTGGGATAGGAATATGTTCGAGATCGTGGGTCCCCTCAACACTGACAGACCCCACCAGTTCAAGTTCTGGGGCAGCTATGTCTGGGATTTCGGACTGACTCTTGGTTTAGTGGCCAATGCCATGAGCGGAATTCCTGTCACAAGAGAACTCCATACAGGGCTTGAAGGCTATTATCCCGATGGACGGCTTACTGATGGCCGGGCACCTTTCTTGTTCTTTGGTAATGTTTATGCTGAATACAACCTGAAAGTGACGGATAGATACAGAATTCAACTGAGCATCAATGTGGATAATATCTTTGATGTCAAGACTGCTCGTCGTGTGTATGCAATGATGAACCAGACATCAGCTGTTTTGACTGATGACGAAAGGCTGGCTGGTTGGACTTACGACAATACCACAACGCAGGTAGTTGCGCCTGCCACGGCACTTTATCCCGGAGGAAGAACTATAGACTATATTGCTGATCCTCGATTCCTGAAGGAAATGTCATTTTATCCCCCACTCTCGGCTCGTGTCGGATTGAAGATTACCTTCTAAGCTGAAGTTAAAGCAGAAGTTAGAAGCCCTCTTCCCGATCTCTCGGGAAGAGGGCTTTTTTTTGGATATTGCACAGCTGTCCCTCGCTTATCATTGCGAGCGACCAGAGGGAACGTGGCAATCTTAACCTTTTATTACGAGATCGCTTCGCTCCTTGCAATAACGGGTAATTACGTAACTTTGGGGCAAGCTTTAACTTTGACACATCTTTCTTTATATTGTAAATTTACAATGTAAATTTTTTACATTATTGTTATGTCTAAGAAAAAAAGAAAGAAGAAAAGAAAACGACATCAGGCCAATCAAGCTAAAACCACACCTCGAGAAACAAAAAAAGAAGAAGAAGTTTCGGGCAAGAAGCCTAAAATAATCCTGATTTCCATAATCGCTCTTTTATTTTTCTTAATGGCTGTTGTTTTATTATTTCATTTTTTAATCTCTAAAGAGAAAATAAAGAGGGATAGCAATTTAAATGTTTTGCTTATAACCCTGGATACGACCAGAGCTGATCGGATGGGATATTCCGGCTACCATAATGCCAGGACCCCCAATCTCGATTCTCTTGCACGGAACGGGATTTGGTTTACAAGTGCCTTCAGTTCGGTACCCATTACCTTACCTTCCCACTGCTCAATATTCACTGGTACAATCCCGCTCTATCATAAAGTACGAAATAACGGCAATTACTTTCTTTCCGGAAAATTCGACACCTTGGCTGAAATCTTAAAACGCCATAAATACGAAACATCAGCTTTTGTTTCCTCTTTTACCCTGGATTCAAGGTTCGGGTTGGATCAGGGATTCGATATTTACAATGACAGGCTTGTGGAAAATAATGCCCAGGTTAAAACCTTTTCTTCCGAAAGACCCGCGGACATGGTTTTTAAAGATTTTTCACAATGGTTTGAACAAAATTTTAATAAACGTTTTTTCAGCTGGGTCCATTTTTTTGACCCTCATCTGCCTTACTTGCCCCCAGAGCCCTATAAGAGCCAATTTCAATCAAATCCCTATGACGGAGAAATTGCTTTTGTCGACGAATATGTCGGTAAGATCATCGATCTGTTAAAGACAAAAAAGGTTTACGAAAATACACTAATCGTAATTGTCGGCGATCACGGTGAAGCCTTCGGTGAGCATGGTGAATTCGGTCATCAGATATTTTGTTACGAGGAAAACTTGAGGGTTCCCCTTATTTTTATTGCAAGTAAAGGACTGACCGGAAACAAAAAAATTATCGGAAAGACGGACATCGTCGATATCATGCCGACAATACTGGATTTTTTAAGTATTGAATCTCCAAAAAACATCCAGGGTACTTCATTAATCCCGGCTATGAAGAGTGAAAAAGCAAGAGAGCGAACATTTTATATCGAAAGCATATTCTCGAAAGAAGCCCTTGGATGTGCCGAAGTGAAGGGTATTATTAAAAATAATTACAAGTATATCGATTTGCCTGAACCCGAGTTATACAATTTGAAAGACGACCCTTTTGAAAGAAACAACCTTGTTTCACAACAAAAAAAAATAGCGGTAGATTTGAAACTCACTATGATCAATCTTATGAAAAAGTATAGTCATATCGGCTTTGATTCAAAAAGAAAAATTTCAGTCGAGGAAGCAAAACGACTGCAATCACTGGGATACATTTCTGTATCTGGAAAGGATAAAGATTCTCTTGAACTTCCCGATCCAAAGCGTAAAGTGAAAAGTTGGAGTGAATACGTGCAGGGAAATCAGCTTCGAAGCCAGGGAAAAAATGAAGAAGCAATTCAAAGTTACAAAAGGGCCATCGAGAATAATCCGAATTTCTCCTGGCCCTATTCGCGGCTGGGATCCATGTATTACTGGAACGGGGACATCGAGAATTCGAAGCGGTTTTTTAAAGAAGGAATGGTGGTGAACCCAGAGGATTATATTTTAAAAATAGATTTTGTTAACCTTTTAATTTCCGAATCCGAATATTACGAAGCCTTTGAAATATTAAAAGAATTAAAACGATTAAATACCATTGATGCCGGTGTACAAGTTAATCATCTCATGGCAAGAATTTTTTTTATAAGGAAGGAGTATAAAAAAGCAATCCCCTATTATAAAGAGATCCTTGAGATTGAGACAGGTAACCAGGCAATAAAAAAAATGCTAGCATTTTGCCTCCAGAGAGCGAACGAACCTTTAGAGGCACTGAAACTTTATCTTGAACTCGAAAAAAGCGAGCCTGACGCCTTCGATTTGAAATTGAATATTGCACTTATTTACGGAAACCTTGAACAATACGACCGGGCAAAGGTTTACTTTGAAAAAGCGATCAAAAAAGACCCGAAACCCATTGTCTATTTTAATTATGCCGCAATCCTGGCCAACGCTGGAGAATTTAAGGAGGCAATACGGATGATGCACAAGTTTATCGATATCTATCCCCATGAGGATGCAAGAAAAATGAATGCCCGCCAGACTGTAGAAAAATGGAAGCTGCTTTCTAAATGATCGAATAATTTTCTTTTAAATTTTTTTAATATTTTTATATCTAAGAAAAAAAGAAGGAAGAGAAGAAAACGATATCAGGCTTATCAAGCCATAGAGGTCTACAATAATATGAAAATCGATTATCCTGATGATTACAGGATATACCAGAATCTCGGAATAACTTATGGCAATATGGGAGATATAGACAAATCTGTTGAGAATATGATGAAAGCAATAAGCATTCATCCTACGCCCCTCGCATTTTATAATTTGGCCGTCGCTTTAAGGAAGGCAGGGAATTTAAAGGAAGCTATTCATTATCTAAAATTATACTTAGAAAACGCAAAAGGAGTGGATGAGGCAACCATGAGGAAAGCTCGAGAAGAGCTCAGCGCTTGGGAAAATATGCTAAGACAATAATTCTTTGACGAGTTTATTTCTTTATTTTTTCTAAGTAATCAACGATATTTTTAACTGTGGGTGCTTCTGAAGACTCTGGGTCAAGCTCTAAGAATTTATTAAAGTTTAGCTTGGCTTTTTCATAATCGCCTTTGTTTAAATAAACATATCCTAATTTTAAATAGGAGGGGGGCCAATCGGGTTTAATCTGAGTAGATAATTCAAAATAATGAATCGCTTCATCTATTTTTTGGTTTAAAAAATAGATTTCTCCAACATTATAGGCTAAAATTTCATTTTCAGCGTACGTTTCAATAGATTGTTTGAAATAGTTTTGAGCTTTTTCAAAATCATCTTTTCTCAGATAAATTTCGCCGAGAGCAGCCAGAGCCTTAGATACTGTTTCCTTCCCCATTTCTTCGTCCTTTTGGGCCTTTTCCAGTGCTCTATTGTATTCTTCTATAGCTTTATCAAATTCTCCTTTTTCTCTATAACAATCACCTATGCTGAGATGGGTTTGATAGACGATGGGATTTTGTTCAAGGAATTGCTCCAAGAGAGCAAGAGCCTCGTCGTATTTTTTATCAGCAAAGAGCAGATTCGCTTCTTCAAAAAGATTAAAAGAAGCTTCATCTTTCATTATTGTGTTATCAGATTCCTTAATCTTTTTTAAAGTCAAGGTAATTTTTGGGTTCTTCTGGAGCTGCTGGACGTATGTCTCTACATAGGTAGGAATATAACCATCTGCTGAAGCAGTCACTCTCCATATTCCAGTGCCAAGACCCAGAAAGGCCCATTCTCCTTTTTTATTGGTGGTTGCTTCTTGTTTAGCCTGCTCATATTTTATAAATTGGATAACGACCTTAGCTGATTTTATTGAATTCCCATCTTCATCGACAACGACTCCGCTAATTCTTCCCTTTCCCCTTCCAGCTTGAGAAAAGGTATAACTGACGAATAAAAAAGAAATTAATGTTATTAAAGATAACTTTAAAAATTTTTCTGCTTTCATTCTTTCCCCCGTCCGTTAACCTGCAGGCTTGATGTCATAATATCGCATATTGAAATCAAAAAAAAGCCTTCTCCTCGGAACCTTGATTTGTTTTTTTATCTCAAAAGCTAATTCCTTTTTTGCTCGCAGATTCAACTAAATTCTCTCAAATATTAAATTTTATTTTTTTTATTACTTTGCTCTCGTCAGTTCTGTTTTCTAACTCAGCAGTAAGTGTGTAATTTCCATACCCAAGGCTAACCGGGATCTCTATTGAATAACCTTTCTCAACTATTTCTTCCAAGTCTTCTTTTGTTAAAGAGATTGGGTAATTTTTTTGATGTTTCCAAACTTTTTTCTCTAAAGAATCAAAGATCTCCACAGATAATTCTAAAATTGTTTCTAATTTATTCTCTTTTTCTGCAAGCCAAATATTTTTATATGGAACCTCAATCTGAATAAGCATTTCGTCTTCTTTAACTTTTTTTACTCTTAGATTGAAGTCGAAAACAACTTCTTTAGCCTTTACTTTTGGTTTTAGTTGCATTTGAGCCTTATTAATTTCTGAGATATAATGAGCACTAACGGGGTTTAATTCGTAGTTGCCGTTCCAGGCGAGATCAATAAAGATAATAGGGAAAAAGCCGTAATACCATATTTCCGTTGGTTTCCCATAAAAATCGTAACCTCTCGGATAAGCTTCCCTACTGTCAGGAGGACCCAGGAGTATGTAAATTCTCCCTCTATCTTGCAGCCAACCTGGGGAGCCTCCCTCTCTGAAGAGATGATTAGCTTCTTCGATACGGTTGAAATACTCCTCCTTAAACTCATTCTCTTCTGTATCAGGATCAGGATCTCTTTTCTTCCAGAATTCTTCAATGAAATTTTTCCTTTCTGATGAGGCAATATTGAGGAAAATTTTTCGTTCTTGCCTAGTAATAATAAATCTTACCTTGGAAAGAAATTCCTGGCTTTCCGGATCTAACGTCTTTTCTAATTTATAAGAAGCACATGATACAAGAAGGAAGAGACAGAAAAGAACGACCAGGTAGCGGGCAGGAGGAAAATGAAAAACAGAAAAAGTTTTGTAAGGTGAAAAGACAGGTTTTCTCATTTTTTCTCCCTTATTGATTCTACAGTCTTTTTCAGCTTTTCCTGTTTTGGATCGATTTCCAGGGATTTTCCCCAGGCAATTAAAGCCTCTTCTATGTTACCTAGTATATAATAGCACTCTCCTATTGAATTGAGAACATTCAGATTAGTGCCGTAATGAGAAAGATAATCTTTATAATAGGAAATGGCATCTCCAAATTCTCCCAGAGCTTGACAAGATTGTCCTAATATTCCTAAAAATTTATATTTCTCTTGATCTTTTAGAAACGGAAGAGCCACCTGTTTCACTCTTTGATATTCTTTTTCTGCGAAAAGTGCCTTGCTGAAATCTAAGGCAAATTTAATGGAATTTGGATTTTTCCGATAAGCTTTTTCTAATAAAGACTTAGCCCGTTGAATATCTTTTTTGTTTAATAATTGATTCCCTAAGATATTTAAATATAGAGGATCAGCTGAGGATGACATCGGTACAGACAGAACCCAAGGCCTTGGCAAGAAAGAAACTGGAGAAATATAAAAATTGCTCCGTTCAGAGAGTATTTCATCCTTGTTTTTATTAAAAAGAGAAACTATAATTTTGTAGTTAGCAGGGCGAAAGTTTGCTAAGGAAAATTCTTCCAAGAAATTTGTTCTATCAGGGTATTCTTTTATGCATTTAATGAAGGAATGAATTTTTTCGCTGTTTTTAAATATAGAGAATTCTAAATATCCATTTTCTTTGAGATCTTCATCTAAACCATATATTTGAAAGAAGAGATATAAATTGTCTCTGAGAGAAAAATCATTTCGAGGGGAAGGAATAAGTTGGATATTTCCTATTAGAAAGGCTTTATTTTTTCCCTTATATTTTGAGTTCTTAACGATCTTATTAGCTAATATTGGAGAACTCATTTGAAGATTAGAAGCTTCTGGAATGATAATATCTTTCTCTAATGATGTAAATTCTTTAGAAACAGCATTTTTTAAAAGCAAGTCAAGTTTATAATTTCCTCCAATTAAGGGAAAGATATCTTGGAAACTAAATAATTTTCTTGTTATCTTATTTAGTTGATCTTTATTTAATTTTATAGGGATTGTTCTCTCAAATTGGAAAATTGTATTTCCTTTTAAATCAGAAATTTTGCCATTAATTTCTAAATTTGTAAAAAATTCGTTTTCATATTGTTCAACGGAAAGTCTTTTTGGCTCAATGAGATAATGAACAAAGAAAATTCCAGATTTATCTCTAATCACGTTTACATAAGAATCGCTGTCGATATAATTGGCTGTGTACTCAACTTCAACAATATCTTTATATTTGAGAAGTTTTTCAGCATATGTATCTTTTACCTTTTCATGGGGAGCGGAAGGGATTTTGCTTTGGATGAGGAGCTCTGAAGCAATAGAAGGGGAAGGAAGGTATGTGGATTCTCCAGGGATCAAAGAAAGGGAAATATCGGCTACACTAGGTTCGATTTTGCTGAGTTCCCTATAAGCGCCCAAATAATTTGTTGGATCTCCTTTATAATGGATTAATAGAGCTTGAGGGCCAAATTTTACTGGAGTGTATAATTCATATTCGCCCATACCACTTCTTTTAAAAAAAGCGACATTAAATGCATTGGGAAGTCCATATTCCATCTTGCCTTCATAAAACCATATTATTACAGGATAGATTTCAGAAAGGTTTTCATATTTCTCGATCATATTTGGTTCACCCAAAATTATATAAATTCTCCCCATTGCTGCTCTCCAGCCTGGCCCGGGTGATTCTTTCCCAAGCCATTGGTTGGCATATTTAATGCGGCGATAATGCTCTTTTTTAAATTCGTTTTCAGGAGTGTTCGGATTAGGATCACGATGTTTCCAGAAAGCTTCAATGAATATATTTCTTTCTCTATCTGATTCGAGCTGGAGAAAAACCTTTTTTTCTCTGGGCGTGATAATATAGACGACTTCCTCCTCAAGCCACTTGCGGTATTCTTTAAGGAGATCCTTGGCTCGTTTTTCTCCTTGACTGTTATAGGCTGGAAGAACTGAGAGTAAAAAAAGTACCAGAAATGATAAAGGTATAGTTTTTTTTCTCATTGGAATGACTTTCTTTTTGATTTTATTATATCATCAGATAATTTTCAAGTGATAGTCAAGGCAGAGTCCCGCAAGAAGAGAAAAAGGAAAAAGGGTAGAGAGATTCTTTTTATAAAAAATAGATCAGCACTTTATTTTCCAAGGGCTTCAAGAATTGCCTTTTTTAATTTAAGGCTTATTTCAACTCCATTTGCCTCTGCTTGATTCAGACAGTCCAATGCTTTTTGATACTCTTTGCCCATAAAATACAGATTAGCAAGATTATTGTAAGCATTCCCATGCTGGGGGTTTATCTTTATTGCTTCAAGATATTCTTTAAAGGCTTCTTGATATTTATTCAGTTTAAAGAGGATATTTCCATGAAAATAAAAATAATCTGATGGGATGGATTCTGATGGAGGTACAAAATCAGTTAATTTGCTTCTTACTATGCCTATTTGTTGATCCAGTGAGGTAATTTGGCCGTTAAGAGAGCGGAGTGTATCAGGACTTGTGGTTTTAGACCGTTTATCTTGAAGAATTGATATATTAGATTCTATTATGTCTACTTGTTCTCTGAGTTGGAAAATACGCTGCTGGTATGCGTAGGCAAACAAATCTGCCATAAGTTTATAATTTGTCTTAGCCTTTTCAATATGCTCTAAAGCCTTTTGAAAATCTTCCTTTTTATAGAGAACATGGGATAGATAGAAATGGGCTTCAACATGCTCGGGCATCGTTTCGATGCATTTTTTCAATTCCTTCTCCGCCTTCTTGTAATTTCCTTCAAGAAAATATTTTTTGCCTTTTATAAAATCCTTGTTGGCCATTTTAAATTTTTCGTACATCTTTTTTTCCGTCATGTAAAAATGTTTCTGGCCAAAGCTAAAATTGGGCCCCAGAAGTAAAATGAATACAATCAAAGAGACATAAATTCGCTTTTTTAAGAGTCCGCAGTTTTCTATCATCTTCTTTTCCCTTTTATTTATTTTATTATAAACACTACTGCCTTGTCCATACTTTGTGTGAGTGAGCGCGTCTATAAGCTGTAAATAAGGCCGCGTTTAAAACAAGAATGATCTGTGGCGAGCTTGACATAACCCTCTGTTTGTCGGAAAGGGGCAGTCTATTAAATGTATTTATGATACAAATGTTTTTTTGGGAAATCTTGAATAGACTTAAAGATTCTTCTCTTTTACCTCAAAATCAACGGTTTTCTTTAACGAACTTCCGGTCATTTTATCCTCGATGTCCACATGAAGTGTGTAGGTTCCTGCTTCTAGATCACCCCGTTCTCTCCTCTCGCCTTCTTCAGATTTGATCATGACCGGCTTTTTCAGCGGTAAGGGCTGGCTGACAATAGGAGATTCGTAGTGGGCTGTTAGATAACGGATGATTTTTTCTTCCCCTTTGGTGATTTCATAGTTGACGTCAATATTATATTTTCCTCCTTCCTCAGGGGTTGCTCCAAAGATGAAGAAGAAGAGGTCCAAGTTGTCGCCGATAGATAAGAGATTCTCGACTTTGGGAGTAATTTGAAGAACAGAATAGATGAAAAACTCTTTTTGAACTGAGGCTGCCGTCTGAGGAGAGGGCATTCTCTTGATTGCTGAGACAAAAAATATCGGAGTGGTCATGAGTTCCTCTGAGGCGGCCGTGTCAGGAATCGAAAACTCGAAGTACTGAGTGCCAATTTTTTCCAAATCTACAGAAGCAATGGCCATGGAGAGGAGATAATTGCCGGGAGGAACAGCATAGCAGGTCGAGTAGATTTCTTCTTTGTCGGGCTGGTAGGATTCGCCTTCAACCTCGAGTTTGAGAGGGATATAGACTTCTCTGATGACTTCTTTTGGCATATTGTTTTCAAGACGGTTAAATTGGAGAAAAACGTGTCCGCTAGCCTGAAAGCGGCTTGGAAGGCCTTCGGTTGGAAATGGTTTTTCCGTCTTTTCCTTTTCAGGCTTTTTTTCTTCCGCCATAATCGGGAAAAAACCGAGATCGGCGTTTTTGACTTTAAAATAGAAGACACAGTGAAGGTTTTGTTGAGATGGAAGGTAAGTATGCCATTTGATAGAGAAGGGAATATCCAGGCGACCTTCACGCGTTTTTATCCCTTCTTCAAAGAAAGATTTGACTTTATCAGGAATGATAATGACGTCAGGTTTTTCTTCTTGTTTCTCTTTTTGAAAAGTAAGACAAGGGGACGACAGAAAATGCAGGATGCAAAAAAGGATTAGCACAGGGACGATAAAATGTTTCACTCTTATTTTTCCTCCTCTTCTGGAACCTTGCAGGTTCAAAGGATGAATTCTTGGTTTGTCATTGAATCGTGATTTTTTGATTAATGATCTTCATCATGAATGAACTGTTAATATAACATAACGATATATTTTTTTCTACACATATTTCGTATTATGAGCATCCTTTTTTTCATTATGAAATAAGTATTACAGATCAGACTGGGTGGGCTGAAAAAGATTGACATTGACTATTTGCTTATATAAATTTTAATCGCATCAAGGAAAAAGAGAAGCAAGGGAAAAATTTCTACTTCTCAATTTTTAAGCAATTTCTTCTTTCCGAATGCAATATCTATTTATTCAAATGACCACAGAGGCAAGATGCGCAAGAGAGGAACAAACCCTTTATCGATTCCGATCATCGAGGAGAAACGCTTTCCCCTCCTGAGCCTGGGCAGAAATTATCAGAAAAGCCTATAGGGCAAAAGAATGGAATTTAAACCGTATTTTAATGCGCATACGAAGATTCAGGCTTTTGCCTTATGGGATGAAAGATATGAAGGCTCGAATTGGTAGGACTGGCGGAGAGGGTGGGATTCGAACCCACGGTTCCGACATTAAATCGGAACAATCGCTTAGCAGGCGACCCTGATCAGCCACTCCAGCACCTCTCCGCGGTACTCTTGATGGCTATGCTATTCTATCATTTTTTAGATTGTAATCAAAATTAATCAGCAAGCAACTACTATTTTTCGGCATTCAGTACGCGTTTGATAAATCAAGTATCTACATAGAAAAACATAAGGTGGGCTTGATAAATCAAGCCCCTACATAATATGAATCAATGCCTTACAATAGATAAAATTTCTAGCAAATCATCATAAGTGCGGGTTTTATGAATCAAGCCCCTACATAATATGAATCAAAGCCTTATAATAGATAAAATTTCTAGCAAATCATTAAAAGTGCGGGTTTGACGAATCGAACCACAAGAAATTTGTGGATGGCGGAGGGAGAGGGATTCGAACCCCCGTTCCGGTTGCCCGGAAAGCGATTTTCAAGACCGCCGCCTTAAGCCGCTCGGCCATCCCTCCTAAGTAATTTTATCCAGGCTATTCATGTAAAGCCGTAAAACTTTAGGAATAACAACAGAGCCATCTTCCTGTTGATAACTTTCCAGAATGGCACTGACTGTCCTTCCCAATGCTACTCCAGAACCGTTCAGAGTATGAACAAACCCCAGCTTCGACTTTTCCTTTCTTCGAAAACGGATATTGGCTCTTCTTGCCTGGAAATCCTCACAATTA
>Ga0209986_10001468_pt1 | contig 22577 bp, 36 predicted proteins | sample BlataG_FD_183168 | JGI IMG/M metagenome (GOLD analysis project Ga0209986, IMG submission 183168) | Deep subsurface microbial communities from Black Sea to uncover new lineages of life (NeLLi) - Black_00105 metaG (SPAdes) (version 2) | ecosystem: Environmental > Aquatic > Marine > Oceanic >... | reverse complement strand
AAGCCTATTTAAGATTGGGGGTGGCTTTGCTGTTACTCTGCCTAAGGCATGGGTAAAGCATAATAACCTGAAACCTGGGGACAAGGTTGAGGTCATCGCCAACAGAGAGGTGACCATCCGTCTGAAGGCAGAAAAGGGGAAAGAGAAAAAAGTTTATACTTGACAAAGTTTAGAGATTAGTGCTATTTTTTGATTTGTAAGCCGCAGAGCTTGCCGATGAAAGTCGGCTCTGCGGCTTTTTGCTTTCATCGGGAGCTCCAAGGCTAATCAAAGCGGAGTTGCAACCTTTGACTGAGAAGGTCGAAGGCAACTCCGCTTTTCCTTTTCAGCCAGGGTTGCAATCTCCGACCAGGGACTACTCACCCTGGGGAAAATAAAATAGAGGAGGTGGCAAATTGGCCACAAAAGCAGGAGCAAAGGAAAAGTATGTCGACAAGGTGACCAGCCCACTGGCGACAAAGAGCATGGCTGACAAGCTCTCCACTTACCTGGGTATCCCGGTAAGTGAGTCCGCTTCCCCAATAGTGAATTTCAAGAAAAAGATGGCGGATGCGGACACCATATTTGAGAGGCTTTACAGCGGTCAGCAAGCAGCCTACAGATAGTAGGCTTTTCTTATGCCTATCTCCCAGCAGTATGAGTCCATATCGGGCTTTGCCACCACACTTGTCGCCTTAGCTGGGGTAGCAGTTATGGTGAGGGGAATGACTGGGGCAATGTTCCACCACTCCATACCACCGGAGGACTTAAACCGGATATCCAGGGAATACGGGTGGTGGGCGGCCAGAAGGGCGGAATCAGTTTGCCCCCATATGGACGTAGCCTGCGTTGAGAGAGAGGCGAAGAGACTCTACGAAGTAACTAAATACAGGAGGTAGAAAGATGATTTCAGCACAACAACTAGGAGTGCAGCCGGGCCAAACCATGGTTCGACCCGGGCAGACTGCGGTCCAGCCAGGCCAAATAGCCGTATCGCCCTATGCTGCTCCGGTAACCGGGATGCAGGACATTGGCACCCTTCTGACATCAATCATGCCCCTGATCATGATCATGATGGTCATGATGATGCTGATGCCGATGTTCAAGGGCATGGCTGCGGGATTTGAGGCTGCAAAGTAAGAAGGGCGCAGTCAAGCAATAAACTTTGAAAGGGAGGCAATTTTATGATATTCGGGCAACAGCTTCAACCAGGACAACTGACTGCCGTCCCGGCCACGACAGTAGCCCCAGCCCAGGACATTGGCACCCTTCTGACATCAATCATGCCCCTAATTATGCTCATGATGGTCATGATGATGCTGATGCCGATGTTCAAGGGTATGGCTGCAGGGTTTGGCAAATAGGAACGCGGTCAGGCAAATAAACTTTGAAAGGAAGGTATTCCATGGAAGAAAACATGGGTAGACAAAGAGTAGTTAACAAGGCTATTACTCCACAGCAAATCCTCCAGGCATTGCAGGCCGGCTCTATAACCATCGCCCAGGCCCAGCAGATGTTCAATGGGGTCATGCCCATTGGTGACTACAAGGGCATAGCGGCAATCTTCGACCTTGACCTATTGGTAAACCAACCATTAGTGCAGGCAGAGAGGCTCTACGCCCTCGATAAGCTGGATGCCAGAGATATAGTTACTGCTGCGGTTCCAATCGGGACGCTTCTCGCTGCTGTTATCAGGGCACGTTCTACCGCTGTACCTGTAGGCGAGGTTTGGTACATTAATCGTGCTACGATAAACATTCCCGCCCAGACCGGTGCTGAGGGAATTGTTCAGGCCAACTTCCGTATTAGTTCTTGGGCAATACCTGATGTTAGGGCCGGCCTAGTTGCCGATGCTGATGGCCGAGCTTATTGGCCCGCTGACCTAGGTACAGCAGCAGTAGATGCTTTTGTAGTTGACTTCCCTGCACAGGGTGAGCTTGGTGAGGAGTTGCGGCTTGTAGCCGGAGATGTCATCACCCTGGTAGCAACTGTTACCACTGCTAATATTGCCACTGTTGCTAAGGACACCACTCTCACTTTCTGGGGTCGGAAGGGTAAGTTACTGGTGGCTTAAAGCAAGCCATTGGTAACTTATTAAAGGAGGTAAAAACATGGGAGGTTTTCTTGGAGCAACAGAATTAGCAGCCCTGGTTACTGGTTCAGTTGAGACGGCCGATATTGCCGACCTTGCTGTTTCTAACGCAAAATTGGCCACTCCGGATGGTAGAACGATAATAGCAGTTCCTGTTGCGCTTGACACCCTTCTAATAGGAGGCGGAGAGATTGCGACAGACATACTACCCGGCTTTGCTGGAACAATCGAAAAAATCTGTTTCATCACAGGCACTCCAGGAGTTGGTGCAGGTGCAACCTTCGCCATCACCGTCGAAATAGGCGCTGTTGCTCTTACCGGTGGAGTGTTGACCGTTACAGAGGCTACAACTACTACCCTTGGTAACCTTATCGAAGCAACGGCTGTTACCGCTACCAACGTTTTCACTGACACCGATGTTCTCTCGATAATTCATGCGGCAGGGACTATTTTCACCGCTGGTGCTGGGGTTATAATCATTGTTTGTAGTGTCGCTGGACAGTAAGGAGGTAGTAAATGAGTAAAGGAATTGGATTAGCAGAACTCACTACCATCCTTACTGCCAACCCCCGTATGGTAGGAGCAGTAAAAGAGCAAAAGAAGGCAGGTTTTCTTAGTGCAACGGATTTAGATGCTATACTCGCCGGCTCGATTGGAACGGTTGATATTACCAATCTTGCTGTTTCTAACGCAAAGCTCGCCACTCCAAGTCATAGGGTAATAATACCAATCCCTATTGACGACCTTACCAACCTTACGGCTGGCGGTGAGGACATTGCAACCGATATACTCCCTGGCTTTGCTGGAACGGTAGAGGCCATCTTTTACATCGGTGGCACACTGGCAACAAGTGCTGGTGCTGCAACGATGGCTCTCCATGTTGAAATAGGCGCCGTCGCTACTACCGGTGGAGTGTTAACCCTTGATGAGGCTAGTATTGTTACCCCCGCTGTCCTCGGCGTTTATGTTGCGGGAACACCCATTACGGCACTTAACGCCTTTACTAATGTTGAAACACTTTCATTGGTGAACGCAGCGGGTGGAACCGTCTTTACCGCTGGTGCCGGAGTCGTAATCATTGTTCTCGGTGTTGCCGGACAGTAACCTTGCATGGCGGCCCAAGTTAAGAGGAGAAATCTGCCGATGCGGGGTGACAGAATAGGGCTTGGTTATATGAAAAACCGAGAAGCGGGATAGTATTCCGTATAGGTGGATTGTTGCCTGAATAGCTATCAGGCAAACGGTAGCTCTATGTGGGGGCTGAGCCATGCGGTGTGGCTCAGCCCTTTTTGCTTAAGGAGGGATTGAGGATGCCTAATGGAATGTTGCCACCGGGCTACAGGGCAGTCCTGATCGGCTCAGCGGCAACCATCGAGGGCTTGGGTACCATTGCGCCACTCGAGGAGAGCGTGGCCGAGGGTGGCTTGATGCTGATGCGCCTTGACTTCGCTGAGTACCCCTCCGATGAAGTACTAACCGAGCTAGAGACTGAGCTTGAGGGAGCTGGCGTCAGGAAATGGACGGGCAATCAGTACGTCGTTTATGCAGATACGGCAGCCCCCTCTATTTATCTGGCCTGGCAGAAAGAAATCGCCTGGATGCCGATTATCATTGGGATCCTGATCACGGTACTTCTGCCAACGCTTCTTGGCGGCTTCATCTGGTGGCTCCTGCCAGACCCGATGAAAGATATTATCAACGCTATGGTCATGTTTGGTGTGATGTTCCTGATTATGTCGCTTATGACGAAGATTATGCCGGCGGAAGAGCCGAAACGGATTCGGGAGGTAGCAAGATGACCTACCAATCTCAGCAGATTCAACCTCTGCAAGTTGGAGCATTAAATGAGGAAGCTGTAAGGGGTAGTATTACCTGGGACTTACCGGAGAGTATTCAATTCACTCCTGGTGAGACAATATCAATCACTGTAACCATAACCAATCCGACCGAGGAGAGGCGGATATATGCGTTGCCTTGGGCTTTAATACAGAGTGGTACTGTAGTTGCTGTCGGGATGGTTACCGCTGATGATATTGATAGCTGGTGGATTGATGGTGGTGAGTCGGAGGAAGTCTCTTTTGAGATTTCTCCGGAGATTACCGACGCCTATTTTAATATATCCTTGCTTGGCGGGATTACTTTAGAGGAAGAGGAGCTAGAAGTGGTGGAGGAGATTATTGATAGTCTCTCCGTCTATCTTTACTCCACTGCAGTTCAACCATTAACAGTTCAAGTGCAGAGCTTGCAAGCGGTGATGGCCGCAATAATGGCTGTGTGGGCTGGAGTATGGGTGCTTTCGCAAGTGATTAAAGTATTCAAAGGAGAAGTGATTGAGAAACCACCACTCCTCTAGGCAAATAGTAGTAGGGGTAAGCTAATGGCATTATATGCGGAGATAACAGAAATAGTTGCTCCCAGCAGTGCTGTGGCTGGCAGCAAGGTAGACATCCAGGTCAAGATAAAGAATAGGGACTCCTCGACCATCGGCATAATGGTTGGCGGTGCCTTGGACTATGGCATTACTCCCTGGCCAAGCATTAACTTTCCAGATGACTGGGATAATGTGGCTGCCGGCGCCACAAAGACCTTTTACGGCTATTTCACCATGCCTAGTAGCAATGTCAAGATACATGCCTATAGCTATTGGTACTCGCCAGCGACATATGGCTGGTATTTTGACGATGAGAAAACAAAGGATGTCGGAGTAGTCGCCGGAACCATAAACAAGAAACAGTTGGAGTACGATGAGTCTCGAGCCAGCATCCCGGCTTCTAATATTCCTAATGATAAGAGAGGCTTAGTTCATGTCTGGGGGCGTAACGACACAAGTTCTTACCAGACGTTGGGAATCGGATGGGTGGTCACGGACCCGAATGGCTTGGTTGTGGAGAGGCACGAAAACGACTGGGCTGCCGGCTGGGTTGGAGCCGGGCAGGACCGTGAATTTATTGGCGGCCGCTTCAACCTTGATAAGGTGGGGACGTACAGGATAGCCATAGCGTTCTATATGAACTCAGCGGACCCAGTTGAGGTTGACAGGTACGAGGGAACTCTGTGCACGGTGGTTGCTGCTATCCCAGAGCCCGCGGTTAGCCAGTTTTCTATAGTCGACTACATCAAGGTTTAGGAGGAGGAATATGGTAACAAAAACACTGGATCTACAATTGGGGTCGATAAGCGCGCTGCAGGTGACCGAATACACGACGGGGTGGTACCAGGACGCGGTCACCGGGGAGTATTACTACTATGATGCCACCGAGAAGAAGTGGTACATCTATGCGGCGGGGTATCTCTACGCGCTGGCTATTGCTGAGTTGTCTGCCCCCAAGACGGTAACGGTCAAGGCGGGGGACAGCCTGAAAATCAGCATATCCTACAAGTACGTGGGGCCGGCTGTCACCGGGGCTGAGGAGTACTTCTCAATAGGGTATAAGGATGCCCTGGGCTATCACCCCAAGGTAACCGGGACAATCACCAGGAATCTGCCGATCTGCGCCACGCCAACGAGTTTTACCGCGGAGAAGACCCTGATTATCCCTACCAATGTTGCCCTGAACTGGACCTACATCGAGTGTAAGGTCTGGCATGGCACCCCTGATGTACCGGAGACGGGGCTGCGGTATGCAAATGCCCTGGAGATAGTGGGGATTACCGCGGAGATAACAGAATTTTCCATCGTGGATTTCGTTAAGGTTTAGCAGCGGCAAGGAGGGTAATATGCTGGTACAAACATCACTGGCGGCCCTAGCCGCGGGCGAGCAGGTGGAATTAGCGCCAGGTGACACGCTAGTTGTCTCGTGTAGCTTCAAGTATGTTGTCGCCGAGGCAACCACGGTTGTTTTGTGGGCCAGCCTTGGACTGGGGATAGGCCGCGACATAGAGAGCTTCAAGGAGATAAGCCTGGAGGCTACCCTCACTCCAAAGACCTGGACAGGAGATATTGATATAGAAATCCCCAGTGGCAAAACCGCTGGCACTTACTGGCTTAGGGCTGAGATAGAGGGCTACCCTGACACACAGACAACAATTCCAGACGCTGCGGTGATTGCTGGTGTCCCAAGCATGATGGAGATGGTGGGCCCGCTACTGGCGATGGGGCTTATGGCCGGCATAGTCTCGATGATGGCGCCGATGATGGAGGAAGGATTTAGCTAACAGGAGGTAAACAAGGATGGGCTTTACACTAGGCGTTCAGAATACACCGTCTCCAGCTACTCTATGGATGGCCCTGCTCGCTGCTGGGGAAGGGCCCAATATGACTGAGCCTTTACCATTATCAGAAAGGTGGGCTTGCTCTGAACCAGCCCCAGGTCCGAATTACATGGATATAGCCTGCTTTGACCCGGAAGAATACCTCGTTCAAGAGAACTTGGGCTATGTAACCATCGAGGACGGTAAAAACTACACATTCGATTTTGCAACTGAGACATTACTGGTTGCAGCTCCGAGTATTTGGGAGACGATGGGGCCAATACTAGGGCTGGGTCTTATGGCCGGCATGGTGGGCATGATGGTGCCGGCGGTAAAGAAAGGGTTTGACTAGTTGCACCGTCAGAGGTAGTTTCGAGATGGCCGAAGAATCGCTAGTCACATATGACGACGACATCATGGGTGCCATGCCACAGGTACTCACGGTTATGGTTTTTATGTTAATCCTGCCCTTCATCCTGCAGGCTACGGCAATGGCGCAGGAGGCCACGGCAATGGCGGTATCACCGAGAGTGCCGGTGAGGGTAGAAAGCCTTGAAGCTATATCGGGGAATGTTGGCTCGATGTGGTACAAGATAACCCCACTGGGGCAACCTAATGAACTGCGAATGATAGGAGAGAACAGCACCGGGGCCTTTGAGGAATTGTTGATTAGTCTCTCTACATAGGAGAGGTGAAGTTGTGGACTATGTTACAGTCGCATTAAGGAACTTGTGGACTCTTCAGTCTTATGCAGCCATGGCAAATGGGGAGCTGCAGTGGAGCCTTACTCAGAGCACTCACCACGATGCTGGCGCTGTGCTTGATATTACCGTCAAGATAAAGAACACGACAGACGCACAACGACAGTACCAGATATACTTCGGACTGTTTGACCTGAGTGGCCCGGTGATAAGTACCTGGGTCTGGCCCGATGCTTTTCTTATCCCAGCAATGAGTGAGGAGTCTTTCATCCTCTCCCAACAAATTAACTACTCAGACTGTATTTTGCAGGCCTCACTCTATGACCCGGAGACTGGGAGTATGGGAGCCACCCTACAGACAATACTAGAGCAGTCCTCCGCTCCTATAGAGGGAGGATTCGGCAGCTTGAGCTGGAACCTGCTCCAAAAGACTGCGCATAATGCAGGCTCAACACTCAGTATTACCTTTAAGATAAGAAATCCTTCTGCTGCTGACCGCCAGTACCAGATATACCTTGGTCTATTTGATCTTAGTGGCTCGGTGATAGCGACCTGGCCATTGCCTGATACAATTACCGTTGAAGGGAGCAGTGAGAAGTTAGTTTCTCCGTCAGTGAAGATTGATTACTCTAATTGCATCCTCCAGGCCTCATTGTGCGACGTTCAGACTGGTGGAATGGGAGCCGCTCTCCAGACCATCCTTGAGCAGCCGCCGAGCCCGATTGAGCAGGTTGCTCCTGTTATTACTGCTGTTTCCAGCATAATGGCTGTGGGGATGATTGTATCAAGCTTCCCAGAGATGCCGATAGATTAGGGAGGTGAGTAGTGGGTATCGGATTTAGGAGAAAGGGGCATAAATCTAGTATGTTAGCCAAGATAAGAGCCTGGCTTCTGGGGGTAGAACCCGAGAAGCTGGAGGCGATGCAGATTCTGCTTGCTGGCTACCAGGTGCCAAGGGGGAAACACAACTCTCTGATTATTGGTGGTCCGACCGCATGGACGTGGGAGGCAGCGGTAGACGACGCTCACCATGGGGCAAGAGGGGCTGACCTGCATGCCGACTCCCATGCCAGGCAGCACGCACTGGACGATGCCTTGGACCATACTGGTGAGATAACCGATGCCCAGCATGGGGTTAGGGGGGCTGACTTGCATGCCGACTCCCACGCCAGGCAGCATTCAATGGTTGAGGCATTAGACCACAGTGCCGCCACCCTGGGAGATTTGCTCAGGGCGGGCGCTGCAGGTGCCTGGGAAATACTGGCTATAGGGGTGAACGGGCAGCTCCTGACTGTAGTTGCTGGTCAGGCTGCTTGGGCTGATGCTCCGCCGGTTGCGGACCACGGCAACGAGAAGCATACCCCGGACTTCTACGCATTGGACGGTACCATTGTTCTGACGGCGCCGCTTAGTATGCAGCTCATGGCACCAGCCAGTGAGCCAGCTGCTGTCGCGGGAAACGAGGGTCAGCTCTACTATCTCACACCTGGGGCTGGTGTAACCGGCAAGATAAAGCAGGTGATGAAGAACGCAACTGGTGCTTTCGAGCTGGTACTGATTAGCATTAGCACTTAGGAGGTGATCCATGGCACTAATAGACGAACTCAAAGCAAGGAAGGCTGATCTCCTCAAGCAGGCTGAGGCTATTGACCGGGAGGCAGCCAAGGTCAGGGAGCAGTACGAGGAGAGGCTCGCTAATTTGAGGCAACAGAGAATACCGCTTGAGGAGAGAGTAAGGAATATAGATACTCTCATCAAGTCGGAGGGAGGCGAGTAATGGGATTCATTGGCACTATCGGTGAAAACGGGTTGCCTTTATATCGATGCGAATGTGGTAATACCTTTGAATTATCTCCAGACGCCACCAGGTGTCCCTGTCCCTGCCATGATGAGGCGCTGAACCGGGCAAAGCAGCTCGGGCTTTACTGTGAAGACTGCGGGTTCTCATCCCTGGAGCCGACCACATTCCAGACGCATTTTGGTTGGTCAACACACCAGAAGGCGGTGGCCGCTAAAAAGAAGTAGGCAGGCTGATATGAGGTTATTAAGAGGGCTTTTACTAAAGCCACCACTCAATCTACTCAGTTGGATACTGAGACATAAGGATGGGAACAGCCTTATTCTCGGCGGTCCTCTTGGCTGGACTTGGCAGGCAACTCTTGATGCGACCCACCATGGAGCCCTCGCTGGCCCGGCCAATGCCCACCGACACGGTGACTTGGCTGATATTGGAATTGATGACCATCATGCTAGAGACCATGCTACCAGGCATCAGAACGGGGGGGCTGATGAGATGAGCGTCGCTGGGCTGTCAGGTGAGCTGGCTGATAACCAGCCACCAAAGGCTCATGAGTCTACCCATGTTGCCGGTGGTTCGGATGACATTGATAGTGCTCTGGCTATTGCGGCAATGGCTAACCTGACCCAAAATAAGGCGTGGAAGGGTAATGCTTCAAATAGACCTGCTGAGGTGGATTGGCCTGTTGGTGCTCCCTCAGGCCTGATTGGTATATGGCATGGCACGATAGCTAATATACCAGCAGGCTGGGTTATCTGTGATGGCAACAACGGTACTCCGAATATGCTAGGTAGGTTTGTTGAGGGTGTAGCTACCGCTGCAACTGACCCAGGCGCTACGGGTGGTGAGGCTACTCATACACTATCCATCGCTGAAATGCCGGCCCATACCCACTCCGGTATTCTGACAGGAGGAATAGATTACTGGGTGGGCGAATACAGTGGAATATCATATGGGTCGACCAACTCTACCGGTGGAGGCGGCTCCCACCAGAATAAACCCCCGTATTATGACGTAGCCTTTTTAATGAAAACCTAGAGGTGATTGATGATAATACCTTGTATAAGATGCGGAAAGGAAATAGATAGCCCTAATGCTACTAACGCCGACTATATAATGGCTGATGACACGGCTGGTAGAGAACGGGTTCCGAAGGTCATCCGAAGACAAAAGACAGTCGAAGAGGTGCGGGCTGAAATGGATGCCTTGGAAGCGGAAAAGGCCGAGTTTGAAGAGATGATAACTGCTTACGAGAAGGACGGGAAAGAGCCAGGTGACCTTTCCATCGGAGATATCCGTGATGAACTTGAGGCAATAGAGGAAGAAATAGCTGGGGATATAGATCCGATAAAGACTATCCACCTGAGGACTACTGAGGTGGTTGAAGTTCAGAAGACCGGGATTATTTGCCCTGACTGCTATAGACCAACTGACTTTGTAATCTGGGGGATTCACAAAACGCATCGTGGAAAAAGCACCTTGAAGCTGCCTGGTACACAGAAAATCCGGAGGTAAAATGAAGACGCTTACACCGGCTCCCAAGTTTTTAATTTACACCATCTTTCAGGCGGTCAGGCACCCGCGGACGCCGATAACCTATTTCTATTGCACTAAGTGCAAGATCCGCTTTAACGCTAAGGAGCCGGCGTGCCCGAAGTGCCATGACAAGGTGGGCAGCTCCCCAGACCCCAGGCAGGAGCCGCCTATTCCTTGGTTCGGAAGTGTTATACTAATAGTGGCGGGCGCACTAATCTGGGGATGGTCAGCTGCCTGTCATATAGGCGGAATTGATGAATTAGGGCGAATCCTCGTCTACATACCGATGGGCAATTTGTTTGGGATGTCAATACAGAGGTGAGGAGGAATAGAGATGAGATACGCAATAATGGGCGCCACAGTTGAGCAGGTGAAAAGGCTTTACTGGGAGGAGAACTTATCTCAAACTGATATAGCTATAAGGCTTGGAGTGAGTGGAGCGACTATTCATAATATTATGTCTCGGCATAATATACCTAGACGCTCATTAGTTGAGGCACAAGCATTGGCATATAGATTGGGCAGGCAGAAAGTATTAAAAGGCTCTCAAACTAGTAACTGGAACGGCGGACGATCTAAGACTCCAAAGGGTTATGTTCTGGTTAAAATATACCCAGATAACCCGTATTACTCTATGGCTAATCGATATGGCTATGTTTATGAGCATCGCTTGGTAATGGCTCAATACTTAGGCAGATGCCTTAAAGTCGGAGAACAAGTGCATCACAGACCACCTGGCATTAAAGACGACAATAGGATTGAAAACCTCAAATTGACAACCCAGAAGGGGCACGATAAGGAAGACCGTGAAATGATTTTACAACTACAGGAGCAAGTTAGGGAGCTGGGGGCGCAAGTGTTATTACTACAGTCAGAGCTAACCTTATTGCGAAGTCAGTTAGAGCAAGTTCAGGGGGTAGTATAATGAGATATTCCATCCAAAAAGCTACCGTTGAGCGAGTTAAGGCTGTTGGTGGTAGCGATATAAAAGAAACCAGAATTGGCATTATCTTCGCCACACTCACTGAGACACAGGTAGCTCAGCTCAAAGCAAGGGGCTGCCAAGTTACCGAGGTAGGGCAGGTCACGGCAACGGTAATGCCACCAATAGTAACGCCACCAGTACCGGTTGCGGCTGCACCAGTGTATAGTCCTGAGCAACTGGTGTGGGCTGCTGGGATTGAAGATTTAAGGGGTATAAGCGACCCCCCTCTTTATGGTGAAGGGATAAACCTGGCAATAATTGATTCGGGTATTAGAGAGTCTCATGAAAAAATTGGCGGTCGGGTTATATACCGAAGGAACTTTACCTCGGCCCCTATGAGGGATGGCCTAGACCACGGCACTGGTGTATGTAGTATTGCCCTAGCTGTGGCTCCACTGTGTAATATTCTTAATATGAAGGTTCTTAATGATGAGGGAGTTGGAACCGAGGAAGACGTAGTCTTAGCGATAGACGACTGTATTTCCTTACATGATACTGAACCAGACATAGCTCCAACTATAATGAACCTTAGCCTTGGTAGTCCGGATGACGGTAATCCAAATAATCCATTACGTGTGGCCTGTAGGGCAGCCATTGATAGAGATATATGGGTTATTGCCTCCGCTGGGAACTCGGGACCGGCACCTTATTCGATAACTTGCCCTGCCTGTGAGCAATATGTCTTTGCTGTAGGTTCATTAAAGTATGAACCTTTTGAGTTGAGTAATTTTAGTTCAAGAGGCCCAACTCTGGAAGGGCTTACAAAACCAGACGCATTGATGTTTGGAGAAGATATTAGCATAGCCAGTAGTGTAAGTGATACTGCCACTACCGCAAAGAGTGGAACGAGTTTTGCTGTTCCTTTTTGCTCTGGTATAGTAGTTGGATACCATGAGTCCGTAGCAAAGTGGGTTGCTTATGAGGTAGCACAACTCCCAGGTGTCCTTCCTAGAGGGGCAATAGGGAGAAGAGTGGTAACGCCTCAGGAAATGATAGACAAATATCTCCTTGCCATTTGTGTTAAGCCTGAGGGGGCACCGGTCGGAAAGGATTATGATTATGGTTGTGGTCTACCACTTGGTTCACTTATAGCTCAAGCGATAACTTTTATGCCCCTTGATATTTCTGCTGTATTAACACCTGTGATGAGTATTATTACATTAGGTATGTTTGGGATGATAATGGTTCCTATGACTGAGGCAATAAGATGAAAAAATCAAAATGGGCTATAATAACCAGCATCCTTGTTATCCTTTACGGGGCACTTCTTCTATTTCAAGCCTCCTGGCCAGGGTGGGAAATGGTTCAGGAGGGCTGCGCTTTAGATATAGCTAAAATTATCGGTGGAGCTGCTCTTATTTGCTGGGGGATTATTTTCTTTTGGTTAAAGAGATGACTTAACAATTTCAAGATGGGGATGTGATGGTCTCACAAATCAGCAATTTTGGCATAACCGGATACCACAATCCGGCGGCTCCACCTACGGTCGCGGGGAGTATTGCTGGCTTTCTCTACTGGTATGAGGGGCTGGATGGCTGGGAATCGCTGCCGGAGACTCCACCGACAGTGCCCTGGGGAACTGCTTTTCATCTTGCTCCTCAGTGGATTAACCAGAGTGCTGAGCCCCTATCTGGCCATGTTGAGCTCACTATTACCAAGCCTGACGCCAGCGAAGTTACTCTCAATGATGTGTTAAACCAGGATAACTGGGCGGCCCCGGGGATTGGCTGGGGAGTTCAGTTCGAGCCTTTTACCATGGACCAGGCTGGTACCTATAAGGCGACGGCTACGCTCAGTTCGGTGGGTCAGACCCTGGCTGAGAAGACCCTTGGCTTTACGTGTGCTGTGAAATGCCCCCCCAAGGGTAGTATCGTATACCCTTACTACAGCGATACACCGATGGCTACAAGGAAAGCAGCTTACCAGGCTGCGTATGACCTCGCAAATGCTGCACCCCCCTATGTGACTTACCTGGATGCGCTTGTGCTCGAATGTAGATACGGGGTCATTTCCTTTAATGAGTATTACAGCGCCTATTGCCATCAACTAGCGATGTGGGGTTACCCAACCAACGCCTACCCAACCCGAGAGGAAGTAGCTGGCTGGTTTGGGCTCACTGCAGCAGACCTGGCTACAGGCTGTTTTTAAGGGGAGAGATGGCAGAGCAAGTGATAAAGGTCAACCACTGTCAGCTAAAGCAGACAGCTTGTCCCTGCCCCACCAAGGGCGAGACAATAGGCTCGTTGACGAGAGCCCGGTGAGCGATGTTAAACGCTCCCACCAGGTCAGCGTTTGAGGCAAATCCGCAGGCCTGGCAAACGAAGGAGGACTGAGATTGGCGATTAGATTTAGAAATATAACCACACCGAGGGCAAGTTTGAGAGGTATGCTTGGGGTCAACCAGTCTAACCAGCACCCCAGCCAGCCTAGCCTTATAGCTGATAAACTGTCGGAGCTGGAAGAAAGCCCAGGAGTGGTGGCGGCGCCTCTGGCTATGTCGAACCGTTGTCCTGTCCCTGATGCCGTTGAGGTCTTCAAGGGCAATCAGGCAGTGGGTGTCTTTAGCCTTCGCCACCAGCTTCTTGCTGATTATGTGGTTGGTATTCCTTCTAAAATTAGCTTCCCTACCAGAGAGCTTTTTGAGATGTTTCTTAGCCGATTTGGTGCCTTTGCTCTGGAGCGATGCTTTAAGCTTGTCATTCTTTTCTCTAATCTTATCCACCTCTTCGCCGGAATAAAACTCGCCGTCGCTGTCAACGGCCAGGTGGACAATGCCGAGGTCAACCCCCAGTGCCCCGGTGGGGTCATCTGGGGTAGGCTCCGGGGCATCAACGGTAAGGGCAAGGTAAAAGATACCCTTCCTCAGAATAAGGTCGCACTGTTTAACAATCCTGTTAATCCGGGCTTCTTGATATTCCCCAATCTTGATGGGGATAACTTGGCGTCCCTGGAGGGTAAGGATAGATACCCTGTCCAGCCCCTTGAAGGAGAGGATACGGTTGTCATAGACCATCGCCGAGTGGGGCTTGAAGTAATGCAACCTAGATTTATCCCTCCTATAGACCTCAACCACTTTACCGACGACCCTAACTGCCATCTGTGCCGACAGCCCATAATGCTCACGAAGATAGCGGTAGGCAAGGTGGTGAAGTTTTACCTGGGAGGATGTATACCTCTCAAAAGCAAGACCGGAGATGTAGTTACAAGCTTCATTGAACCGCTCCATGGTCTCAAGAAGAGCTTTGTGCTGTTTTTCGCTGGGAGCAAGTTTAACCATCAAGGTTTGCTTCATAACCCTATTACAGACTTATTTAATCCCCTTGTCAAATCTTTAGAATGGAGGATAGGCGAATTCCTCTGCCAGCTAAAGCAGGCAGTCTCCTTCGCCTAATTTTTATGACATTAACCAAAGCGTATCTTGAGCCAGAAGAGATTGAAAACCTTGAGGAAGCAGCCGAATACCTGCGCGACAAGATGCTTATCCGGCTTACCTTTCGCCTCGGCTGCCGCATCTCGGAGACCTTAGGGATCGCCGTGAGTGATATTGATTTTAGCCAAGGCACGGTAACTATTGAGCATCTGAAGGTCAGGCTAAACCTCTCTTGCTCCGATTGCGGCACCAGGTTAAGTAAGACAGCCAGGTTCTGCCCGGGCTGTGGAGTAAAGGTAGAGAAAGCAATTACCGAGGAGAAGGAACATCGCCGGGTAAGGACGCTGCCTATAGACGCCGACACCCTGGGAATGATAAGGGACTACATCGACCGCGGCGGGCCGGTATCCTCCGATGGCAAGCAGCTCCTGTTTGGCATCGGCCGGCGCCATGCCTGGAAGATAGTAAGTGACTGTGCTCGAAGAGCGGGGCTGGGGGAGGTGGTAAATCCCGAGACAGGCAAACGGCACGGGGTAGGTCCCCATAAACTGAGGGATGCCTTCGCCACCCACGCAGTCAAGCTGGATGATTCCGGTGACGGCCTGAGGCTGCTCCAAGAGCACCTTGGCCACCAGAGTATTACTACCACCATGAAGTACAGAAAGGTCGCTGGGGAGGAACAGAAGGAATGGTACGAGAAACTATGGGAATAAACATAAGTCTAAACCCACATCAGTTGATATCAGCGGCTCAGAAGAAGGACCGAGTACTGAGGTTTAAGTACTGCCCACATTGCCGGCGCTATGGCTGGGTAGAGCGTGTTGGTGACCGCTACCAATGCCTACAGTGCGGCCGACCAATCGAGGAGAAGAAAGATGCCAGGGGAAGCAACGATAACAATAAATGATAATCAATGGAATGTGTGGGTAGCCAGTACCTACACTGAGCTCACCACAGGGCTTAGCGGAAGGGAAGCGATACCGGCTGGGACTGGGATGCTATTCGTATTAGGGGTGAAGCGGCAGGTAACAGTCGATACCAGCCAGATGCTGTTCCCCATAGATATCATCTTTATCTCGGAGAGTCTAGTCATCGATGTGGCCAGTAACATCCAGCCCGAGTACCTGGTAACCGAAGAGACACCCTGTGACATGTTCCTGGAGGTCAACGCCGGGGAGGCATCCGGGGTAGAAGTAGGAGACACAGTGAGCACCGTCACCATTCAGCAGCCTGGGTTTGACTTTAGCCAGATTATGTCCTTCGTTATACCAGTAGCCGCCCTGGGGTTTGTTTGTGTTATGGCGAGAGGAGTTATGGAGACGGCTGGCGGCGGTTCGTCTTCATCACCAAGTAGCTCACTATCTAGTGGCCAGCAAAGGCAACTAGGCGAGCCTAAGACCGAGGCAGAGAGACGGGAAGCTCACGAGAGGAAGTATGGCTCCCAGGAAACACCAGCTCGGGGAACACGATTAAAAGAAAGTGAATACGGTACCTGCTACGAAGATGCATGGCGATTCCTAATAAAAGAAGAGGAAGGTTACCTCATCCACGGCACAATCTTGAGCAACGGTAAAAGGATTGGCCACGCATGGGTAGAGACGCTCACTGGGTATATTTGGGAACCACAGACCAAGCGCTTCTATACTCGTGAAGCATTTCAAAAAATCGCTGAGCCTGTAGAGGAAAGCAGATACACCACTGAAGAGGCAGCAATAATGCTGGCAAGAGTAGGTAAACATGGGCCATGGACGGAAGAAGAAAAGAGACAGATTCTTTCACGAGAGCACCATTCTATGTGGCTAACCCCGGAGCAGAGGAAAAACCTACAAGAGAAATATGGCATGGTAGCGGTTAGATGGGCAGAGGAGGCCACCAAGCCAGGTGATATCAGAGCGGCAGAAAGAGCCGCTGAATACTACTACAGGAAGGTAAAAGAGGCACTCGGCCTGGGACACCTTTCGCCCGAGCTGACCGAAGAGCAGCTAAAGAAATTGAGGGAGGTGCTGGGGCTGACAGCGGATGTAGGTGAGATTCTCAAAATTCATCGGGAGACGGGCTACGTACCTTGATTATACAGCCTGGGACAAAACTCTTAGGGGACTTGCTCGGGGAGTTCTGCTCCCAGAAGGGCTTGGGCAAACCGCCGGCTAGGGTAAATCTCTACAGCAAGGAAGAATATATCGAGGAAACCGGTGATGATAAGACAGCTGCCCGTTACTCAGCCGCCAAAGACCAGATAGCCCTATCCCCCAATATTATATCTGATATAAGCAGTGTCCTTCATGAACTGGAACACCATTACCAAACCTCCCGCGATGGACCTGAAGAATTTGATAGAAAATATGATGAATACCTTAAAAAGCACGGTTATGAGAATAACCCTTATGAGGTTGAAGCCGGGGAATTTGAGGCGAAATGGTGGCCAGAGTTTGAACGACTGCTGAAGAAGAAGCTGGAGGACAGTGGAATTGCCTGAAGATACTTCACGCCAAATTTGGAGTCAAGCAATAGTTACAGCCAATCTCTTTGTGGAGCTGGCCCTGCCTATACTGGTAGCAACAGCTATCGTGGGCCCGATTGTAGCCATCCTGAGCAAAGGGATACTGTGGAAAGCCAAGTAGGAGGTAGAATTGCCTGATTTTATTGAAGGAGGGCAAAATGCCAGGACAAGCAGCGATAAACATTGAGGATAGACAATGGCAGGTTTGGCTTGCCACAACCTATGCCGAATTAGTTCGCGGGCTCAGTGGAGTGTCGTCAATGCCTGCCGGGATAGGGGTGCTGTCTATCCTACCTCAAGACCAGGTGGTAAATGTGACCACAGAGGCCATCTACTTTCCTATTGACCTTATCTTCATTTCCAGCGACCTCACAGTGATAGACGTAGCTGAGAATATCTCACCCGGAATGCTGGTCACTGAAGAAACCCCGTCCAGATATGTCCTGGAGATTAACGCTGGGGAAGCCGGTGACATCGAAAGTGGTGATATAGTAAATGTCACCATTTACCAGTCAGCTACCAATAACTGGATGACGCCTTTAGTTTCTTTTGCTGGGCTTGTGGCAGTAGGGGCATTTATGGTAGGCACGGTTAGGGCGGTCACACAGGCAATGCTCGGGAAACCTAAAGAGGAGCCACTCCTGCTCCCTCAGGTCACGGTTGAGGATGGTGAAAGTGTGCCAGCCCGGTACCGTGAGCTGGTTGGCTTCATCAGCGAGCCGGTGCCTGCGTACAGTCTGGCAACTGTGGATTTGGTCCCTCAGGTGGAGCCGAAGGTCAAGGAGCGTAAGATTGATGCGGTACTGCAGCAACTTAAAGACGGGGTTGAGAGCATCCAGCGAAGCGAGAGATTCAGGCAGTTCCTCATCACCATGTCCAAATTCCACGACTACAGTATCGGCAATCAGATACTCATAATGCTACAGAAGCCGGGCGCCACCAGGGTCGCTGGCTTCAACACCTGGAAGGAGATGGAGCGGTGGGTTAAGAAGGGCGAAAAAGGTATAGCTATCCTCGCTCCCATCATGCCGCCGAGGCCTACCTGCCCAGAGTGCGGTGCCAAAATACCCAAAGGTGCCAGGTTCTGCCCGCGATGTGGAGAAGAGGTCGAGGTGGAAGAAGGGATAGAGGTTCGGTACTTCAAGGTGGTCTATGTCTTTGACATCAGCCAGACCGAAGGGAAACCGCTTCCGGAGTTTGAGGTACCGGTGCTCACCGGCGAGGTAAACGAGGCGCTATTCACCAAGCTATTAGCTCTTAATGAAAACCAGGGGGTAACTGTCAGTTTTGAAGCAAAACCAGAACTAAGCCCGGATATTAAAGGCACCTATGTCATCATCGCAGGTGTGCCTGATATCTGGGTGAAACCTGACGAGCCACGAGCACAGCAATTAAAGACCTTACTTCACGAGACGGCACACCATTATTCGGAAACAGTGTTTAGTATACCCAGGAGGGATGCCGAAACCATCGCCGAGAGTAGCGCCTTTGTCGTCGGGGCTCACCACGGTTTCGACACCGGGGTAAGGTCGTTCCCCTACGTGGCTCTGTGGGCGCAGGACAAGAAGGTGCTGGAGCAAAATCTGGAAGCGGTTCGCCGGGTAGCCACCACTATCATGGAGGCGCTGGGGGAGACGGGCAAGATAGTGGAGAGCCCCTGGGAAAAGCATCAAAAGTCGCCAGCGGTAATTCCTGCCGAGCCTGGACCACCCCGGCGGCGAAAGAGCGAACTGGAGTTCTTCCCTGACAGCCCGGAATTTCTCACCCAGACCGTTGATGTTACCGGCTACCGGGGTAAGCTGGACACTGCCTTCCAGGAAGCACTAAAGAGAGTAAAGGGGATGAGCTAATGGCAGTCGTCATTGGGCCAATACCTGTATCCCTGTCCATAGAGGAATACCGCCGGGACTGGCAGCCTCAAGGCTGGGAGTTGATTGTCATCGGACCTACCTCAACCTGGCGTCAGGAATGGGGTGAGTGGGAGGCTATAAGGGATATCGTCCAGAATGCGCTTGACGAGGCTGAGTCCTACAGCTGGGGCTATGATGACGACGGGTTGTGGATATCGGACCAGGGTAAAGGCGTGGCTATTGCCGACTTCCTTCTTGGGCCGCCCAAGCTGAAGCCCGATTACGCCAGGGGAAAGTTCGGTGAGGGCATGAAGATCGCGGCCTTGGCCTTGGTCCGCAGGGGCTACTCCGTCCACATAGACACAGTGAGGCGCGAGCTATGGATCATCTTCCTGGGGCAGAAGATAGACGGTAAAGCCGAGACGCTGGCTGCCATGTGGCAGCCCAACGGTAGGCCGGGAGGTACCCGCTTTCACATAATCGGATATTTTGGTACAGCGTTTGAAGACCGCTTTGCAGTCAATATCCCCAAAAGCTCCATCGTTGCCCAAGTGCCCAGCCCGTTGGCCGAGCCGATAAGGCGTTACAACCAGCTCATCAATCATGCCTTCCCCACCGGCTCCAGGATATTCGCCCGGGACATCTACATGAGGGACATTAACAGCCTGTATTCATACAATCTCTGGGGGTTTGATATGGCTCCCGACCGCCACGGACCCAAACACGAACGGGATATGTGGGTGGATATTGGACGCCTGTGGGCATGTGTGGATGATGTGAAACTCCTTGAGATATTCATGCAATTTGTCAGAGAGCCCCCGGTTGTAGAGGTGGAAGAGAGCCGCAATGTTAGTATGGACTCCTGGGGAATGGGAGCCGAACCGGTCAGCGGCAAGAGGTATATCGAGTTCATTGAAGAACACGCCCACTCATGGCAGTGGGCATGGAACAGAAACTTTGGCGACAATGCTGTAATCAGGACCTCTGACCGCTGGGACAGCACGGTAAAGCACTTGGGATATATCCCGGTAGGTGTGCAGTGGGGAGTTAGAGACGCCTTGTCCAGAGTGATCACCACTGATGAGGAGCTGGTGAAAGCATCCCAGGAACGTCTGAGAGACGTAGATATCATCCCGGACGGAAGGCTGACCTCAAGACAGCTCGCTCATCTCAAGCTGGCTCGGGCGATAGCCGATGAGATTTCCCCCTATCGACCGGTATCCGGAGTCCACGCTGCTATCATCCCACCAGCTAGCGACCGGGTGAGGACTGCCGGCATGTACGGCAGAACAACCCAGGAGATCTACATCAGCGCTGACCAACTGCAAAGAGGCAAAAGCACCGTGGACACCGTAATCCACGAGCTGGCCCACCACCAGAGCGGAGCTGAGGACCTGGAGGAAGCTCACAGCGAGGCGATGACCAGCATAGCAGCCCGTGTTGTGGTGACAACAGCGGAAAGAGCTTATGACCCGGTATTGATGCTGCCTGATTTTCAATGGTAAGGGAGGCGATTAATATTGCCTGATGGTCTGATAACACCCGGACTGGTCCTGCAGGTAGCCGAGGCTGCTGAGGACTACGTGGTAACTCCAGCAGAGTTTGCTGAGATTATGGGGACAATATCCTCCATATTCGTGGGTGCTGCGGTAGCGGGATTTATTGGTATGTTGACGGGGGCAATAATCAAAGGATTTACCAGGGAGACGGGGATTAAGGTAAAAGAGAAAGCTGGGGTACCAGTACCGATATACTGATGAGGCAAGAATAATGGCGACCGAGAGCGATTCCATGTTAGGAATCATGGTCATGGCTATCTTTGGAGTTGCCGGCATCGCTGTGCTGGCGCCGACTCTTCAGCGGATCTTTGCCGCTACGCCGATGGCTCAATCTTATGCCGCTCAGGTCTATCTAGGCGCAACAGACTACCGCGTGCTTGAGGCTGACGGGCAGTTGCGGTGGCTCAGCCTGGTTGACGCTACACCCTTCGTGCCCTGGATAACAGCCAGCTTCTATAATGATGGAGACCTCACCACTGACCCACCTGGGCCGGTTTCCGTTTACATCGCTATTAACAACCCTGACGCAATGGTGGAGATCAAGAAGGGGGAGAATCAGTATGCCGATTTCTCCTTCGCCCAGAGAAGGATTGAGATAATCTTCTATAAGACTGACCCAGGCAAGAAAGCTAGAGTCAGGGTAGAAGGTAAGTATTAGATTCAAGAAAGGTAAATCAAATGTCGAACATAGCTGATTTTCTAGAAGAGGAACTATTAGACCATGTATTCAGAAATGCTGCTTATGGAAGCCCGGCAGCGGTCTACTGTGGTCTGGTGGAGACCGGCGACTATGACGCTGAGTTGGAAGCGGGCACGCTCACCCACGAAATCACCGCCTACACCGGTGACAGGAAGGCGATAACCTTCGGTCCTCCGGCCCAGGTAGGTGGCAAAGCGACCATCAAGAATACGGTAGCCATAGAGTTTGAGAATATGCCTGCCGTGACGGTGAAGTATGCTATTGTGTGTGATGCTGCCACCGTGGGCAATATCCTGTACTGGTGTCCTCTGGCTGCGGAGAAGACTTGTAATGCAGGAGATACATTCAGGATAGCGATTGATGGACTAGTGCTAGATTTGGCATAGTAGAAGTGGTGATTTAATGCCTATAGAGCTGAGGAAGTATTAGGAGTTTAAGGCACAATGGCAACTTTATTTCAATATCATAACACTGGTGATACCGGCGCATACGTGTTCTACGGAGTGAACTGGAAGGCTATGACCTTTACTGTGGTGACTGCTCATATCATCACCAGTGTAAAGCTGCTGCTCTATCGGCATGGTTTACCTGGGACGCTCACGGTTAGCATTAGAGCAACTGATGGGAGTGGCCATCCAACAGGCGATGACCTGTGCTCTGGGACGACGGATGGGAACACGCTTACTACATCAAGTAGCGGCGAGTGGCGTGAGATAAGCTTCGGAGCTGGCGCTCTGCTGAGTGCTAGTACTAAGTATGCCATAGTTATCAGAGGGGGCACTAGCGATACTAACTGCGCATACTGGAGACGTGCCCCTAATCTTTATGCTACCGGCAATTCAGAGTGGTCTAGTAATAGTGGAGATAGCTGGACTGCCAATACCAGCTATGACCTAATGTTTGAGGACTGGGGTGAGCTACCGGTAGTTCTAGCTTCAGCGAGTGGTAGTGGTATCGGGTCGGCTGAAACAATCGGGTGTCTTCTCTTTGAAGGTACGGCTTTGGGTAGTGGTATTGGTACAGCTCAAGGTACACCTGTGGTCATAGTAATCGCTGATGCTTTGGGGTCAGGTATAGGTTTATCTGAAGCGACAGCCTACTTGATAATACCCGCTTTAGCAAGTGGTGAAGGAGTTGGCACACTCGCACTCGATGCATCCCTGATTCCTTATGAGTATTGGTACTTAATACAGGAGGCACCAGCACTTCGGGCAAGAATTATAGAGCTTGAGGCCGCCCTTGAACCCAAGGCTCTCTTCAGAATTTAGGTGTGATATGATAGAAAGAGGAGTAAAAGATGGCAGTAGCAATTAGAC
>Ga0209986_10001467_pt1 | contig 22590 bp, 21 predicted proteins | sample BlataG_FD_183168 | JGI IMG/M metagenome (GOLD analysis project Ga0209986, IMG submission 183168) | Deep subsurface microbial communities from Black Sea to uncover new lineages of life (NeLLi) - Black_00105 metaG (SPAdes) (version 2) | ecosystem: Environmental > Aquatic > Marine > Oceanic >... | reverse complement strand
AATATCAATTATGTAAACCTTTGGTTTTCCATATCACCCCACGCGGCGGCTAGCGCGTCACGTTATTCAGCGGCAACACGAATAATGGCACGAACACTGGCAGCTTCTATTGGAATCTGAATAACACCTCTTCCAATCTTAATGCGAATATCGGCAGTCAGGTCAGCTTATTGAAATCTGCGGATATGGAAAACCATGCCTCTTGGCAAAACAAATAACTGCCCCATAAGGTGTTGGTAGGGCTGCAAGGTCTCGAAGGCTCCGGGGTGAATAAGCAGAATGAAACGATACGGTTACTTGTATGAAAAGATTTGGAATATGGACAATATCCAAGAGGCCCACCGCAATGCACAGCGTGGCAAGCGGCATTACCGCGAAGTGCAAATGGTAAACGCAGATGAGGAGAAGTACCTGACGCAAATTCAAGCAATGCTGCGCGACAAGACGTTTCGCACTTCTGAGTATGAGGTATTCACCAAGACTGACAGCGGCAAAGAACGCGAAATCTCCAAGTTGCCATACTTCCCAGACAGAATCGTGCATCACTGCATCATGCAAGTGCTTGAGCCAATCTGGATGAAGACATTCATCACAGATACCTATGCGTCGCTGAAGGGTCGCGGCATTCATAGAGGCGTCAGGCGTGTGAAGTTAGCATTACGTGACAAAGAGAACACGCAGTACTGTCTTAAGTTTGACGTGCGCAAGTTCTATCCATCCGTTGACCATGACATTCTGAAGTCCATAATTCGCAGGAAGATCAAAGACCAAGATGTGTTGTGGTTGTTGGATGAGATCATAGATTCCGCCGATGGTATTCCAATTGGGAACTACCTCAGCCAGTACTTCGGCAATCTATACTTGACGTACTTCGACCACTGGATGAAAGAGGAGAAGCGTTGTAGGTATTACTTTCGCTACTGCGATGACATTGTGGTACTGCATGGCAGCAAGGAATTTCTGCACAAACTATTCAGAGAAGCGCAGGAGTACTTGTCCACAAATCTAAAGCTATCCATCAAGTCAAACTACCAAATATTCCCAGTAGATAAACGTGGGATTGACTTTCTGGGCTATCGCTTCTTCCATGACTACACGCTATTGCGTAAGAGCATCGCACAGCGGTTCAAAGCGAAAGCGCAGCGTGTCCGACGGGGCTGGCGGCACATGCGGCCTAGCCAAATCGTGAATGGCATTATGAGTTACTGGGGCTGGATGAAGCATGGCAACTGCTTGAACCTTGCCAAGAAGCACATTGACAGAGGGGTTGAGCAAGTCATAGCGCAAACGTGTAAAGCAAACGATACGAAGAATCCATTGAGGAGGTTCAAATGGCTATAAGTCAAAGTGGCACTTATCCCAGTCAATTCGCCCAATCGCGTGGCAAAACCCTATTCCGCTGGGACATCGTAGAACAACAAGTGACCGACCCAACAACGGGCGAGACACGCACGCAGTACGTCTACAGCGAAGTGGCAATCGAGGGCAAGGTTACCAAAGCAAAGATTCTCGCTGCTATGCGTGCTGCCGAGCTAGAGCAAGATGATAGCGACATTGACGGGGTGGCGTTGCAGTATGAGAACGCGAAGAAGAAGCTCAAGGCTACCAAGGTTAAGGTGCTGCCAGTGCCTCAGCTATCAGAAGCGGTGGCGTTAATCTTGGATGTGCTAGGGATTGAGTACGATACTGCCTAGGCTGTTCTGTAACGAGAAAGGAGTACAAGATGACCGTAACAATCGGCCTGCACATGATAAGCAGGTCAGAAACCGATCGCCTCGATGCGTGCCTGGCGAGCCTAGAGCCAATACAGTTTGACCAGGTGGTGGTAGGGATTACCATGCAAGAGGGCTGGGACGGCGAAACCCGCCAGATAGCCGAGAAGTATGGCGAGGCCGTAGACCTGACCTGGCTGCCCAAGCTCACCTTCCCCGACTACGGCGAGTGCATCGCCAGCTTTGCACAAGCAAGACAAGCCGTCTACGACCAGATGACCACCGACTGGGTGTTCTGGATTGACGCCGACGACGTGCTGGACGGCGCGGAGGAGCTGCGGCCTATCATCGAGCGACTTGACCAGCAAGGCTTTGGCTGCCTGTTCCTCGACTACCACTACGGGTTCGACAACTCTGGCAACTGCATCACCATCTTGAAGCGCGAGCGGGCGGTGAAGCGCAGCATCGGCTGGCAGTGGATACGCAGGGTGCATGAGGGGCTGATGGCCCAGGGGCCCGTGCAGTTCGCCAAGACTGACGACGTAATCATCAAGCACAACTCCCCCACGGGGCGCGGTTGGCCTCGGCGCAACCTCGAACTCCTGCTACTGGACTATCAGGAGAACCCGAACGACAAGCGCACCGTCTGCTACATCGGCCACCAGTACTACGCCACACAGGACTGGAACGACGCTGCTATCTGGTACGAGAAGTACATCCACATGGAGGACAGGGCTATTGAGCGGTGGCAGGCCCTCCACTTCCTGGCCGATTGCTACAGGCAGACAGGGCGATACAGAGAAGCCATCGTCAGGGACATTGACGCCATGCTGCTCATGCCCCAGTGGGCTGACCCCTACTTCGGCCTGGCGGAGACCTATGCCCGCATGGGTGATTGGGACAGGGTGCTCTGGTGGGACAAGCTGGGGCGCATAGCGCAACCTGCCAGCGACGCCATCTTCTTCAATCCCCTGGACTACAGCTACAACCCCGCCCTGTTCAAAAACATTGCACAAGCCAACAAGGGTGACCTCGACGGAGCACGACAGACCATAGCCGACGCCGCCGCAGTCGCGCCCGCCGCCGAGCACTTGCAGCAGCAACTTGCCCAATATGACCAGTTAATCGCACAGCGGGACAAGGCGATGGGGCTGATGAAGCTGTGGGAGGGTGCGCCTGACGACGTAGTGCTCGCCACGCTGATCCCAAATGATTTGCTGGGGGTGCCTGCGGTGAAGGAGCGCATCGTCCACGCTGCGCATCAGATACGGAGACCTGGTAGACCCTGGGCGATTTTCTTCTGTGGGAAGTCGTTGGAGCCGTGGGCTCCGCCCAGCTTGACCGAGAGCGGGATTGGCGGCAGTGAGACTGGTGTGATCCAGATGGCCCGACTGCTAGGCAAGGCGGGCTGGCACGTAGATGTCTACAATCAGCCTGGCATGATGGCTGGCACGTATGACGATGTGGGATACTGGCCCTTTGCCTGGTATGACGCCAACGCACAACCAGAGCTGCTGGTAGGCTGGCGGCAGAACGGAGCGTTGTTGGCGGACTACAACGTGGGGGGGCTGGTCAAGTGGCTATGGCTTCACGACCTCCACATGGGAGACTTACTCACACCACAGAGAGCAGCCTTTTACGACCGTGTGATGGGCGTTAGCCAGCGGCATAGTTCGTACCTTAACATGCTTTACCCGTACCTTAACAATCTAAAGCCAACGCGAAACGGCATTGACATCGCCCGCTTCGACAAGGCAGTGTTTTATGTAGAGGAGCGCAACCCGCTGAAAGTCGTCTACTCCTCCAGCCCTGACAGGGGCATGGTGGAGTTGCTGAAGATGTGGCCCTTGGTGGTGCGAGTAGTGCCCCATGCCCAACTGCACCTGTACTACGGCTGGGACAACATAGACAAGTATCCCCAGATGCAGCAGTTCAAGCAGCAAGTGGTGGCACTGATAGAGCGTACCCCCAACGTAACGTGGCATGGGCGCGTGAACCAGGACGAGCTTGCGCGGGAGTTCCTGAGCGCGGGCGTGTGGGCGTACCCCACGGCCTTCCTTGAAGTATCCTGTATCACGGCAATGGAAGCAATGGCGGCGGGGCTGGCAATCCTCACCTCTGACTGCGGGGCTTTGACTGAGACTGTGGGAGATAGGGGCATCCTCGTAAAAGGCCACCTCCAGACCGAGCCTTATCAGCAGCAGTTCGTGGGCCACCTCGTCAGCTTGCTACAGAACGAGGAATGGCGGGCCGAGTGGGGCGCGAAGGGGATGGCGCACGCGCCGAAGCTGGCGTGGGAGCGCGTGGCGGCGGAGTGGCTGGCGGAGTGGGAAGCGCAAAGGGGGGTGCATTGAGATGCAAATGAGAACACGTTCCACGTGTCGAGTCTGTGGGTCGTCCGCGTTGAGGCCCGTTATGAGTCTGGGCAACACGTACCTAAGCAAGTTTGGTCATACCCGCGCCGATTTTATAGATCGCCCCCTTCCCCTAGATTTGGTGCGGTGTTCACCTGAAGATGATGAAAACGCCTGCGGTTTCGTGCAGTTACGGCATACGGTGCCATGCGACTTGCTGTACCGGGAGTATTTCTACAAGTCGGGCGTCAATCGCACGATGACCGACCATCTGAAGGGCATCGTCAAATCAATCACTGAAATGGTTGACCTGGTTGATGGCGACATAGTTGTGGATATTGGCTGCAATGACGGAGCGATGCTTAGTTTCTATCCCACCTCATTGACGCGCGTGGGGTTCGAGCCTGCCTTGAATCTACATGAAGAAATTGCCGCCCTGGGGATAGAGGTAATTCGAAACTATTTTAATCACGAGGACTATCTAACGCGATACTCTCAGAAAGCACGGGTGGTCTCAACCATCGCAATGTTCTATGACCTTGATGACCCCAATGCTTTTGTGGATTCAGTGAAGAGGGTCTTACGAGAAGATGGTTTGTGGGTGATCGAACTATCCTACTTCCCCTCCATGCTGGCTGCGAACGCATTTGACACCGTGCTTCACGAACACCTGGGGTACTATACTCTTCATGTCATGGACTATCTACTTCAACGATATGGGTTTTCAATCTTTAAGGTAGAACTCAATGAGATAAACGGAGGGAGCTTCCGCCTGTATTGTGCTCATGCTGGGGCAGTGGGTAAATACTATGGAGTTGACAAAAGCGCGTATGAGCTCAGCGTGAAAGAGTTCGAGCTTGCACTCGAAACGGATAGGCCCTACCGACAATTTGCAGCACGGATTGATCGGGTTCGTACACAAGTACGTGAGTTTTTGGAAAATGCAGTTCGAGATGGAGAGCGGACTTATGTGTATGGTGCTTCAACTAAGGGGAACTCGTTACTGCAATACATGGAAATTAGCGAGGGGCTGATCGTGGCGGCTGCCGACCGCAATCCCTACAAATGGGGTAAATACTGGCGTGGCCCTGGTATGCAGGTGGTTTCGGAGGAAGAAGCACGAGCCACAAATCCAGATTACTTTCTCGTTTTGCCCTGGCACTTCAGGGAGGAATTTCTGGAACGGGAACAGGAGTTCCTTCGGCGGGGCGGCAAGTTTATTTTCCCTTTACCTGAGTTTGAGGTCGTTGGGATAAATGATAGTAGCCGTTGACCTGGATGGCACGATAGGCCAATATGCTCAGGGGCAGAGAGAGTGTCTTTCTCCTCTTCCCGGAGCCGTGGAAACTGTAAACAGATGGTATGATGTGGGGCATACCATTGTCATAGACACAGCACGCGATGAGACATGGCGGGAATACACCAAGCAGTGGCTACAACAACATGGATTCAAATACCATTCCCTGCACATGGGCAAGCCCGACGCGCAGATAGTGATAGACGATAGACCCCGCCGATTCATCCAGGTAGAAACCAACGTAGGCGTGGCCGCGATTGCAGATGAGGAGTTGTTATGATAATATCCAGAACCCCTCTACGCATCAGCTTCGCTGGCGGCGGCAGCGACCTACCAGCTTTCTATCGGCATGAACCTGGGGCGGTAGTCAGCACCGCCATCAACAAGTACATCTATATCACGGTCAATAAGAAGTTTGACAACAAGATACGGGCCAGCTATTCAATTACCGAAATCGTGGACAGTGTGGACGACCTCAAGCACGAGCTAATCCGAGAAGCGTTGAAGTTGGTGGGGCTGGACGGCGGAATCGAGATTACCTCTATCTCGGACATCCCCTCGCAGGGAACAGGGCTGGGGTCGTCTAGCACATACACGGTAGGGTTACTGAACGCGCTGTACGCCTACACTGGGCAATACGTGGGAGCGGAACGGCTGGCACAAGAAGCGTGTCAGGTAGAAATCGAGCGGTGTGGCAACCCAATTGGCAAGCAGGATCAGTACATCGCCGCCTATGGGGGGCTGAAGCACATTCAATTCAATCCCAATGGGGACATTTTCGTGAACCCGATCATCTGTCACCCAGAGACAAAGGCGAAGCTACAGACAGGGCTATTGCTGTTTTACACTGGTATAACGCGCCTGGCTGGGGATGTCCTTCAAGAGCAACAAGCCAACGCTGGAAACAGTGAGCAGTGGCTGGCATTACGAGCTATGACAGGATTGGCACAAGAACTCCGTGAATTGCTCTGCCAGAACAACCCCAACTGTTTCGGCGAGATACTTCACCAAGGATGGTTGGAGAAGAAGACACTCGCATCGGGAATCAGTAACGGACAAATTGACGAGTGGTACGAGCGGGCCAGAAAGCATGGGGCTATCGGTGGCAAGGTGCTGGGGGCTGGTGGGGGTGGATTCTTGTTGCTGTATGCACCCATAGGGCGACATAGAGAGATCGCCCAAGCCTTGCCAGAATTAAGGCCAGTAGAGTTCCGCTTCGAGCCACAGGGAAGCAAAATCATCTACGTGGAATAAAATGATTGAAAGGAGCAAGTGATGGACGGATTAAAGATCGCCTTTTGGACGGGTGGCAATGGGATGTGGGGCGAGATGTATCCCGAAGCCCTGGAGGGAGATCGTCAGTTAGGCGGGGCCGAGGCGGCCCTAATCCATGTCTCGCGCGGCCTGGCAGAGCGTGGGCATGACGTGACGGTGTTTCATGGCGATTGCCCGACTGAGAGAGAATGCGAAACGCAAAGGGAACATCCTGCGTTTAGCCATGCTCCCTATCGGTGGCGGCCCACGAATATGTATAACCCCAGGGAGTGCTACGATGCCTTGATTCTATGGGACGATTCCCGTGTGTGCCAATATGACCCATGCGCCCACGCCGTCATCTTATCAGCACATTGCAATACACAGCCGCACCTCCAAGATCACTACCGCATAAGCTGGGCAGTGATGGTGTCGGAGTGGCAGCGCAAAGTCTTATGTCAGCAGTACAGGATACTCTCGCAGTTACGCAGCGAGGCCATACACCTGGGCGTGGACTTAAGCCGCTACGAAGAAGACGTTGAGACTATCCCAAATCGCCTTATCTACTGTAGCTCACCAGACCGAGGGCTTCACCACCTCTTGCGTATGTGGCCGCAAGTGCGTGAACAGATACCCGATGCGGAGCTTCACATCTTCTACTCCTTTGGGGGCTTTGAGCGCAACAAGTGGCAGATGAATGAGTATGCCGCGATCTGGTGGTATGTGAAGACCCACCTCGATCAGCCTGGCGTGTTCGTTCATGGTGCAGTTGGGAAGCAAACGTTAGCACGAGAGCAAAAGAAAGCAGCACTCCTAGCCTACCCGTCAGACCTTTTCGTAGATGGCGAAACATTTGCTATGGCAGTTTTGGAGTGCATGGCCGCAGGCACGCCGACGCTCATCAGTGATGCAGCCGCTCTGCCTGGCGTGTATGGAGACGCCGCCGCAATACTACCACGCCCCATCGAGGATGAACCCTGGATTGGGGTCATCGTTCGCTTGCTTACCGAGAAAGACTTGCGGCAGACACACATCGAGCGGGGACTAAAGTTTGCCCATGAGCATACGTGGGACGTGGCTATCGAGGCATGGGATAAAACGGTACGGGAGCGCGTGCGCGATCACAGACTAGAGATAGCTTGTGGATTCATTCCGAGCGACGATAAGCCAATGGGCAACAGCCCCTCCCTGGGATGGCCCGTCAAGCCACAATATCCGTGGATCAAACAGGGGAGGGAATGATGCTAGTCTGCCTAATGAGGATCAAAAACGCGGAAAGGCATATCCGCCGCTCCTTTGACGCCATGCCCTTTGTAGATCATTTCATCGTGGCTGAAAACGGCTCTACGGATGGGACAGTCGAGCTTCTTAAACAGTATCCCTGTACGATCTTGCATACCAATAGCCTCAATGCAGACAGAGACCTCCAGGCTACTTATGAAGTGGCCCTGAAGATGGGGGCAGACTGGGCATTGCAGATGGACTCTGACGAAGAATGGGAAAAGAGAGCAATCACAGACCTGATTAAACTCACCCAACAAGACATCGTGGTGGGGTGGACGTTTCGCAAAATGCCATTCATTCTGTCTGACGAGTTCTACCGAATTGATGGGGAGTGGGCTGCGTTCACGTTGGAGGAAATGAAGTTTGCCTGGCCCATCCTGTTGTTCAAGTGCCAACCGAATTGTTACTTTGAAGACCCTCGTGTAGCAGACCAGGGGGTGATAAAGGGCTTGCGTGGGCCAGTGCGAGCCAGCGACTTGCGCGTGAAACACTGGACTATTGAAAGCGAAGAGAGACTGGCAACCAAACTCGCTTACTCCAAACGGATCGTTCCAGACAGAGACCTGTACAACGAATACTGTGACCACGAGAACGCGGTGTTTATGAGGTGGCACGAGTGAATATCTACATCAGTGCCCACGACAGAGATATTCACATAATCGAGGCGTTTCAGTATTTCTTCAATAAGTATTGGGGCGCAACGCAGCCCGTTACTGTTCTGGGCTACAAAGTACCTGAGTTTGAACTTGCTCCCAATTTCAGTTTCGTCTCATTGGGCAAGGACAAGGGGCCGCGCATCTGCGGTGAACTGTACGACTTCTTCTCTGGCATTAAAGATCGGCACTGCATCTGGTCGGTAGGCGACCAGATCCCCATCAGGCCGCTGGACACAGAGATATATCGCCAGCTAACTAGCCTTATCAGAGATAGCAACCGCATAGGCCGTGCGACCCTGGTAGAAAACTTCGGCCAGAGGGCTCCCTATAGCGTTCTCCATGAGTACGATGGTTACAGCTTGGTAGAGCAGTCCCAAGATGATGAGTACAGGCTGTCTGCCCTCTGGTCAATCTGGCGCAGGGAATACCTCTTGAAATACCTGAAGCCAGGCATGGACTTGTGGGAATGGGAAACACGCGATCACGCCAGGGGCGACGGCTGGCGCATCCTCGGCACAGTAGGCAAGTACGCAATCTCCTCGGCTCACATCTTGGCGCGGGGCAGGCTGCACCCCGATTCATTCCGTAGCTGGGACAAGTTCAAGGCGGAGATGAGCGAGGAGGAGCGCGCGTTTGTGCTCCGCATCGTGCAGCAGGCGGCGTGGATGGTAGCGGGGGAGGGTATCAGGCATGAACATTAGCTTTTTCATGCCCGCCTACAATTATGCACAGTACATTGGGCAAGCCATTGGCTCTATCATGGATAGGAACTTCGAGGATGGTGACGAGCTCGTTGTTTGCAACGATGGTTCAACAGACAACACGGCGGAGGAGCTTGAGAGGCTACAACAGAAATGGCCTCACATTCAAGTGATAGTCCATGAGCAGAACAGGGGTGGCGGGGCTGCCAGGAACACAGCGGTCAGGCATTGCAATAACCCCTTGCTCTTCTGCCTGGATGCCGATAACATTCTTGCCCCCAATAGTATCCCAGGGCTAAAGCAGTTCCTCTTGGACAACGAGGCTGACGTAGCCTCTTGGCGGTACATGTACTACTTTGGCAGTTGCCCAGAGAAGATACGCTGGGAGCCAGATGTTGTCACTTTAGAACACTACCTGAATGGGGCGTCTATACCTGGGCACTGTGGAAACTACATGTTTAGCAAAGCGTCTTGGAAGAAGGTGGGCGGGTATCCCGAAGACACCTGGCTGGACACCTGGGGCTTTGGTTTCCGTCAGGCTGCTATGGGTTCAAAAGAAGTGATAATGCCAGATGGATTCTACTATCATCGGCGCGGCCATAATTCCTACTATATGCGCGGCCTCGAAGAAAGCACGTCATCCAGGGCCGCATTACCAGTTATACGTCCCTTCTTTCATCTGTTAGATGAGCGTGATGTAGAGTATGTCTTGAATAGCGACGATTGGCGCGAGCGCCTAACGGAGCGCCCGTTGCGTCTGCGAGGTGTATGATGGACAAATCTACGGATACTTGGATTTCGCCGCAGTGGGAAGCACGGGAGTACCTGGAAGCGTGTCGGGAGGCGGTGGAAGACGATGTGGCCTTTGCCTCTTTCCGTGGTGACCACCGGTATCGCCGCGTTCTGGAACACGCCAGGCCAGACGAGGGAATCATTTACTACGAAAAAGCCTGTGCTATAGACAGGGCTTTCGTCTTGGAGAACTTTCACACTTTCAGAGAGAACGATCTTTATGGTGGGGCGGCAATCGTCCGACACCCATTTGGCCTGATTTCAATCGCTTCGGTGAGGTACATATATCTACTCAATGAAATTCGTCGGCGCGTTGGCCCGTTAGAGGGCGCGGACATTGTGGAGATCGGCGGGGGGTACGGCGGGCAGTGCAGGATGATTATGGACGTATGCAAACCACGCTCATACACCATATTTGACCTGGGGTGGCCGCTTCTACTCACTAAAAAGTATCTGTCCAAATATGGCCTGGACGAGCGCGTATCTCTCCGAGAGTATGGAGACTTCGATGACATTGGAAACATAGATGTTGTCATTAGCACGTGGGCTTTTTGCGAACTTACAGAGCCAGCCAGAGACGCCTATTGCTTCCATGTCATTCGCAACAGCCAGCGCGGCTGTACGACCTGGAACACGCCACACGATTGGTTTGTGAAGTATTTACAGTCGCAGCGGCGCTTCAATATTTTAACCGAACCTACATCACATGCCCTCTTTGTGCAGTGGAGGGAGAACTTGAATGTTGGTTAAGGTGCATATTGGTTGTGGGGCAAGAATTTTCAAAGGGTGGCATAATATAGATTGTACGTATTCCCCACCAGAGCGTTCCCCAGAAAGCTTTTATCCAGAATCTATACGAGGAACACAAGACGATCTGCTCTTATTAGATGTAACTAAATCCCCCTTGCCTTTTGAGGACAATTCGGTAGACATCATATTCCACGAAGACTTCATAGAACACCTTGCCCAGCGCGACCAGATCGTATTTCTTGCGGAAACGCTACGGGTACTCAAGCCTGGCGGGTGTCATCGCGTGAATACCCCGAACTTACTTCAAATGCAACGCCGCTCTAATTTTGGCAAGGGCTTTAGCGGCGTTGCTATAAATGAGTGGGATCGCTGGCATCACCTGAACGTCCTTACTCCCGCCGTGCTTGCTGAGATGGCGACGATGGTTGGGTATAGCGAGGTCTATTTCAACAGTAGGAATCACAGTATCGTTGCTGAACACATGTCGCCAGAGTACCGTCCTGGCTCGGACAGGCAAGAGGATGAAAACATATTTGCGGATTTAGTTAAGTAGCATGAAGGTACACATTCTGCCAGTTTCGCATGAGTTCCAGCCCCCGCCGCTGCCCATTGTCTACCCGCCGCACAACAGGCGGGAGTATGGCGTCGAGCAAGACTTTATCGCCTACCTGGTGCATAACCGCCTTATCACCCACGACCCACATGAGGCTGACTGGCACTACCTCCCAGTATTCTGGACGTGGTATCATGTACGCAATGACTGTGGGAAGCGGGGGCGCGAACCGTTGCGGGAAGAGGTGGCAAGGCGGATTATTGATCCACAAAGAACATTTACAATCTGCCAGTTTGATGACGGCCCGTTAGAGTATCCCAATGGGGCAGTGCAATTCCTGGCTTCTCGGAAGGGGCAAGCGGGTATTGACATCCCGCTAATGTCTGATCCGCACGCGATGCCCAGCACGAAACCTGAGAAGCGGTGGCTGGCCTCTTTTATCGGGCGACTGGAAACACAGCCCATGCGTCGTGAAATGGCACGCATCTTGGGCGCACACGACTTCATTGACATTCAAGACGGGAACTGGGGTGTCCCCTACTTTGTCAATCAGATGCTTGAATCCTATGTGGCTCTTTGCCCAAGGGGATACGGAGGCTCATCGTTCAGATTCTTCGAGGCAATGAGCCTGGGTGTGTGCCCCATGCTCATTGGAGACATAGACGGGCGGCCATTCAAGAAGTGGATAGACTGGGATGAGATAAGCGCGTATGCCAGGACGCCAGAGGAAGCCGAGAGCCTATTGGAGAACATTGCTCCGCGTGACTGGCTAGAGCGTGGAGAGCGCGCCCGTGAAATATACCACCGTGACCTGGCATGGGGGCAGTGGTGCAAATACGTTTTTAAGGAGTTAGATGATGACACAGTTCTTTGAAGAAGAAGCACCTTACACATTCGTGGTGATTACCCGCCCAGGGTTTGACATCAATGCCCTATGCGCCGCATCGCCCATCCGCCTGGGATACATGCGGGGCTTTGCACAGATCGGGATACCGTCTCGGCTTGTCAGTGTTTTCGAGGTCGAGCGCGTGCTTCCGAAGATACATCAGCCACTTGTATTTTTGAGTGGTTATGAGTACATGGACATGACCAGCGCGGCGCGGGAGATGTTGCGTGGTTATCCCCACTTTGTTTGGATTGATGTAGACTACGAGGTAATACAGGAGATATACGGGGCATATGGAATCACACAACCAAGACCTCCTGAGAAGGCTTCTGAATACATCCTGGAATCCAATCCGAGCTTTGTGTTTACCGAAATGACCCCCTCGTCGCTAAAACATTGTTCGTTCTGGCAACGGTCTGGCTTGCGGCTGGTGTCCCTCCCGCTTGCCTGTGACGTGGAGCGCTATTACCCTGATCCAATGAGCCTCAAATACTCTGGGACAAAGATGGCATACGTAGGCGGCTACTGGCCCGCGAAGGCCATCCAGTTTGACAAATACCTGCGGCCCTATGAGAACATGCTGACCGTGTTTGGCTATAATGCCTGGCCCTATATTGGGTATCGGGGGGCACTGCCGATTGATGACGAGAGGATACTTTATCAAAACGCCCGTGTGTGCCCAGTGATTGGAACACCCTGTACTGCAACTATTGGGGAGATCAGCGAGCGGATATTCAAGGTGATGGGGAGCGGAGGGCTGGCTGTTACTGATGTTACCCCCGCATACCGCGAATTGTTTACAGAGGATGAGCTACTTGCCCCTGAGAGCATGGATGAATACCACAACATGATACAGCGGGCGCTGTCAAACGACGAGTCCGTCCGGGGTTATCGGGAGAGAGGTCGCCAGGCCATCTTGGAGAGGCATACTTACGCACACCGCGCCAAGGCGATTCTTGGCTATCTAGGGATTGATGCACAAGTGAGGAAAGAACATGGCGAAGAGCCTATCAACACTTAGGGGCAATATCAACACGTTCACGGGAGACGCGAGCAACGTCATCTGGACGGAGGCCCAAAAATCACTTGCTATAAATCTTGCAATTCAGTCGGCATGGCCTGAGCTCAAGAAGCTGACCCGCACAGCCATCACCCTGACCGAGGGCAGCTACGCCTACACCGTCTCTGCCATGACCCGCGCCCCCTGGGGGCCCGCACAGGTCTGGATTGCCACCACAGCCACCACGCAGCCAGTGTACCGCGAGCTTCGGCGCAGCGTGCTTTGTCGTGCGGACGGGGCAAGCTACTCGCTTGAGTTCGACTCCGACCTGGTGGACAATCGTGACGGCTACAAGGTCGAGGTGCATTACGAGCAGTACTACCCAGAGCTTGGCAGCGATAGCGAGACGACCGAGGTGACAGAATCGTACATCAACCCCCGCGCCCTGTTTCATCTCTGCGGGATGATGGCGCTCAAAGGCCACCATACCGACGTGGCTACGTTTGCGAAACAGAAGCCAGACTTCTACGAGGAAGCAGAGCGAGAGAAGCGGCGTCATCGGACTGAGGCTCTGCCGAGGACGATCAAGGTGCGGTGGGAATAGATTGAAGTGGGGGAGAGTGGTATTGCTTAACTCTCTTTAATAAAGACTCAATTTCATCATACAGAACCCGATGTTCCGCCGATATACGACGGCGGCTTTTGCCACCCACCGACCAAGTATAACGATGTATCACGCCAGCCCGCCAGATGGGGTATTCTATGGCTTTCTTGGCACGGAGGGGGAAGCGGTCAAAAAGGGGAATGATGACTTCGGCTAGGTCAAGCACTTTGTGGCAAATCCAATACTTCTGTGGCTTCCCTGGGGATGGGGAATAGTCACGGATATAGCCTACATCTAACTTGCTGGCGATCGTCTTGAGTATAGGGAGATCGTCATCTCTAAGCGATAGTTGGATGCCAGTCCAATAGCTCCGAGCCTTGTGTCCCTTGGCCTGATGTGAGTAGAAGAGGAAACAGCCCTCGCCATCAAAAAAGCCTGAGAGCCAATGACCGAAATCATCCGAGACGTTCAGGCGGTTAGGGATGCCTTCGCGGGTGATCCTGTCGAGGTAGGCTTGGAAGGTATCAATCTTGTAAACGTGCTTATTGCGACCATCAATGGATGACCGAGGGTGGCCTGTTTGGCGGGAGATTTCGGTGATGGTAAGTCCTTGCCTGAGCAGGGGTATTTCCTGAGCCGCAATATCGGGATCAATCTTGGGGTTTTTGCTAAAAGGCATATCCCTCCTTTCTACGTCGTGATGTTATAGGTATATTATATCACAAAACTCACGATTTGTCAAGTGTTTTTGAATATTTTAAGGTTAGGTGAAGTCTAATGGGTACGTATGTGGAAGGCGTGCTTTACGACGTAGCCCTCGAAAGAAGCACTGGCGAGAAGCAGGGGTTCATGATAATTCCCCACTCCGACCGAAGGGAGAGGGTGAATGACTGGGCACCCAACATCAGCACCACTGGCGACCTTGCCTACGCTGAGGGAGTTTGGAAGCCGTGGAGTCAGGACACCTGGACGGGGGGGCTTGGCGAGGAAGTGTGGAGTCGGACTGAGCAGACTCGCTTCTACGAGGCCGAGGGCGTAGAGACACGCATAGACGGCAAAGTCATGCTGGCTACGGCGGTGTCACTGATTGACGCCAACCTTGCCTGCGCCCAGCCTACCGACTTCCTGGGCAAGCTATACCTCCGACCCACAGGCACCCACTTCATCAGGCAGTACGAGGACGGTGTTGGCTGGGACAACGTGGGGCTTGGTACAGTTGGAGACATAGCGACCGACCTGATAGTTTTTGGCGACGCCCTGTACGTGGCCTCCACCGCTACGCACTACAGCATCATGGCTGCTGATGAATCCTGGGCATTGGGGCCAGTTGACAGAGAGCACTTCGCCACGTTTAACCCTGGGGCCACGCCTTCCCTCTACGGAGCGCACGGCCACCAGATATTCGCCACCACCGACGGCACGACCTGGGGAACAGCCGTCAGTATTGGAGATAGCTCGGCGGAGATCACGAGCATGACGCCGTTCTCCCAGAAGCTCTACATTGGCAAGGAAGACGGCCTGTACTACTATGACGGTACTGACGTGGTGCAGATGATTGGCTGCCGAAACAGGCTATGGTCTGCCAACTTCATCCAAATGGCCGAATGGGAGGGGTTTCTCTACTTCAACATCCTTAGACGCATCTACAAGTTTTCTGAAAGCGCAATCGTGGACATAACACCACAGGCGTATGGCTCGTTGGCAGCGGAGAGCTACGATTACGGGCTGCCAGAGGCTTTTGTCACAAGCCCCACTGCGCTTTATGTTGGGTTCGACCTGGCGGAGAACGACTACCCGTGTGTCCTGGCCTACACTGGCCTGGGGTGGCATCCAGTCTACAAGGGGGCTTCGGGCGACACCTTCGAGGGCATGGGCTACAGCGCAGAGCTAGACTGGTTCATCGTCAACGACGGGGACACGCGCTTCCGCCAGCTGGTGAGCATGACAGATTACCCATATCCTACCTTTATGATCGGGGCAACAGGAGCCACTGGATCCATCATCACCCCCAGGTTCGATGGCGGAATGCCTGTGACTCCGAAGGCAGTCAAGAGCGTCACGTTGGGCACGCGAGATTGTAGCGCCACCCAGAAAATCACCGCCCAATACCGCAAGGACGGCACGACAACGTGGACAGAAGTTGGCGACATAACCACCTCGCCCAGCGAGGAGATCAGTCTAGCTCCCCTGGCGGGGGCGGTAGAGGTAAACGACTATATCCAGTTCCGCTTCATCCTGGCTACCGCCTCGCCTGCCAATACGCCTGTCCTTGAACACATGGCGATCAACTGGCTCCCACGCCCTGAAGCTGTATTTGCATACCAAGTGTCTCTGCGGCTGGGTTCTCCGCTTACGTTATGACTACAGAAAAGCAGCAGAGAGATTTTCTAAGGCAATGTGCGGCGGATAGTATCCCCATCACTTATACAGATGGGGCGGCAACTCTATCCGTCTACGCGGCCCGCCTTCGCTTCTCCTCACCCTACAAGGGAGAGAACGTGGTGGAGGAAATGGCCGAGATCGTCCTCGTCGAGGCTAGTGGTGGCTTATGGAGCGACGCCCAAGCCGACTTCCTGAGAGCTTGTGGAGACGACACGAAGCCGTTGCTCTACACCCACACCGACGGCAAGCAACGCCCCGCTATACTGACAAGACTATCCTGGGCCACGCCACACAAGGGGCCGAGGGGCGATGAGCCAGTAGTACAGCTTCGACTGGTGGAGTCATTTGCAGGGCGCTGGATGGTCTACACAGAACAGGCCAGCATAGCGGACGAACTGGTAGGCATAGAGCTATCCGACCCGCTTTCACCAAACGTGTACGGATCGGGCACGTTCGGATATGGAGCTTATGGGTAATGACTAAGGGGAAAACGGGGTTCGTCGAAACAGGCGAGATATACGAAGCCACCCACTCCAACGAGGGGCGGATGGCCTGGCTTACAGCGGGCGCTGCTTGTGAGTCTGGCGATGTCATGGTGCTCGACTCGTCCGTAAACGCCCAGGCCACCAGCACCACCACCGAGGCCGACGCCCGCCCCGTGGTGATAGTGGCCCTGGACGACCCAGGCGACGGCGGTGCTGGCACGACGCAAAGCCTCAGCCCCTCCGACCCAGGCTGGTTCCAGGGGTGGGGGCGTTGCGCCCTGGTCAACCTCATGTACGCCTCACAAACAGGCGATTGGCTCATCACCTCCACCACCGCCAAGAAAGCCAGGCCGATGGGCGACGTACTCCCCCCGTCAGGCGCGTTCGGGTGGGTGCTCACCAGCGGCAGCACGCCAGAAGCCTTCCTGTTTGGCACGGGCGGCGCGGCAAAGCCAGCCGCCTACATCGTGGACGCAACGGGCGGAGACTACACCTCCGTCGTGGCTGCCGCCAGCGCGCTCGGTAGCACTGCGGGAGCGATCCTGGTTAAAGCTGGCACATACACCGAGACAGCCCCAGTTATTCTTGGTGGAGACAACCAGGCTATTATTGGAGAGAAGGGCGCGATCATCTACGGCAACCACACCCTGGCCGTGCTCTCTGCTACTGGGAAAACAGGGCTGCTCCTTCAGGGCCTTACCTTCAAAGACAAGGTTGACAAAGGCGTTGACAACGATGTCATTGACCTCGACGGTTGTACTGACTTCCGCATCGTGGACGTGGATGTGCGGGAGACATACTTCAGGGGCATCAACCTCAATGGCTGCGACCAGGGTATTATCCGAGGCTGCACCTTCGCCAGCGGCAGAGTAGCCAACCCTGGCATGGAGACCTCGATCTACCTGGACGACTGTGACCACATCGGGATCACAGGGAACATCGGTCGAGATCAAGGCTACACCGACGGCACCGCTACAGGTGCTCGCTTTATCTACCTCAACGACTCCAACTACTGCCAGATTTCGGGGAACCGCCAGGACGTTACAGCGGCTAAGGTAGGGCTACAGATTTACCACAGCCACTACAATGCCATAGCCAACAACCACTTCGAGAACAACACCTGGCTGGGCATCGGCGTGGGCTACGCCTCCCATTTCAACAACGTCGTTGGCAACACGTGTAAGGCCAACGACTACGAGGGCATAGAGTTTGGCGAGGCCAACATTGGCAACGTCATCGCCAACAACGTCTGCACCTCAGCCACCAGCACCGTCTACGGGCGGGGCATCTTCATGGAGGCCCAGACCGAGGAGGGGCAGGCCACCACCCTTAGCGGAGCAATCAGCGACATCGCCACCGCCGCTACCGTAGCAGACGGGTCACAGCTTCCCAGCGGCAACATGCTCCTTAAGATAGGCGAGGAGTACGTTTACTTCTCCACCAGGGCAACTGACTACATCAGCGGTGGGGTGCGGGCCGAGGCTGGTACCACCGCAGCCAGCCACGCCGACAGCGCAACGATCACCGTGCTTGGGCCAAGAGACAACATCATCGAGGGCAACGTTTGCAACTGGAACAAGCGAATAGGCATCGGCCTGCACCATGCTCACAACTGTATCATCGCCGATAACATCTGCATCAACAACTGCAACAACCAAGACAGCGGAGACGCTGGCATTTACCTCGACAGCCTCACGTCCTGCCTGGTAACAAACAACCGCATCGCTGACACCAGGGCCACCCCCCTCATGTGGCACGGAATCACCTTCAGCGGCACAAACACCGCTACAAAAGTGCTTGGAAACTACATCACAGGCGCAGCGACTACCGCCATTGACGCCCCAGACGCAGGCCACACTGTCACATTTGTCAAGCTGGAAAGCGAAGACTGGGAGCTAGAGCCAGCGGGCGGCATGACCGTCACCACTGGCACGGGGGCCATTGCCATCACTGCTGGCACTGCCTCTATGACACTGACCGCAGCGACCAACATCACCCAAAACGCTGGCAACACCGTGATCTGGCAGCAGGGCGGGGTAGGCAGGGGGTGGATCGGGAGCGACCTTACCCTGGTTGACATCCCCCTCAAGCTAGACACTGGGCAAGAGGTGGACTTCGACCGCGATAACCCGAACCAGATTTACGCCAAGTCAGTGGGGAACGACCTCATCCTCAGCGACCGCACGGCTGGTTCGCTGGCCTTGTCAGATCTGTACCAGACAGTGGTAGCGGGAACAGGGCTTGTGGGCGGGGGTATGGCAGCAACTGTCACCTTGCACGTCGGTGCTGGCACTGGCATTTGGCTTACTGCCGACGCGGTATCAGCAGCCAGTCCTGTAGTATTCGCGGATCGCGCCCTCACAGCAGGCTCCTACTTGTCAGGTGGTGGAGATTTAACCACAGACCGTCGCTTCAACTTCAATGACGCGGCCAACTTTGTATGGCCTGGCGCGCACAGTTTTACTGGTGCCCCGATTGCCCTAACTGGTGCTACCAGGGCTATCACCTGGGACACCAACGACTACGTTCAGTACGCCAGCAACAAGTGGACGTGGTACATTGAGAACGTTGCTAAGATGGCACTAGCTGGCGACGACCTTGACCTGGCGGTCAACGTAGAGTTTACTGGCGGCGACCACAGGATCAGGCATGGGTCGGCTGGTTCGGCCACTATTGAGTTTGATAATGCCAGCGACTCCATCCTGGACATAAAGAACCTTGGCGCTGGCAACGCCATTCTCAAGGTTGATAGCATAGAAGCGGCGCTCATAGACGTTACTGGCATTGAGCCAGTGGACACACGCGCTCGCCAGTTGTGGGTTGACACATCGGTCATTTATCCTCCCGCCGTGTACAACGTCACCCTCACCGATGCAGACACCCAATACGCACAAGCCCTCCCCGCCGACGTGCGAGCATTGCTCTTTCGCTGTCGGACTAACAACGCCATACGGTACGCCCTTCAGTCTGGCAAGGTGGCGGGGCCAACATCTCCATACCTTACATTGTTGGCAGGCCAATGGTATCAAGAGGATAATCTGTTGTTTAATCCCACCACGCTGTATCTGGCCTCTGACACAGCAGAAGTGGTGGTAGAAATAGAAGCATGGAGTTGAGCTTATGGCATCAATAGTAGCACAAACCGCAGCGACCGCATTTAACGTAACGCTTACCAGCGCCGACACCCAATACATGCAGGCATTGCCAGCCACTTGCCGCGCTTTTCAGTTTCGCTGTCGGACAAACTACGATGTCCGATACGCATACGAGAACGGCAAGGTGGCAACGCCAACCGCGCCTTATCTCACTCTCCCTAGTGGCGCGGTATATTACAAAGAATACCTGGCCCTCACGGCAGCGACACTGTGCTTCGCCACGGCGCAGGCGGGCGTCGTGGTAGAGATGGAAGCGTGGACATAGGTTAAGCGATGACTATTCTCAAGGTACGCAGAGAGACCGACGATGGCTGGTACATCGTTGGGACAGATGAAGTCACAGCAGGGGACGGCCTAACTAAACACAGAACTGGCGAGGCCGTCACGCTAAACGTCGGTGCAGGCACGGGAATCGCTGTATCTGCCGACACGGTGGCCGCCGCTAGTCCCGTTGTCTTCACCACCCGTGCTATCGCTACGGGCACCGGGTTGACAGGTGGGGGAGACCTATCTGCTGACCGCACCTTATCCGCAGCCAGTCCCTCGGTGTGGATCTCTGTTGCCCCTGCAACTGGGCAGTTTGTGCAGTGGGATGGTTCCAAATGGATCACTGCCTCGGCCAGTGGTGCGGGCGATATGCTAAAATCCACTTATGACCCTGACGGGGACGGGGTTATGGCAGACGCTCAAATCTCTGCCACCATCACACTCCTTAACATCACTCAGATAACCAATCGTGCTCATAGTGACCTGGCTGGCATTGGGGCAAGCGATCACCACGTCAGATACACTGATGCAGAGGCCATAGACGCTGTAGAGGCTGCCACCGCCGCTACCCTTGCGGGGGCATGGGTATTTTTACAGAATGTTGCGGGGACTACCTTTGATGGACGCGATCTTTCTGTGGATGGGGCAAAACTTGACGGGATAGAGAGTGGTGCGGCTGCTGACCAAACCATCACGGCGGGGACTGGCTTGGCTGGGGGCGGAACGGGCGATGTCACTCTTTCGGCAGCCAGCCCCACGGTGTGGCTAAGCGCTGCTCCTGTCACAGGTAGGTTTATACAGTGGGACGGGGCAAAGTGGGTTACTACCGTAGCCGCTACCCACAACCTGACCACAGATATAGACCACAATCAACTAACCAACTACGATGCGAACAAGCACATAGACCACACAGGGGTAAGCGTCCTGGGAGGCAACGGCCTAACGGGGGGTGGGGCTATCACTACTACCCAAACCCTCGCAGTCGGTGCAGGCACGGGCATTGCTGTATCAGCCGATGCAATAAGCGCAGCCAGCCCTGCCGTGTGGGTTTCTGCTGCTCCTGTCACGGGCCGATTTGTGCAATGGGATGGCACAAAATGGGTCACCACTGTAGCTGCTACTCACAACTTAACTACGGACATAGACCATAATCAGCTAACCAATACCCACAACCTCACCACTGATATAGACCACGATGCCCTAACCAACTTCGTAGCCGATGAACACGTAGCCCATGCTACCGTGACCTTCTCTGCTGGAGATGGACTAACTGGCGGGGGCACCCTTGCGGCCCATAGGACATTCGCTGTTGGGGCAGGTACAGGCATTGGGGTTACAGCAGACACAGTTTATGCGGCCAGTCCGACAGTCTTTACCACTCGCTCCTTAACAGCAGGCTCGTGGCTCACAGGCGGCGGCACGCTGGCCGCAGACCGAACACTCAGCCTCAGCGCGGCCTCGCTCAAGCTCTCCGATACGGGGGGCGGGTGGAAGGATGAGTGGAGGCCGCTCAAAGTTCAGGGGCTAGAGTACGAGTACATTGCCCCTGCTACCTGGGCCACCGTCTGCCACATCACCGACCAGGGCAACATGACCCACCTCTGGCTGGCCCTCGAAGTTGCCACGCCGACCACCTCTGGCACGCTGGCGTGGAGTCACCCCCTGACCATCGCGGTTGACGGCACGACAGAGGTAAACACCATCGTGGGTAACTTCTTCGCCAGCACATTGGGAGCGCCACGCTGGGGCGCGGATCGGATTGGCTGCTCCAAGATGGACATGACAAATAGCGTGGCGTCCTACTACCGTTACGTTTCCATCCCCTTCGATACCAGCCTGACAATCAAGGTAAAGAACGCATCAGCAGCGGCTACGCTGAAGGTGTGGGGGCAGGTGGGCTGGCACGACGGGAAGGGAAGCTATGGGGATCGCAGCCAGAAGTTTCATTGTGTATCTACAGCCACGGGTGCATCGGTGGCCGAATATGCCGCCCACATCATTGGAGCAGCCAGCCCCCTTCAAGCTGGGCGCATCGAGGGCTTCATGTTGGCTGTGGATGGGAATAACTGGCAATGGATGGAAGGCGACATTGAAATAGAAATTGATGGCACAAAAACAATCGCGTATTCAGGCACAGAAGATGCCTTTTTAGGGAGCTTCTACTACGGCGATGTCAAGTGGCAAACCAACTATGTGGGCATGACCAAGCAACATACCCGCACCGATGATACTCCCTATTACCAGAGTTGTTTCTATCGTTTTCTTGATCTAGACCAGGTGCCTTTTGAGCAGAGTTTTCAGATCAAGTGGTATAACGGCGAGGCGGGTCAAGGCGCGGGTGCCCCTGGCGCCATCAATGCAGGAGTATGGAGTGAGGCATGGTATTACACGGAGGCATAAACTATGGCCTGGGGTGATCGGGAACAGAAACTCAATATTCCAAACGCGGGTATCACGC
>Ga0209986_10001466_pt1 | contig 22591 bp, 20 predicted proteins | sample BlataG_FD_183168 | JGI IMG/M metagenome (GOLD analysis project Ga0209986, IMG submission 183168) | Deep subsurface microbial communities from Black Sea to uncover new lineages of life (NeLLi) - Black_00105 metaG (SPAdes) (version 2) | ecosystem: Environmental > Aquatic > Marine > Oceanic >... | reverse complement strand
CGTTATGTTAGCGCCCGTCAGTCCAAAAAAGGTAATTTTCCAAGGGGCGCCGCCACGGAGCGCCTGGCCCATCCTGGCGACAACATAACGCCAGGGGGAATCGCCGTATTTCTCTTGATAAAACTGCCGATGCTCATGGAAATCGGCAAATTCATTGACCGGAGCGAGTACGAACATGCCGACGAGACTGCCGATCAACAGCGGGAATATGAGATAGATCAGCCACCGTGAATAAAGTCGGTTCATGTTTGCTTCGCTGCTTAAAAAGTCGCGATCCTGAGAGCAGGATACGGTTCCGGCTCTCGCCAGTGTACTGCACGCGAACGCGAGAAAGAACCGCCCGATAGAACCGTTGTTTCTTGCCAACGGCCTATCCTTTTTTGCTTTAAATTTGCAAGACTGCTACTTGGCTAGCGCATGGCGTCGAGTACCACGGCCACATCATCGAACGTTGTTTTTGGATTGATCAGCGCCAGTCTTGCTGCGGCACGTCCGTCCACTGTCGTGGGTAAAAACCAGGCTGTTCCCGATTGCTGCAACCGGAGACTCAGTTGTTGGTAATCATGGACTTCCCAGTTGCGGCGACGGAAAACAAGCACACTCAGCGGGGGTGAAAGGATCAAGTCCAATTCACTGCGGGCATCGATTTCTTTGGCAACCCTTTGGGCGAGGTCGAGGCTCGATTCTACCGCCAGGCGATAGGCATCGGTACCGTGACTCGAGAGTGAAAACCAAAGGGGCAGTCCGCGCGGTCGGCGACTGAGGTGCAAGGCAAAATTTTTAGGATCGCTTTGGTCATTAAGCGAGGGGGCAACGGGTGTGTTCGATCCCAGGTAGGTTCCCGACCAGCGGTGGGCGGCGATGGCGTCCTCTGCGTTGCGATAGAGTAGGGCACAGCTGTCGTAAGGCGCAAACAGCCACTTATGAGGATCGACCGAAAGAGAGTCGGCGTGTTCGCTGCCTGCAAAAAGATGCCGGTAACCTTCTGCAAGGATAGCGGGGAATCCGTATGTACCGTCAATGTGCAGCCAAATGTCGCGGTCGCGACAGAATTGGGCGATACTTTCTAAATCATCGACAACTCCTAGATTCGGGGTGCCGACTGTGGCAACGATGGCCATGATCTCTGCCTGGGAATACTGGGCAAGTGCTGCTTCTAACGTCTCTCCGGTCATACGATGTGCAGCATCGGTGGGAATACAAACCAGCGTGCCGTCCACTGCAGCAGCCGATTCTTCCACAGCAAAGTGCGCTTGCTCGGAAGTGGCCACGATACTTCCAGATCCAAGGCATCGTCCCTGCTTGCGGGCTTTCTTTCGCGCGGCCACAAGCGCAGCGAGGGTTCCGAGCGTTCCGCCAGAAACAAACGTGCCTCCCGCTGAACGGGGCAGGCCCGCCAGGTCGGCAAGCCAGCGCAGTACCTGGTTTTCTGCAAAAATAGCGCCGCTACCACTGGCCCAAGTCCCGGCAAAAATTCCAGAAGCTGAAACCAAAAGATCGCAGATGGCGGCAGCCGGCGTGGTCGCGGAGGGGATTGCGGCGAAGGACCGCGGGTGGCCCTGGTCGATGCACGTGGGAACTATTTTTTCGAGCAACAGGCCCAGCGCATGGTCCAGGCCCAATCCATCGCGGGTGAGAGTTTCGCCAAGCTCGGCACGTAGCGCTTCTGCCGTTGCTGTTTGGCCGATGCGGGTTGTCGATGTCGCGGTCAGGCGAGATTTTGCTTCGGCGATAATCCGCTGCAGGGCGGCATCGGTGGGTTTTTCAAAGAGATGCATACCAACTTGGCAACGGATTTTAGGGAGCCACGACCATCGCATCGTAACTCAATGGCCACCGGGTCGCCAGCAGGAGGTCGTTTGCCGTTATCGGGTTCACCGAGCCATGGTATACTGCCGATGAAATAATTTTCCGAGTACGGCGCTGCCACTCACGAGGAGAGGGAAATCGATCGATGGAACTGATTTCGATTGCAGTCGGGCTACTTCTGTTATTGCTGGGGCGGAAAATATTTTGGCTCTTTGTGGGACTCGCTGGGTTTCTTTGCGGTTTCCAGGGTGTGCAAATGTTTTTTTCCGATCAGGCAGCTCTCGGTTTTATTTTTGGTCTTCTGGTGGGAGTGGTTGGTGTCTTTGTCGCCGTCTTCTTTCAGCGAATTTCATTTGCAATAGGTGGTTTTTTTGCGGGCGGCTATTTGAGTCTGGCTTTCTGTAGTCACCTGGGCATTGAAGAGCCGTCTAAAGTATTATTTGTTATTGTGGGTCTGATTGCTGCAGTGATTGCTTTGATGTGGATGGACTGGGCAATCATTCTCCTTTCCGCCTTGGCAGGAGCTGGGGCGATCGTTGTGAATATTGCCCTCTTGAGTCCACCCTGGAGTTTTTTCGTGTTGCTGCTGCTGGTGCTGATCGGTTGTGTCGTTCAGGGCCGTGCACTTCGGGGCGGCCTGCCGCCACCCTCGTAATTGCCCGCAACGACAATCGAAAAATCGGAGCCGTAGCGCTTACTCCGTCTTTGGTCGTTCCATCACCAGTACACGGTTGTGGCCACTATCGACGACGAATAATTTTCCATCACGGAAGCAAACGCCGTGCGGCCCTTTGAGGACCGCTTCCTCGCCTTCGCCTCCCAGAACCGTCTCGACCGTTCCTCGCTGCGGGTCGTAGAGGCGGATCGCGTTGTTTTTATCGTCGGCTACGTAAACACGATCCTGCGGATCGACACAAATGTGTTTCGGTTCATAAAACGCTGCCTCGGCAGCCGGACCATCGCGGAATCCTTTCTCGCCGGTGCCAGCAACGGTATAGAGCCTACCCCGGGTGTCGATCATCCGTAGCACATGCCCGGCCCGTTCCAAGATATAGACATTGCCGCGCGAGTCGCCTGCGACGGCCCGCGGGTCGAGGAGGGGACTTTCGCGAGCAACCGCTCCCTCGGCCGGTATACCGCGCTTTCCTGTTCCGGCAAGCGTTTCCACGCGACCGGTGGCGAGGTCGATTTGCCGGATGCGGAAGTTGCAAATATCGGCGATGAGAAGCTTACTGGCATCGGGAGTGAGCGTGACGCAGATCGGTTCGCGAAAGCGGGCGTTTTTTCGATCGTCGCCGTCTCCGGAAAAACCAGCTTGCGGAGCGCCGGCGAAAGTGTCGACCTGCCCAGTTTTCGCATCGATCACGCGGATGCAGTTGTTTGAACTATCGGAGAGGTAGCATTGACCCTGTGGGCTGATTGCCAGATTGTGCAGATGATTGAAGCGTGCTTTTTCTGCCGGTCCCCCGTCTCCGGCGTAGCCCCCGTTTTCGGTTCCGGCAACGATAGCGAGATTTCCCGACCGGTCGAGTCGGAGCACGCGGCCCCCGGAGAGTTCAACGATCCACGCGTTGCCGTGACGGTCAAAATCGATGCCCACCGGGTAGCGGAGGTCTTCGATTTTTGCAGTGTCCGGATCTTTTCCTGTCGTGGAGTCGCCCACCAAAATACGGACGCCGTCTGGTAGCTCTGCCCCAATAGGGGAACCAAGCAAAAAGAGTCCGAGCAGACCGCAAAGTCCCGCAGCTCCAAATCGGTCGAGAACGCACATGCAAATGCTCCGATTCACACAAGGCAGATAATGTATAAATATGGCCCTGCGTTTATATCTAATTACGTCTGGAGGACAACCCACCGTACTGTTGGGGGGAAGTTCAGAAGCGTTGCAGATCGACTATACTAAGGATCCCCAGGGTAACTAAAATTTGGCCCACAGCGTTTATCCCACCCAGCGACTGATCCTTGCGCGATCCCGCTCCTTTTACAAGGAATCCTACCTTTGAAAGCACGCCTCTTTTTGACGACCATCTCTTTTTGTTTCGTTTCTTTGATTGCAAACTTTCTGCAGGCAGAAATTAATTACCCGCATGTGATGCCCCCCGATCCACTGCCTCCCCACCCTCGTCTTTTTGTGGATCAAGAGGAGGTGGAGCAATTGCAGAAATGGTCCGACGAAGAGTCCTGGCTCGGTGCATATATCAACCTCATGATTGAGGATTTGAGAAAAACCGTCGCCGATCCTAACTTGCCGACCGTGAATCGCGGTCCGAACGGGGGAATTGCTCGTCAGGCGCATAGCTACGGAATTGCCTACGCGTTAACGGGTGAGAAACCCTTTGCGGAGGCGGCGGCGAAAATTCTTACCGCCTACGTGCCGCTCTTTCCGGACTACACCGTTTCAGGCATGAAAGGCAAAGCAACTTCGGCAACTCTCGAAGAATGCGATTGGGCCATTCATGCGGCGTCGGCCTACGATCTGATCTATAACTCGGGTGTCCTTGGCGATGAACAGAAAAGGGCGATTGAACAGGATGTCCTCAAAGCCTCGGCGGAGGTCATGCGGCAGTGCAACCATCGCTTCCGCAGCAATTGGCGTGCGCGGGCCATTGCAGGGGTTGCGATCATCGGATTCTGTATTGGTGACCGAGAGTTAATCGACGAGGCCCTCAATGGTTTTCGCGATGAAAATGGCCGCGTCCTTCGAGATGGTTTTGTGCAGCATGTGGCCTGGTCGATTCTCGCAGATGGGGTCTTTTACGAGCGATCCGTTCACTATCAACTCTACACGGCAGACGCCTACGCGCTGATTGCAGAAGTTGCACGACACAATGGCGTGGATCTTTGGAATTTAGAGGTCCCGGGCCATCCGCTGGATGCGGGAGCCGATGTCGAGCGAACATTTGGTCCGACGGGAAAAAAAACCGTAAAAGCTATTTTTGATTCACCCTTCTACGAGGCCTTCAGCGACGGATCGCTCGTCCGTTTGGGTAATTCTTATGCGGATCGCCTCGAGCGGACACGATGTTATGAACCCGCGTATCGGGCGTATGAGGACCCCAAATTTGCCTGGTTGTTGCGCCGCGATGTGAAATTTTCGCGTCCTATTGCCGGGGGCGGGTATCTGACTCCCGAAGAAATTGCGGCAGCGAAGGCAAAGGCCAAGCGCGAAGGTGATGCCCCGCGGCGACCGCTCGGTCCGTTGGAGCTTTTGTGGCTGGTACCTGAATTGCCCCTAGGAAAGTTTGACCACGGAGCAGATGCGACGATTGGGGTGACGGGACGACATGAAAATAACTGCACCGTGTTACCCAATGGCGGAATCACAGTACTGCGTGAAGGAGTGGACCCAAAATCGGTAGGGGTTCAAATGACCTATGGCGATTGGGGTTCATCGCATACGCATCCTGAATTATTGGCAATTACTGTTTCTGCCGGTGGCCACTTGGTGATCCCGGAAGTCCGCTACCATCACTATGGCCACCAGGATTATCTCAGTTGGGATCGTCAGTCGATTGCCCACAATACGGTCACTGTCGACGAAGTCTCCCAGTACCCGCAAGATATCCCTGATCCCTGGGCTGTCGAGCGAGACGGGAAGCATGCACGCGGTCGTCCGCTCTTCTTTCATGCGGGTGAGCGACTCAAGGCTTTTGGTGCTGAATGTGACACAGCGTATGAAGGTGTGTTGCTCAGTCGCGCGGTGGCGTTGCTGGGAAGTACGATTGTCGATTTTTATCGATGCCGGAGCGATAGCGATCACACCTTCGATTATGCGCTGCATATCGATGGGGCACTTGCCGACAGCACGGTGTCTCTGAGTGAACCGGCCGAAGGATCCGTTTCTGAAAATTTGGGGTATGTGCATTTACTTGCTCCACGGCGTGGCAAAGCCGACGGCGGCAGAGAGACGATGCATTTTGAATCGCCGGGTGGTAAATTGCAGATTGATTTACTTTCCGCTGGAAAAAGCGAGCTTACTGTTGCAACCGGACATGCGGATCTCAAAGGGAAAACCAAAGAGGCACTGCTCGTCCGCAAGCGAGGAAAAGATGCGAATTTTATTGACGTCCTTTCTTTTCCAAACCGTGAATCGTGGAAGGAAGTGGCGGTTCTCGGCGAACTTCCCCCCGGTGTGTTGGGGGTTCGTCTGGTCGCCGAAGACGGCACGGAACAGTGGGTGGTGAGCAGTGCGGAGAGCAAATCCTTTCAGCTTGCCGGACAAACGGTCACGGGGAGAATGGCGCTACTCGAAAAGAAACCGAGTGGACAATTGAAATTGATCGAACAGGTTCAATAGGCCAAAGGGAGTTATCGCGTGCAGGTTAAAAAGATATTTCTCGTTCTCAGCCTAGTGCTGGGGGCCGCAGGCCAACTCACGGCACATCCTCCCGAGCAGCATCCGCAGCAGAATCATCAGAAAGCAGCTGTGCATCCTGGGATGGTCCTTCCGGAATTGAAAGGACCGCATCCTTGGTCGGACAAACCGGTTCTTGACGATCCTTCACGGTTTCACATTGCGATCATGACCGATCGCACGGGGGGGCATCGTCCGGGCGTATGGATGCAGGCGGTTGAAAGTGTCAATCTCCTCCGCCCTGATTTTGTGATGTCGGTCGGCGATTTAATCGAAGGATACACCGAGGATGAGAATCGGGTCCAGGCGGAGTGGCAGGAATTTTTAGGGTTCATCGATAAATTGCAGATGCGCTTTTTTTTCGTGGCCGGTAACCACGATCTCACTAATCCGATGATGCACAAGATTTGGCGGGAGCACTTCGGACCAGAGTGGTATTCATTCGACTACAAGGGAGTCCATTTTATCTGTCTCTGTTCGGAAGATCCTAATTTCCGCATCGGGGATGCCCAACTCAAGTGGCTGAGGGAAGATTTGGAAAAATCGCAAGATGCCCGCTGGACGCTGGTTTTTCTACACAAACCACTCTGGTTTATCTCGGAGCGGTATCAATCTTTTGGAATGTTCGACAAGACGCAGTGGCCCAAGGTTGAAAAACTACTTCACGGTCGCAAGCACACAGTTTTTGCTGGCCATACGCATCACTATGCTCAGTTTCATCGAAATGGTGCGACCTATTATCAATTGGCAACCACGGGCGGAAGTTCCCAGTTACGAGGAGTCCCCTACGGCGAGTTCGATCACATTATGTGGCTCACCATGGAACCGGAAGGACCCTACATTGTCAATTTATTGCTCGATGGAATTGTTCCCGGTGACAAAGTAACCGAGGAGACGCTGGCACACTTTCGGAAGTTTTTGCGTGAAGCCAAGGTTGAAGTGGCGCCCATTCTACTGAGTCCTGATCAAGGTCTCCGGCAGGGGCAGATCGACATTCGTCTGATCAATACGTTCGATCAGTCGGTTCGCGTAAGTGGACGGATCGAGGGGTTGCCGCTCCGTGGTCTCCACCAGCAACCGGTCGATTTGAAATTGGCGGCAGACGCAGGAGAAAATGATCAGCTATCGATTGCCGTTCAGTTTGATGAATCGATTCCTGTGGCCGATCTGGGCAGCACGGTTTTTCGGGCCCGTGTCGAGACAGAGGGCACCGATCCGCTCAAAGCCGATTTAACCATCCCGGTCGTCATCGATCGACGTTACCTATGCCCCACGGTCAAAGGGCCAGTCGTTCTCGACGGTTCCTCCGAGGATTGGCGGAAGCTTGCCCACCACTTACCTGACGCACCGCTGATGGTAGGGCCGGAAGGCAGTTGGCAGGGTGCGGGGGATGCGGACGTCGCCTTTGATTTTTCCAGAGATCAAAAAACGGTTTATTTCTTTGCGCGTGTTGCCGATGATAAAGTGATGCCAGGCGATCAAATTGCTCTGTTTTTTGATACGCGTCCGCTCGCCGCCCGCTCCCGCGAACCAGAATTCGGCATTGGTTTTTACCGGATAACTTTCCCGGCGGTAGCCTTCCAAGGCACGCGTACAATGGTCTCAGGCGCGGGCGAAAAAGTGGAGTGCCAAGTGGTCGTGGCTCGCCAAGATCAGGGCTACACGATCGAGGCAGCGATTCCGGCAGAAATCTTAACTGGTAGACAGGGAGAAAACTGGCATTCGTTCCAGGCAACGGTTCTTCTTGCGGATGTAGACGAGGAGGGGCAGTCGCCAAGTGAATTGATTTGGCGGGGGACGCGTGCGGTGCGCAAAAATAATCGCGGTTACGGTCATTTCGTGGCTCCCACAGATGACGCTGCCGACTGATGCATGCTAGGGGTGAATGATGGCGCGGATCGTGGTGGTGGTTCCCCCGTCGGCGAATCGTGATTCTGGGAATTTCGTCACTGCCCACCGCTATCGTAGACACCTCCAGCAGTGCGGACACAGTGTGCGGATTTGCCAGGGGGACGATTCGCTTTCGGCCGATTTGCTGATTGCCTTGCAGGCACGCAAAACCGCTGCGGCAACCCTGCGTTTTGCACGAGATTTCCCCAGCCGGCCTCGGGTAGTGGTGCTCACGGGAACCGACCTTTACAGCAATCTACGGCAGCAGAAGACAGCTGCCAAAGCCCTGGATGCGGCAAGTCGCGTGGTTGTCTTTCACCCGCTTGCGCTTGCAGCAGTGCCAAACAAGTGGCAATCCCGCTGCCGAGTGATTGGCAAGTCGGCGGAGCGATTGGCGGTAAATCCATTGCCACTAAAACGCCACTTTGAGTTTTCTGTTTCAGGACATTTGCGGCCAGTTAAGGATCCTTTCCGCGGAGCGCTGGCGGCACGCAAGTTACCGGCCGAATCACGGATCGTGGTCTCTCATTTTGGCAATGCGCTGAGTGAAAAAATGGCGCAGCGAGCGGCAGCAGAGATGGTGCGTAACTCCCGCTACCGCTACCTTGGTGGGCTGCCGCTGGGGCGGGCGAGGCAGCGGGTTGCCCGAAGTCGGGCACTAATTCTCTCTTCCCGTCTCGAGGGTGGGGCCAATGTGATTGCGGAGGCAATCGTATCGGGTGTTCCTGTACTGGCCAGTCGCGTTTCAGGGAATATCGGGATGCTCGGTGCGGATTGGCCGGGCTATTTCGAAGCAGGAAATACGTTGGCGCTCACTGAATTAATGTTCCGCTGTGAAAAAGAAACGGCTTTCTATCAAGATCTCCTTGGAGCAGCGGCAGATCGAGCGCTTCTTTTTTTACCCGGCGTCGAGCAGGCCGCCCTTGCGGAACTGACGGGTGAGTTGCTGCCTTAAATCAAGGGATTTCGTGGTGGAGGGATTGTCGATTTAGACTCTTTGCCTAAAATTTGGGACCGGAACCGTAGCAAGGCGATCTACCATAAAAAAGGGTACACCATTTATGACTGTTCGATATTCAATTATTGCCGCCGTTGTCTGTTTATGTATGCTTGTCGATATTCTCAAAGCAGACGAGCCTATTCGCTATCTCTACAAATTCGATCAACCGGATAGCGCCGCACAATGGACGACCGTTAACGATGGTGTGATGGGAGGGATTTCAGAGGGCCGCTTTAAGATTAGCGGGGATCAAACGCTTGATTTTTTTGGCAAGATATCCCTAGAGAACAACGGGGGTTTCGCATCGGTTCGGACTCGCAGGGCGAAGCTCAATTTACAGAGTGACGATATTCTTGTTGCCCGCGTGCGGGGTGACGGGCGGCAGTATGCCTGGAACCTGCATGTGCCGACCTGGAGGATAGCCTTTGCTTGGCGTGCTTTTTTTAATACAAAGAAAGACGAATGGGTTGAAATCCGTACCCCGTTGGCAGCGTTTCGGGCAACGAGTTTCGGCCGCGAGATGAAAGATCGTCAACTCGATCCTGCGAAGGTCAATGGTTTGGGAATCATACTCGCCGATAAACAGGCGGGAGCTTTTAATCTCGAAGTCGAGTGGATCGGAGTGGAGCGCAGTCAGTAGCCTGCGCTCGAGAGAAAGAAAAAAACAGGAGGCTGCGGATGTGCCGTTGGCTCGCGTATGCTGGATCGCCGATTGGTCTGGATGAAATTCTTCTGCGTCCAGAACATTCGCTGCTCACCCAATCGCGACACGCTCGCGAGTCGACCTTTGAAGTCAATGCCGATGGATTCGGGGTGGGTTGGTACACGGACCGACCCACACCGGGTGTGTATCACGATACGCGTCCAGCCTGGAATGACCGGAATTTAGCCAGTCTCGCTGCACATATCCGTTCCCCCCTTTTTTTCGGTCACATCCGGGCAGCGGTTGGCAGCATGGTGGTCCGTAGCAACTGCCATCCCTTTCGACACCAGCGGTGGCTGTTTCAGCACAATGGTGCCATCGGTGAGTTTGGGAAAATTAAACAGCGACTCGACATGCAAATCAGCCCGGAGTTGTATGCTGAGAAACAGGGGCAGACAGATACCGAAACAATGTTTCTGCTCAGTCTCACCTTCGGAATGATGGACGATCCGCAGGGCGGCATCTGCCGGATGATCGAAAAGGTGGAAGAGGCACGGGTCGCCGAGGGAGTAAAGGAAGCCTTTCGCATGACCGTGGCGACAAGCGATGGTGAGACCATTTATGCGGCCCGCTATGCGAGTCACGATGCGCAGCCGTCGCTCTATCACAGCACACCCGGGGCAGTCCTCGAATCGGCCAGTGGAGACCGCATTGAGTTACCCGAAGACGGGTATCTCATTCTCTCCGAACCGCTCGACGATCTACCGAGTCACTGGGCGGAAGTGCCGGAGACGAGTTGGCTTAGGCTTGCCGCGGGCGTCGCTGAGATTTCAGCTCTCTTTTAATCCCTAATCGCTTTTCTCGGAACTTGCCTCCAAGTCGAGCAGCACGGTGCCCTCCTCGGATCGCACCGTGAAAACAACTTTCATCTTATCGTCGCCATCGAACTGAACGACACCTTCGCCTGTGGCGCCCAGGTATTCGCCACTCAGTGCAATTTCGTTTTTGGACTTATCCCATTTCCCGTAGGTAATGCCCATCGGAAAGCTTCCATTGCTGTCGAAATCCCAGAATAGAAAGACGCCCTCGTTCGGCTCGTAGCGCATCAGACTTAATTTTTTAAATGCACCTCCGGCCAAAGATTGCGTGGATTGCAGAAATTTCTTATTGAGAATCCATTTCACGGTCTCCGTTCCCTCCAGGTTCATTTCTTCCGGAACCAGGATCGATTTTTTGAGCGTCACTTCCACATTCCAGGTGCCCACCCAACGGTCCATCAGATCCTCAGGGGCCTCGGCATTGGAAATGCTATTTGTGCCAGCACATGCGGCAAGCACAAAAAGCATGAGACAAATGGATAGACGTAATTTCGACATAGTTTCCTCCTTATAAAAACAGCAAGTTATTTTGTTTTATTTTGTTTCGCAGTCGATTTCTCCTTATTCACTTTAACCTGCGTCCCTTCCAGCGAAAAAACAACGATGCCTTTTTTGTTTTTCACTTCAAAATTCCAAGTAAAGGAGCCATCGTTTTCGAATTTCAAAGTTCCTGCACCGCTGCCCAATTTGCCATAATCAGCAGACAGGACCAGTTCCTCTTTTTGGGAGTCCCAAACCCCAACCATGGGGATAGGTTGGACGTCCCCATTTGCTTTGAATTCCCACATGTAGTACCGCTTGTGGACTTCACTGTAGGTCATCAGATTAATAACTTCAGTTTTTTTACCGTCTCCGTTGTCGTCGTAGAAGCCCTTTCCCATCAGGTAGTTGTGTTCTAGAGCCCAGCCGATTTTCTCTTGTCCCTCAAAAGTCATTTCCTGCGGCACTTTGATAGTAACCTTGGCATTCCAGATGCCGACTCGCTTGGCCAGGATGCCATTCGGGTCTTGCTCTGCCAATACCGGTCCAGTTGCGAGCGACTGCAGGATGCAGGTGACGATGAGGACAAACAAAAATTGCAAACGCATGCCGGGCCTCTTTCAATGATGGGTGCCAGTTCAAGCAGCAAACAAGTCGAGCGAAAGGGAGTCAAGCAATCGACTTCTGCCATGCGCGTGTTGCTAAAGATGCCTATCAGCAGCAACGTTCGTTACTCGTCGTAGTCTATCGATCGGCCAATGTTTTCGCAAGCATTCGAAGGCACGTTCGGTACAGCGTTTGTGATTGCATCTCTTTACGATACGACGCTTCACAGACGGATGCGACTCGTTGCCGATGCCAAACCGGAAACGACTCCCGATCTGCATACATGGCGTCTAAAACAAGTTTGCTAATCTGCTGCCGCTTAAGTATAATGCACACCAAAGGTTGTTTTCTATGATCCGTACAATTTTAAATATCCTGCTGATTGGGGCGATCGTCACCTGCCCGCTCCGCTGTCTGACAGGCCTCTGCAATTCGGGCGATGGCTGCTGCAGTGCAGCCGAGCGTTGTTGCCAGCGTTGTGATGCTCAAGAACACTGCGCAGCAAAAAATCATGGTGCATCCCAACAGAGTCGCGCAGACGGAAATTTAGGTCATCCATCCAGTATGCCTTTCGAGCCGAGTCGCTCCGGATGCTGCCAGTGCATTTGCAGTGGTGCCCTGGTGGGATTGAGTGGTATTCTGCTGGCCGAGCACGTCCAGCACTCGTGGCCGGTACTACTTGTCCAGGACGATCTGGCCGCCCCGCTCGGCGTGGCGGCAAAGTTATCAACCCATCCGCCCGATTGGGCCAGGGTAGCATCGGGCCCAAATTTGTGCATTCTACACCGGGCACTGCTGCTCTAAGCCGCCCTTGCGCTGCGCGTCGACGCACTGAGTAGACAAAATCGAAGGGCTCCTTGCAATCGACGCGTCTGCTCTCTCCTGTTGGTTTTTAGCGGGTAGAAAAAATGCGCTAGAAGTTTACCTCTGGACCGGAAAATTAGGCTGGATTAAAAAATATGTTCTTCCACCTGCTCCCTTGGGAGTATGCCATTCGCAACCTGTTTCGGCGCCGCCTCAGAACCGCGCTTACGTTCATAGGACTCACCACAGTGATTGTGCTGGTGTTCCTCGTCGTCGGTTTCATCCGTGGGCTCGAGCGATCGCTCTCGGTGAGTGGCGATCCGCGGGCGGCGGTGATTCTCTCACTGGGAATGGGTGAAAACCTCGAATATTCATCGATCCCGATGCGCACCAGCGGCTTGGTGCCGGCAAGTGTCGCTGGCATCGAAGAGCGGTTCGGACAGAAGTATGTCTCTCCTGAGTTGTATCTCGGAACGGAGGTGCGTGTCGGCTCGCAGGAGCCGTCGATGGGACTGGTCCGTGGGGTAACGCGTTCTGCCGTGTTGGTCCGTCGAAACCTCGATGTCTTTGAAGGCGACTGGCCCGGTCCGGGCCAGGTTCTAGTAGGCCGGTTGGCGGCGGCAAAACTCGGTGCGACCACCGCAGAGATGGCGGTGGGGCAGTCGATTCGTCTGGAGGGCCGCAGTTGGCAGATTAGCGGTATTTTTTCAGCCGGCGGTTCCGCCTTTGAATCGGAGATCTGGTGTCGGCTCGACGGTCTGCAGCAGGCGATGAAGCGGCAGGATTTGAGTCTGGTTGCCGTAACGCTTGCTCGGGAGAGCGGCTTTGCGAACCTCGATCTGTTTTGTAAAGAGAGACTCGATCTGGAATTACAAACGATGCGGGAGACGGCGTACTACGCATCCTTGCAAAAAGATTATGGTCCCGTCCGCAGTTTGGCATGGCTGGTCGTGGTGCTGCTTGCGGGTGCGGGCATTTTTGCGGGTATGAACACGATGTACGGATCGGTGGTAGGGCGGACCTCGGAACTCGCTACGCTGCAGACCATCGGATTTGTCCGCCGCGCGGTCGCCGTCAGTTTGATCCAGGAGGGGCTGCTGCTTGCGGCCGCCGCCAGTTTGCTTGCGGCGGTTTTCGCGCTGGTGTTCATCAACGGGATGGCCGTGCGGTTCACGATGGGGGCCTTTGCTCTTCGCGTCGACAGCGTGGCGATTCTGATCGGTTGTGGTGTGAGTCTGCTTTTGGGGTTTTTAGGCGCACTCTACCCGGCCGTGCGGGCCTTGCGGATGCCTATTGTAGAAGGGCTCAAAGCGGTTTGATAGAGACTTTGCCAGCGGAACGATGCCGCAGGTTTGATCCATTTAATACAGGAGCTTAAAAGTGAGAAACGCGATCATATGTTTAGCGATTTTTGGATTGGCGTTGGCTGTCGGCTGTTCGCAGCAAAGCGGTGAAACGGCCACGCCGGGCCCCTCGGCCAACGGTTTGAAATATCTTTTGGACCAGGAACCGCTCGAGGCAAAAGATGTCGTCGGTGTGCGCAAGACGGCAAAAAATGGAGACGCCGTGGTGATTGTGGGTCGGATTGGTGGTAGTGACAATCCTTGGATTGAAAATCGTGCGGCGTTTAAGATCGTTGATCGTTCGCTCAAAGCATGCAGTGATATCCCTGGAGATTCCTGTCCCATTCCCTGGGATTACTGTTGTGAGACGCACAAGTTGCCCGCCTCCACCGCCCTGGTGAAAGTCGTCGACGAACGGGGCAAGCTTGTCGAGGAAGATGCCCGAGCGTTGCTTGGCGTCAAAGAACTTTCGACCGTGGTACTCCAAGGCAAAGCCGAGCGCGACACGAGCGGTAATCTTACGATTCTGGCCAACGGTGTGTTTATCCAAAAGAAATGACAGAAATGATGGAAAATCAGGTAGATCTGCGCCAGCTGGCAATCGATCGAAGCGAACCGGCCGCACCACGTGCCGCGCTGCGGCATCTGTGGACCCGCTACGTGGTGCCCGGGGTCTTGGTGGCCGGTTTCCTTGGCCTCCTCGTTTGGGCTGCCTGGGATCTAGTTTTTCCTCCGCACAAGGTGTCGGTGGTGCCGGTCTTCGCTACCACTGCGGAGCTACGGCAAGCAGGAACTCCCTTGTTCCAGGCAGCCGGATGGATTGAGCCGCGTCCCACGCCCGTGCGTGTTGCCGCGTTGGCGCCGGGTGTGGTCGTAGAGCTGCTGGTGGTGGAGGATCAGGTGGTACGGGCAGGTGAGCCGATTGCTCTTCTGGTGGAGGAGGATGCCCGGTTGGCCCATCGCCGCTCAGTATCGGAGCTTGCGCTCCGCGAAGCGGACCACGATGCGGCGAATGCCATACTCCGGGCGGCCGAGGTGCGTCATCAGCAACCGGTTCACCTCGACGCTGTGCTCGGTGAGGCGGAGGCTTCGTTGGCTCGGATTGATACGCAGGTCAGGAATCTTCCTTTTTTGATTCGCCGCGCCGAGGCCGACTATCAGGCGACGCGTAAAGATTATCGTCGCAAGCTGGAGGTCAAAGAGATCATTGCCAGTGTAGAAATCGACCTCGCCCAGGGTAGGCTCGATTCTGCTCTGGCGTTGCTTGAGGGATTACGGGATCGGGAAGCATCGTTAGAACGGGAGCGGGCAGCACTTCGGCTGCAACGCGACGCGCTGGGAACGCAAAGGAAGTTACTTACCAATGAAATTCGGGAGAAGCAAGTTGCCGCTTCCAAAGTCAAAGTGGCGGCCGCACGCATCGAGCGGGCACGCGTTTCCGTGGCGGAAGCCAAGTTGCGTCTGGATCGAATGACCGTACGCTCGCTCATCGATGGCAGAGTGTTTCGTCTGATCGCTCATCCCGGTGCACAGATGGGTGACAGTATGACCCAAATGCTAGGCCGCGATGGCCGTACCGTGGTCACGCTCTATCGTCCCGAGATGTTGCAGGTGCGCGTCGATGTCCGTTTTGAAGATATACCCAAAGTGCTTCCCAATCAGCCGGTGGTGATCGAGAACCCGGCGCTTGCCTCCTCGCTTGCCGGAACGGTCCTGTTTATCAATTCCGAAGCCGATATTCAAAAAAATACGCTGCAGGTCAAGGTGGCGATCACCGATCCTCCACCGGTGTTCAAGCCCGAGATGCTGGTGGATGTGACGTTCCTGGCCCCCCAACGTGAAAGTTCCGATCGCGCACCGCAGGCCGAGGAAGTCACACTCTATGTCTTGTCGGGCTGGATTCACACAGACGACCAGGGCGCGTATGTGTGGGTGGCCGATCCGTTGAACCAGCGTGCGCGGAAAGCAAGGGTCCAAACCGGCGCATCCGGACCTGGTGGTTTGGTTGCGATTACAGCGGGTCTCAATAGTTCGAGCCGGATTATTGTGTCTGGAGCACAGTCGCTTACCGGCGGCGACCGCATTCAGATAAGCAGCGAAGGTGCAGTCGGGTCGGGTCGTATTTCAGACGATGAAGATCTGAGAAATGTGCTGCAGTCGTCTACAGGAGCCAAATAATAATGTCTCTGATCGAAATCAATGACGTCACCAAACACTATTACAAAGGCGACGAAACCATCACGCCTCTTGATGGAGTCACGCTTGAAATCGAAGCGGGTGAGTTTCTCGCGTTGATGGGCGCCAGTGGTACGGGGAAATCGACGCTCCTGAATCTGATTGCCAGTATCGACCGGCCCGACAGCGGCACGATTGTTGTGGATGGAGTCGACATCACCCGCCTCTCGCGGACCCAATTGGCCAGCTGGCGGGCTGCGAACATGGGATATATTTTTCAGACGCATAATCTGATTCCCGTTCTGACCGCTTATGAAAACATCGAGCTACCGCTGTTACTGCTGCCGTTCTCCCGGAGCGAACGCCGCAGGCGGGTAGAGATTGCCCTCGAAGCGGTTTATCTGCTCGACCGCGCTGCGCATTATCCTCGTCAGCTTTCGGGCGGGCAGGAACAGCGGGTCGGGATTGCCCGCGCCATTGTGGCGCATCCGAAAGTCGTGGTGGCAGATGAACCGACCGGAGATCTCGATCCCGATACATCTGCACAGATCATTGACCTTCTAAAACGCTTGAACGAGCAGCTGCAGGTGACGCTGTTGATGGTCACGCACGATGCGGAGGTAGCGGCGGTGGCGGACAAGCAATTTAATCTCGACCATGGCCGGCTCGTGCAGACTGCAGGTGCAGGCCCCCCACCATTTGTCCCTTCCACAACCAGAAAATCGGCAGGTTAGAGAGGCCGGAAAAAAATGTTCAAATTTCTACCCTATATCCTCAAAACGCTCTGGCGTCATCGCTCCCGCACACTGCTCACCGTGAGTGGTTCGGCCGTTGCGCTGTTCGTCTTCTGCTTTGTCGGCTCGGTGCAGGAGGGGATGAACGCCATCCATCGCCAGCAGGGTGCCAAGGGAGCGCTGATTGCGTTCCAGGCCAACAAGTTCTGCCCAGCGACGAGTAATCTGCCGCAGGACTACGAGCAAAAAATTGCTCGGCTCGACGGCGTACGGCAAGTGGTGCCGATTCAGGTCTTCACGAACAACTGTCGGGCCAGCCTAGATGTAGTGGTGTTTTACGGTGTGCCACCGGAGAAACTCCGCCCGGCGCGAGACTTTACGCTGACAAGCGGCAGTTGGACCGATTTTGAAAAGCACCAGGATGCGGCGGTCATCGGCCGGGCGGTCGCAGCGCGGCGCGAGCTTGAGGTGGGCAGCAAGTTTTCGATTGGTGACTTAAGCGTGAACGTGGCGGGCATTTATGAGAGCAGCGATCCGGCGGAGGAAAATTATATTTATTCGCATCTTGAATTTTTGCAGCGGAGCAAAGGAAAGAATCTTGTCGGCACGGTGACCCAACTCGAAATCCATCTCGCCGAGGGCGTGGATCCGGTTGCCAAATCGGATCAGATCGACCAGATGTTTCGAGGCGGACCGGTCGAGACCGATACGCGGCCCAAGGGCGTGTTCCAGGCCCGCAGTCTCGGAGATCTGGCGGAATTGATTGCGATGGCCCACTACCTGAGTTATGCCTGCGTCGGTCTTGTCCTTGCACTGGTTGCCACGACCACCGTGATGTCGGTCCAAGACCGGATTCGGGAACATGCGCTGCTGCAGACGATCGGCTTCTCTGGCCCACGTGTATTTTGTCTGGTGGTGACTGAAAGTGTGCTGCTGGGCATCGCAGGTGGGATACTCGGTGTGGGACTGGCGATGGCGATGCTCAAGTTCAGCAGCCTCTCGGTCGGTGCCGAGGCGGTTACGATCGCCTTTACGCCGTCGCTGCGTCTGGCGCTCTGGGGACTGCTGATCGCGATGGTCTCTGGACTGCTTGCGGGCCTTGCGCCTGCCTATGTTGCTGCACGGACAGAGATTGTTTCGGCGCTCCGCGCGGTCTGAAATGTTGCGATACCCAACAAGCAGGATAGGTCAAGCCGCGGAGCAAGGATCCGGAACCTGGAACCTGGAACTTGCCGCGGTTAAAAAAAGTGGAGCGGAAGGGAGTTGAACCCTCGACCTCTGCATTGCGAACGCAGCGCTCTCCCAACTGAGCTACCGCCCCAAAAAAATTATAAGTCTCTATATAATAAACGCTTACGTTTTAACCCTAGGCATTGGAAACTGTATACTGGTTTGATTTATATACTATTTTGTATACGATTCAGCATCATATGGCGGACTTACCGCCTCAATACGGATTTTATTTTACAGGCAAAAACTGCGAAGGATAGACGGTGTCGCAACAGACTCGCATGGGCTGGGATCGGAGAATGCGGCGCTGGCAAAAAAGGTATCGGGGAAAGCTCTATGCCGTTTCGCCAAATCAATTGGGGTTCAGTGAGCGAACGAAGGCCGCAACTATCGAAGCGGCAAATCAATGGTGGGAGGCCAAGAAACAAGAAATCGACAAAGCTTTCCGTCCCGATTTTCCTGTACGCGTGAAACCGGAGTTACACCTAACTTACGACATTCCGAGTGAAATCTCGCGATTTATTGAGCAGCCTCCGAAAACCGATGATGATCAAGCGGTGCTTGCGAGTTGGATTAGACGGGCTCAAACCGACTTTCAGCGGCGTCGGGGCGAATTCATGCGATCCAGCGAAAAAAGCTCCGAAGAAATCGAGGCCCAAACAATTGCGGCACATGTCGACCGGTTTATAGCGTGGAAACTAAATCTGGCCGAGAATGGAACAATCAGTCCAATGCGGTTTGAATCCTACCGCTGTGAAATCGCGGCTTTCCGATCCTGGGTCGCTGCTGAAACGCAAATGAGCCAGATCGATGCAGAGATGCTACGGCAGTACTATGCGTTTCTCAGCGAAGAGCTGAATGCCGGAAGGATTCGCGTTTCAACGGCGAAGCAGCGGTTGGCAACATTGAAGCAGTTTTTACGATGGGCTTATGAGAACGCAGTGATCGAGCTTCCTCGCAATATCGATAGTCGAGAGTTGCGTTTTAAAAGTGCGCCGTCGACGATTGAGACTTTTACAGAGCAGGAAATTCGCAAAACGCTTGAGGTGGCGACTGGCCGCACAAAGCTTTATTGCTTGCTCGCGCTAAATTGTGGCATGAGCCAGCGGGATATCTCACAATTGTCGCCTTCGGAAGTTGATTGGAGTGAGGGACGCATCCAACGCAAACGCTCGAAGACGCGATCCCACGCCCGTGTACCGGTCGTGAGTTACCTGCTGTGGCGAGAGACGTTCGAGCTACTAAAACAGTATGGAAATCGCTCCGGAAAACACGCTTTGCTCAATACGCATCAACTGCCGCTGGTCCGAACAGAGATTGTTAACGGGCGGACGAAAAAGACAGATTGCGTGAAAAACGCGGTCTATCGACTATCAAAACAAACGCAAATCAGGCGAAGATTCACAGATCTGAGGAAGACGTCCGCAACAATGCTTAAAGGCTCCCCGGATCACGCGCGATTCTGCGAATATTTTCTCGGGCACGCCCCAGCCACGGTGGCTGAGCGGTTTTACGCGCGGGAAAGCACTCAGCTGTTTGATCAGGCGATGCGATGGCTCGGAGAGCAACTTGGTCTGCACAGATAATATATAAAAGATGATCAAACTCATTGAAAAGCTGCCAGGATTCACCGCAGCACAGATGATTTGTGAATTCGCCAGTCATGAGCCGGCACGGCGGATCACGTCCAACGGATGCTCGAAGGCGAACTCGTAAATGCGAAGGAAGAACTAACATTGGTTGATGACTGGGCAATGTTTGACGACTGGGATTCTCCGATGATTCCGTCTTGGGAAGACATCCTTGCCGCCAAGAAATGCCGATATGAGCATGCCATCGTAGGTCACATGTTAAGGCGGTTGGACTTGATGCACCTTAATGGCCGCATCCGTTCGGCAGGCAAGAGTCTCCGAAACGGACGCTGTCTCTCGCTTGATCCATTCCTTCGCGTGACAGACTTTCCCGTATGGCTTGCTGCTCGAAAGATACGCAAAGTCGATCAGATTTCGGCCAGGGATCTATTTCAGAAGTTTCTCAGGACGAAGTTGTATTGGGAACTCCGGGACGAATTGCATGACACTCCGGAGGAATTCGAGGACCGACCATACGGAATTGTCTTCCCCTGTCGTGGCGTCAAGTTCATGGTGTTGCACACTTGGGACGCATTGCAGAGTCAGTCGGGCACGCAGTTTCGATTTGAGCAGGGTCCCGGTGCCCCCGTGTGCGTCTTGGAGAAACTTGATGACTTTCTAAAAGCCGTTCAAGCATTCGAGTTGCCAATAAAAGGTCGTGATGAAAATGGGCACTGATACCCTTGCAAAGATCGACGATGCTCTGACGCTAGCTCGGCAACAGGATCTGGAGCAAAAGGTTGTTTGGGGCATTGTGGCCGCAGCTGGAGAATTGAAGGGTCTGGAGCAATTTCAGCGGGATTGGTTCGAACGGTCTGGCCAACCGAGACTGACCTCAGATTGGATTCCATTTCATTATCCCAAATTTCCGCTAAGGATCGTGGTTCGACGTTTTACGGAGGACCCCCTGCCACTTTGGCCAGATGTTTTTACGAGATTCACAAAAACGCCAATTTTTATGGCCTACAAAAAATGGCGATCGGAGAATGACTTGGAAGATTGTCACAACCGCCTGGGGATGGTGTTCAACGCAGGGCCAGAATTAATGATGCTGACCAATTGTGACGAGGGAATTGCCGGTCCGAAAATGGTTCGGCAGATTGGTCATCCTCCAGTTACTTTTTCTATCGTGGTCTTCAAGGCATATTTGCACCAGCTAGGTAGCCAGTGGCGTGCCCCATCCTCTGCAATCAGGGAAGGGTAGTGATGACGCGAATTGACGAAAATGCTCCTGTCTTGCAAAGCAGAACCTCGCAGCAGCCGTCACATAATACGGGTGAAACAGCATGGAGCCTTCAATCGAGTAGGCCTCGACGACGAACACCGACTCGACCGAAAGGATTGTCACCGCTTGATTATCTGCATACCGATGACGAACCACGGACTTCCGTTTTTGCAGATTTTGTCCGACGCACCGAAAATGTAGCAGATGCTTTAATTCTCGCAAATATAAGATATTGGAGGTCTAAAACAGCACACGGGATGAATAAAGGAAAGCCTCGCACTCACTTGATCGAGAAAGATGGCAGTAACTGGTTGCCGAAGACTGCCCGGCAGCATGCATTGGAGACTGGACTAAGCCTCCAGCAGGTGAACCGCGCGATGACGCGTCTTACATCGTCCGGTTGGATCGAAAAGATGATATGGAGCCGAGACGGTATCCGGATGCTCCATATAAGGTTTCAACCGAAATTTTATGAATTAACTGTTCCGAGACAGAAGGTACTGGTGTACGGGAACTTCGTGCGTATGACACCATCGACAGAGGCAGCGATCACGTTGGCTCAAATTTGTTACTTGCTCGGTGACAACGGCGAGGGCAAAGCGCGTTGTGGCATCCTTAAAAAAGGAGATTGGTGGCTTGCCACGACTCACGCCGAACTGGCTCAGCAGACCGGCCTTGCCGAGAGGTCCGTGCGATCTGCAATCGATCGCCTAGCCTGTCAGGGGCTAATCGTAAAAAAAATCTTTCGATTTAATTGCCTACCGACAACCCACATCAGGTTCGATCTGGACGTGTTTTGCCAGAAGTGGAATGAAAGTGCCTTGAGAGCGTTTCAGCTTGAGCAAGAACTTGAATCGCAAGTTTGAGGCCTCAAGGGTAGTTGAACTCGCTATGTCCTCGGCGGTCGCTTTCAGGCCACTAATCGAATCTTTTCTATTTCGCCCTAGCGACGCAGTTCAACAGATCAATATCGTCACTACGAGTAATCAATATCGTCAGTACAAGTAATCAAATTCGTCACAACCAATGCTCAGATTCGTCAATCCATTAACAAAGACTTAACAGAGAGTAAGCATACACTATTCAAATACTACACCTTTAACGATAGCGGCTCTCGCCGCATCGTTAGTGTTTTGGGAAGACCATATTTTTCACTCAACATCATTATCATCAAGACAACTGAACTAAGACACCGAGGGCAATCAACACCATGAACGAGATTTAGTTGTCAACAACTAGTTTTGCCGACTGCTAAAACACCTTATTGAACGGTCAACTTATTGGCGATAAACCGAGTATTCAGTTGTATGTTTCAGGCTAATAGGAGCGACATTCTTCGCCTAATATGACGGTCAATTGAATGCCTGATAGCAGTCAAATGTCCACGAAAGCCGGAGCCAGTACTCAGTGAATCTAGTTGTCGACAACTAGATTCACCGGATTTCAATAATGAAAACAGAGGAAACTGGGGCAGGTGCTAAATCTGAAGAAAAGCAGTCATCTGATAGCACTTTAGCTAAAATGCCATTAGGTCAGGTCATGGCCGATATTATCGTAAAGTCTTACAAATCAGGTAGTTATAGCAAATATCCGAGTATGTTGGAAAAAGTACAGCAGCAAGTCGCGCACCAGGCGGCTGTTAACCGTGGCGGGCCCGTTGCCCATGGTGTTCCCGGTGCGGACCCTAACGCAGTAGCCAAACAGCTGTTGGCTTCCAGTAGTACTGGTGCGGTTGCCGCTGCGCCAACCTCTGCACCGCCCGGCCCAGGCCTGGGCATGTTGCAGGGTT
>Ga0209986_10001465_pt1 | contig 22595 bp, 22 predicted proteins | sample BlataG_FD_183168 | JGI IMG/M metagenome (GOLD analysis project Ga0209986, IMG submission 183168) | Deep subsurface microbial communities from Black Sea to uncover new lineages of life (NeLLi) - Black_00105 metaG (SPAdes) (version 2) | ecosystem: Environmental > Aquatic > Marine > Oceanic >... | reverse complement strand
TGGAGAGAAGGGGAAGGGGCAATCGATTATTTTAACGGGTTAGAGGATATCAAACAAAAGATAGTAAGGGGAGTGGAAGACCCTGTAGAGAGAATAAAAGAGGATCCGTTAAGAATGTTAAGGGCATTAAGATTAGGCTGTGAACTTGATTTTAAAATAGATAAAGCTACCCTTCGGGCGATAGAAGAAAATAGTTCACTGATTAAAAAAGTCAGCCCCGAGAGGATTAGGGATGAATTTACCAAAATATTGTTGAGCAATTATCCTCGAAGAGGATTTAAATTATTGTATCGACTGGGGCTGTTAAGATTTATTATACCGGAATTACAAAAGTGTGCGGGAATTTATAGAGAAAATTTTTGCGAGGGCGAAGATTTATTGGAACATACTTTAGATGTGGCGGCCAGCCTGCCAGCAGATTTAAATTTGCGGTTATCGGTTCTATTGTATAATATAAAGAGTATAACCCCCTTAGATGAAAAAAAAGAAATTGTGGTTAAAATATTGCAGCGGATAAGATTTAAAAATACGGTGATTAAAAAAATAAATGTTCTAACTAAAGAAAATTGGCAAGTCCTTAATTTTTCTAATAAAATAAATATAAGACAGCTTGCTTCCAGGATAGGTATGGAAAATTTAGAAGATGCCTGGGAATTAAAAAAAGCACTTATCAATGGAAGCCGTAGCTCTGAAAGATTTAAGTCAGCTGAAATCGAAAGAGCAGAAAATAATATAAGAGAAACCCTGCAAGAAAGACCACCTGTATCTTTTAAAGATTTAAGCGTAAAGGGTAAAGATCTAATTGAATTAGGATATAAGGAAGGTAAAGAGATGGGCGAAGCCTTAAAAAAATTTTTAAAGATAGTTATTGATAGGCCAGAATTAAATAAAAAGAAGATACTGCTTGAACTGGCCAAAAACCAGAAAAAGTAATTTTGAAAAATTAGATTGTTGTGATAAATTATTTTAAAAAATAGGAGAGAAACTAAATGAGCATATTTGAAGCTACTATGTTGGCTTGTTTTGGAGCAGCCTGGCCATTTTCTTTATATAAATCTTATACTTCAAGGAGCAATGTCGGTAAAAGTATATTTTTTTTTATTTGTTGTACTTATAGGATATTCTTCGGGTATATTGCACAAATTAATTTACAATTTTAATTCAGTTATCTATTTATATGTCTTAGATTTTTGTTTGGTGCTTACTGATATAATTTTACATTTTAGAAATAAAAGAATAAATGATTAATTGTATTATAGTTTTAATCCTAATAAATTACGTAATATTTTTGCTGAGAAGAAGCAGTAGGGGAATTCTCTAAAAGTATAAACTTCAGATTGTTTCATCTTTTCTTCCTTATCTTCTAACTTTTTATTCAGCTCATATTTTAAAGGCCTTGCTTTTTCTACCATGAAATTATTTATAGCTTTGATCTTTTCAGAAATTTTTCGTTTTTCTGCCGAGGTGAGAACCTCTTTGATTTTTTTGGTTAATTCAATTTTTTTAGATTTCATCTTTTGAATCCGAATTTTTATAAAATATTTGACAAATAAAAATAGATTGATATATACTGAACATGTTTAGTATATATCAATCTATTTTTGTAATTAGTAGTTAAAAATAGTTTTTACCGCCAACAAATATAAGGAGAGATTAAACATGGAGACCCCTCTAAAAATTGATCGCTTCCTAGGATTACAAATTAGAAAAAAAAGGGAGCAGATGGGAATTAAACTTACTAAAGCTGCCAAAGAAATGAACATTAGCCCCAGTCTTCTTTCCCAAATTGAAAGGGGAATTGTTTCTCCTTCCATAAGCACTCTTCGCACAATTGCTGATTATTTAGGTACTTATATAGGTGTGTTATTAGGTGAAAGGATAAACAAAGAAAATGCAGTAATTATTCGGAAAGGTAATGAAAATCGTTCTGTAATATGGGGAGGAGGAGTTAAATTAAATATACTGTCACCCAGCAATTCCAATCTTGAATTTATATATAATAAATATGAAGTAAATTCTTCTACCGGGGATAAATTATACCGGCATGAAGGAGAAGAGTGTGCCTTTGTTTTGGAAGGTAAATTAGAAATTAACTTAAATGGCAAAAAAATTATTTTAAATAAAGGTGATTTCATCTGGTTTCTATCCACTATTCCTCATCAAATTACAAATTTATCTGATAAAAAGTCCCTAGCTATTTGGGTAGATACCCCCCCAAGATTTTAAAAATTTATTTACTTATTAGAACAATAAATAAAAATTTTAAATTTTTAAAATAATTAGGTTAGGAGATAAAAATTTTATTAACAATGAAAGCAATAATAAAGTACAAAAAAGGTATTAGAAAAGTAAGGCTAGGAGAAATGCCCATACCAGAACCAAAAAAAGATGGAGTTAGAATAAAAATAAAAGCGGCTGGGATTTGTGGTACAGATCTGCACATTTATTACGATGATATTTATCCAACAAACCCTCCTGTGATATTAGGCCATGAAATAAGCGGTATTATTGATTCTTTAGGGGAAGGCGTAGAAGATATTTCTGTGGGAGAACGAGTTACAAGCGAAACCTATTATTATACTTGTGGGACATGTTGTTATTGTAGAACTGGGAGAAATAATTTATGCAACAAAAGATTATCGATTGGTAGCGGGGTAAATGGTGGATTTACTGAATATTTAGTGGTACCTGCAAAAAATATACATCGGATTCCAAGCAATATAAGTTTCGAAGAAGCGGCTATGACTGAACCCTTGGCTTGTTGTATTCAAGCAGTATTAGAAAAAACAAAAATAACACCAGGGGATAATGTATTGATTACAGGTCCCGGAGCCATAGGTCTGTTATGTCTTCAATTAGTTAAGGCTTGTGGTGCCCAATGTATTGTACTTGGCGCTCCTAAAGATATCGAGAGATTAAACTTAGCTGAAAAGTTAGGAGCAGATCTAATCTTAGATACTTCTAACAAAGAGCTAGCGAATTCAATTAAAAAATATTGTAATAATATTGGTCCAGATATAGTTTTAGAATGTTCTGGAGCGGAAGCAGCGGCTAAATTATGTTTAGATGTAATAAAAAAAGGAGGGATATATACTCAAGTAGGCTTATTCAGTCGACCTATTACAATGGATCTTACCCGTTTTACCCTTAAGGAATTAGTTTTAAATGGAACTTTTGCGCAAAAATGGCCTTCTTGGGAAAAGGCGATAAAGCTTTTATCTAAGGGATTGGTTAAAACAAAGCCGCTTATAAGTGAAGTTATGCCCCTTGAACAATGGGAAGAAGCATTTGATAAGTCTTCAAAAGGAACGGGGATTAAATATTTATTGACACCTTTGAAAAAATAAGGAATTATTTGGAATAATTTAGAGATGTAAAATTGAACTGAAAATTTTATTGGTAGTATAGTGAGTTTAAAATTTAAATGGATAATATAAATATAACTTTAAAATTATATGGTGGTCTAGATAAACATATCAACGATTATAATCCTGAAAAGGGGATATTTTTAAGATTTGATTCTAACGAAACGATAATAGACATTTTAAAGAAATTAGGGATACCAAAGCATAGAATAACTCTAATAAAGGTGGGCGATAGGATTATTAATCTAGATTATGTTGTAAAAAATGATGACCTAATAAAAATATTTTCCCATATAGGAGGAGGATGAAATGATACCTGCCTACTTTATGAAAATTGCTGAAATTAATTTAACTACTGAAGGAATTAACTTTATAACTTTAGAAGAAAAAGAGGTTAAAAAATATATTGGGGGAAGTGGTATAGGAGCAAAGTTATTATATGATTATGCCGATCATAAAACGGATCCCTTGGGTTCTGAGAATGTATTAATTTTTATGACTGGTCCTTTAACTGGAACGAAGACTTTTTCTTCTAATCGTTTTGAAGTAATTACCAAATCTCCTTTAACTGGTATTTATACAGAATCTGATTGTGGAGGTAGATGGGGCGAAGGATTAAAGAAATGTGGATTGGATGGGATTGTCATTAAAGGGGAAGCAAAAAAACCGGTCTATATTATTATAAAAGACGAAGAGATTAAAATAAAATCAGCATCTCATTTATGGGGTAAGGATACTTTTGCTACCGATAATTTAATAAAAGAAGAAATTAGCCCGAATTTGCAGGTAGTATGTATTGGCAAGGCAGGGGAAAATTTAGTTAAATTTGCTTGTATCATCAACGAAGGTAAGCATGCTCGTGCTGCAGGTAGAGCTGGGGTTGGAGCAGTGATGGGTTCTAAGAAACTTAAAGCTATTGGGGTATTAGGAACTAAAGAAGTTAAAATTGCTCACGAACAAGAATTTAACCAATTTATTAAAAGTTTGACTCCATACATGGTCGATCAAACCGAAGCTTTAAGAAAATATGGCACTTCAAATGGAGTGGAATATTGTGAATCAGTAGGAGATTTACCGATTAAAAATTGGTACCAGGGAAATTGGGAAGGAGCCAAAAAAATATCTGGCCAATACATGGCCCAAACTGTGTTAAAGAAGAATTATTATTGTGGCAGATGTGTTATTGGCTGTGGTAGAACGGTAGAGATAACCAAGGGGAAATATAAGATTGAAGAAAGCGCAGGACCAGAATATGAAACCATTGGTATGTTAGGCTCAAATTGTCTGGTAGATAATATTGAAATTATTTGTAAAGCTAATGAATTATGTAATCGTTATGGGTTAGATACCATTTCTACCGGTTCAGCTATTTCATTTTGTATGGAAGCTTACGAAAGAGGCCTGATAACTAAAGAAGATACCGGTGGTTTAAAGATGGAATGGGGAAACGGAGATGCCCTATTAGAGATGATAGAAAAGATCGCTAATAGACAAGATATAGGAAAACTTCTAGGAGAAGGATTAGTTAAGGCATCCAAGGAAATTGGAGGAAATAGTTGTGAATTTTCAGTACATGTTAAAGGTTTAGATTTTCCTGCCCATGATCCCAGGGGTAAAGTTAGCGTGGCTTTAGGTTATGCTACTTCTAATAGAGGCGCTTGTCACCTTCAAGCATTTACTCATGACTTTGAAGATGGAGCTGCTATGCCCGATTTAGGTTATAAGGAAACCCTTGATCGCTTTGAAACTAACGGAAAAGCAAAGTTTGTAGTTGACTTTCAACATCTTATGAGTATGCTTGATTCTTTGCACTGCTGTAAATTTATCATTTTTGGTGGCATGACAGTAGAGCCTTTGGTAAAAGTATTAAATTTAGTTACTGGATGGGATTTTTCTAAAAAAGATTTCTTAGAGGCAGGGGAAAGGATTTTTAACCTGAAAAGATTATATAATATTCGGGAAGGAATTAGTCGGAAAGATGACACTCTTCCTCCTAGAATTTTAACTCATCCTCGAGGTGGAGGAGCAGGAAATAATCTTCCAGATTTAAACAAAATGCTTAATGAGTATTACCAGATCAGAGGATGGGATGAGTTTGGAATACCAACCAAAGAAACACTTAAGAGATTAGAATTAGAAGAATATATCAAGTAGTTTTTAATTGAAGTTAAAAGGAAAGTAAAAAATACTTTTTAAAAATTATATTATAATAATTCAACAAAATTAAAGGAAAGAATAATGAAATGAAGATTGCCGGAGCAATTACCACTAGAGAAGCCAAATTTGGACCTATAATGTATAGGGGTAATATTCGAGAAAATATTGAAAAATTAAGTAAATTAGGTTATGAAGGAGTGGAAATTTCCTTAAGAGACCACAAAATAATTAAAAAAGAGGAATTAAAAGAGGCTTTAGATAAATTAATTATAGTTATATAGAAATCAAAAAGGAGGGATCTTTAATGGAATTTGAACACATTTTTTCACCAATCAAAATAGGTAAAATAACAGTACCTAACAGGGTAGTTCATGTACCGACTGATATAAGTTCTGCAAATGCAGACGGCTCGGTCAACGACAGAGTAATTGCGTATCATGAGGAAATAGCGAAGGGTGGCTGTGGCTTAATAATCACAGGGGCTTCTACTCCTGACAGGGAAACGGGACGTCCAACAGTAACATGTCTTTCAGTTGATGCAGACTATTATATCCCAGGATTACATCTTCTTGCGAAATCAGTGCAGAAGCATGGCGCAAAAGCTTGTGTACAGATACAGCATCCAGGCCGTCAGGCTGCTTATCCTAAGAAGGGTTTGATTTCTTGCAGTGACATGGTTGCAGATATTCCCGGTTCGGCAGGACATGAGGTTGTCTACTCAGGTTCGGAAGCAAAGGGTAAAGATGTAAGGGGAATGACTGTGGAGGAAGTATACGACCTTATTGAAAAATTTGCAGAAGCCGCATGGAGAGTTAAAGAAGCAGGATTTGACGCTGTTGAGCTTCATGCCGCACACGGATATATGATTGCCCAGTTTATGAGCACATATACAAATAAAAGGAATGACCGTTTCGGTGGTACTTTAAAGAACAGGCTGAGATTCCCACTGGAAATAGTCAAGAGAATTCAATTTAAGTGTGGACCTGACTTCCCTATTGGAATAAGGTACTCTGGCGAAGAATGGATGCCTGGAAGCCGAACCCTGGATGAATCAATTGAAATAGCAAAGATATTTGAAAAAGCAGGTGTTGCATTCCTGGATATCAGCGCTGGTATATTTGAGGCTGCAGGCCCCACTATGGACCCGATGTATTATAAGGAAGGTTGGAATACTTACACAGCTGAAGCAATAAAGAAGGAAGTAAAAATTCCTGTAATCACCAGCCATTCTTTGAGGAACCCCAAATACTGTGACAGGATTATTGCAGAAGGTAAAACAGATATGATCGGATTGTCAAGACAGCTTATAGCAGATCCGTACTGGGCGAATAAGGCAAAAGCTGGAAAGACTAAAGAAATTAGGAAATGTATCTCCTGTCTTATAGGTTGCTGGAAGGAATCACTATATATTCATAGGGAGATGAGATGCGCAATTAACCCGGCAATAGGCGACGAAAGGTTCTTGAACCTGCAGCCTGCAAGGACCAGCATGAAAGTTGCAATTGTAGGTGGTGGTATAGCAGGTATGGAAGCTGCAAGAATTGCTACTCTGAGAGGCCACAAGGTAACAATATTCGAAAAGGATGATGAACTTGGCGGAATCTTAAGAACATGCTGTATGTTACCTCCGAAACTAAAAATGAAATGGTATATGGATTGGATAAGGGAACAGATTAAGAACCTGGGAGTGGAAGTAAAAATCAACACAGTAGCCACAATTAGTGAACTGAAAAAGTATGACGTTGTACTTACCGGAACAGGGGCTAAAACATTTGTTCCTGATATTTTAGGTTCAGAAAAGTTGGTTGATTTTAAAGATGTTCTTGCATGTACCAAGACAAAGTGCGAATACTGGCCAAAAGAAAGGACGAAAAATCACGTAGAGGTAGGACAGAGGGTTCTTGTTTGGGGCAATCATTACGCAGCAACCGATACTGCAGAAGCAATGGCATTAAAAGGTAAGGAAGTAATATTGGTTACTGAAGATAGGGATTTTGCTCCTAATTTGGAAGCAATTCATAAAGAAGTTATGCTTATGAGGTTTAAAGGCGGCAATGGCCAAGGTCTTAAGGGAAATCCTATCAAGATACCTGTACAGATTAAGACTTCAACAACCGTACATGAAATTAAAGATGGTGAAGTAGTTCTTATGAATACTGACTATGAGAAAGAGGTTGTTAAAATAGATACAGTAATTATTGGAAAGACGATACCCAATACTGAGTTGTATGACAGTCTTATAACTACAGGTCTTAAAGTTGCCAACATAGGTGATTCAAAACTTGTAAGAAACGTAAGAGGAGCTATGACTGATGGTGCCAAAGCAGGTTTGATAATTGATGATGACATCTTCATGAATGCGAATAATGTATTGTCAAATGCTCTTCCCATAGATGTAAAAAAAATGATGATATAAAATCTTTAAATTGGACAATATTTATTGTTTTTTGCTTAGGAGTTTAGACTAAGTGCAAAAAGATAATGCAGTGAAAGGAGTTAAGACAATGAATCTAGGGTTTGTAAGTGCTATATTTGCGGACCAGAGTTTTGAAGAAGTTTTTGATTTTGCATCAGAAAATGACTTTTCGTGTGTAGAGGTAATGTGCTGGCCGAAAGGAAAGGCGGAAAGAAGGTATGCAGGTATTACCCATATTGATGTAGGTGAACTTGACAAAGAGAATATTGACTACATTAAGAACTATGTAAAGCAAAAAGGTGTTGAAATAGCAAGTCTGGGCTATTATCCAAATCCACTCGATCCTGACAGGGGGAAAGGAGAGTTCTACGTAGAACACATAAAAAAAGTTATCAAAGCGGCAAATAAGTTGGGACTTGAAAATGTGAACACGTTTGTGGGAAGGGATAAAACGAAGAATGTGGAAGAAAACTTTAAACTGTTTAAAGAGGTTTGGCGTCCGATAGTAAAATATGCAGAGGAATATAACGTTAAAATTGGAATAGAAAACTGCCCAATGATTTTTACTTATGACGAATGGCCGGCAGGAAACAATCTTGCCAGTACCCCTGCTATATGGAGAAGAATGTTTGAAGAAATCCCAAGTGAAAACTTCGGGTTAAACTATGATCCTTCGCACTTTGTCTGGATGCAGATGGACTATATTAAACCCATATATGAATTCAGGGATAAAATGTTTCATGTGCACATAAAGGATGTAAAAATATTAAAGGATAAGCTTGACGAAGTGGGAATATTTGCAACACCTCTTGAGTTTCACTCTCCAAAACTTCCAGGTCTTGGTGACGTAAATTGGAGTAAATTCATATCCGCATTGACAGATATAGGCTATAAGGGAGCTGTGTGTATTGAAGTAGAAGACAGAGCTTTCGAAGATAGCCTGGAAGATAAAAAGAGGTCTTTAATTTTGAGCAAGAGGTATATGAATCAGTTTGTAATATGATCAATTTATGACAACACCGTGTGTATAAGAGGAAGAAAATATGAATAAAATAAAAGCTGGAATAATTGGAACGGGTTTTATTGGACCGTCACACATAGAGGCCTTAAGAAGACTTGGCTATGTTGAAATTGTTGCACTTTCTGATATTAATGCAGAAGTAGCGCAGCAGAAAGCCAAATTATTAAGCATTGATAAAGCCTATGGAGATTACCACGATTTATTAAAAAATTCTGAAATTGAAGTTGTACATATATGTACTCCTAATAATCTGCACTATACAATGTCAAAAGAGGCTTTAGAGGCAGGAAAACATGTTATATGTGAAAAGCCTCTGTCTATGAATTCTTCTGAAGCTGAAGACCTTATAAAAATAGCCAGACAAAAGAATCTTGTAAATGCAGTACATTTTAATATCAGGTTTTATCCTTTAATACATCAGGCAAAAGCAATGGTGGAGAAAGGTGATCTGGGTACAATATTAGCAGTTAACGGTTCATATCAACAGGACTGGCTTTTCTATGAAACCGATTATAACTGGAGGCTGGAGCCGGAATTCAGTGGGAACTCAAGAGCTGTTGCTGACATAGGCTCACATTGGTTAGACCTTGTAGAGTTTATTACAAAAATAAAAATAAATCAGGTATGTGCAGATTTTGCAATATTCCACCCTGTAAGGAAAAAACCTTTGAATTTGAAGTCTGTTGAAACATATGCTGGAAAGATATTAAGCCCTAAAGATTATGCTGATGTAACTATTAACACAGAAGACTATGCTTCTATACTGCTAAGATTTGATAACGGAGCACATGGGTCGCTGACAGTAAACCAGGTAGCTGCGGGTAGAAAAAACAGAGTTTATTTTGAAATATATGGATCAAGCAAAGCTATCAGCTGGAATTCAGAGATACCAAATGAACTTTGGGTCGGAAGGAGGGATAGAAATAATGAGATTATTATGAAGGACCCATCATTAGTATATGATTATTCAAGAGAAATTATAAGTTTTCCAGGGGGTCATAATGAAGGATTTCCTGATACATCAAAACAGATGTTTGCAAAGGTGTACAAGTACATTGCGAGCAAAGGCTATCTAAATGGGGAAGTACCGGAATTTCCGACATTTGAAGCAGGATACAGGGAATTGGTATTATGTGAAAACATATTCAAATCCTCTAAAGAAAACAGGTGGGTTATAACGTGATTTTAGGTAATTGAATTTTGATGATAATTTTACATACAATAAATAAAATAACAAAAGGAAGGAGGTAGTTGTTTAATTTTGAGGGAGGTGAGTAATTTAAAAATTTGACCGCATGTGTATCAAGATATTTGTAATAAGTTTTAAAAAATGACAAATTAGGAGGAAATAGTATGAAAAATAATAGAGTATTTCAAATTATCTGTATCGCTTTAGTTTTTACGTTCGCATTGACTATTTTGCTTAATGGATACAATACTACAACAGCTGCCGCAGAAAAAGCGCCAGTTGTAGGTATTTCAACCGGTTCGTCAGGTACTTCGTGGCGTGATATCATGATTGCTGCTTTGGAAGAAGTTGGAAAAGAGTACGAAGATGCAGGCAAAATTGCAGACTACAAACTTGTAAACAACATTACCAATGGAGACGCAACCGAACAGGCTAATATAATACGTGATTTCATTTCAATTGGCGTTGACATTATAATGGTCAATCCCAACTCTCCCGGTGCTCTCAATGGTGTTATTAAGGAGGCTCAGGATGAGGGCATATTGGTTGTAGCCTTTGACGCTACCGTTACAGCTCCAGATGTTCTCAACGTAACTCTTGATCATTATGCATGGAACACAAAGAACGTCGAGTACATTTTTTCTACGCTAAAAAAGGGTAATGCTATCGAGATATACGGTCTTGAAGGACATCCGGCAAATAATGACCGAGTTAGGGCTACGGACGACGTCTTAAAGAAGTATCCTGATATCAAGATGATTGCCAGGACCAGCGGTTTTTGGGACCAGACAAGAGCCAAAGAAGTCGCAACTCAGATAATCGGGTCTGGAAAGCAGATTGATGCCGTTGTCACTCAAGATGGTGAGGCTTTTGGCGTTCTTTCAGCATTTCTCGATGCCAACAAGCTTCCAAAGGTTATGTTTGCAGACCCTGGTACTGCTTTCTTTAAAGAGTGGAAGATACTCCGTGACAAGGGTGCCGACTTCAAGGCATGTGCTCAGGCCAATCCCCCAGGAATAGGCGGCACAGCTTTCCGTATGGCCCTACAGTTATTTAATGGCAAGGAATTCAAGGAAGGTATTTTGAAAGACAACACATATTTTTACAAGGTAGGTGTCTTCATCACAGACGATAACTTTGATGAAGGATGGGAAGCTTTGAAAGACAAACCTGATGACTACCTGTTGAGCGAAATCATGTCTGAGGATAAGGTAGTTGAGCTATTTAAATAACAATCCATTTAGTTAATTAATATATTATTGTAAGGCATGGGAGGCAAGATAACTTGCCTCCCAAAAAAATATTATTTTTTATTTATTTTATAAAGGATGAAAGAATTCTGTGACAATCTTAGAAACAAAAAATATTAAAAAGTGTTTTGGAGGAGTCGTCGCTGTTTCAAATGGAAATTTGAAGTGCCAAAAAGGAAAGATAACCGGACTCCTGGGGGCTAACGGTTCAGGTAAAAGCACCATTTCCAAAATAATTAGCGGTGTTTATGGTGCAGATGCAGGAGAAATAATATTTAATGGCAAATCCATAAAATATAAAAATCCAAATGAAGCCAGAAAAGCTGGAATAGCAATGGCATTTCAGAACTTGAGCCTGGTTGGCGATTTAACCGTCTGGGAGAATATTGTATTGGGAGTAGAAGATAAAAAGGGTTTGTTTTTAAACAATGAAATCTCAAAGGAGAAGTCGAAAGCGATTATAGACCAACTTCTTCCGGGTTTGGATATCAACAAAAAGGTCTATGAACTCAATTCAGGAGAAAAGCAAATTGTTGAGATAGTAAAAGCCATATTGGAAGAACCCAAGTTGCTGATACTGGATGAACCGACATCTGCGTTGGAGATGGCTCAGGTAAAAAGTCTTTTTAGTTATATGCGAATACTTGCAAAAAAAGGAGTCGCCATGATTTTTACTTCGCACAGGTTATGGGAAGTAATGGAAATATGTGACGACATTATTATATTCAGGAACGGCGAGAATGTCACAAGTATCGATTTTAACAAAGATGGCAAAGACCCGGAAAAGATAATAAAGTATATTACGGGAGAAACACAAAAATTAAAAGTTAAAAAAAATCATAATGAAATAACTGAAGAAACGGTACTGAGTATAAAAGGCTTAACTTATGGCAAATTTCTGAAAGATGTTACGTTTAAATTAAAAAAAGGTGAGATATTAGGTATAGGGGGGCTTACGGGTCAGGGACAGCTCGAGCTGATGCTCTCGCTTGCGGGTAATTACCCCGATGTTCGTTGCGATGTGGAGATAAATGGCAAAAAAATAAAATTAAATAGGCCCGCAAATGCGATAAGTAACGGAATCATACTTGTTCCAGGGGATAGACAACGGGAGGGTCTTTTTCTAAGTCATTCGGTATTTACAAATACAATTTTTCCAAAACTTGGGCTCAAGTATCATTCTTTATTTATTCCACACAAAAAATACAGAAAAGAATGTGAGCAGGTAATTGATGCGCTTTCCATAAAAACTTACAGTATGGATGCGCCAGTCAGCTCATTGTCTGGCGGCAACCAGCAAAAGGTAGTTGTGGGCAAATGGTTCTCCTTTGATGCAACCGTGTTGTTACTCGCCGACCCTGCAAAGGGAGTCGATGTCGGAGCGAAGATTGAATTATACCAGCACATTATAAATCAGGTAAAAGAAAAAAAGATGAGTGTAATACTGTATGCCAGCGATAGCGAAGAGTTGATAGAATACTGTGATAGACTTATGATAATGTACGAGGGGCAAATTGTTGCGATTCTTGAGGGAGACGATATTAAAGACGAGACAATAATTGCGACTTCCATGTGCATCAGATAGAAAAAAGGGGGTAAATTAGATGAACAAATCGAGTAAGGCTGTAAGCAATTCTGCTTTTCATAAGTTTATTTATAAGCCAGAGTTTTCGATCCTGATCATATTGATCATTATGTTGACAATAACAGCAATACTGCAGAAGAATTTTTTTGAAGCTAAATCTATTGTCAGAAACATTAATGCGTTTACTCCTTTGATTTTGCTAACAATGGGCCAGGCGGTGGTTATAATATCTGGTGGACTTGACCTTTCCGCAGGATCTACTCTCTCGCTTCTCACGTGTGTTTTAACCTTTGTAATGAAAAAAGGTGAACCTGTAACAGGTGTTTATGCAATTATTATCGCGTTTGCTGTCGCTGTTTTAGTGGGTATCATAAACGGCATCGGCATAGGCTATCTGAGGCTCCCGCCATTGATTGCCACTTTTGCAACATCGTTCATGTGGTTGGGTGCAGCACTATTTTTGAGACCGACACCAGGCGGTGAGTCTGTTGAATGGTTCAAGATGTTCTATAATATTAGCGGCGCAAAAAACGCGCCTGAGTTTTTAAAGATATTTGGTACAATTGTTCCTCCGGGATTGATATTGGTGATTTTAGGCTGCGTTTTCTGGTTTGTAGTCACAAAAACAAAGATCGGAAGATATATTTATGCAGTTGGCAGTAACAATGATAGTGCGTATGTTAGTGGTATAAATACCGCAAAGATTCAGATGACAGCCTGCATAATTAATTCGTTATTTATATTCCTGGCGGCTTTGTTTTTCGTGGGCCAGAGCCAGTGCGGTGATGCGAGAATGGGCGGTCCGTTGGTACTAAGAGCGATAGCATCTGCGGTAGTCGGCGGCATTGCACTAACGGGAGGACGGGGCAGCGTATATTTTGCATTGGTTGGTGCTTTGATACTCAGCCTTGTTAGCAAGATTATATTTTTTTTAAATGTTCCAAATGCTTATCAGACGCTTGTCAGTGGGGTAATTATAATTATAGCTATAGCCAGCACACAGGTTTACACATCTTACAATAAAGGGGCTATGAGATAGATGGGGGCAAATTAAATGGATAGAGTAACAATCAGTCAGAACAACATTGCATACAGGATTTATGATAGATATAAAAAATTGATTATTGCTTTATTGCTTATAATTTCTCTCTTTGTGCTTGGCGAAGTAATTGTATCCAATTTTTTAAGTCTTGAACAGATATTGCTGACCGTAAAACTGGCCTCATTTATTGCTTTTTTCGGCTTGTGCCAAATGATTGTAATAGTGTCTGGGGGCAGCGGTCTTGACCTGTCAGTGGGCTATACTGCTACAATGACAGCTGTATTTACGGCAAGCATAATGAACGGGGAAAATGGAAACCTTTGGATAGCTGTGTTGATTGCAATAAGCTTAGGAATTATGGTAGGTCTTGTAAATGGCTTGCTGACATCCTACGTCAAGCTACCTCCCCTTATCGTTACACTGGCTATGGCAAATATTTTGCAGGGTGGAATAGATGTTTACACAGCCGGTAGAAACATCACTGGTAGGCCTTCACCAATTTTACGGATTATAGCTGCGAAGTCTACCGGTATATTCCCCAATATATTTTTTATATTAATCATTGTTACAACAATAGTAATGATAATACTGTACAAAACAAAATGGGGCGCAGTGCTGTTCGGGGTTGGTGAGAACGAAACAACCGCGTACCTTAGTGGTATTAACGTAAAACTGGTAAGGTGCACGGCCTTTATAATAAGTGGGATATTGGCGAGCCTTATTGGATTATTGCTTATTGGTAATATGGGCATTGCCTTCAAGGATATGGGCTCGAACTATGTCCTACCAAGTATAGCTGCGGTGGTAGTCGGTGGGGTACCGTTAATGGGCGGTAGCGGGAATTATATAGGAGTAATTCTAGGTGCTATATTTCTACAAACGTTGACTAATCTACTGGTGGCTTTAGGATGGGGCGATGCAGGGAAATGGTTGGGATTTGGGATATTGCTGTTTATTCTGTTAATAGTATATGTGAGAAACAGGCGAAGCATATAAGTGAAACTCCCCCAGCAGGAGCTGAGGGAGTTTCACTATTCGAGAACTTTTAACGTGAGTTTCTTCAGAATAATAAAATTTTTAAAAATAGAGGGAGGGATATTTTTGTTAGAAAAAAAAAGTTTTAACTTAGATGAAATACACCAATATGTTGGCGATCTGAGTCAGATTGCTGGTACAAAAAAGTATGAACTAAAAGATGGAAGGGCTAAAGGAGTAGAGGCATTTGATGTAAGAACGGGAGCCGGATTAAATTATACCGTTTTAGCTGATCGCGGTCTTGATATTGCATGGACTGATTTTAAAGGGATTTCTTTAGGTTATATTTCCAATACTGGGGTAGTAGCGCCAACTTATTTTGAGGAAGAGGGTTCTAAATCTTTGCGTAGTCTGACTCTGGGACTTTTAACAACCATGGGCCTAACTTATTATGGTACTCCCAGCACTGAAGACAATGAAGAGTTAGGTATGAATGGAAGGATTGGAAATATACCTGCTGAAGAGATTTGTGTTAAAACTGAGCTTATCACCAATAAACCAAGTATAAATATTTCAGGTAAGGTACGCCAGGCGAAATTTTTTGGAGAATATCTTGTTATGGAGAGAAAAATAAAGTCATATTTAGGGGAAAATAAAATATTTATTTCTTCTTACATTACAAATGAAGGTTTTGATAGGCAGCCATTAATGTTACAGTATCATGTTAATTTTGGTTATCCATTCCTCCAAGAAGGAACGGAACTTTTTGCAGCTATAAACGATATAATTCCTAGAGACGAAATAGCGAAAAAAGGATTAAAGAACCATAGAATTGCCGAAGTACCCCAGGAAAATTATAAGGAACAGGTATTTTATTTGGATTTAGCTACTGATAATGAAGGATATGTTGTAGTAGCTTTAATTAACGAGAAACTGGGCATAGGTATTTATGAAAAGTTTAGCAAGGAACAACTTCCTCGATTTATTCAGTGGAAACAAATGGGAAGAGGTTTTTATGTAATGGCCCTTGAACCCTGTACAAATTATTCGGAGGGAAGAACCCAAGAAAGAAAAAAGGATAGGCTACAGTATATTGAGGTAGGTCAAACAAAGAAGTTTGAGTTAGAAATTGGAGTACTTGATGGAAAGGAAGAAATTGATAAAGTAAAAGAAAAGATTAGCCGTCTTAGATAGTGAATTTAAACTAGCAGACAAAAAAGTAAGAGATAAAAATTACACAAACTAATGCAAACCGCTTCTTGTGAATTACCGTGAATGATTTATTTATGCATAGAGAAATAGATTAGTTTACTCATTTAAGAACAAATATACTAGAGCGATATAAAGTGATAAATAGGAGACGGAAGATAAACTAATTATTTACCGTCTCATATTAATATATTAGAAAAAAGCGGAATATCTTTTTGTTTTATCTTAATTCTTAAAGTATACGGTGACACCTTCTCTTAAGAGTATCATAGGATATTTTATTTAGATTACAATAATTTATGATTGATGTTTGTATGTTTGGCTATGTATTAGAAAAACTTATAAAAAATATGGTCTTAAAGCAATCTTTCAGGGAGGAGAAAAAAACGAAGTTGCTGATGTCTTTTTTTATGGATACGCCAATTACGAAAAGGGCTTAGGAAAGCAATTCCTGAAATTGACTTCAATTAAAGAGAGTTTACTCAGCCTTAAAGAGCGAACTGAGAAAGAAGCAAAAACGATTATTTTAATTCATCAAGGCAGTGATATAGAATATCATAATTACACCTCTGCCAGCCCTCACGCTAAAATCATTTCCCAATTACTAGAGGGAAACCAGTTGAGTATATTGATGATGTGTGTGGACCGGCAGATCGCGATAAAATCAAAGCTTTAAAAAACAGTTAAATTTTAATGCTGGAGAATGTGCGTTTTATGGCGGAAGAAATGACCCTTTTTGAGACCAAATTAGATTTAACCCCTGAAGAGCAAGTAAAGACTCTGGTAGTTCGTAAGTTAGCTCCTTTATCTAATTTGTATGTATGTGATGCTTTTGCTGCTGGTCATCGCTCTCAGCCCACTTTAGTAGGCACGGAAGGAGTATTACCCCCAGCTATGGGTAGATTATTGGAAAAAGAAATTACTCCTTTAATTTAATTATAGCTCTTAACCTGGTGTCCAGTAAAGCGGGGGAGGTTCACATAGCCACTAGTCGTTCTGACTTCCCTAACCAGGTAAACAATTGTCTGGGTTCCCCCGCTATCTTCAAAGGTGCCCGAAAGGTAAGAGCGAGTCAGATAAATGAAGAAATGAAGTTGGCAACAGCTTATGCTATTGCTTCTATTATCCCTGATGATGAGCTAAATGAAGATCATATCATTGCCAATGTCTTTAATCCCAAAGTAGTAGAAGTAGAGTCAGAGGCAGTAGCTCAGGATACAAAAGAGACTGGGGTAGCACGAATATAATTAGTACATGTGTGTACCACAGGCGGGACTGGTAAAATATTTATCGGATAAAAAACTATCTTTAATAGAAAATCTAGAAAAGCATATGAGAAAAGTAATAAGAAATAATAGTAAGGAGAAGTTATAGAATGCTGTGCCAAAAAGAAGTAAATCAATTAGAAAAATTTTCTACTGAAATTCGATTGGAAACTTTAAAGGAAATAAAAAACTTAGGGTTTGGTCATATTGGCGGAGCAATGTCAATTGTAGAAACACTTGCTGTACTATATGGTAAAGTAATGAGGATTAATCCAAAAGAGCCTAAATGGGAAGGAAGAGATTGGCTGGTTGTTTCCAAAGGGCATGCAGGACCAGCAGTATACGCTGCCTTAGCATTAAAAGGATATTTCCCAATTGAAGAATTAATGACCTTAAACAAACCAAAAACAAATCTTCCGAGCCATTGTGACCGAAACAAGACGATAGGGATTGATATGACAACAGGTTCATTAGGTCAGGGGATGTCTACAGCTATTGGCATTGCCTTAGGTAACCGTTTAGACAGAAGGGATAGCTATACTTATCTAATCTTAGGTGATGGAGAATGTGATGAGGGTCAGGTTTGGGAGGGGGCTTTATTTGCTCATCATTATAAACTTGATAATTTAATAGCATTTGTTGATGCCAACAAAAAACAATTAGATGGATATACTAAAGATATAAATGATTTAGGAGATATAGCTCAAAAATTTTCCTCTTTCGGATGGCATGCTCAGGATGTAAATGGTGCGGATGTAGCAAAAATATATGAAGCAATTGAAAAGGCCAAAGAAGTAAAAGGACAACCTTCGGTTATTATCTTAGATACCATAAAAGGACAAGGGATAAAATTTGTTGAAGAGACTATGGCTAATCATCATATGAGATTTTCTATAGCCGATCATAAAGAAGCAAAGAAATGTATTATTGAATTAGAGAATAAATTAAGGGAATATCAGGTTTAATTTTTTTAGCAAAATGAAGAATAGGGGTAGTGAAAAGAATGAAGATTTTATTGACAAAACACAGCGTCAAAGAAGATATAGAAATGAGAAATGCTTATTGCCAGACTCTAATAGAACTTGCTAGAGAAAATGAAAGAATAGTAGCTCTGGATGCAGATTTAATGAGTTCAATGGGTATGATCCCATTTTTAAAGGAATTTCCAGAGAGAACCTTTAATTGTGGTGTTCAGGAAGCAGATATGATGGGTATTGCTGCTGGATTATCTATTACCGGGAAAATACCTTATTCCCATACATTTGGTACGTTTGCTACGAGAAGATGTTATGACCAAGTATTTATGTCTGGTGCATATGCCAAAGCAAATGTAAAAATAATAGGCAGTGATCCAGGGGTTACTTCTGCTTATAATGGTGGTACACATATGCCCTTTGAGGATATGGGGATTATGAGGAATATTCCTGAGATGACTGTGCTAGAACCGACAGATTCAGTAATGTTAATAGATATAATTAAACAACTGTCAAAACTTTACGGGATGTTTTATATAAGACTGCTCAGAGGAAATGCCATTAAAATATATAAAGAAGGTACAACATTTAAAATAGGAAAGGCAGTTAAGCTTAAGGAGGGTAAGGATGTTACTATTATTGCCAATGGTATTATGGTTGCTGAAGCTTTAAATGCTGCATATATGCTTGAAGAAAGAGGAATATCTGCGAGAGTATTAGATATGTTTACCTTAAAACCTATTGATAAGGAAGAGATAATAAAGTGTGCTAAAGAAACAGGTGCTATTGTTACTGCAGAAAACCATAATATTATTAACGGATTAGGTTCTGCTGTTGCAGAAGTATTAGTAGAAAATATTCCTACACCTATGGAGAGGATTGGCGTGAAGGATTTATTTGGAGAAGTAGGGCCGGCTGATTATCTTAAAGAAAGATTTGAACTAACTGCAAGTGATATTGTAAGGAAAGTTGAAAAGGTATTAGAAAGAAAATAATAAAAAAAATAATACAATAACTTGACTATAAAAATCAGAAGCCATTTTGCAATTTTTTATAACGTGTATTTTTTAATTTACTAAGATTGTATGACAAAGAATAATATAAGAAAGATAATTTGATTTTTTTTAAAATTCAATAATTTGTAAAGGAGAATGTAAAATGACAAAACCAAAAGTTGCGATTGTAGGTTATGGAACTATTGGTCAGCGTTTAGCTGATGGAGTAGCAAGACAAAAAGATATGGAATTAGTAGGAATTGCCGATGTAGCTCCTACTTTACCTGTAAGAGCTTTAAAAGAAAAAGGAATGCCTTATGATTTATATTGCGCAATACCTAATAATATTTCTCTTATTGAAGATGCTGGTATTCCAGTTACCGGAACACTGGATGAACTTCTCAAGAAAGTAGATATTGTTTTAGATGCTACCAGCGCAGGAATTGGTCAAAAGAATAAAGAAATCTATAAAAAATATGGTCTCAAGGCAATATTTCAGGGAGGAGAAAAGAACGAAATTGCCGATGTTTTCTTCCATGGATACGCTAATTACGAGAAAGGCTTAGGCAAGCAATTTCTAAAATTGACTTCCTGTAATACTACCGGATTAATAAGAGCAGTAGATTGTTTAGATAGAGCAGTTGGTATAGAAAAAGTAGCTATTACTATTATTAGAAGAGTAGCAGATCCTGGAGATTATCATAGAGGATTAACCAATGCTTTACAGGTAGATAAAGCTCCCAACCATCAGGCAGTAGATTTGATGACCATTATGCCCCATGTGAATGCCACTGGCATCCTGGTTCATACCCCGGTTACCCATGGCCATATTATTACCATAGTGGCAACACCTAAAAAACAAATTACTAAAGAAGAAATACTTGAACATTTTAATAAACATCCCAGGATTAGAGTAGTAAGAATCGAAGATGGTTTTTTAGGTAATGCTTCTTTATTTAAATATGCCAGAGATTTAGGTAATCCCCGTGGTGATATGTATGAGATTGCAGTTTGGGAAGAAACGATAGTCCCCTCTGGAGATGACATTATGTTTGCTATTAATATACCGCAAGAAGCAGTAGTTATACCCGAAACTATGGATGGCATTAGGGCAAGCTTAGAAATGCAAAAAGACAGATTAGAAGCAGTTGGAATAACTAATAAATATTTGGGAATGAAATAAATTGGTAAGGTGATGAAATATGATAGATGGAATGCATACGCTTGATGATTTTGATTTAAAGGGCAAAACAATTCTTGCTCGTTTTGACATGAATTCTCCTCTTGATCCTAAAACTAGAGAACCTTTAGACATAACTCGAATAAAGAGCAGTTTACCGACCCTCAGAGAATTAACTGAAAAAGGGGCAAAAACAGTTATTTTAATTCATCAAGGTAGTGATATAGAATATCATAATTATGCATCTACCAGACCTCACGCTAAAATCATTTCCCAATTATTAGAAGAACCAGTTGGTTATATTGATGATGTATGCGGTCCGACTGCTCAAGATAAAATTAAAGCTTTAAAAAATGGCCAAATCTTAATGTTGGAAAATGTACGTTTTATGGCAGAAGAAATGACTCTTTTTGAGACCAAATTAAATCTATCTCCTGAAGAACAAGCAAAAACTCAAGTCGTTCGTAAATTGGCTCCTTTAGCCGATCTGTATATTTGTGATGCCTTTGCTGCGGCTCATCGTTCCCAACCGACTTTAGTAGGACTAGAAGAAGTATTGCCCTCAGCTATGGGGCGATTATTGGAAAAAGAAATTACTGCTTTAAACCAATTGCTAAGAAACCCTGATAAGCCATGTATATTTATTTTAGGTGGAGCGAAGATTCAAGATGCTTTTTTAATGATCGATTCTATATTAAAAAATAATATTGCTGATCTAGTATTAGCAACTGGTTTAGTAGCTCAGGTAATGTTATTGGCTAAGGGGATTTCCTTGGGAAAACCTTCTGAAGATTTAATTAAAAAGAAAAATTTGGAAAGCTATATTGATCAATCCAAAGCTATTTTAAAAACTTTTGCAAAGCAAATCAAATTACCCATTGATTTTGCTTATTCCCTATCCGGAGAAAGGAAAGAAGTCAAAGTAAGTAGTCTGCCCATAAATTATACTTTAATGGATTTGGGCAAGAATACGATATCTGAATATGAATTCATCATAAAAGATTCCAAAACCATTTTCTTTAATGGACCTGCCGGGGTTTTCGAAAAAGAAGAAACTGAATTGGGGACAAAATCTATATTAACTGTAATTGCTAAAAGTAATGCATTTTCCGTACTTGGTGGTGGGGATAGTATAGCAGCTGTTAATAAATATAATCTTGCAGGCGATATTTCTTATATTAGTACTGGAGGGGGAGCTTTAGTTAGATTTTTAAGTGGTGAGGAATTACCAGTTATTAAAGCTCTTAGAAAATCAGCAGGGAAATTTCCTAGTGATAGTAGTTAAGATAAAAATTATATAATATTTTTTTATCATAAAAGCTATTTAAGGCTTCCGAAGGTTTCATTTACATAATATATAACTAAAATGAATATTAAGTTAATAGAAGTTCATATGATATTGGGTCATTCTATATATTAATATGGAGTAAAAGATAAAATGGAATTAAAATATGGGCAAGGGTCTGTTAAATTATCTTTAGAAAGTAAAAATATATTAAAGATATTGCTTCCTGGAGAAGTAAGATTTTTTTTAAACCCAGAAGATAAACTAAAGAATTTATTAAGAAATCCTATAGGTAGTCTTTCTTTGAAAGAATTAATTTTTCAAAAGAGGGCTAAGAATATATTAATTATTGTAAATGATATTACTAGACCTACTCCTTATAATATAATTTTACCTTCTCTTTTAAATGAATTAAAACAAATTGGGATAAAGAGAGAAAAGATTACATTTATGATCGCTAACGGAATTCATCGCTATAATTTTGAAGAAGAAATAAAGAATATATTTGGAGAAGATTTGGTTAGTACTTATAAATTTATAAATCATAATGCAGATAGTCCTGATTTACATTATCGGGGTAAATTAAAAAGCGGTAATAAACTCTGGGTTAACCCGATTGTCTCGGATATAGATTTTATAATTACCACCGGGGTAATAGTTCCTCATTATTTTGCCGGTTTTTCCGGA
>Ga0209986_10001464_pt1 | contig 22596 bp, 23 predicted proteins | sample BlataG_FD_183168 | JGI IMG/M metagenome (GOLD analysis project Ga0209986, IMG submission 183168) | Deep subsurface microbial communities from Black Sea to uncover new lineages of life (NeLLi) - Black_00105 metaG (SPAdes) (version 2) | ecosystem: Environmental > Aquatic > Marine > Oceanic >... | reverse complement strand
AGAAGACGCATAACTGCCTAGACCGTTCGTTATAATCCACTCTTTCCGGATGACGTTTTCAAAGTTTGAAAGCGTTTCTTTGTCTAGACTTATGGATGGCAGTCTCATTACGGCATCAACTTCGCAGCGTTTCTTTCTCGGGGCACGCCGAAAAAGTTTGCCACGCAATTACATTTGGTCCTAAATAGCAGAGCATGAGGCTTTTCCAGCTTGTATTCCGTTAAGGTTTCAGCGTAGCCCATGCCTTTGGCGAAAATCATGTCAACAGCATTGTAAAAATCAAGGAATTCTTTGGAGAATTCTTTTGGGGCCAATCCAACCGCATCTGTTCCAGTTGTGATAGTTTTGTCTGCAATCTTGTTCATTCCTGAGGCTTCTGCATCTTCCATAGTGGCGTCGTTGATTACGGGTTCGCCCTTAACAGCAACAATCACTGTTAGACCCATGTTTTTCAGTTGTTCAACGAGTAACGTGTCAAACACAATTTCTCCAGCATTATCCGTCAAGTAAAGGACAGTATGCGCTTTTTTGGCTAGTTCGTAAATTTTGTTGGTATCGTCTATTACGAGGTCTTTTCCACTTTCTCTGAAAAGCTTTCTGAGACCGCCGAATGTGAATTTATGGCCTGGAATACCAAATTCCATGATGTTGCCGACAATGACACATAGGCATGCCCTTTTGAATCTGTCCTGCTGTCCGTATCCATCTTCAACAATTTTTCTTGCGTATGGCAGAAGCTTCAAGGCTTTTTCGTTGCTTATCCTCTTAATCCTTGCATATGGGTCGTTGTTGCCCGTAATTCTCTTTATTAGCCTGTCTCTTTTGGTGCCTAATTCCGCTGGTACTGCTGTGGGCTTGAACTCTTTGCTCAGCATCCGTAAAAGTTCGACCATTGTTCTGAAACGTATGGCTGGATTTGTCGTGGCTTCAGTGACTTGTAATACGGCTCTGCCGACTATGCACCCGGCGCATTCAGCTTCAACCTTCAAAGGTTAATTCCCCTAAACCCTTGTTGCTTCTGCAAATTCACGTAAAACCATATATGGGTCTTTCGCCTTCACGATGCCGCTTGCAACCAACACTCCTTGTGTGCCAAGCTTCAAAGCAGCCTTAACGTCTTCTCCACGGCTTATGCCAGCCCCACAAAGTATTACGACTTTCTCGTTGATTTCCCTAACAAGCCTAATCGTGTCCGTTATGACTTGAGGCTTAGCCTTTGAAACAGGAATCCCCGTGCCTATAAGCTCCGGCGGCTCAATGGCTATAATATCTGGTTTTAAGCATGCGACGGCTGCACTTATGTTTGGATTGTTTGCACACACAACAGAAACTAGGCTGTGCTCGCGTGTAATTTTAAGTATAGCATCAATGTCCGATAGTTTCAGTTGTCTTTCAGAATGATTAATGAGCGTTCCTATTGCTCCAGTTTCCTTCACGGATTCCGCAAGCACATGTCCAGTGTGACCGCCCGACTGAATTGGATCTATGTGCTGGGCGAAAACTGGAATTTTTGCGGTCTTTGCGACGATTACTATGTCCGTGAATTGCGGAGCCACGCTTATTGAAACTTTTGTTTCAAGGCTTATTTTTTCAGCTTTTTTCGCAAGTTCAACAGCTTTCTCGCCTGTTGCTTGCAAGTAGGTTTTGAAGTTAACAATTATCAATGGCGTCTGAAGTTTTTCCAGCAATGAGATTTTCACCTGTTTAGCGTTAACGTTTATTGCTAATATTGTTTTGGAGTAAAACTTTGAAATGCAAATGTTTAAAAATGTTGTTCTAAAGTACGAACACTGCTGCTGCAATGACTGTTGTCCACAAGCCGTTTTTGTCTCCTATTGCAGATTGTGTTATGTTGGTTGTTTTTATCAGTCCTCTGGTTTTGAACAGCTGTTTTCTCTCGTCCCAAGTATTTTCAGGATTAAACTTAAGCTCCATGTTTGTGGCTAGCATTGTTGCAGCTAAATCTTCTGCGTAATCTCCCGCCATCCTATCTGTTTCTCCAAAAGAGTGATGCTCAGAAAGATAGCCGTAATTGTCTTCAGCTGATGGGATTGCTACGCCTATTGATGCTACAATCAGTCTATGTGGTTCATTAGTTGAGTTCTTATCCAGAACAACAAAGGTTATTTCTCCGGGCTTTATCATTTTTAAGCCTTTTTCTCTTGAAATGAGCTCACAACCCGGTGGTATTATGCTTGAAACGTTTACTATGTTGACATATTGCATGCCTGCGTCTCTCAGGGCTAACTCTAAAGATTGCAGACGCTCTTTATGTTTACCAACACCTTTTGTCAGAAAGAAATACTTTGGAATCATTTCGGAATAAAATAACAACATATGTTTATTAGCCTTTTGTTTTCGGCAAACTCGGTTTTGTTCAGGGTTGTTGAACGTTTCAGAAGTTTACTGTTACGTTAGGGAAAAAGAATAAGAGCTTCGCGCATAACTTCTTTTGAGGTTAGCACGTGTCACCGTACCGAAGCGTATTCAAAGATGAAACGAAGCTTGACATTAACTATGTTCCTTACAGGCTTCCACACAGAGACAGAGAACTGCGTTTGCTAATGGAGTTTTTCAGTTTCTTATTGCGAACCCCGGAGAAGATGACGCAAAGAGTCATGATAACTGGAGATGTTGGCACAGGCAAAACTGCTCTTTCTCAACGTTTCGGAGCAGACATTACCCGTGAGGCAAACAAGCGTGGGACAAACCTTCGTTACATTCATATTAATTGCCGCGAGTATCGTGGAAGCCTCTTCCTCATCCTGCATCATGTAGTTTCCGTTTTTCATCCAAACTTTCCAAGACGCGGCTATTCCGCTGAAGAACTTTTAGGCATTCTAATGCAAATTCTGGACGAACAAAAAGCACACGTAGTCTTAACCTTAGACGAATTTGAAAGCCTAGTTGAGAGAGAAGGCTCTGATGCTGTCTACAAGCTGACTCGTTTGCAAGAAATAAGATTGAACAAGCCTCAGAGAATCTCGTTGATATGCAATTTACGAAGCCTACAAGCGATTGAACAGTTAGATGCGAGCGCAAGAAGCACTTTGCAATCCAACATAATTCAACTTGAGAGATACTCTGAACAACAGCTTACGGACATCCTCAACAACCGTGTCTCACTTGCCTTTAAGCCTTTAACAGTGTCAGAAGACACTGTAAGCCTAACAGCTGAACTTGCCTTTTCCGAAAACGGAAACGCTCGATTCGGCATTGAACTGCTTTGGAGAGCCGGAAAATACGCAGATGCCGAAGATTTGGATACGATTACGCCAGAGTGTGTTCGAAAAGCCGCTTCAAGCATATACGCTGTTATGCGTAAAAGTGACGTGGCATCATTAAGGCTGCATGAAAAACTGTTTCTGCTTGGCATAGCCAGATTTTTTAAGCAACATGAAACGGCTTACGTTTCTTTAGCAGAGGCTGAACAAGCTTATGCTGTTGTCTGCGAAGAGTTTGACGTCCAGCCGCACAGCCACACGCAACTGTGGAAGTATTTGCCTACACTCTCAACTCTCGGCATAGTGAAGACCGAAGTTTCAGCCACTGGTTCGCGTGGAAGATCAACATTCGTATCTTTGCCTAGAATTCCAGCTTACGAACTAGAGAAAGAATTAAGCAATCTTCTGCAAAAAGAAAAGTCGTGAAAGTCATGGATATAGAGGACTTTTTTTCTTCAAGACTTCGAATGAAGATTCTAAAAATCCTATCGGAAGTTGGTGAACTTAATATTTCAGGCATCGCTCGCAGGCTCGGCGTGAATTATGGAACGACAAACAAGCATATGAAGGTTTTAGAAAATCAAGGAATTGTCCAGCATAAACGATTTGGAAGAATCCGAATTTACAGGCTTAATAAACACTCACCTAACTAAAGCCATACAAAACCTTCTCGAAGTCTGGGAGCAATAATACAAATAGAAAAAAGGGAAAGATAAAGGCTCATCAATCGGGCGGTTTTTCAAATGTGTTTCCATAACCATTTGTAATAGTTACTAGGTCTAAGATGCTAATGTAGCATATTGTTTGCGTGTACGTCAGCTTCAGGCAAGTAAAGGGGTTTTCTATTTCCCAAGAAAACACACAAAAACCTAAAATGTTAAGGCAATCTAAATAATTAACAAAAGAGAACTATAATACAATTTAAAAAAGTCGTCAGTGTAAATGTCATGGTGATTTTTTGATCAAGGAACAATTCAATGAAAAAATAAGTGAATTTGAAGAGATTATTCAGAAAATCGCGAGTGATGTTGCCAGTGGAGCAATATTCGAAAAACTCCCTCCGTCAGAATTGTTGAACAAGACTGAGCACTACATTAATAGGCTGAAGGATTTAGCGACAGAAAGCAAAGAAACCATGGTAATTCTGAAACCAGAAAAAGCCTACACGGTAAAGGCTTTATGCAAGAAATTCACCCAAACCCTAACGACTTACAAGGATATTCTGCTTCAAAACTCCTCAGACCCGCTCGCAAATTCCCGTTTAGCCTTCGAACAACTTAGAAAGGCCCTAACAGACGGCTCAGATCTCCTTCTCTTAATGCGGGACATTAGGGATAACCCTTCACCGCTCATGAATGCACTAATCACTTTAAAGAAGGCTTCCGAAACAAAAGGTCCAGTAATAAGGATACAAGCCTCAGAAGAAACCCAACCCCTCATCAAATACGTTTTGGACCGCATCGACGAGCTTAGAGCTGCGTTAATGGGTCTAGCGAAGAAGGTTGGTGAAATGAAGCAAATCATGCGAGAACTTCAGGAAGAAAGCCTAGAAATACTTTCACACAAAACCACCACAGAGCCTAAAAAGAATGAGGGAGAAAATAGAGAGCAACAGCTTTCCCTGTCAAACTTCAAAGCAAAAGAAAATGGAAGAAAGCCATAGTTTTCGTCAAATTAAGATTCAGAGTTCAATTATTTCCGCTTCACGCCTATCTGTGTTAAGCAAAGCAATTGTTGATTTGCCAGTTAGATATCCACATACCTCACCCGGGTTCACAATCAACGTTTTGCCTTTTTCATAAACTTCTGCTTTGTGATTGTGCCCATGAACAACAATATCGAAGCTTTGGCTGTTGATCAGAGCTTCCAAAAGCTCCTCCTCATCTCCATGCAGTAACGCTATTCTTAAGCCGCCAACAGATATTTCGGCGAAGTTGCCACGCACCTCTAAGTCTTCATATTGACTAAATCTCTTTTTTAAGAGTTCACGGTCGCCGTCGTTATTGCCGAAGACACCAATCAACTTCGCCTTCAATTTCCTAAACTTTGGGATCACGAATGGTGCCACGTAGTCTCCGGCGTGGAGCACAAGCCCGACATTCATCTCATTCAGCTTTTTTACAGCTTTGTCAACTAGGGGAAGATTATCATGCGTGTCTGCAATCAAGCCTATTAACATTTTATCTCCTTTCTTTAATTACGGCGTGTCAACAGAACTAAAGTCTTTCTACACTGGTTATAGGAGCAAAATAGAGGATTCCTCTAGAATATTCCAATTCCTGTAATAGTCATGCAAGCGAAACACGGCTTAAAAGGTTTCATACGATTTACATTCTAGAAAAGAGTTCTAAAGGAGAAATATAGAAAAATGAATCCATGGGGTTCAAACCCTTCTCGGAAAAGAAGAGACAAGTTGTTCATCATATCCGAAATTTTGGAAATAGCAAAGGATGGAGCTTTAAAGACGCAAATTATGTATAGGGCAAACCTAAGTTTCACGCAGCTTAACGATTACCTAGGATTTATGTTGGAAATCCACCTGCTGGAAAGAATCAGGCAAAACGGTAAAGACATTTACAGGTCAACAGAGAAAGGCCTAGATTTTCTGGAACGTTACCATCACATAGCTGAACTGCTAAGAAATGAAAATGATAACATTAGAAATAACGTCAAAATTCCACCTCCGCATCTACTTAAAAGAAACTAGACCCGTAGAAGAAATTAACGAATACTTCTCTAAATCATAGAAAAACAAAAAGCTGGATCATTGATTCGATTTTTGCCCTTCTTCCAGATAGCTTTTGACCATTTCTTTCAATGCGGGGAATTCATTCAGCATAGCCTTTATGACTTGCCAGCGGATTTCTTCGGTTTTCGAGCGGGTGTTCATGTTTGTCAAGCCCTAAATATTGTGTAGCAATATACAATATAAGCTTTTATTTCAGAAACTAGAATATGTCAATAAAAAAGGAGAAAGTTATTGCCCGTTAACAATGTTTACCATCTTTTTCCGTATTTTTACGACAGCAACCGCAACACCAATGATTATCGTTGCACCTATTAAGAGCAATAGCAGGTTAGTCGGAAGCCAAAGCGTAACACTTTCAACGCCAATGGATGGGTCGTGCTCCAAAGTGCAGTCGCCAAAGTATGGATAACCTATAAACAAGCGCATATGATTTCCAGCAGGAATGTAAGATGCTGTCACGTCTGTCGTGTTATAGGTAACGCCATCCGTGATTATCGCTTGTGGCACGAATTTGAAGAACCCTGCGAACGTAGCGTTGCCCTTTTCAAAGCGGATTCTGAAGCGTTCTCGCCCACGGTTTTGTAGTGGTATCTCATCCTTTCCTATGTTGTTTTGAATCACAGAAACTTTTTCACCTTCAACGTACATGTTTGCAGCCGTTGAAGCATCTTCCGCTAAATCGACATCGTCTGCGCTTTCCGCGTCCTCTTCAGCAATATCAAGTTTTGTCATGTTAATAGAGGCTAAGTTAACCCATAAAGCTAGACCGGCCTTACCCTTTGGAATATCAAAGCCAAGCTCTCTTAACTCTTCCATTAGGGGTTCGAGTTTGTCTATATTCCATTCCCAATGGTTTATGACTATGTCGATTTTGAGTTCGCCGGCATTAACAGTGTAAGTGTATTTTCCGTAGGCATCTTCTGTTGCGGGCGTGTAGTAGAATCTGCATCTAATAATTATATTGTCTTCTGCGAATTGGAAGTGGGGTCTATATCCTGGAACATCCACAAGGGTAAAGTTGAAGCTTAGATATTGTACATCGCCTCTCGTTACGTTTTCTGGACCGTCCAGCCTCCATGCGCAACCACTAAACGGCAAATAAGGTGTATGAAGCCCCGTTGCGTTTCCAATGTTCCACAAAATTTGTAGAGCTTTCCATTTCAGCCAATTCTCAAGCATATGCTGTTTTGGAGTGTAATAATGTGCTTGTATGCGTTCTCTAACTCTCCACGCTTCGGCTTGACATCTCCATAAGAAGTATGGCTTTTCGTAAGTGCAGTATTCAATTAACCCTTTGAATTTAACCACGTTAATATTGCTTGGGTCTTTTGTGTACCACCATAGAAACATCGGCTTTTTGCCATCAGCCGGAAACACTATAGTTATCACGTCATTTTGTATGTAAGCCCAACTTCCATCAGTCGTGAAGGTTGCTGGTATTGTGGCTTCTTCTGCTGAAGCATGTGCTATCGTTAATGGTGTTCCAATGGCAGCAAGCAATATCGCTAGAAAACTTGTCACAACCAATTTTTTCGTGTTTTTCACGGTTTTTCACCGAAAATAACTGTGCAAAACGGCTTATTAAGAAAATCGTTTCGAAAAAACCCGAATATCGCTTGCTTAGAATTCTAGAAAACTCGAACTTTTATGCGAAACGCCCAAGTAGGAATAGCAAGGCTATGTTTAGGTACATGGCTGTTAGGCTCACGACTATGGCTTTATCCAAGCGTATGCCTTTTCCGAAACATAAGGCTGCAGAAACTAGTAGTAGGCTCCAAATCTGCAGTATAAACAAAATGTATTGTGAGATAACGTCTGATATGAAGATGTAGATGTATGGGAAAATTGCTACTGGGAATGCTGCTAAGCCAAGACATGTGAAGAGTTGGAGGTCGTTGCCTACGCGTCGATAAAGCAGGTAGGTGAAGAGTTCGGCGAAGAGGAATAAGCCTATCCAGTTGAAAACATATAATACTATTACGCTTGTGAAGCTGTAGGTGGAGTATGGAAAATAGAAGAATAAGGCTGGGTCCAGTTGTGCATAGGCTGCACCTAAAGCTCCTACTAGCAAAATGGCGATTGAAGCTGGCAAGAATCTTAATGGTTTGACTGTTTTGGCGAAAACTGGTGAGAGGAAAAGCCATTTTGCCAGACGGTGGCTGAAGGCTTCGCTTATTTCTAGTGTTGGCGGAATATTTCCTTCCTTTAGAGTTCTGTATAACATTTTTCCACGGTCGTTAAGCCTGTACTTGCGTTGCTTGTCTTGTGTGAGGAAGTCTGAAAGCATGTCCAAATGGTAATAGACCGTGCCAACACCCAAACCTAGAGCTTCACGAAGTTCTTTGAAACCAATCTTTTCTTGAGTACCCAAAACCTCAATTATTTTTCTGCGTGCTGGGTCTCTTAGTAACGTGTAGTAGCGTGATAAATCTTCCATGGTAGCGGTTCCTCAAAGGTTCTTAAAGTCGTGTTTTAGATTGAATATTTATACATTTTGAAAGGTCTATACATATTTGTCATTTGTGTTCGGATTTATGGTTCTCTATTGAGAATATTTTCTTTGCGGAATACTTGCTTTATTCTTAGAAGGACTTGCTACTAGTGGAGAAAAGGGGAGGGCTTGCCAGATTCAAAAGTTAAGGGACTGGTTTGTCAATGAAGTTTAGGTTGCGGAAAGGTTCCAAGGTTGTTTACTTGCTGTTTTGTGTACCGTTTATTCTGGCTTATGTTTCTTGGTTGTATTTTCCTGTTTTGGCTTATTGGCTTATAACTAGCATTTTCAAGTATGAGGTTTATCAGGAGGCGGGTTGGCTCTGGTATTTGGTTGTTCGTTTTTTCTACACTTGGTACACTTTTTTGGCTATTGGTGTTGCTGGGGTTTGGGCTGTTGCTGCTACGTTGGCTAAGAAACAGTGGAAAAAGCATAGCAAGCGATATTATCCTATGGGTTCTTTTGTTGTTTCAGCCTATAACGAGGAGAAAAATGTTTCCCGTTGCATAAATAGTCTCTTCAGATGTGCAGAGAAATATGATGGACTGTGTGAAATTATTGTTGTTGATGACGGTAGCAGCGATTTTACTTATGAGATTGCTTGGGCAGCCATAGAGCTTAACCGTAGAAGGTATCCGAAGGTTCGCGGGAAAGTTGTTAGGCACTCAACGAATTTAGGCAAGGTTGAAGCTGTTAAAACTGGGGTGAATAAAGCCTTAGGCAGCATCATTGCGGTTGTTGATGCTGATTCTTGGTGGATGCCTGACACGCTTGTGAAGCTTGTTGATTATATGCTTTTGAACGGGAAGAAGGCTGTTACTGGTTACGTTCATCCGTCAGATGGGGATGCGGAGCTTAATCCTTATGTGGTTTTGCAACAGCTTGAGTATAGTCAAGGCTTGGGCATATCCCGTTGTGCCCAGTCTTTGGGAAATAACGTTTTGGTTGTTTCCGGAGCTATTGGCTTATATGATGCTGATGTCTTGCGTGGAATACTAAACGAGAAGAACATTCATTCAGTCACTGAAGATTTGGAGATCACGTTAGAAATGCATAGAAGAGGTGCGGGTGTTGGCTACGTTAGTGTTGCTAATAGCTTAACGATTGCTCCGCTTTCGTTTGAAGTTTTGTGGAGTCAACGATTGAGATGGTTTATTGGTTGGCTTCATAACACGTTAAGCATTCATAGGGATTTGCTTCTGAAAAAATCTTGGTTGGCTTTGCTTTTTTGGCATTGCTACGTTTTTGAGTATTTCGGATCCTTCATTGATTTGGCTGCTTTAGGTGCTTTTCCGTTTCTTTTCTGGTTTGCACCCGACCGCATCTTCTTTGTCCTTAATTTGCTGGTTTTCGTGCCCTATGGCTTTCTATTAGGCGTGATAAATCAGGCTATAGCTTTGAAATACGCTTATGATAAGCATAACTACAGGTCTTTGCTCTTTTACACGCCCTTTTATCCGATTTTGAGGCTGATTAACATACTTGCACGCTTGACAAGTTCTGTTAAATACTTTTGTGGCGATCATGGAAACTGGCGGAAACCTAAAATTTACTAATAAGCACTGAATTCTTGTCTTTAATTGTCCTGTGGAGGAGCTTTGGGTGACTGTTTCTTTTGATCGTGTCGCCGAAATTTATGATGAAACTCGAGGTTTTCCGGTTTTTGTTATGGATAAAATCATTAAGACATTGAGGGATGAGTTGGAAGGCTATACGAGTATCTTAGATGTGGGTGTGGGAACTGCGAGATTTTCGAAGCCGTTGCAAGCCCAGGGACATTGTGTGGTTGGTGTAGATGTATCTTCAAAAATGTTGGGGAAGGCTGTTGAGAGAGGGATGCATAATCTGCTTATAGGCAGCGTTTGCAATCTTCCATTTAGGGATGATTCCTTTGATGTTACAATTAGTGCAGGACTGCTTCATTTGGTGAAGGAGTGGAAGGTTGCGTTGCGAGAGATATCGAGGGTCACAAGAAAGTTTTGGATGTCTGTTATACGGAGACGGAAGAATCCAGCCAATGAGAAATATAGGGATTTGCTTGTTAGGTATGGTTGGAAACTTCCTCAGCGTGGGATGGCAGAGCGTGAATTGGAGACCTTAGTTAAGCCTGTTAAGTCGATAGATGTTGCCACCTATGAGGCTAGTGTCAATGAGAGTTTGGCTTTTTTGGAGCGGAAGGCATATTCATACCAATGGGATATCCCTGAAGAAACACAAGTGCGAGTTATGCAGCAACTTAAGACAAGGTCTTTTCCTGATGCGTATTCTGTGAAGGCTGAAGTTCTAGTGTGGAACATAAAAACCATATGTGATTTCGTTCAATTACCTAAAGATTAAGCAATATGTGTTTTCGATTGTTTGTTGCAAAACTGTTTTTATGTTGGTGCGAATTAAAGGTTCGTGGTGTGAGGATGCAAATTAAGGCAGTGCTCTTTGATTTGTTTAACACTTTGGTTTTGCTTGAGAGCGATGAGGTTTTTTATACACCTTGCTTGAAGAGACTTCATGCATTTTTAGTTAGAAAAGGGATTAGCATTCCTTTTGAAGATTTTAGACGTGTCTATTTTGAGGTTAGGGATGAGCTTTACGCTGAAACTGAGAAAAGCCTAGAAGAACCACATTTTAACGTTCGTGTTTCGCTGGTTCTACAGCGGTTTGGCTATGATTTTGATGTTTCAAGTCCCATTGTCGTCGGAGCTACGATGGCTTTCACTGACGAGTTTATGAAATATGTGCACTTAGACCCTGATGCCATTACCGTTTTAAGAGAGCTTCACGGAAAATACAAGTTGGGGCTTGTTTCGAATTTTGCCATCCCTGAGTGTGCTTGGAGGTTACTTGATAAGTTTGGTTTGAATGAGTTCTTTGATGTTGTTTTGGTTTCTGGGGCTATTAATAAGCGTAAGCCTGGTTCTGAGATTTTTGAAAGAGCGTTGAAAGCTTTAGGTGTGAATAGTTCAGAGGCTGTTTTTGTGGGTGACATGCCTGGTTTGGATGTTAAGGGTGCTAAGAACGTTGGTATGAAAGCTGTGCTCATTGAGAGAAGACCGTTAGGAGAGGTCTTGGATGTTAAGCCGGACAGAGTTATTAAGAGTCTGAAGGAACTGTTTCTCGTGCTTGACAACTGTTGATAGGAAAAATAATAACGTATATTAACAGTGTAAATGGAGATGTCTCCCGCACACTCTCCTTTTTAGTTTGCGATTCGACAAACTTCTTTCATGAACCCTTTAAAAATGATTCTTCTGGCAATTGTTGCTTGACACATCATTCTCTACTCTTTCTAAACTTGATTTTCCTAAGTTTCAGTGTCTAGCTGACCGCATCACAATTTCTTTGGGAAAAGAGACCACAGGAATTGTGTCCCAAGCGTGTGTGGCATAATATTGTGCAAGCCTTATGTGTAACGCCAATTCCTCCAACGTAGGCTTGTCTTCTTTTCTTCCAGAAATAATTCTAATCTTCTTAAATAGATGAATTGGATTTTGCCTTGCCAACTCTTCTGCAGAAGAAACGCCGGCCTTTTGGAGAAGTTTAACGGTTTTTAAGTTAATTCCAGGAATCATTAGCAATTCGGCTACAGCCTGTATCTTTGCGATGTTGCTCTCCGAAATGTTAGTCTTTTGAGCTATGATTGCTGGGTCTTCAATAATGAGGTCTTCAACGCTACCTATCCCAGCAGCCTTCAGGGATTCAGCCGTTTTTTCACCGACGCCTGTGATTTCTTTTACATCTGATGTAGCGGCTAAGCAAGGTATAGGCATAATTCGTGACTCTATCTTCTCAAGTCTCTTCTCTAAAACATTTAAAGCAATAGCTTGTCTATTAAGTGCCTTTTCAAGTGCTTCCCAAACTTTACCTATCTTTTCTATTATTGTTTGGTTTTCTTTTATTTGCCTATTGATGCTTTTCAAGTCTTGACTAACCATGAATTGATCTAATGACAGCTTTGCAATATCCTTGTCTAAGGCCCGTTCTATTTTCTTTCCGCTATTTTCAAGCTTTGCTTCAAGAACATCAAATGCCACATTGGCACCAGTTTTTTTTAACTTACGAATAATGTGTGAGCAATAGCAACCAATAGATAGGGACGCTGCCAAAACGGATAGTAAGAGATAGGCAAGCGCAGAGACATAAAGTGTTCCACCAATGATAGAGAGAATGTTAATGTTGACTGAAGGGCCATTGATTACCAATTCGATGAGAGCATGGACAGCAACAAGGCACAGCAGAAACACAAAAATTGTAAATATCCAAATAGCACTAGTTCCGTTCTTAGAGTCAGATTCCGTACTCAATATGAAAACCAGTAATAGAAAATGTCTTGTACGTTTTAACGATTGTGAAGTCAGAATCTTTATTATCGAAGAAGACTAATGACAGTTACGAGTCATCATCGAGCACGCGAGATCCTCTTACGAAATATTACATATTCCAATCTTTGACATGTTCTTGCGCTAGCAACTTGATTTATGACTATTCAAGTTCTAACATAATTATGTGGGCTTTACGTTGAAAAAGAGATTATCCCATGAAGATTTCCACAAACTGTTAGAAGCAGTATGGGAAGCTGGACCTGAAGTAAGATACAAGAATCCAGATGCTTGGATAGCCTACATGCTAAAGCGTGCGCTGAAAGAAAAAAAGGAAAAAGAGTGATTTTTCTCTCTCTAGAAGTTGTTCAGAAACTAAGAAACCTGGATACTTGTGCATTTTGTCTTTGGCTTTTCTGAAAGGCTTAAATCGCTTGAAAGGATCTGAGTCACCGTTATTGACAGTGACGATTTGCTTGTAGTTGATTTTATACCATGACAAGTCATTAGTGTTCTATTCAAACAGGTTGCTGTGTCCGCGTTGACATTTCCTTTTTTTAAGATCCTCATGCTTCCAACAACTAAGGGGGCCGATCGGAATTGTACCCCCCAACCCATAATGTAGAAAACTGCCCCCAAACGTATATTAACAGTGTAAATGGAGATATCTCCCGCAAAAATCCCATTTTTCCATTCCACTCTGAAGAATAGTCAAGTGGGTTTCAAATGGCAAAAAAGGTGGGTAAAAGCCTGATGATTGAAGGCTTTTCTACTGTGTCGTGTCAACGATTTCAGCTTTAGGAGCGTTTTCCTTAATTGACGCTATTCCGTTCTTGCATCCGTCTTTTGACTCGTAAGCTTCACCAGAGGCTATGATTTCACCGTTAGGAGCTTTCAATCTAAATCTGAACTTTCCAGCAGCATCTTTGTATATTTCAAATTTTGGCATTTTTTCAGACATAAAATATCGCCTCGAGATTAATGCAGATTGCTCTATAAATATCTCCTTTAACATATTCGTGTGCATCAATTTAACGTGAATAATCAACGTTTTCAAAATCCTGCAATGATTATAAAAGCTTCTTTTAACATTACATATGCCTATAATGTCTCCAGAGCTAAAAAACTGAAACAAATAATCTGCGAGAATGAAAGAATTTCTGAACGTGTAAGCAAATTAACTGAGAAGTTCAAATAAAAAGGATGAAAGCGTGCGAGGTTGAAGTTTCATGGAAATCTATTCATAGAATATAAGCTGTTTTTCCTCTAAAATTCTGTGGATCTTGTGCACCGCATCGTAAACATCTTGTTCTTTTTTGCCTCCTGTGCAAACTAGTTTGCCGCTTGCAAACAACAACATAACAACCTTAGGTTCATCCATTCTATATATCAACCCCGGAAACTGTTCAGGCTCATACATCGTCTTTCCTAGGGGACGTACCGCTTTTTCCAAGTCTATTGTCCCTCCCAAACTTACAGAGGCCACAATATTCACGATTTTCAACTCAGGTTTGCCAATGATTATTATTCCGCCCTTTTTCAGTTCTTTAACCACCTTCTTAACTGCTCTGTGAGCTTCCTTCTCGGATTTTGCACCTGTACACACCATTTTTCCAGAGTTAAAAATCAAGGTGGCTGTCTTCGGCTTTTTCAGTCTAAACACTAGACCTGGAAACTGTTTAGGACGATACTCTACGCCTGGATAGGCCTTCACAACAGCGTTTAAATCAATTCTCTGGTTCAAGGTTACAGCGGCAACAACATTTTCTATCCTTATTGTGGCTTTAGCTTTCGACATGAAAAATCACTTCTTATAAGCGAAGTCCAAGTACCCATTATTAAGCCTTGGGTTAACAAAGCGGAGAACGCACGCAAGAGATCACTAGGTTACAATCTCCTAAACAGCCCCCGCTAACCTTTGATCGAAAAGATGAAAAGAACCCCGAGATCAGAGACTTTGAAAAGGTTCTTCGCGTGTACAAAGGTTAATAAGCGAAGCTGCTATCTCAATGGTTGAGCAGCTAGGCTCCGAAAAAAGGTAGAATCATTACAGATGGTTCTACGTTTCTTAGGACAATTCTAGTTGGCAAATCAACCGAGTTGACAAAATGTCATACAGATTCGGAAGCCGTAAACCTGGATTCAACGTGAAGAAACCAGTTGAACTTGATAAAGAATATGAAGCCGAAATTGAGGATATAAGCACGAGAGGCGACGGTATCGCAAAAATCGAAGGCTTCATCATATTTGTGCCAAACACTAAAAAAGGAGAGGACGCGAAGTTTAAAATAACAAGAGTTGGAAACAGGTTCGCAATCGGAGAGTTAGTGCAAGCCTGATTTAAATCGTGCCCAAAATTCAAAGCACCGTAGTACTATTAAGACACTCAAAAGACATGAAGAAGGAGGGAGAACAAAATGGCAGAAGAAAAAGAAGAAAAGAAACTGACAGAAGAAACTGTTAAAGAGGAGAAGCCCGGAAAAGCCCCGCGGACTCGGAAAGTCAAAGAGAACATTGTTTTTGTCGGAAGCAAACCACCAATGAGCTATGTTCTAGCGATCATCACAAGCCTATCGGCACCCAATGCTAAAGAAATAACTTTGAAAGCTCGAGGACGAGCAATAACAACAGCAGTTGACACAGCCGAAATAACTAGAAGGCGCTTCATGAAAGACTTGAAAGTAAGTAAAATCGCGATAGGAACAGAGGAAATGCCAGCAAGAGAAGGAGAAAACAGGGCAAGGATGGTTTCGACAATAGAAATAATGCTTACAAGAGAGTAGTGGAACATTGCGAAACAAAGCAACAATCGGCGAATACCTCGCTTTTCTTTCAATAAAATATGAGGTTGACCCTGACCAGTTTTTTCATGCTTTAATTTCGGCTTGGGAAAACCGGGAGTCCACATGTGAAGACCTTTTAATCGCATGTCGCAAGAAAATGCGCAACAAGGCTATCTTCTTGGTAACAAGACGGCACAAGGTCATTGCGCAATTTCCCATACCGAATAATTTCCTTCTGAAAGAAACTAATCCGATTGCACATTCACTAAATACTGACTTGATCCGCAGATACTTATTTAAGAAAGCTAATAGAAGGTCGCACTCTCTTCACGTAGCAGACTTAAGAACAGGGATGAAGCAGATCAACTTGAGGGCTAAGGTTCTGGAAATCCCGAAACCCAAATGCGTCTTTACAAGATTTGGTAATTACGCCGCGGTAACCAACGCTTTGATAGCAGATGAAACTGGAAACACTAAACTATGTCTATGGAACGAACAGATAAGCTCCATTTCGGAAGGCGATATTATCCAGATCGAGAACGCACGTACATCCATGTTCAAAGGCGAACAGCAGTTAAGGATAACAAAAAATGGAAAACTTAGTGTAATAGGAAGCACGGAATCCTACCATTGTCACTAAAGTCATGCTAATTCACATGAACCTCACCTTTTGAATAACACACACGCGCTATTTTGGGACAACTCTTTTATTTCTGGTGTCTACCCCGCAAAATGTTGATTCTAATATTGCGCTTCAGAAAAACTCACGAAAAAGCCAAAATGCTTCGAAGTTGCGTCTCGAGTCCTTCAAAAGCTCAATATTTTCACGAGTAGTGTGTAACCCAGCATCACTGCTACGCCAATAATTCCATATTTTGTCGCAGTTTTCTGCATGTTAACGACGTTTTTTGCTGACGGATTCTTCAACACAGCAACATAACGCTTAATGATAGGTACGGAAAGGGGAAAGAGCATGAAAAACAAGAACAGATGTTTATAAGAGAGCAAGCCAAAAGCTGAATAAATGAATGGCGAGAAAAATGATGCTAGAAACATGAATCCAGCAACGACTACACCCTTTTTCTTTCCAACCTTAACAACAAAAGTATGAACCCTCATTTTACGGTCTACTTCACAGTCTCCAACGGCCTGAATGATATGACCACCACAGTGAATCAGAACTAGCGGCATGACACCCAGCATGATCAATGAAGTATCGGAGCTTAACTTGCCGGTTAACTCTAACCCCATTAAGAAAGGCATGAAGCCAGCGCCTATACCCGAAACAACGAAGTCTACGACTGGCACGGTTTTCAGTCTGAAAGGAGGAGCAGAATAAGCAGTTCCAAACACTATATAAATGAGAAACAAGGACAGGAGAGTCATATCAACCAAAGTTATCAAGACTAAACACAGAAATATTAGCGAAAGTGAGAAGATTAACGCTGTCCGAGGCGCTATTTTCCCGGAAGCAACAGGCATATTGGACTTAAACGGGTTCTCTTGATCTTCTTTTCGATCGAAATATTGATTCAAGATGAAGATGCTGGCCGTGGCAAGTGAGAAAGCAAACAAAACAACAAGGAAGCGTTCAAGAGGGGGTAAACTTAAAAAGATGCTTCCAAAACCGAAACTTAAAATCCATCCAAGCCAACTCCCAACTCTCATAACCTTGAAGTATTCAGCAATCGCCAAGAACCAACCGAACTCCTGAAAAGCCTTCACCAACCTCCACAATACTCATTGAACAGCATTTTAAATATTTTTTTAGAAACTCCTGATGAACTTTCCAACGCTAGCGCTTTTAAATCAATCACTAAATAATATTGTGCGCGTAGAGTAGACTTAGAGAGAGAAATGACGAAACTGGAAGAGGTGAGACACTCGTTGGCAAGGGGAATGGTCTGTGTGAGACATAGATGTGTGGAGTGTTGCTTGGAGACGAGGATGCCTCTTTCCGATCTTGATTTAAATAGAATCCTAAAGCTCGGCTATAAACTTGAGTGCTTCGCTGTGAAAACAGATGGGGAATGGCGTTTAAAGAATAGCTCTGGACGGTGTGTTTTTCTCGTAGAAGAGCGATGTGGAATATATCCTCATCGACCTGAAGGATGTAGGCTATACCCGCTAGTTTACGATGAAACCCTAAGAAAAGCGGTGATCGATCCCCTCTGTCCCTACGGTCACCTATTCAGGGTTCAAAAGAACGATGTTAAAAGATTAAAAACCCTAGTGCGCGCGCTTCGACAAACTCACTAGATTAGGGATCTAAAAGAACATTAACTCGCCAAAACTCCGAATTGTGCGCGCGAGCGAGTAAAGGCACTGATTAATAAGAAGAAAGTGGATGCCGTCTTTGGTTGGGGTGCTTTCAAAAGGTTCTGAATGAAAACCATGGAAGTCGTAGAGTTACACAAAGCGCTTCAAGTATAGAGAGAGCGCTTGCCCAGATCTTGTCGGCTTCGAATATGTATGCGAGAAAGACAGGCTAATGTTCTTCAGGAAAGTAAAGTAACCTATAACGTGGAAAAGCAAAAGGTAACGTATATTAGAGTGAAAAGAAACACTTATATTGGTTATGACGCCTTCAAATCCATTTTGGCGAATGAAAGCCAACCCCGCAATCAAACAGCGGCGGCTCAACCCCGACTATAAAGGCGTAAAACAGCCCTACAGAATGAGGACGGTTGACCTCCAATTGCGGGAACAAACATGTGGACCTAAAGCGTAACGGTTTAGGTCTGAATTGGGCTTTGGCAAAAAGTGGTTATTCCCTCCAAATCCAGTCGGTTTTGCGTTGTACAACCAATAGCATCCTAACTCCGGTTGATCCTGCCGGACCCCACTGCTATCGGGATGGGACTAAGACATGCTAGTCGAGCGTCTCCAAGCTATGGAAGAGACGCGGCACACAGCTCAGTAACACGTGGCTAACCTGCCCTTGGGACAAGGACAACTCCGGGAAACTGGGGCTAATCCCTGATAAGTGAGAACTCCTGGAATGGATTCTCGCTCAAAGGACGTTTAGACCATGCTTCTAAGCGTCGCCCAAGGAGGGGGCCGCGACCGATCAGGTTGTTGGTGAGGTAACGGCTCACCAAGCCTTTAACCGGTACGGGCCGTGAGAGCGGAAGCCCGGAGATGGGCACTGAGACAAGGGCCCAGGCCCTACGGGGCGCAGCAGTCGCGAAAACTCCGCAATACACGAAAGTGTGACGGGGCCATCCCGAGTGCCATCCGCTGAGGATGGCTTTTCCCCAGTGTATAAAGCTGGGGGAATAAGGAGAGGGCAAGCCTGGTGTCAGCCGCCGCGGTAATACCAGCTCTCCGAGTGGTGGGGATGCTTATTGGGCCTAAAGCATTCGTAGCCTGCTTGGCAAGTCCTCCGTTAAATCCAACGATTCAATCGTTGGGCTGCGGGGGATACTGTCCAGCTAGGGGGCGGGAGAGGCCGACGGTATCCTCGGGGTAGGGGTGAAATCCTATAATCCCGGGAGGACCACCAGTGGCGAAGGCTGTCGGCTAGAACGCGCTCGACGGTGAGGGATGAAAGCTGGGGGAGCGAACCGGATTAGATACCCGGGTAGTCCCAGCTGTAAACGATGCAGGCTAGGTGTTGGCGCGGCTACGTGCCGCTCCAGTGCCGCAGGGAAGCCGTTAAGCCTGCCGCCTGGGAAGTACGGCCGCAAGGCTGAAACTTAAAGGAATTGGCGGGGGAGCACCACAAGGGGTGAAGCTTGCGGTTTAATTGGAGTCAACGCCGGAAATCTTACCGGGGGCGACAGCAGAATGAAGGTCAGATTGAAGGTCTTACCAGACAAGCTGAGAGGAGGTGCATGGCCGTCGCCAGTTCGTGCCGTGAGGTGTCCTGTTAAGTCAGGCAACGATCGAGACCCGCGTCCCCTGTTGCTACCGGCCTTGAGCCGAGCACACTGGGGAGACTGCCGCCGATAAGGCGGAGGAAGGAGCGGTCCACGGCAGGTCAGTATGCCCCGAATCCCCCGGGCTACACGCGAGCTGCAATGGCAGGTACAGAGGGTACCGACTCTGAAAGGAGAAGGAAATCCCGAAAGCCTGCCGTAGTTGGGATCGAGGGTTGAAACTCACCCTCGTGAACATGGAATACCTAGTAACCGCGTGTCACTACCGCGCGGTGAATACGTCCCTGCTCCTTGCACACACCGCCCGTCGTTCCATCCAAGCGATGCTTGGGTGAGGCGTGGTCCTTTGGGCTGCGTCGAATCCAGGTTTCGTGAGGAGGGAAAAGTCGTAACAAGGTGGCCGTAGGGGAACCTGCGGCCGGATCACCTCCTAAGAAATAGCCTTGCAACGCCGACTGGAGGAGAAAGCCTAAGAGCCAAAGCCCATTACTACCCGATAAATAATCGATGGAAATTCGGAATTTTGCTGTTTTGTGTTATTTATTTGATGCGGAGCAGTAATGGTTTTAAACATGGGAGATAAGTAGACAATTTCTGAAGGGGGAGATGTTTGGGTCAGGTTAGGGTTGTCATTTTCATTCAGGTTTTAAATTCTTTTGTTGCGGGCGTTCTTGGTGTTGCCTTACCGTTGATGATGAAAGAAAGGAATGTTGACATAATTACTATCGGGCTTGTGTTTGCGTCGTTTCCGATGATTTTTCAGCTTGGTAGAATTTTGTTTGCTACGGTTTCTGATTTTTGGGGTAAGAAGCTTTTCTTTGTTTTAAATGGGTTTTTTGGCGTCGTTGCGAGTTTGATTTATTATTTGGCTTATACGCCTTTGGAGTTCTTGTTCGGTAAGGTTGTGGAGGGAACCAAGGATGGTTCGTTGTGGGCTGTGAATAGGGCTTTTCTTTTGGAGAAGAGTGAAAAGAAGTGGTCGACTTTGGTTTATTTGAGAACTGCGGTGTATGTTGCTTATGCTGTTGGAAGTTTGCTTGCTGGGTTTTTGATTGTTTGGTTTTTCTTTGAGGGAACGTTAACGTTGTGCGTTTTGGTTGGAGCTTTTGTTATTCCTACAGCTTTGCTATTGGTCGGTGAGAGAAAGAAGAGGTTTAGTCTAGCAAAGGCTTTACATCTTCTGGATTTTAGAAAGAAAGATAAAGTTTTCAAGAGATTCCTCGTTTTGTTTATTGTGATGGGATTGGCTTTCGGGTTTCGGAGCGGTTTTGTTTTTCCGTTATTCTTGACCTCGAATGGATTTGATGCTGAAATTGTTGGCGTGCTTGTTGGTTTGCAGGTTTTGTTAGCTGGTCTGTTCTCGTATCTTTTTGCGAAGAGATTTGAGATGGGGAAGCTTTTACTTGTGAGTGGAGTGTTTTACACTGTTACGCTTGCGTTGCTTGGGTTTTCGAGTGTCATATTCGCAGGTTTCCTTGTGGTTGTTTATGGTGTTGTTGAGGGGTTGCTGAGTATCAGTCAAGAGGGAATACTTTCAAGAATCACGAGTGAAGGATCTTACGGGACTGATATTGGATTGTTGATGATGGGGCTTCATGGGGGAAACACTTTGAGTTTGGCATTGTCGGGATTTTTCATACAAATGTGGGGTTTCGTAGCTCCGTTTTTGATGTCGGCCTTGATTTTTGTGGTTTTCTATGTTGGTTCTTACTTCCTTCTGAAAGAGTAGTGCACATTGATTGAAACAAAGCTTGAAACGGAATTTTTGTTACTGTAGAGGTTTGGTGTGAGGTTTTGGTGTGGCAGGGGTGAGTAAGGAGGACAGGTTTTGGTTTGGAAAGTGTGGTATAGGCTTCGTGTTGAATGTGTGAAGGGGGTGTTGTTATTGGCATGCCTCCTGATTGTTGGAAGTTTATTACCCGTTTTGGTTGTATTCTTTCTTTATTTTGTTTAGGGGTTTGTTGAAGTGTGCTGAGATTCACGCTGTTTTTTGTGGGGAAGAAGCATGGGCTTTTGTGAGTGCAGGTCTTTTTTTGTGCTCTGTGCGGCTAGACCCCCCGTACATATATAGGTCATATCGAATCATGAAATGCTTAATTTTGGAAGGTTTTCAGTTGCTAAATTGATAGCCCCCTATGGAGGTCTATTTCCTACAGTTGCACGGAAAATCCGCAGTCGCTCAAGATGGTGCGGCCGCCGGGATTTGAACCCGGGTCGTCAGCGTGGCAGGCTGATGTCCTAACCAAACTAGACTACGGCCGCTCCTACTTTCAGTAGAGCTTACGTTTTTTAAAAGATTTTGGTCATGTTTGCTTAGGTCATCATCAGCCGTTGCTCTCTTAACTAATTCTAAACTTTGTCGGTAGTATATGATTCAGGTTTCTTTCCCTCGTTCATTCTTCTCCAGTTTACGTATGATTTCTAGCGCTTCGCCTATCACCCTTATTTTGTTTGAGATTTTTCCAAAGTATTTTTGAAAGCTTAGGGCTCTCAGCACCGCTATGCCCTTTTCTGTAACAGCATACGGCGTTTTCTTTTCTGATTTCCTTTCTTCCACGAGGCTGTTCTTTATCAGAAAGTCTAGGTGTTGCCTAAGAATCGTGCAGTCCACATTGATTTCATATGCTATGTGATCAAGGGTCAAAGGCTTATTCACAAGGGCTTCCAGAATATCGACGTATGACTCGAGCTTTGACTTTCGCATTTGTATGCACCTTCTTTTAGGTTTCGTCTAAAGTGGATAAATTGCTTGTGAATTCTGAATCTTTAGCAGTCGAATCCATGAGAAACACGAGTAAAAGCACTTGTATGAAGCGTATAGAATGTTTGTGAAGTGGAATCAAAAAGGGCTGAAGTTTGTTATAGTCACGTTATAAGATTGTGGTCTTACGGACTGAACTTTTGTTTTTGAATTCTTATTTTCGTTTCTGAAGACTCTGCTTTATCAGCGGTGAAGTTTTTGATTCTTTCTGAGAGTTTCTCAATGTCGTAATCAGCTTTCATGTCCTCTCTCCAGTCCTTCGGAAGTTTCTGCTTAAACCTTCCAGCAGCACGTCCATCCATCATCACTATTACCCCTTTATCCTCAGGACTACGTAGCAACCTTCCAGCAGACTGGGCTAAAGCATTCAAACAGGGAATGCCGTTCGCATATT